>Ga0310690_10007456_pt1 | contig 14082 bp, 15 predicted proteins | sample AusTroGonzalo_MG_2_FD_207661 | JGI IMG/M metagenome (GOLD analysis project Ga0310690, IMG submission 207661) | Bovine rumen microbial communities from tropical cattle in Woodstock, Queensland, Australia - Gonzalo_04 (v2) (version 2) | ecosystem: Host-associated > Mammals > Digestive system >...
GATGCCTTGCCTACTGAGGTCAGCCTTCAGCTCAGCCACAGTCTCAGCAGTGGACATGAAGGTGAAAGTTCTTTGAGTGGAGGTGTCCACTACGGTAAGTTTTCTTGCTTCCATTGTTTTTTTTTTGGAGATGAACGATATTTCTTAGAAAGGAAGGTCATCCCACTCTTCCCGTATCTCAAACAAGGGCAGGAGAGTGTCAAGGAACTGGTCTTTACCCACTATCTTATAGTAGTCGGAGATGTCCTTGCCCCCATCAAAAGCTGGCAACACCACATTGGTGAAGCCTGTGGCTTCTGAGAGCTTAACAGCATCCTCAAGACCTGCTGGGTCATTGTCCAGCATGATGAAGACATGCCTGTATCTTCTTCTGAGTTCATTGACTGCGGTGTCACTCATCCCATAGCCCTCACCTTGGATAGCCACAGCAGGAATCCCTGTGTTGGCCCAAAGGCAGAGGGCATCTTTCATGGATGAGCAGACCACTATCTTCTCACCATACTCAGGGACTTTGGTCCACAGGCTGATGACACTTCTGTCATGCTTGTTTGACCATTTGAAGCCCTGCTTGTTGAATGGCTGGTAGATTTTGAGAGTGACCTTTCCTTCTTTATGTTCCACATAGGCGTAGGCATACTTGTCTGCCCCCATAACATACCTCTTCCCACCCTTGATTACTATCTTGTGTGAGATGGGGTACACTTCGGCATACTGGAGCCATTCCAAGGAGATACCATAGGAACCCCAGTAATCTATGTCCCACTGTTTCCACTCCCTGACCTTGCACTCAAGGTCTGTTCCCTCATTGTATGAGTTCACATCCCTGACTATGCAGGGCACATGGGTTTTGACATTGGCGTGGGAACTGAATTTGCCCAAGTCATTATTGACCTTGTTGAGGACTTCCCTATAACTGCATTTCCACATCTTGGCAAGGAGGTCATATACACCTCCCCTATCCTTGGTGGCGAGGTCAACCCAATTGATTCTCACCCCATCACTGGAGTAGAGACCAAAGGAAGGATGCTTGTCCTCCCTCAGGGGGCTTGTGATTATACAGGGAATTTCGGTGATGCCCAAGTAGTATGAGATTAACTCGGCATCTGAGACCTTCCTCTTGAGGTCTGCAAAAGTTATGGATTCTTGGCCTGTGCTGAACATAAAGGTACTTCTTTACTGCTTGGCACCCCAAGGGGTCTTAGGGGCGGCAGCTGGTGTTGCTGGTTGTTGAGAGAAAGAGGAGCTTACTACCACATACTCATGGAGGTCTGCGGTGTCAAACTCAGTGTTGGCGTAGCTGCCAGCTTCCCTTGCAGCAGCGATGTCAGCATCCAACCTGCTGTAGTCACTGACATTGTTCTTGAGGAACATTCTGGTGTACACAGTCTGGTACTGCTTGTTGTCATCAGCAGTCCTGATGCCGAACATCACCTTCACTTTGTTGTTTGGCTGATAGCCAATGATGTTCCTGAGTTCCGAGAAGTCTCCCTTGAAGAGGGCTGGAATGTTCTCCAGCATAGCCTCACTATCAGGGAGCTTGGAAGCGTCATTCATGACCCACTTGCCATCCACGAACCTTTGGCAGGCTGGGATATTGAGGTAGGCAATGAGGAACTTGATAAGCTCTTCCTCACCATAGTATGCAGGACGATAGTCCTTGTCAATGTTGGCTGGACCATTGCTGTAGGTAGGGATGACATGGTTCTTAGCATCTTCCTTGCTGACCCATGCAGTCCTGCCATACTTGTCAATCACCTGCACCTTGGTGTTGTCCTTGTTTTCCCTGTACTCATTGCGTACAAAGAGGGAGACCCTGTTAATGAAGTTGAGGGGACTTCCATCAGCTTCGGTGTACTTCTCAGGGTCAGCCTGAACAATGAAGTCAAGCCTGACCTGAGGCACCTTGTGCTTGTCCTCTCCAACCTCTGCCTCTCCAATGTACTCTGGGGCATTCTCAAGAGTCCTGCCGTAGAGCTTCTCCAGCTCTTCCTTGGTAGGATTGAGGGCCAGCACTTTGACACTGGCTACACCAATGTATCTCTTGAATCCACCCTCAGTACTTTCTGCACCTTTACTGAATGCCATAGTAGTGCCTCCTATTAGTCAATGACTGGCTCAGCAGGTACTTCTGGCTCAGCTGGGGCAGCTTCCTCGGCAGGAGCAGAAGGCTCCGCAGTCTCGGGGACAGCCACAGGGATAACAGTTTCTGGATACTTGAGTTCATAGGTCGTAACCTTGATAGGACGACCATCCTTGTCAGTCTTACCAGTGTCCCTGACAACTCTGTCAAGGAGGTCAGCGGTGGTATAGCCACCAGTCATCCTCCTGATAGGAGCCTGATACTCTTCCCATTGGGTGTTGATGGTGTCAAGCTCAGCCTGCTTCTCAGCAATCTCCTTCTCCAGCTTCTCTTTCTGTCTGGTCAGGAGGAAGCAGCTTTTCGCAGTGTTCTTAATCTGAGACACTGCCATTCTTCCGAATTTGTTTTCTGCCATGATTGTTAATGATTTAATATATTAAAACTCAGCCCATTGCTTGGCTTGCAAATGGACTACCCGTTATAGTATTCCTCAACTTTCTCAACAACGAAGCCAAGGTCATTGGGAATATAAAGGTCGAACATCCCCACAGGGGACTTTGCAGGATAGATACCATCGTTGTTGGTGACAAACTCCCTGATAGACTTCTTCTCCTTCTCATCATAGGTGGCCCTACCATAGAGGACAATCTCGAACTTACCCTCTGGTGTGATGTAGGTGTCAACCATGTTTCCAGTACTCTTGTACCTGTAGGAGATGCTGTCACCATTCTTGTCCTTGTACTCCTCATAGTGAGCAAGGCAGATGATGTTCCTGTCCTCAGGAATTGCATTGATGGCATCGAAGACAAGACCTGTATTGTAGCCAATCTGTTTTGGCGTGTCCCATCCACCCTTGAGAGCATTCTTCATGTAGAAATCCTGAGCCATGTAGTTCATGTCATCAAGGACAATGTTCTTGTAGGGACAGTTAGGGTCAGCCAGCACATTAAGTACCTGTGCTACCACCTTGGCATCATTGGTGATAATCCTGTTGCCAGCACCAAGGTTGTCTGGGGTGGTGACTACAAACTTCTTGTTTGCACCTCTGAATGGCAGGGGCTTATTCACACAACTGATGAGGAAGGTAGTCTCTGGGTTGAGACCTTTCAGTCCCAGCTCAGGAATCTCCCCAATGGAAGTGGATTTGCCAAAGCCACTCTTGGCTAAAATTAGAATTTTGGACATGCTTCTTCTCTTGAAACTGCTAAGGTAGCTCAATCTGGCTTACCTTGCAAGCGGTTAATGAATTTTCTTACGGATACCATAAAGAAAGACTTAGCTGGAGACTGAATGGACTTGAGGTAGGCATATACCTTACCCATTTCTGCTGTGTTGTCAGGCTTTGGCAGTTCCCACCAGCTGCAAGTGGCTCCATCAAAGAAAAGACCTATGATTCCTCCAAGCTCCCCATCTCTGTTGACAAGAACCTCAAGTGTCCTGAAATGGTCCTTGAACTTGTCAATGGGATAGCCCAGATACTCCTTCAACCCAAACCTGAAAGGACTGAAGATACCCAATACTATATTGGCATCATGGCTTGTGTACTTTGAGTCACCGAGACCTGCTGTAGTTGGTCTGGTCCTGTTGAACTTGACACTCTCAACAGATTCATTGTCAGTATTCTGTTGCTGGATGACAACAGGAGACTGCATGTATCTGTCTCTCAACAGAATGTTATATTCGCTCATCTTGTCTATAGCCTGCTTCTTGGTATAACCTCTTTCAAGCTGCAACAAGTTTATGGTATCAATCACTGGCAGGACATACTCATTGGGATTGTCAGGAGTATAGGAGCTGAAGGTTTCAGTCTCATGCAGTACACCATAGTCATCCTTGTACTTGGCTGGCTTCATGGTCACCTTGCCGTGAGCTTCAGCATACTCCCTGCAAAACTTGTATATGCCTGTAGGATTGGTCTCCTCTGAGAAAATGACATGCTCCTCAAAATAGTCAATGATAGCCACTATTTCAGGGGTTTCCAGAAGGTCAATGACTTCCTGTGAGAGGGGTTTCTCGTTGTTGGAACTCCTGAGGTCTGAGGGACTTACCCTCACCTTGCCCCCAGTGTACCTGTTCAGCAGCCAAGATTCAAATCTCATCATGATTCTCACCTTGGTTTCCTCCAAAGGAAAGTACAGGACTTTCAGTGAGACCCCAGTCTTCTGCTCATAGTAGTAGCAATACAGTATGGCATCAAACAGGAGATAACTCACCAGCTGAGTCTTGCCTCCCTTGGTGAATGAAGTAAACAGGTAATAGGTGCTTTGTTCCCATCCGAGAAAATCCTCCCTGAATCTTGGGAATGGAGCAGGGATGCTGTTGACACCCCCATCCAAAAGTCTTTGCCGTCTTGCCTTGATGATTTGGTTGGTCTGTTCTCTTAGGGTCATCTCACATTATCCCTCCAATCATCTACATCTTCCTGACCAGCATTGTCAAGTCTGGTGAGGAGGTCAGATGCACTCTCCACCATGCCATCAGCACCCCGTACTTCCTTGAGGATGAAATACTTCAGGGTTCTCATGAACCTGTAATCCCCATTGAAGGACTCAACATACTCACGGGTAGCTGCGACTATCTGGTCATTAGTATAGTTTCTACCATATTTCTTGAAGAAAAGCTTCAGCCTCTTGACTATAAGTGCCACACCCTCAGTCCAGTAGTTGTTGGTTCCAAGCTTCTTGCCTGTAGGGAATATGGCCTTCAGGCTGGCAGCAAGTTCCTGTAACTCCTGTTCACTGGGCATGGTGTCATCCACCTCTGAGTCTGTGAGCACATTGTGCAGAATGGTGGTTCCAGAATTGGTCAACCTCCAACCAGTCTGCTGGAAGAGGGTATCCCTCTCAGCGGTGATATAGCCACTTCTAATCAGTAGGTCTTGGGCCTTGTCCAAATCCTCCTTGCAGTGATACATGAGAAGGAGCAGGGCTTCTCCAAGGGAAATCCCGTTGGATGCACATGCCTCTCTGTTCAAGTGTATGGTAGCCATAAGACTTACTCTGATTTTGGTGCTTCCTCAATAAGCTTGAGGTATTGCTCCTCCTTGACATAGGCGAGTTCCCTGTCCACCCTCATCTCAAAGAAGTTAATCTTGTTGTCAAGCTCTGCCAGCTCCTTGGCTTTCACAGCCTTGACAGCCATGACTACCCTCTTGGTGATAGTGAAGGCCCTAGCGAGTGCCTTGTGGAGAGCAACGGCATCACCAATCTTCTGGTTTGGAGTGTCATTACCTCGGCATTCCGTCTTTCCCTTTACAGAGAACAGGAAGGCAGGAGCTTCCCTGTTGAAGTTGAACCTCAACTTGGATTCTGGGAAGCTCTTGGCTACCTTCAGCACTGCCTCAAGGACATCCTCACTCATGCAAGGAGCGAGATACCTTACTGGAATGGCGAGACTCATGACGCAAACCGTGATTTCATTGTGCTTGTCAGTCTTCTCAGCCCTCACGAAGAAAGGGTCACGAGTCTTGGCAAGCAGGTCACTTGTTCTCAATTTGCTCATAATTGTAGCTCTGTTAAACTTGATATTGTTTTTACTAACTCTGGGTTGTAATCTTCCATCATTTTGGTAACCAGCTCCTCATCTCTTGTACCCTTGTAGTAGGGGATGATAATCACTGGGTCAGGATGCCTCAGCAACCTTCCCAGCTTCTGCTTAATCATCCTCTCAGAACTATTGAGGACTGCGTAGATGCCTACCCTGCAATTGTACAAGTTCATGCCTTCATCCAGCATGTTGCAGGCTGTGATATGCTTCACCCTGCCCATATTGAACTTCTCAAGGTTCTCCCCAGACTGCTTGTTCTTGCTGTTGATACAGTATTTCCCAAGCTCCTCTGTCTGAGGAATCCCATTGCAGAAGGTCAGGGTTCTCTCATTATGCAGGTGGTCCAGAAGGAGTTTGACATAGGAGGTCTTCTGCTCACTCAGCCACTTGAGCCTTTCCCCGCTTTTCCTCAGGAAAAGATTCTTCATCACCTCACTCCCATACATCTTCCTCTTGTACCATTCAATGGTGGCCGAGGTATCATCATAGTATTGCTGCTGGGTACAGGTGATTACTATCCTGCGGTTCTTGACATTCTTGTAGGCAAACCTCTGCATGAAAGGCACCACTATCTCAATCTTCTGGGACTTGTTCTTGATTATTTGCTGGTTGGGGGTGTATTTATCCAAGGTAAGGGGGATAAGAAACACCCGGGGGTCTGGTAAAACCTCCTCCTGTATGGCCTGCTTTGTAGATACCCTATGTATATACAGGGAGGGGAACAACAGCTTGAACTCCTTCTTGAGGTCTCTGTTCACAGTGGCTGACAGGAGAATGTTCAGACCTGAGGTGAAGAAGGGCACTGCCTCCCTGCACCTTGCTGACAGGTGGTGACACTCATCATAGATGATGGCATCCCAAGGCCCTGCCATCTTGACAAAGGAAACATAGGTGACAAATTCCACAAATGGGAGCATATCTTCATGCCCCCATTTGCCGAATTCCTCTTTCCAGTTGTCGATGAGCACAAGTCGAGGGATGACAATCAGAATCCTTGGGTTTTCATCCAAGCAGATTCTGCGTTCAAGCAGGTCAAGTGCAATCTTGCTCTTGCCAAAACTTGTTGGCAGCTCACACAGGATATTGGGACTCTCTGTGTTGATGATGTCCTCCCTGACTTGTTCTCTCGTTGTCATTGCTTGTATTGTTCTGTAATTTGTTTGACTTTGGTGATGTAGGAAGTGTCCTCCGCATATCCCAAGGCATCAAGATATTCGTAGTAATCCTCTGGGACTGTCTTGTACTTCTGTATGTACTTCTTGTAGGCAGCTACACTCTGGGTCCAGTGCTCAAACTTCATATAGGCTCCCTTTTTGGTCCTGAGGCCAAACAGGTTGTTATATGATGTGCACACATTGGACTTGTAGTGGCCTGTTTCAAGGATGGCCTGTGCCAAGACAATCTCAGGGAAATCCAGCTCTTGGGCCTTAAGTTCACTGAGAACATTCTCATTGGTGAGTTCGTAGGGGTCAGACCTCCACTCTACCATTTGGGAGTCTCCTTCCTTTCCTTTGGTGCAGGCACCTCCTGATAACCATAAGGCAAGGACAAGACAGAACACGATGATTATCACCATGCCCCCTCCTTCAGATACCCTACTCATCGAACACCTGATATGACTTCAGCTTACCACCGAAATGCTCTGCTGTCTTGTGAAGGTGCCACAGCAGCCTGCCTTCTGGTGATAAAGCCTGCCAAGCCTGAACCCTCTTGGGCACACCAGCCTTGGTGAGCTTCTTGCTGGGTTCAAAACCTGCGGGTGGAGTGAAACTGTGGGGGACTTCTGTGCTGGTGAAGTAGTCATAGGCCGCCTGACACATGTTGATGGTCTGGGAGGCTGGCTTGCACTTGGGCACATGGACATGGAGTGTCTTTGTTTCTCCAGTGGCGTAGTCGTTGAGTTCAAGCCTGATGTGCTCCGTCATCTCTGGGATGGCCATGAGCTTGTCCTTGAACACAGGCCTGCCTTTCCTGTCCCTTGCCTGCTTGCCAGCATATTTGCCCCGTTTGTTTATCACAGGAACCTTCTCTAACTTGTAGCAGTCTTTCCTGTCATACATCACCCCTCCTTGAAGGGCGATGGTTACTCTGATTTTAATATTGTCCATAATTTTTGTGAAAGGTTTTGGGTTTACCAGTCCTACGGTCTCTGACCCATCTCCACCCTGAGGTGGTTTTGATTCTGAGCCTGTAGGATAAGTGATTGGCATCATTATACACTATCTGGTGTGGTACTCCATAGAGAGGAGGCATGGTGTAGATATGCCTGTGTCCTCTCCACCACCAGCCCTTTGGTCTGAGCTGTTCGTAGAGCCACCTGTTCAAGTGCATCTTCTTGACACGGAAGAATTTCCCAATCCTGCGAAGCTTCTTCCGTTGCACCTTGTTGACAACTACAAACTTGTGGTGTTTGGGGTCATCTGTGTGAATCTTTGATGCCATAGCCCACTACTGTTTGGCTTCCTCCTTCTTACGGGCCTCCGCCTCTTCCCTCTTCTTGAGCTGCCTTTCCACATAGGCGAGGAAGCTCGGGCTTTCATACACCATGTCAGCCAAGGTACGGCCTTTCTTAACATGGTCATAGTGGTAGATGGTCTTGGTGTAGCAGGCGTAGTAGGTGTCCATTACTGGCTTGCCATCCGCATCAAGGATGACTTTACCTTCCTTGTCTCTTCTCGCAAGTTGATAGGGTTTTCTCACCTTTATGGTCTGCTTGCGAGCTACAGGGACTCCATAACGGCGGTGGCTACCTCCACTCCTTGAGGGAGAGTAACCAATTGGGTGTGTTCTTTTCATATAATGAATGAATGAGTGTCAAAAGAATCTCTGTCTTCCCAGAGTGCCAGTAGATTGTGTACCTTTGTCTATCTACAAGAACAAGTACCCCTATACACACGGGGCCTGAGACTTGTGGGAGAACATCGCCTCAAGTAGCCTAATACTCGTCTGCCATCATCAAGGTGCAGGGATGAAGCGTCGCTTATGTGCTCCCCCGATTTACTGTACTATGATGAGTCTCCTTGGCTTACGCGGGAGAAGGAAGAATCGAACTTCCGAATGCCCAATTGCACTTCTCCCATAAAGTCACTAGTTTGAATGCTTCAGCCAAAATGAAGTGCCCTAACCACTAGGCGAATCTACCGATTAAATGGTGGTGGATATGGGACTCGAACCCATGTTTTCTTTGTGGTCTTGTAAGTGACTATTTGTGGGGAGGGCTGGACTCGAACCAGCAATTTCAAGAACCCAAAACTTGTGTGTTTACCTGAATTTTAAGATAGTGTTGTAAGTGGCACTGCCACTCGTAAATTACTATTTTCACTACCTCCCCAAGGGTGTGATGTCTAAAAGCCTCTTGTGGTTGCGATTTCACTTGAGGAAAAACTTCATCACTGGTTTTCTGCGGGGAGTGAAAGAATCGAACTTCCACTTCTGGATTTTGTCCCAGAAATTGTAAAAAGGTGTGCTTGTATGTGTCTTTGACACACGATTACAATTGGCTTACCAATAGCCTACTCCCCATTTAGGACACTAAAAAACCTACATCTTGGATTTGAACCAAGTACACTTTGATTAGCAGTCAAATGCTCTACCCGATGAGCTAATGTAATTATGAGATTGTAAGTGTCCTTTGGCAGGCAAGCGAGGTATCACCCTCACCTGCCCCGAAGATGGACCTACAGAGTATTCTCCCTGACGGGTTCATACCTGTTAGACCTATAGAGAGATTGGAGTGGAGTATAGACATCGAACACATCCATATCCTTGAAGTTCGTGAGGAACTGCTCAATCTGAGCTGGATTTGAGGGGATGTAAATCATATTATCAATACCACTGAACCTCTCTGCACTGTTCCTCAACCTTGGAGACCAAGAGTTGGGGCTTTCAATGTCAATGGCCACAATAAAGGGCCTGAAGCCAAACCAGTTCTCACACTTCCTGAAGAAATCATTGATAGATGCCTCAGGACTTGAGAGATTGTTCCATTCACCATCAGAGATGATGGTCCATACTGGATATGACTTGATGGCATCAAGAATGGCTGGATTGTAGTCACAGGTCATCTTGAGACCATCAGGGATGCTGCTGATATTGGTACACCCACCTTGGAATACCGCATGGCAGAACTCATTGATGTTCTTGAAGTTCTCAATGAAGCTCTTGGTGGGGTCAACGAATGGTTGGGTGGCCCTGATGACAGACCTTCTGAGCAGCATATTGGGACTCTGCTGGGCCTTGCAATCAATGAACCCATGCCAGTGGGACTGGGTATTGAAGAAGCCAAGGAGATTCCTTGCATCATCATCAGGGTTCTTGCACAGGCACACGGCAGCAATGAAGGTTGCAAAGTTGAATGGAGCACCATTCATGGAGCCAGAGTCATCACAGATAACCAGACTGTTGTAGGGCAGATTGACCTTGTTCATGAAGGCTTCAAGCTTCAGCCTGTCAACAGTGCCCTTCAGGATTTGCTCATAGAGTTCCTTGAAGTTGGTGGCACCAACATTGACCTTGGCCTCTTTCTTGACCTTCGCCAGTCTTTCCTTGTCCTCTTCAGTGGCCTGATTCTGCCTGACCTTCTCCTCAAGAACTCTCTGTTCAGCCTGCTTCTCCTCCTTGTAGGTCTCCCATTCCTTTACCCAAGGCTGGAGCTTGGCCCACTTCATAGGAGCAGAGACAGAGACCTTCTTGTCTTTGGTCTCAGCATTGCCTTCCACAGTGGAGTACATGATTCTGTTCTTGACCCTGAATCTGGCCTGAGAAGGAAGTTTGTCATACCAGTCAAGGAAAGCTGGCTTGTCAAACTCCATTATCTTGCCAGAGGAGAACAGCACACTCTCCAAGGAGCCGTTGAACTGCTGTCTCCATTTCCTGTAGCCGGGGAATTGCATCCTGCCATTCTCATGGCTGTACTCCCAGCCACAGAGGTCACTGAGTTCCATAAGGAATCCAGCCTTGTTCTCCATGACCTTCTTGGTCTCAGGGAGCATTTTCTTGTGGCCAGCCCTCTTACTTAATCTTGGGAGAGTGAGGAACTTAGCCACGAGCAGCTTATTGAATGGATTGGTCCCATTGACAACTGCATAGACATACTCCGCAAGTTGCTTCCTGTACCAAGGGTCTGAGAAGCAGTCATAGACCTTCAGGACTTTACATCCCTTGGTCTGTACTCTGGACCTGAAGAGAATATCAAAGCAAGTGTACTCATTGAAGAGACCTGCCCTGAGGAACTTGATGAACTGAGCCTTGTGGTTGTCCTTGAGCCATAGGAAGATGGTATAGAAACCCTCCCTGTTGGCATTGCCACCAGAGTCTCTCTTGGTCTTGCCGAAGATATTGTGCTGCCTTGCAGTGATGTCTCCAATGGAGAAGAGCAGGGAGAAGAACAGCTCCCTCTTGATTTTGTCATCCTTCACTTCCTGCCAGCAGGAGTTCAGCAGAGACTCTGTGATGTTCCCTCCTTGGTTCTGGAGGAGAGCAAGACAGTTCCTCATACCATAGAAGGGATTATTGTTACTTCTGTTCAGTTTGATTTCCATAATCAGTGGTTTACATGTTGTGATTGTAAGTAACAGATTATGCGTTCTCTACGCGAATTCCTCTGTGTCACCCAGCGAAGCAATCTCAGCCTCAAGCTCCTTGATTTTGTCCTCAGGAGACTTGGTGGATTCCTTGAGCTGGTTAAGTTTGGCTGTGAGTTCCCTCTTCTTCTGGGCATTCTCCTCAGCCTCCAGATTGAACCTCTTCCAACCTATGATGAGGTTGACCAGTTCCTTCTGGTTCTTGAGAACTGCCAGCTTGGATTGGGAGGCGGTTTCAGCTACCCACTCATCCTGATTCTCCAAGGTCTCAATGGCCTTGCCGAGACTCAGCCTGATGTTGTTCAGGGTCTGAATGGTGGTGGTGTGGAGAAGCTCCACGATGTTGAGCACAGTGCCCATCTTAGTGGTGATGGTAATGTTGCCCATCAGCATCCAAGCAGCCAGTTGCAGCAGCTTGTTGTAATGCTCTTTCGTAAAATTGATTTTTGCCATGACTAAAAATGAATTAAGTGTTTTGTGGAGCTGAGGGGAGTCGAACCCCTGTCCAAACAAGCTTGGTGTAGGAAAAGTGCTACATGCTTCTTTGCCATTTGGAATGTCTCACACAGGATAGTGGCAATCCCGTGTAATAAGCATTAAGTAGCTGACACTGGGGATGTTCGGTATGAGCATCCTCCACCACCTCATTTTACTAAACGAGGAAAAGGGGTGTTTGCATGGTTTCTGTTCCAAAGCACCATGCAGCTCGGCACTTACGCAGCCATTCTAACTACGAATGTCCTGCTGGCGGGAGTATGTACTCTCTTAGCGATTATTTGTTTGCCATTTCAAGGCATGACTGCCTGCATGATTTCCTACCCCTCCTTTGCTGTCAAAAACCAAGTCCAGCCCCCTGATATGATGAAGGGATTTCTCCCGTGATTTTCCAAGAAGGTCCCAAAGGCAGGAGGATAGAACACCCTCCTTGAGGCAATCCTTCAGGACCTGTGGTTTCAAGTTGCTTCCCAGCATCTTGAGTTACATAACCTTAAACATTCTAACCAACTTTTCGTACATTAACCTTTAAGTACTTCTCTCCAAGAGTGACATGTGGAAGCCAGCTCTTGATATGGGTCTTCAGGAATCTCTTCCTTATCTTGTAGGACTTGTAATGCCCCATCAAGCCCATGTATGAGTTGATGGAAGACACAAAATCCTGTAACTTTCCTTCTTGGTATTGTGGATATTCAGCAGCCACTTTCTCAAAGAGCTTGCTGATTGCCCTGCCCCCACAATATATTCTGTGAGGTTTGATGACAGCTCCTATGAATGTCACGCCTTTCGTGCATTCCTGTATGTAGAGCTTATCTGGGTGTATGGTGAGGTCCAAATGTTCGGCAGCAAATGACTTCATGGCAGGGATACATGACTTAAGGTATTCCAAGTCATGATGCCCAACCACAAAGTCATCAGCATACCTCACAAGGTCCAGTCCCAATACCTGAGTGACAAAGAGGTCAAACGGAGTGAGGTAGAAATTGGCAAACATCTGAGATGTCAGGTTGCCAATCGCAAGGCCTCTGTTCCTTCCTACTTTGAACAGGCTCTTGTTGGGGCTGAGCTTTACCCATAATGAAATGTTTCCTACCTTGATGCAGTTGTCTTCAGGATGGTGAAGGGCAATCATTTGGCACAACCAGATGAGACAGGATTTCTTCCTGTTCTCAGGGTAGTTGGCCTCAATGAATGCAGTGAGCCTGTCACACAACAATTGTTTGTTGATAGACATGAAGAAAGCCTGATAATCAAGCTTAGCTATGTAGTAAGGTTTCGTGTAGTTCTCACTTTTCTCCTCAATAAGTGCAGAGAGCCTTTGGACACCATGCAATGTGCCCCTCCCTTTCATACAAGAATAGGTATCCTTGATGAAGTAAGACTCAAAGTATGGCTCAAGCTCCCTGATTACAAGGTGATGCACAATCCTGTCCCTGAAATCGGCAGCAAACACTTCCCTGATTTTTGGGTCAGTGATAATGAATGCTCTTGATATGCCAATCTCATAGGTTCTGGAGTTGATTTCATCAGTGAGTTTCAATAAGTTGCCTATCTTATCTACACAGAACTCCTTGGCTCCTTTCGTGTTCTTCTTATGCTTTAGACAATCATCAAATGCAGCAAATACTTCATCATAAGTGAAGCTATAGTCCATAACATATATCTTGCTATCTCAAGTGCAGATTCAAGAAAGGGACAAACAGAGTTAGTGTTGTCCTTGTTGTTCCAATCACAGTTCACTCTGTTCCTGTTCAAGTTGCAGTTCCAAGAGTTGTTCTGACTGTTCTCTGAGCAACTATGCTATTGACAGTGGGCAAGCCACCTATTAACGACTTGCATTGCTGCAAGCTGTATAGCATCCTTCTACATTTTCAACAGCCCTCGATGTCAAGCCAGCTATGGAAAGCTGTTTGGGATGCTCAACACCCGTCTTGAGGTAGTATAGCTATGGTTTTGTTTATTAAGTCCGTTAATTGTTTTCTTGGGTCTGCAACAGTGTATTCACCTTTAACTAAAAGGGTTTCATCCTCTATGCAATCATCCAGCATGGCCTCCACTCTGGTGAGGTCAAGTACAAGTGAATGTAATGAGTATGAGAACCCCGGCACATTCCTACATGCAAGTTTGACAGATACCTTTATGTCCAGAAGCAACTCCTGAATCTGGTCTCCATACAGGTATCTGTCATACCTTGGCATGTGTTTTATTGATTTCCTCAGCTTCTTCTTGATGTCGGTTACTTCCTTGAGAATGCCTTGGTAACCTGGTTCCATAGACTATTCAGTTTTTTTTGGAAGCAAGAAAGGGACAAACAGAGCGAGTGAAGTCCTTGCCGTACCAATCACAGCCCACTCTGTACCTGCACAAGCCGCAGTACCA
>Ga0310690_10007458_pt1 | contig 14081 bp, 11 predicted proteins | sample AusTroGonzalo_MG_2_FD_207661 | JGI IMG/M metagenome (GOLD analysis project Ga0310690, IMG submission 207661) | Bovine rumen microbial communities from tropical cattle in Woodstock, Queensland, Australia - Gonzalo_04 (v2) (version 2) | ecosystem: Host-associated > Mammals > Digestive system >...
TCTCACCTCTCACCTCTACATGTACATGTTCACCTGGCGCTCTCCCGTCAACAACGGCTCCGTCCATGGTCACGAATTGAAGTTCTGTTTCAACACCCTCCATCACTCACCCAACGAGTTGCCCCAGCCTACGGCAGAAGACCTGAAGTTGGCCGATACAATGAGCAGCGTCTGGGCACAGTTCGCCCACAACGGCAATCCGAATATCGACGGTCTCCCTGCTTGGAAACCCTATACTGTTGAGAATGGTGAGCTGATGGTCTTCAATCACGACTGCTTCATTCGCAACAATCCCGATCGCGCCCTTGAGCAGATTATCGACCGCCACTGCTTCCGTCAGCTCGACGCTTTCAGAAAAAGTCAACAGCATCAATGAATAAGGTACGCATCACTGCCATCCGCCAGACGGTCTATCCTGATCTGATGGCGAAATACGAGAATCCCATCGAGCATACTTGTGACGTGGTGGAAGGCCAGCAGTGGCTCTCCATCGACGGCAAGTGTCCTGAGGGCATGTGTCCTTCCGCCTGGTCTTCCATGCGTGAGTTTGTGGAGGCCTTGGCCAGGGGAGAGGGGAATTTCTACGACGGGTGGATGAAGAACCCGATGAGTGCGATGATCAGTTGCAACGACGGCTTCCGTCCGTTCAGTTTCTATCTCGAAGTGGTGTAAACGATATAAAAATCCCCGCTCAAAATCGAGTGGGGATTTTTTTCTGTAAACCGTAAACTAAAACGGTCCTGCTCCCATGCAACTGGTCGTTCCCAGTGCCGTGAGGAATGCCGTGAGCGCAGCTACTATCACCTTCACCGCCAGCTCCACAATTCTTTGCTTCTTCATACATCAATTCATTTTTAAAACTACGAATTTCACGAATTTCACTAATTATTGCTGCGCACAGATAAATTCGTTTAATTCGTTTAATTCGTAGTCGTTAAAATCAGCCGTTGCCCTGCTGGTCTGCGGCGGGAGCCAGGACGTAGCTCAGCGGCGTCTTCTTCTGGAAGCGCTTCTGCTTGCCGGAGACGGTGCGCACTTCGCTCTCCACGAGGTAACCGAAGGTGAAGATGCAGTCCTCCTTGAGGGCTCGGCTCGTCAGCTTCTCGCCCTTCGTGTTCTCGGGGATGAAGTTGATGTGGATGCCGTTGATCATCGCCTCAGGACCACCGGCCACAGCAGCGGCGAGGTTCGCCTTGCCCAGCTTCTGACCGTCCACACTCGGCGAGAACGTGCCGAAGCCGTCCAGCTTCACAGGCTGGCCCTGCGTGAGCAGCTCCTTCAGGCAGTCCACCACCTGACCCAGCACCAGCACGCACATCTGGTAGTCGGCGATCTTGCCGTGCGAGGTCATGTGGGCTGCGAAGCCCTTTAGGTTAAGAGGTTCCTTAGAGTCCACCTCTGCGAAATACTTTCCGTAAGCGGTGCTGTCGTCGTTCTTGTTCTGACGCAGGTTAATCACCATGGGAATTTCACTTCTTGCCATTTTTTTGTTCCTTTCTTTTCTTTAGTTAAACTTAGACTTATAATTCACTTTGCTCTGATTGGAATTTGTGATCGTTCGTCGTGTCAAATCCCTTTGGGCCCGGTAGGAAATTCTTCACTCTTCACCTTTCACTCTTACCTCTCAAAACATGGTGCAAATTTAGCTATTTTTTTTGACCTATGCAAGTATTTTCTTCTTCCGAAACGCCTTTTTCCGCCTTATTCGGTATTATAAGGAATTAATCAAAATATTTGCGCTAATTTTTTGGAAATTTCAAAGATTATTTGTACCTTTGCACCACTAAAACATGTTTCACTAAAAATTCAACCAAATGCAACAAAACCAATGTCAAACAATGGGTCGCACTGAGCTTGCTCAGCGTTATTTCCCGTTCATCTTACCAAAATCCGCCTGGGAAAAGTTAAAGACCCTTCTCCTGGAAGATCCGGTCCTCGCGCCGCTCGCTCAATTGAAGCGCCGCACCTTCCTTCCGGCAGAAGTAAACAAAATTTACCAATCACTCGGGCAGCCTTGAGCTGCCCTTTTTCAGCCCTTTTGGGCTCCCAGAGTTTCCTGCCATGAAACTTAGACTTTCCTTAGCCCAAACTCCGACTTTCCAGCAATGAAACTTCTAGATTCCTTAGAGCTGAATATATGCACTCCCGCCTGCTTATGGTGTGTAATGAAAAATTACCTTTTGTTTCTCGTCCTTCCCCTTTCACCTTGCAAACTTGCTTTTTTCGATTACAAAGTGCATTAACTAATCAATAATTATATTATATATTATATATATTATAATATATATAATATATAATATAATTTTAAAGGAGATGGAAAAGAAATGAGATTATCAACTTTCAAAATGCAAGTTTGCAAGGTGAAAGGCACAACAAGAAAAAAGCCGCCGACATTCACATGCCAGCGACTCCCCAAAACTTTGTTTAACCTTAATCAAAATAACCTTTTATAATTTAATCAACATCGCATCATCCCGATGCGCTGAATCTACTATGAAAAACCTTACTGTTAACCTTGACTATTTTTCTTTTTCTGAATTTTTATCGTCTTCTGGCTGAATGAAGCCAATGGGTTTGCGTTTGTTTAAGGTCGCATTTTGCGACCTTGAAGCCTGAAGCTCAGCTAAAGCGGTGCTGATGGCGTCGAGCTGTGCACGAGTGCTCTCGTTGATGTCGTTCTGGTCAGCGAGGATTTCATCCATTTCGTTTCTAACTTTCTCTATTTCTTGCTTAAGCTCCTTAAAGGCATCAACAGTGGGGAGTGACTTTATGTGATGGAATGTTACAAAAGCTCGCATAATTCGTCTGTTGGCCTCGATGGCTGTATCTGATTCCAAGACACTGCTAAGCATAGAAACTCCTAATAGAGTAAATACATGAGGGAGGTATTTGGAATGAGAACCTCTACCTTTCTTTATGGTCGCAATTTGCGACCTTAAACGAAGATCATCATACTCTTCTTGAGTAAGTTGAAACATGAAATCTTCGCCTACAAACCTTTTTGGATTGCGTTTTACTTTCTCGTTTAGACGTTTTGTTTCTACGCCGTAAAAGCCAGCAATGTCGCTGTCGAGCATTACACGATGACCACGTATAACGTGAATTTTGGATTGGATGTTTTGTAATTCGTCCATAGTATATAGTATTTATTGTTATTACAAATGGTTTGATGGGACAAAGGTAAGGCATTTCTTTGAAACCACCAAATTATTTCATAAAAAACTTGCCTTTTTTCTTGTGTTATTCAGAATTAATTCCTATCTTTGCATCAAGTATCGTCAGATCGTCGTAGACGACGCATGCTTTGCATGGTCCCTGAGCGCAGGGTGACGGTATGACTTTCGTGGGTAAAACAATAACGACATGAGCAGTTATTAGAAGAACATAGAAATCTCGCAAATTTCTTATTCAAACTGAAATTCGATAATTGTGAATGTTCGCGCTTATAGCGTGGACGTCACTTATCTTTCAGTTAGGCATGCGAGAGCCTCTATGTTCGGTAAGGAGCGGACACGCTTCTTTCGTACAAGGAGGCTTTGACGTATAAAAGCCTAAGGAATTCCGATAAGTGCTTATTGTCCTAAAGCTATAACGTAGATATGACTGACATACCTATTTCTTCCCATTTCTTTACCAATAGGGATGGGAACACATTGATGAAAGAGTTCGAGGGGATTCTGCAGAACAATCCCCAAGTAACAAACCTGGATGCCGTGGTGGGATTCCTCCGTGCATCAGGCTATTTTACCTTGCGTCCATTCCTTGACGGTATCAATAAAGTGCGCATTCTGATTGGCATCGATGTAGACAAATATATCGCCCGTGCCCATCAGAAAGGCGAGTTGTTCTTTGGGGCCGAGGAAGAGGTGAAGGAAGAATGCTTGCGCATGCTGAAGCAGGACATCGAAGGGTCTCACTACACAAAGAAGGTGGAGGACGGTATGCTCCAGATGGTGCAGGACATGATCGATGGAAAACTGGAACTGCGTGCCCACCCCTCGAAAAAGATTCATGCCAAGCTCTACATCCTCTATCCTGACAACTATAACCAGCATTGTTTTGGTGCAGCCATCACTGGCAGCAGCAACCTGAGTGGCAATGGTCTGGGCATTGGCGAAGAGAAGCAATATGAGTTCAATGTCAAACTGACCCAGTATGATGATGTGGCCTTTGCCAAGCATGAATTTGAATTATTGTGGGAAGAGGCCAAAGGAGTTCCCATCAATGCAGAGGACTATCAGGCCACTCTCGACAAGACCTACCTGAAAGGCGATGTTACTCCCTACGAGCTCTACATCAAGATGCTGATGGAATACTTCTCTGACCGTGTGCTGGCTGTGGATCAAGACGATCCCTTCGATATGCCAGAGGGCTACGACAAGTTCGAATATCAGATGGATGCCGTCATTGAGGGCTATCAGAAACTGATCAAATACGATGGCTTCTTCCTGGCTGATGTGGTAGGTCTTGGCAAGACAGTCATTGCTACGATGATTGCCAAAAAGTTCCTCATTGAGAATGGTCGTGACAATACGAAGATTCTGGTGGTCTATCCACCAGCCGTAGAACAGAACTGGATATCAACCTTCAAGGACTTTGGCATCGACAAGTTTGCCTGTTTTGTCTCAAATGGCAGCCTTAATAAAGTGCTGGATGATGACAACTATAAGTATTGGAACGCTGACGAATACGACTTGGTATTGGTGGACGAGGCCCATAAATTCCGCAATCATACCACAGGCGCCTTCCAACAGTTGCAGGAGATCTGCAAGATGCCTCGTGTGGAGACAGGCAATATCCCTGGCTACAAGAAGAAGGTGATGCTGATTTCTGCTACTCCTATGAACAATACGCCTGCTGATATCTACTATCAGATACTGATGTTCCAGGATCCACGCCACTGCACCATCGAGAGTGTGCCAAACCTGACGTCGTTCTTTTCGCCCCTTGTGGTGGAGTTCCGTAAGTTCCGCAAGCAGGAGAACTTCGACATCAAACAGTTCAAGAAGTTGGCTGAAAGAGTGCGCGACAGGGTGATCAAGCCTTTGACGGTTCGCAGAACGAGGACGGATATTGAGAGCATCCTACGTTATAATAAAGATGTGAACGGATTCCCCAAGGTGGCAGACCCCATCAAGAAGGAATACGAACTGAACGACCATCTGGCCAATCTCTTTGAGCATGCCATGAGGGTGCTCGACAAGGAATTGACCTATGCCCGTTATCAGGCCATCGCCTACCTGAAACCAGAGGCATCAAACGGACTCTATGACAATGCAGAACTCATTAGCCGCAGTTTGGCTGGTATCCGTAAGAACGGCTTGGTAAAACGACTGGAGAGCAGTTTCTATGCTTTCAAGAGGTCAGTAGAGAATTTCCGTCAGGCCAATGAAAACATGATCAACATGTGGGAGAACGACAAGGTGTTTATTGCTCCTGACATGGATATCAACAAACTCTATGAGTTGGGCTATACGGATGACGAGATAGAAGAGAAATTGAATGAGAAGGCTGAGGACAATCCCAAGAATGCCGTCTTTAAGCGCGATGACTTCGATCCTGTATATATCGATATGCTTCGTAAGGACCAGAGATTGCTTAACAAAATGCAAGAGGATTGGGAAAACATTGATGATGATGACGATTCGAAGTTTGCCAAATTCGAAGACCTCCTGAAACACGAGTTGTTCAAGAAGGACCGTAATCCGGAAGGTAAGATTGTGGTCTTCTCTGAATCTGTCGACACCATCGAATATCTGGCCCGTCGCATCAATCGCAGCGATGTGATGGTCATCTCATCCAAGAATCGTAGTCAGGAGTTCAAGATTATCCGTGAGAACTTCGATGCCAACTGGAAGACGAAAAAGGATGACTTCAATATCATCCTGACATCAGATGTGCTGGCTGAGGGTGTAAACTTGCATCGCTCGAACATCATCATCAACTACGACACGCCTTGGAACTCCACTCGCCTGATGCAGCGTATAGGTCGTGTGAATCGTATCGGCTCGAAGTCTGACACCATCTATAACTATGTATTCTATCCCTCACGCCAAGGAAACAAGGAGATTAAACTAAACCAGATAGCCCTGAGTAAGATACAGACCTTCCACACCACTTTTGGCGAGGACAACCAGATCTATTCGACAGAAGAGATCATCGACAGAGACCTCGACAAGCTCTTCAAGGAGGGAATCAAGAAAGAGAAGGAAGATAGGAATCTGGAACTGCCTTTCTACGAGGAACTGCGCTTGTTGTATCAGCAGAATCGTAGGGAGTATAGGCGCATAGAACGTCTTTCGCTGCGTAGTCGTACTGGCCGTGAGCCTCGTGAGATAGACGGTGTGACGCTCTCTGGCGATACATTGGTATTCCTGAAGACTAACTTCCGAAAACTGTTCTATCTGGTGAACGACGAGAATACACGCGAACTCTCCGTGTTGGATGCCCTCAACTATTTCAAGGCCATGCCTGAAGAGAAGCCTGTACCCCGAATCGCCCAGCATCATGACCATGTGGAGAAAGCCGTCAAACAGTTCAAGGCAACCAAAGAGGAAGAGTTGCATGAGGATGAGCAGAACCAGAGCCAGCGCAGCAATCTTGGTGCTCAGGTGACGACAGCCGTCAGCCTCATTAACAGCATGATTCCGCACATTGAGGATGGCGACACCCGTCTGAAGCTGGTGCAACTGAAGGAGCTGGCAGAGCGAGGCACCATCACCTATATCGCCAAACGCCTGCAGCGCATTCAAAAAGACCTGCAACGGCAGGGAGGAAGCAAGGCCAAGATGACTTTCGACGAGGCTCTGAAACAAGTGCTCGAAATGGCCAACCACTACAGCACTTACTATCGTGACACACAACAAGCTGAGGAAGAATCCGATGCTACCATCATATTATCAGAATCATTCAAATAACGAAGACTTATGGACTACAGACCTATCATCGAATCGAAATACAATCGTGAGAACTGGCAGAGACTTCTGCACGATATCTTTAATGGTAAGGAAAAGTTCTGGGCAACACCTTCCGTTGTTCCCACCAGTAGCCAGTTTGCTAAGCAGGCTCTTTGGCTTGGAACTATCACGCTTCCAGACGAGCAGACCATAGCCATCTATGAGGTAGAACTCTCTGATAGCGTGGATATAGAGCGTAATCGTCGTGGCATTCGTGACATGCTGCTCACCTCATGGCGCAATAATGGCAATGCTGGAGCCTTTATGTTCTGCTATCGAAAGGATGAAAGTGTTCTTAGATTTTCATACGTCAGCGAGTCATGGAACTTTGCCGATGACGGCACATACAAGAAAGAGTCAACTGATACGAAACGCTTTACCTATCTCCTGGGTGAGGGCCATCGCAGCCGGACTGCCATTCAGCAGTTTGAAAAGTTACGTGACAGCCAGCTTTCGTTGAAAGATTTGACCAAGGCCTTCTCTGTGGAGGCTGTCAGCGACATGTTCTTCAATGGCTACAAAAAACAATATGAAGACATCATCTTCTATGTCACAGGCAAACGGATGGTGAAGGTGGCCAATAAATGGGAAGAGCGACAGGAGGGACAGCCCTGCCAGTATATCATGCAGCAGTTCTCACATTTCCCCAATCCAGAGAAGTCAATCCGTGACTATGTGAAGAAATTGATGGGTCGATTAGTATTCCTTCAGTTCCTTCAGAAGAAAGGCTGGCTTGGTGTGCCTGTCAATGCAGAATGGGGAGAGGGTGATCCTGAGTTCATTCTGAATCTCTACGAAAGTTGTAATGACAAAGACCATTTTATTGATAACGTTTTAGAGGCACTTTTCAATGATCTGAACTCCGAACGTACCAATGATCTTGTGTCTTCTGCCGTTGGTTCCCATATTCGCGTACCTTATTTGAATGGTGGTCTCTTTGAGCGAGAAGCGACTGATGAGACAGAGTTCCCTCTGCCAGCCAAATACATGCAAAGTCTGCTTGACTTCTTTGCATCGTATAACTTCACCATCGACGAAAATGATCCTGATGATGCAGAGGTAGGGGTTGACCCTGAGATGTTGGGCCGCATTTTTGAGAATCTGTTGGAGGACAATAAAGATAAAGGAGCCTTCTATACCCCCAAAGAGATTGTCAGCTATATGTGTCGCGAGAGTTTGATTGCATATTTGCAGACAGGCATAGAAGACGAAACTATAAAAGAAGCCATCCGCCAGTTTGTGACGAATCATGAGAAGAACGATAAACTTCCAGCAGATACTGACCAGAAACTCAAGGACGTCAAAATCTGCGATCCTGCTATTGGCTCAGGTGCCTTCCCAATGGGGTTGCTGAAAGAACTCTTCCAATGCCGGACAGCCCTTGAAGGTATAGATAAGAGCAAAGCAGCAGAGGTCAAGAAGCACATCATCCAGCAGAATATCTATGGAGTAGATATAGAGCATGGCGCGGTTGACATCGCTCGCCTCCGTTTTTGGCTATCGTTGATTGTTGAAGAAGAGAATCCCCATGCTCTGCCCAACCTTGACTATAAGATTGTAGAAGGTAATTCCCTGATTACTACTTTTGATGGACAATATGTTAATTTGTCGACAAATGTTTCAGATTTTCGTCGCTCCAGCCTTTTTAATATAAGACCAGAGAAGAAAGTCTTACAAGCAGAGCAAAAGCGCTTCTTCACACTCTGCGGTGATGAGAAATATTGCTCAGAGATAGCCATTAAAAATCATATTCTAAATATTATCTGGTACCAGTTAGATTACGAAAAGCGTTCTTGGCAGGATGCAACGATAGAACAAGGAAGCCTATTTGGATCGATTGAGAATGAAAGTCGAAAAAAGAATGATGCGCAAGTTGTTGAATTCACAGCTGAGCGCCAAGAAGTGCTTACAAAGTGCGAATTCCTGATAGATCTATTAAAAGATGAGAGCAAACCTCTCAAGGAAAGAGCAAGTATAACAATTCCATTCTTTGAATGGGAAACTGTCTTTTCTGAAGTATTTGAAGACGAGAACAAGAAAGGCTTTGATATAGTAATTGGCAATCCGCCTTATATACAATTACAGAATAATGGTGGTGAACTTGCACAAATATATGAAAATCGGGGCTATGAAACGTTGGCACGTACTGGGGACATCTATTGTCTTTTCTATGAACGAGGATGGCAAATACTGAAGCAAGGAGGTCATGTTTGTTTCATCACATCTAACAAATGGATGAGAGCAGGGTATGGGGATAAGACAAGAGGTTTCTTTGCCAACAAAACAAATCCTAAGCTCCTGATTGATTTTGCCGGATTCAAGATCTTCGAGAGTGCAACCGTTGATACAAACATCTTACTTTTCTCGAAATCAAATAACTTAAAGCAAACTATTTGTGCAGTAGCAGATAGGCAAAACAATAACTGTATTAAGAATTTGAGCGATTTCGTGCAGAAACAACATTCTGTTTGTGAGTTTACTACATCAGAGAGTTGGGTGATACTCTCACCAATCGAGCAGAGTATTAAGCGCAAGATTGAGGCTGTGGGTAAACCACTTAAGGATTGGGACATTCAGATTAACTATGGAATAAAGACTGGATTCAATGAAGCATTTATCATTTCCGCTGAGAAGCGTAATGAGATTCTTGCGAATTGTAAAGATCAAGATGAGCGCCAAAGAACGGCAGAGTTAATACGACCAATTCTTCGAGGTCGCGACATTAAGAGGTGTGGATATGATTGGGCAAATTTGTTTTTGATAGCCACATTCCCTTCTCGCCATTATGACATTGAAGAATACCCTGCTTTGAAGGATTATCTCTTGTCGTTTGGGATTGAAAGATTAGAGCAAACAGGCAAAAAGTATATTGTTAACGGAGAGGAAGTAAAAGCAAGAAAAAAGACTAATAACAAATGGTTTGAGACTCAGGATACTATTAGCTATTGGGAGGATTTTAATAAGCAAAAAATAGTATGGGCGCGACTCATGAGATTAACTCAATCTGATATTGACGCATTTCCACGTTTTTCGATTGTTCCTAAAGATTATATGGTTGTTGATAGCCTTTGTTTCTTTTCAGGTTCTGATATTGAAATAATTGCATCTGCCCTAAATTCAGAATATGCAACATGGTATTTCTTCAATAATGTAGCAACATTAGACAATGGAGGTTTCCAAATGAGACAGCAATATGTAGAAGAAATACCACTACCTTGTTTATGTTCTTCTGATACTGGGATAGACAGGACTATCTATAATGCTTTTGGTTTTAGTGACGAAGAGATATCTTATATAAGAAAAGTTATAGAAGAAAGGAAAAAAGAAATATTACTGTCAGAAAGATAAAGAAGGAGATTTTTGGCAACAACACGACAAGAGTAAAATAGAACAGGAACGATGAGCACGTTGCAATTTAAATTGATTTTTGGAATAACTAAAAAGAATACATTATGAATAAAAGAAAAAGAGGCGGTTTATCGTATAATGACCCCATTAACAAAATTAGAAGGCTCAAAGCTCAAAATGATAAAGCTCAACAAGGTAATAAGCCTGAGTGGGAAGATAAATATATATATGGACTTTCTGATTGGTAATTTATGAAGAAAAGGATTATTAGTAGCTCATCGTATCCTATACCTGATGGGCATCCTACAAGGCACAGGCCTCGCAGGAATTATTGGGGAAATTTATATGAAGAAGATACATTTGACGAAGACCGGCATCACTTCACGGCTGATTCAGACACTGCGTTATATGACGCAGAGGATGACCACGATTCATATTATGAGAGTGGTGGGTATGAATAAAAAAAATGCAATTATGAAAGAAGATATTTATGACATAGGATTGGCGATTCAACGACATATTGAGAAGGAAAAAGTTAATCATGCTCGTGTTCCTGCAATAGGCAGGGCATATTGTTCCCTTGATAGTTCATATAGAGGAAAGGAACCTGCAAAGCAATTCTGGATTGTCATAGGTGACACTACTAAAACATTAAGAACGGATGGAATCGTTGTACATCGTGATTCTAAGATGGGTGAAGTTCTTGCCAAATATTATTCTGGTAAAAGACGATATACTCAAATAACGATCAATCCAAGACGTAAAAATGACGTAGATGTAACCATATATGATAGAGCTGTATATAAACCAGATTTTTCAACGGCTCATGAACTTGTCATAAACATTGACGGCGATGCAAATGTATATAGGTTTCAGAGATTAGAAAATCTTTTAAGACAGCAGAAACAACAAAAAGACCGTCTTAAAGAACTCAAAGAGGAAGAAGAAAGAGTTCGCAAACAAAAAGAAGAAGCCAGACTTGCTGCAGAGAAGGCAGCCAAGGAGAAAGCCCAAAAAGAAGAGGAAGAAAGACTGCGTAAAGAAGCAGAAAGATTAGAAGAAGAGGAAAGAAAAGCCTCTGAAGAAATAGCAAAATTGGAAAAGGTTCTTGAAGACTCCAAAGCTAAGATTAAACAAACTCAGTCATTCATACTTAAGGACCTTGCTTTACGTGATCAACACTTTTTGGATGAAGCCCAAGAAGATGCTAAGCGTTCTCACTTATATGATGGTGTTCCCTTGGTTATAGAAGGAGGCCCAGGAACTGGCAAAACAACGACTATGATTCAAAGGCTGAAATTCCTTATCTCGCCACAAGCATTGGAGGAATATGAGGCACCATTGACTCCAGAGCAGATTATGTCGATTACAGATATTAATGTAAGAGACAATAATTGGCTCTATTTCTCACCAACAGAAAAGTTGTTGTTTTATTTACAGTCAAATATGAGAAATGAATATTTGAATGCTAACGAGAATAACACAACAACACTGGAAAACTTCAGAAATAAGATGCTGATGGCCTATAAACTCAGAAGGCCGGAATCTGATGGCCCCTTTAAAATATATAAGGTAAAGAGTCTTGAGGAACAAACTCTGATTCTGAATGCGAAAAAGGCTATTAAGGCCTTTGAAAGTTTCTGTATTTCCAATATCACAAATATCCTGATTAGTGCATATAAACTGAAAACCTCAGAATACTCATGGCACGAACAGGCCCAAAGTATCAAAGCATATTGTAAAAGGGCCGAAAACGTGAAAGACATTGATGCCTTGATTAGACTTCTTAATTCTCTAAATGACAACGAAAGGCGTGCTGTTGCAACAATTGAGATGGTATTGAGTGAAGATTTAGGCAAAAAAGCTCTCTTCATCAAAAACAAAGTTGATGAAGATGAGAAAACAAAAATCGCTGTCAAAAATCTTTTTGAGGAATGGAGGCAGGAAACCATCGTCATTCAGGAAGATGAAGTGGACGAAAACTCAATGGATGAAGCAGAAGATGAAGAGGAGGATGTTTCTTCATATATTGACTATGATACTAAATTATACCAGCAGATTAAGCCGATGCTGAAGAAACTGAGCCTTCAGAAATATGACAGCAAGCAGAAGTTAACAAAGAGACAGAATGATCTCTACTCGCTGATAAAACCGTACATTGCTTTGATTGATTATTCTCAAATTGGAGAGCTAAGTTGGTTCACGAAGAATTACGCTTTTCTTTGTCGTGGCGTTGAAAGCAACTTGCTTAACCAAATCCCCAGACTATATAAGCTCTTTAGAAAAAAACAAATTGAAGAAGGAAAAGGTGTATTTAATGTAAACCTATTGGAGAAAATACAGAAAAAAGACGGAGGGAAGCGCTTGCATCCAGAAGAACTTGAATTGATTGTGGGGTTTGTGAATAATATGCTTCTTGGTATATACAAGAAATCCCATGTTCGTTTCAATGGAATGAAGAATAAATATGTAGAGGCATATAGAGATAATGTAAAACCTGTCATAGGTATTGATGAGGCTACGGACTATTCATTGATTGACTATTACTTTATGGTATCATTCCGACATTATGAATATTCCACACTAACATTATGTGGAGATATCATGCAGGGTTTGAACAACAATGGTATCAAGAGTTGGAATCAGCTCAAAGAATTTATATTACCTAACCTGGAAGTATGTGAGCTAAAAACATCGTATCGTCAGCTTCCTTCGTTGCTTGATATGTCTAAACAAATGTATTATGATGATTTGAAAGTTGAGGCTCCTTACACTACAAACAAGCAACAATCTGATGATGAACCAGCTCCAATATGTATTGTTTCGGATGATGAGGAAGAAAAAGCAGAATGGATTGCAAAACGAATCATAGAAGTATATAAGACATACGACGAATCGATGCCGTCTGTAGCAATATTTGTTGGTGACGATGTAAACATAAACAATCTTGTAGAGTTAATAAACGATCAGGATTATCTTAACGGCATCCAAATATATGACTGTTCTGAAAACAGAACAGCGCCAAATACCAAAGCAGTACGCGTGTTCCGTATTTCTGAAGTTAAAGGAATGGAGTTTGAGGTTGTCTTCTTCTACGATATAGACACAGCACTATCTGGATGTTCCTCTGATATTATGCGAAGATACCTTTATGTGGGAGCTTCTCGAGCTACAACTCATCTTGCAGCAACCTTTACAAAGGAAGAAGGCAATGAAGAAGTGATTAAATACTTCGACAGAACAACTGACAACTGGAAGATATAGAAACAATTCGTTAAAATCATTAATTCACTTGCAAGTATCAAAAACTTTTCATATATTTGCATCGTGTTTCGTAAGAAATGCACTCTCGGTTATGTTTTAACATAATTGTGAAATGATTTTGAGTGGCTCCGCATCCTCTGTGAAGACTATGCGAAGTTTTTCTCAAATATTGCAAGTAAATATTATGGGATGCTACCCCCCTATTCCCCTCACCCAGCAATCACGCTATGTGAATTCCACATGCAAGCAGGGTGAGGTTTTATTATGGGGCATAAAAAATGGGCTCACGCTTGAGCCCGAGATCTTTTTAACCTTAAATCTAATACTATGAAAAACATGATGCAAAGATAATGCGTTTATTTGGAACCACCAAATTAATAATTGAAAAATTTGCATGATAAGAGAAAAAATACTATCTTTGCAGCACGAAATGATAAAAAGGGGGTTCCCCTGAATGATACATAGTTGTGTTTCCTACAGCTTTTCCTTCAACATCTAAAAAGCTCTAAAAAT
>Ga0310690_10007459_pt1 | contig 14080 bp, 18 predicted proteins | sample AusTroGonzalo_MG_2_FD_207661 | JGI IMG/M metagenome (GOLD analysis project Ga0310690, IMG submission 207661) | Bovine rumen microbial communities from tropical cattle in Woodstock, Queensland, Australia - Gonzalo_04 (v2) (version 2) | ecosystem: Host-associated > Mammals > Digestive system >...
CCTCCTGATCGACTACCTGGGAGCGGAGGACAACGTATACACCAGAGCCGTCACGCGCAAGAGCCTGTGCGCGGCGGTGGCCCGGGCGCTGTCCCCCGGCGTCAAGTACGACTATATGCCTATCATCTCCGGGCCCCAGGGCATCGGCAAGAGCACCTTGCTCAAGACCCTGGGCGGGCAGTGGTTCAGCGACTCCTTGCAGGTCTTTAGTGGCAAGGACGCCGCCGAGATGCTACAGGGCGTCTGGATCAACGAGATCGGCGAGCTGTCAGGCATGAGCCGTGCGGACGTGACAGACATCAAGGGCTTTTTGAGCCGCTCCGAGGACATCTACAGAGTGCCTTACGGGAGACGGACGCAGAGCTTTCCGCGCCGCTGCGTGTTTTTTGGCACCACCAACGACATGGAGTACCTGCGAGACGCCACTGGCAACCGGCGCTTTTGGCCTGTGGACGTGTCACAACAGCCGCCTACCAAGTCGGTCTTTGCAGACCTGCCGGGCGAGGTAGATCAGGTCTGGGCTGAGGCCGTGGTGCGGTGGCGCGAGGGTGAGCCTCTGTACCTTACCGGCGCAGCGGCAGCGGCCGCCCTGCGGCAGCAGGAGGACCACACAGAGACGGACGGACGGATCGCTATGATCGCCGAGTGGCTGGAGCAGCCGGTCCCCCTGGACTGGTATCAGCGCAGCCTGGACCAGCGGCGCATGTGGACGGGCGGCAGCATGGAGATGGACGCGAGCCTCGATCTCATGCAGCGGGACCGCGTCTGCGCCATGGAGGTCTGGTGCGAGTTTTACGGCTCGCAGCCGGGGCGGATGCGCAAGGCCGACGCCATCGAGATCAACCGGCTGCTGCGGCAGCTGCCGGGGTGGGACCCGCGGGCGCAGACGATCAGATTCGGCGCGGAGTACGGGCGGCAGCGCGGGCTTATGAGGACCCCGGGAGGGCCCCAATAGCGTCAACATTCTCTGTCAACAACGGTGTCAACAAAAAAAAGTTTGTTGACAAATTTTCTGAAAACTTGTCAACAACGAAAAATTTGTTGACAGAGAATGTTGACAACAAAAAGCCTGCTAAACGTACATATTTAGTCTTGTCAACATTGTCAACAATACTTTTAACACCTTGTAAATTAGACCTGTATAACGCGTCTAACACGTCTAATAACGCACATAACATACGCGCGCGTACGCGCGCGAGAGCGTCATCAGAAGGAGGGACCGATGGACACAGAGAGGGACATAGAGGCGAGGCTTGCACGCAAGGTGAGGGAGGCAGGCGGCGAGGCATACAAGTTTGTCTCCCCCGGGCGGTCCGGGGTGCCGGACAGGCTGTGCGTCTTTCCGGGTGGGTCGGTATGCTTTGTGGAGCTCAAGGCTCCCGGGCGCAAACCAACCATCGGGCAAAAGGCACAGATTCGTCGCCTGCGGGCCCTGGGCTGCCAGGTGTATGTCGTCGACAGCAAGGAGGGCGTGGACCAGCTGCTGGAGGTGTACAGATGATCTTTATCCCGCACCCCTATCAAAGCTACTGCATCGAGCGGCTGCTGCAAGAGCCCGCGCTTGGCCTGTATATCGACATGGGCCTTGGCAAGAGTGTGATCACCCTTACGGCGATCAACGAGCTGCGCCGCCACCGCTTTGCGATCCGCAGAGCCCTGATCATAGCCCCCAAAAAGGTGGCGGAGGCCACATGGCAGGCAGAGGCCGCCAAGTGGGGCCACCTGCGCGGTCTCCGCATCTCCACGGTGCTGGGGACGGCCCAAGAGCGGGAGGCGGCCTTGCAGAGGGAGGCCGACGCCTACATCATCAACCGTGAAAACGTCGTGTGGCTGGTGGAGTACTGTGGCAAGGAATGGCCCTTTGACATGGTGGTACTGGACGAGTCAACGAGCTTTAAGAGCCGCCAGGCCAAGCGCTTCCGGGCGCTGGCCTCTGTCCGGTCCCGGATCAGTCGCCTTGTGGAGCTGTCCGGCACCCCGGCGCCCAACAGCTTGCTGGACCTCTGGCCACAGGTCTACCTGCTGGATGGTGGCAGACGCTTAGGGCGGTACATCACCCAGTACCGGGAGCGGTACTTTGTCCCGGACAAGCGCTGCGGACCCCAGGTCTACAGCTGGCGGCTCAAGCCCTTTGCCGAGGAGGCGATCATGGCGGCGATCAGCGACATCTGTATCACCATGAGCGCGGAGGACTATCTACAGCTGCCGGAGCTGATCTATGACACCGTGCCCGTCGCCCTGGACGACAAGAGCCAAGCAGCTTACAAGCGGCTGGAGCGTGAGGCCTATCTGGCGCTGGGGGATCGGGAGATCGACGCGCAGACGGCGGCGGTGCTGTCTGGCAAGCTGCTACAGCTGTGCAACGGGGCAATCTATGACGACAAGGGAGAGGCCGTAGTGGTCCACCGCTGCAAGCTAGAGGCCTTTGTGGAGCTGATCGAGGGCCTGCAAGGCCAGCCAGCCCTGGTGTTTTATGCCTATCGGCATGACCTGGAGCGGTTGGAGGCTGCACTGGCCAAGAGTGGCAAGCGGGCGGCCCGGTTGGACGCGGAGAGCGTCCGCCGGTGGAACGCCGGGGAGGTCGACGTCCTCCTGGCGCATCCCGCTTCGGCGGCCTACGGCCTCAACCTTCAGGAGGGTGGGCACCACGTCGTGTGGTTTGGCCTGACGTGGAGTCTGGAGCAGTACCAGCAGGCCAACGCCCGCCTGTACCGCCAGGGGCAGACCCGGCCGGTGATCGTCCACCACCTAATTGTCAAGGACTCCCGAGATGAGGCAGTCATGGAGGCGCTGGTTGGCAAGGACACAACACAGGATAGACTGATCCAGGGCCTGAGGGCCAAGCTGGAGGAGATCAAGAGAGGAGGAGCAGCATGACAGAGATCAAGTGCAGAGCGCTGTGCCTGCACAGCGACGCGGGCTTGTGCAATCTCGCGCAGGTGGACTTGGACGAGTGCGGAGGCTGCATGCAGTTTGCCGCGCGGCACACTTGTGGCGACTGCGCCAAGCACAAGACGACCTTTTGCGGCTGGTACAAGCTGCTGCATCGTCACCCTGGTGAGGATGACCCGATAGACGGTTCGTGTTTTGTGGCCAAGGAGGCGGACTGATGGACAAGGAGACTTTGAGGCAGTACAGGAGCTTGCAGCGGGAGATCGACGACCTGGAGCGTGAGAAACGGCGGGTTCTGGATCGGTACCTGGCCCCGGCAGAGCTGACCGGGATGCCCGGGGCCGGAGGTAAGGACAGCAGCCTGGAGGCTGTGGTGGTCCGCCGGGTCCAATATCAGCAGCTGATCGATGACAAGCTGGACGTGCTGATCGACTTGCGGCAGCAGATCGAGGCAGCCATCGAGGGCCTGCCGTCAGACGAGCGGCGGATCCTCCGTCTGTACTACGTCGAGGGGATGCGCTGGGAGCAAGTGGCTCTGGAGATCAACTACAGCGTCCAGCATGTCTGGAGGCTGCACGGCCAGATTTTAGCGCGCATGCGGCAAGATGAGAGACAATGAGAGATTAGTCTGTGGTATAGTGGTATCGTGGTAAGGCGGTAAGGTTGAGGCAGACAGCCCCGCCGGTCCATGACAACACCTCCTTTCTTGATTGGTTGGGACAGCAGACGAGCAGAGACGGTCATTTCTTCTTCCGGCAGAGCGCCCGCCCCGCGAGGGGTCCGGGCGCTTTGTCGCGGAGGAGATCGTAGGAGGGCACATGCCACGAGGACCACTGAGACCCTGCAAGCATCCGGGGTGCCCCCACCTGACAAGGGGGGCATACTGTGAGGCCCACAGGGGGGAGGCCGAGGCAGAGGCCGAGGCCAGACGAGAGCGGGACCAGGCGGCGGATCGCCGTCGAGGGTCCGCACAGGATAGGGGCTATACGTCCAGGTGGGCCCGGTACAGCAAGTGGTATCTGCGGCAGCCGGGGCACCAGCTCTGTGCGCTGCGCCTTGACGAGGGCTGCGCTGTGGTGGCCCAGTGCGTCGACCACATCGACCCACCGGAGGGCCCGTCGGACCCCAGGTTCTGGGACCCCGACAACTTTCAGCCCGCCTGCATCCACTGTAACAGCGTCAAGGGTCACCGGAGGATCGTCGGCAGCGGCCCGAGACTCGGTGGGTAGGGAGGGCGAAAAACTTTTTGAGACGGTCGAAAAAACCGGGCGCCCCTCTCCGCGGGGAAAAAAGGCCCCCGGCTAGCTTTTAGGAGGTCTTACTGATATGGGTGGACGACCTAAGCCCCGGCCGCAGCTGTCCGTGGTCTCGTCCGCGCACCGCAGCAACGCGGAGAAAGCGGACCGAGTGGCCAACACACCCAAGGGCTGCACCGACAAACTGACCGCACCGGCGGACCTGTCCGACGCGGCGAAGAAGGAGTGGCGCCGCGTGGTGCGTCTTTACCGTCAGCTGGAAGTGCCGATACTCAACGATCTGGACACCGGACTGCTGGCGGCTTACTGCTCCGCTTATGCGATCTTCCACGAGGCCCAGCGGATGCTGCAATCCGAGGAGCTTGTGGTATACTCGCCCCAAGGCGACCCAAAGCCCAACCCACTGCTGCGGGTGGTGGAAAAGCAGGGGCTGCTGATCGCCAAGTATGTGGAGCAGCTTTGCCTGTCCCCTGTGGGGCGGGCGAAATACGCTTATGAAAAAACCAAGGCCCAGAGACAGGCAGGCAAGACCGACCAGGCACCCAGCATGGCCGGTTTTTTGCAGCGCGCGGAGCGGTGAGATAGATGCACGACAAGGCGCGAGCCCTGGAACCGATAGAGTTTGTGCAGCTGCTCAAGCACTCGGGCGACTTTTACGGGCAACCCTTTGTGCTGCTGGACTGGCAGCACGACGTCCTTTGGGATGTCTACGGTACAGTCCGAGACGACGGCCTCCGGCAGTACCGGGCGGCCTACCTGGAGATACCAAAAAAGAACGGCAAGACGGAGCTGATCGCGGCGCTGGCGCTCTACCACCTGGCCTGCGATCCGGCGGGTGGCGAGATATACTGCTGTGCGGCTGACAAGCAGCAGGCAGGTATCGTGTACAAGGCGGCCTGCGCCATGGTGGAGCAGGAGCCAGCCTTTGCCGACCGGATCACGACCCCGGACGGGTCGCGGAAAAAGCACATCGAGGTCAAGAGCGGCTACAAGGAGATCAGGAACAACAAGACCGGGTCCTACCTGCGAGTGCTGTCCGCCGAGGCCTACACCAAGCACGGCATCAACCCCTCGGTGGTCATCTTCGATGAGCTGCACGCCCAGCCCAACAGAGACCTGTGGGACGTGATGACCTTTGGCGCGTCGAGTGCCAGACGGGAGCCGCTGCTGTGGGTGATCACCACGGCAGGCGATGACCCGGACCGGGCCAGCATAGGTTGGGAGGTCCACGAGCAGGCGCGCAAAGTGCAGGATGGGGAGCTCGTTGACCCTACGATGTACGTCAAGATATACGCCGCGCCGGAGGACGCGGACATATACGACGAGGCGGTGTGGCACGCGGCCAACCCATCGCTGGGTCACACCATGAGCGTGGACACGCTGAGGCAGGAGGCGCTCAGAGCACGCAACAGCGAGGCCACCGAGAAGCTCTTTAGATGGCTGCGGCTCAATCAATGGGTCTCGCTCAAGCGCCTGGGCTGGCTGCCGCTGACACTCTACGATCAGCGGCGCAGCAAGCTGACACCCGCCGACTTGGTGGGCAAGCGCTGCTACTGTGGCCTGGACTTGTCCAGTACCACAGACCTGACGGCGCTGGGTTTTGTTTTTCCGCCCCAGGACGGGCTGGACAAGTATGTGCTGATGACCCGGCAGTGGATACCCGCAGACGGCATGGCCGAGAGGGTCCGCCGGGACAAGGTCCCCTACGACAAGTGGGCCAAGGCCGGTCACGTTGAGGTGACGCCTGGGAGCGTCATCGACTACGAGCTGATCATGTACCAGCTCGCAGCGGTAAGCTTGCAGTACGACGTGGTAGCCTGGGGTAATGACCCCTGGGGCGCGGAGAAGCTGCGGCAGGACCTGGAGCGCGGCGTCGAGGTCGACGGCAAGGAGGCCGTGATCGAGCTCGCCGCGATCCGGCAGAATATAGAAAACCTCTCGCCCGCGATGAAAGAGATCGAGCGCTTGCTCGGCAACGGCGAGGCGGAGATCGTGCATAACCCGGCCACGCGCTGGGCTTTTGGCAACGTGACCGTCGTGGAGGACGGCAACGGAAATTACAAAGCTAAAAAGATTAGCGCTGTCCAGCGGATCGATCCGATGGCGGCGCTTTTTAACGCTATGGTGCTTTGCTTGCGGATGGAGCCGCACTATGCTCCGGAGCTGGCCGACATCCTGGCGATCTAAGGTGGTGAAACTTTGGGCATTTTTGACTTTTTGAGGCCTCGCAGCGACTCGACGCTGTCTGCCCCGCAGGAGTGGCTGCTCCAGAGCTTTGGTAAGGCGGTCTCACCGGAGGAGGCCATGCGGGTGGTGGCGTGCTACGCCTGCGTCCGGGTGATCTCGGAGCAGATCGCCACCTTGCCCCTGCGGGTGTACCAAAAAACAGACGAGGGCCGCGTCCGGTTGGAGGATGATCTATACCGCCTGCTCAACGCGGAGCCCAACCCCTACATGACTGCTTACAACATGTGGCGGGTGTTGCTGGTCAACTTGCTGCTGACGGGGCACGCCTACTGCGAGGTGGAGCGAGCACCCCGGACGGCGGAGCCCGTCGCGCTCTGGCCGATCCCCAGCAAGTACGTGGAGAAGCGCCGCAGGGCGAGCGGCGAGCCTGTCTATATCGCCCGTGTGCCGGAGCCCGACGGGGGGCTGCGGACGGTGCAGATCACGCACGGCAACATGCTGGAGCTGCTGGGCCTGTCGCCTGACGGCCTAGCGGCCTACCGCCCGCTGGAGTTGCTGGCCGAGTCCCTGGGGCTGGCCAAGCAAGCGGCGGCCTATAGCCAGGAGTACTACGCCAACGGCAGCCACCCCTCGGGGATCATCACTTACCCGGGCACCCTGCGCGGCGAGAAGCGCGAGGACTTCCGGGAGGAGCTGCGCAAGACCTACTCAGGCCTGGGCAAGCGCCATCGGGTGATGCTTCTGGAGGAGGGCATGACTTACCTCCGGATCAGCGCACCGATGACGGATGGCCAGACTGTGGAGACGCGGGACGCACAGGTCGTGGAGATCGCGCGGTTTTTTAACGTGCCTCCGCACAAGATCATGGACATGTCAAGGGCTACCTGGGGCAACATCGAGGAGCTCAACTTGTCCTGGATCAACGACACGCTCATGCCCTACCTGGTCAATATCCAGCAGGCTGTGGGCCAGACGCTGCTCTTTGCGCACCAGCGCAGGGAGGGCGTCTACGTCGAGTACGACATCAATGCCTTACTGCGCGGCCGGATCGGTGACCGCTACGCGGCCTACGCACAGGGGCGGCAGTGGGGCTTTTTGTCGACCAACGAGATTCGGGCGCGTGAGAACCTGCCGGACATCGGCCCGGCGGGTGATGTATACTTGACGCCGCTCAACATGTCAGAAGTGGGTGGAGGTGAGCAGCAGTGAGCAAGAGATTTTGGGATTTGGTGGTGGAGCCGGAGAGCGCGGAGCTCCGGATCGACGGGGACATCGTGGACGACGAGGACGCTTGGTTGTATGACTGGTTCGGCGATCCTCACGCCGCCCCCGGTGAGCTGCGTGACGCGCTGGCCGAGCTTGGCAGCCGTCCGCTGACTGTGTGGATTGACAGCTATGGCGGGTCCACCTTTGCCGGGATCGGCATCTATAACGCCCTCAAGGCCTATCCGGGCCGCGTGGCTGTCGTGATCGACAGCAAGGCCATGAGCGCCGCGACGATCATCGCCATGGCAGGCGACATGGTGGAGATGACGCCTGGCGCTATCTTTATGATCCACAATCCGTGGACCTCGGCGATCGGCTACGCGGACGAGATGCGTAAGACCGCCGACGTCCTGGACACCGTCAAGGACGCGATCATCAACGTCTACGTCCAGCGCACGCACTTGAGCCGGGAGCGCATCTCCGAGCTGATGGATGAGGAGACCTACATGAGCGCCCAGCAGGCGGTGGACCTTGGCTTTGCAGATAGTATCCGGCAGGACGCTGGGGCGGTGCCTGTGGTGTTTGGAGGCTTCCGCCGGGCGGCCATAGTCAACAGCGCCAGGATGGACCTGGGGCGGCTGGCCAAGGTGCTGGCCGAGAGAGAGCAGCAGGAGCCTGAGGCTGTGGAGCCGGAGGAACTGCCGCAGGCAGCAGAGCAAGCAGATCAACCCGAGCCGCCGCTCGTGGAGGATAGAGCTCAAGAGTACAACAACAGGTTGGCATACCTGAGAGTAATCGACATCATGGAGGCGATGTAATGACTACTAAGCTTATCATCGACAAGATTGCCGAGCGTGCGCAGGTCGCCGCTCGGATCAGAGAGATGGCCGAGGCGGGCGTGCCCGAGCAGGCCAACTACGACCAGGCGGTCAAGGACTTTGACGCGCTGACCGCCCAGATCGAGGGCCTGCGCAAAGTCGAGGCCCTGGATGCTGCGGCACCCACCCTGGAGGTCGTCAAGCAGCCGAAGGCTTCCAACTTCCGCCGCTTTTTGCAGGGGGAGATCGCCAACGCGGCGAGCACCGATACCTCGTCCATGGGCTACCTGGTGCCCGAGGACCTGTCCGACCAGATCGTCCGCAAGGCCCACGACTACGGCACGATGCTGGACCTGGCGACAGTGATGCAGACCGACACCACCACCGACATCCCCGTGGATGGCACCGCGCCGACGGCCTACTGGATCGCAGAGGGCGGTGATTTTACCGACTCCAGCCCTACCGTGGCCCGGGTACAGCTCGGCGCCCACAAGCTGGGCGTGCTGATCAAGGTCAGCGAGGAGTTGCTTCAGGACTCCGCTTTCGACGTCGAGAGCTATGTCCTCTCCCTTTCCGCCGAGGCCATGGGCGGGGAGATCGAGACCCAGTGCGTCGCTGGCACGGCAAGCGGCCGACCTTCCGGCTTGGTGCCCAGCATCACGGCGGCGATTACGTCCAGCGTGACGGGGTCCTTTAACTACGCCGATGTTGTCAGTCTGTACGTCGATCCCATCAACAACGTGCCCTTTGGTGAGGCCTACGCCCGGCGCGGCGAGTTTTTGACCAACCGCAAGGGCCTGGGGACCATCATGCAGCTGACTGACGGCGCGGGCCACTACATCTTCCAGCCGTCCTACCAGGACGGCGAGCCGGACCGGCTGCTGGGCCGCCCGATCCACGTCAGCAGCGCTGTGCCCAGCACCACGCCGCTGATCTTTGGCGACTACAAGCGCTACATCATTGGCATCCGCGGGCGGATGTACATGCAGCGGCTCAACGAGCTCTTCGCCGGGACCGGTCAGGTCGGTTTCCGGGTGTGGCAGCGGCTTGATGGTAAGTTGGCTCTGTCCGAGGCCCTGCGTAAGCTCAACACTAAGTAAGACGTCCGCGCGGCAGCGCCGCGCTGACATAGGGGGCAGGCTCTAGGGCCTGCCCCCGGCCCTCCAATCCGGGGGGCAAAAAGGAGGGCTATCGATGCAAAAAACACTTTTGGCGATCCCGACGGTCAAGACGATGCAGGTGGAGTTTCAACGCTGCCTCATGCAGCTGCTGGCGGCAAACCCCGGGACGGACTACGCCCTGATCGATCAGGCTTCCATCCATGTGGCCCGGGAGTATGCCGCCGTGCAGATGCGCGAGGGCGGCTATGACTCGATCCTGTATCTCGACTCGGATATGACTTTCTCGCCGGACTTGCTTGCCAAGCTCCGGAGGCATGATGCGCCGGTGACCTCGGCCATGTGCGTCAAGCGCGTGGAGCCTTACACTCCCTGCTTTTACCGGGAGTTGGGCTACGCCGACGGCGGGCGCGTCAAGCTGGTGCCCTTTGAGCCGGACAGCTGGCCGGACAAGCCTTTTACTGCGGCGGCGGTTGGGGCGGCCTGCCTGCTGATCAAGGCCGAGGTTTTCCAGCAGATCAAGTATCCGTGGTTTCTCCCGCTGCCCAACGCAGGGGAGGACATCACCTTTTGTTTGCGCTTGCAGGCGGCGGGCATCCCGATACTGATTGATCCGGACCCCATCGTGGGGCACCTGGAGACCAGGCCGGTGACGCTGGCCGACTACATCAAGCGCAAGAGGGAGGCGATCTCCCTTGACTAGAGTACTGATCGGCGCGCCTGTACGGCAAAAGCCGCACATCTTTGAGGCCTATCTGGCGTCTCTGGATAGACTAGCCATCCCGGACGGGGTGGAGGTCGCCCGGTACTTTATCCTGCACGGCTGCCCGGAGCTGGAGCCGATGCTCCGACCGTCAGACGGTCGGCGGCTGGTGGCGGCGACGGACGCCTACGAGGTGGGCGGTGCCACGCACGAGTGGAGGACAAGCAATTTTGTGGCCGTGGCTGCTATGCGCAACGTCTTGCTTGAGCAGGCCCGCGAGGGCGGCTATGACTATCTGATGATGGTCGACTCCGACCTGATCCTCCAGCCGCAGACGCTGGCGGTGCTGCTCTCCCGCAGGCGCGAGATCGTGTCGGAGATTTTTTGGACACAGTGGACCCCGGGCAGCGAACTCGGGCCCAACTGCTGGGACTACGACTTTTGCAGCTACGGCGACGGTGGGGTCAACCGCTACAAGACGGCAGGCATCCACCGGACCGGTGGCACAGGAGCCTGCATACTGATCAGCCGCGACGTGCTGGAGCAAGGGCGCATTAACTATGCTCCGCTCTACAACGTCAGCTTTAGCGGCTGGGAGGATCGGGCCTTTTGCATACGGGCGGTGGCTCACGGCTACAAGCTGTGGGTGGACACCACCTGCCCGGCCCTGCATCTGTACCGAGAGTCAGACTATCAAGCCTACAAGGAGGCGCAGCACAATGCACCTTAAGCAGCTGCTCGGCGTCGTCGTCGAGCCTATCACCCTGGACGAGGCCAAGGCCGCGCTGCGGGAGTACAGCGACCACGAGGACGGCAGGATCACGCAGCTGATCACCGCCGGACGCCAGTGGGCGGAGGACTACACCGGGTGCAGCTGGGCGGTGCAGCACTACGTGGTATCCCTGGACAGCCTGCCGAGGGAGCCGATCAAGCTGCCATATCCGCCGTTGGCCTCGCTGGATAAGATCACCTATGTGGCCGCTGACGGAGCACCGACGGTGGGCAGCGTCGAGGACTGGCGCGTGGACCTGGTCGGGTCCACGGTGACGCCGGGCGCGTCGGTGCCTGCTGGGGCCTGCGTGCTGGAGTACACAGCAGGCGGCCAGATCATCCCCGAGGTGGTCAAGCAGGCGATCTTGCTCTACGTCAAGGCTGCCTATGAGGACATCCCGGGTAGCGAGTGGCAGCCGCAGGCGGAGCGTATGCTCTACCCTTACAAGGAGCTGAGAGTGTGAGGACCTACAGCCACTACAACCTGGTCGGCGAGCTGACGACCTGGATCGACGTGCAAGCGCCGATCTCCGAGGTCTCGGCCACCGGCTACCCCAGCCAATCCTGGGAGAGCATCTGGCCAGGACCGAGGCCCTGCCGCTGGATCAACGCCCACGGGGCAGAGGCATGGCAAAACGCCTCGCTCGATCTCAAGGAGGCAGCCACGATCATGCTGCGGTATGACCCCCGGATCACTCCGGAGTGCCGCGTGGTCAAGGGCGGCGAGGCCTGGGAGATCATCTCCCTGGACGACGTCCGCGAGCGCGGCCACTGGCTGGAGCTCAAGATCAAGCGGATCGTGCCTGCGCAGTAAGGAGGACGGCAGTATGGCCAAGCCTATCAACGAGGCGCTGGCGGGCCTCGGCCTGCCGGTGACGCATCCCCCGTATATTGGCAACGAGCCTAAGTACATCACATACAACCTGCTGGGCCAGATGGGCCAGATATACGGCGAGGGCAAGGAGGCGGAGACCGGCGTCTACTGGGCGCTGGACTACTTTGCCGCCGCCCTGGACGGTGAGAGCCACCAGGCGGACATCCTGGCGATCAAGGCAGCCATGGAGGAGGCGGACTGGATCGTGGTGATCCAGCAAGAGATTTACGACCCCACCGATAGCCGCTACCATGTGGCCATGACAGCCTACGCAGTGGGTGAGCTCTATGGCTAGGGTGGAGTCGTCCGGGCTGGACGAGCTGATCGCTGAGATGCACAAGCTGGGCGAGGACGCGGGGCCTGTGGCGGAAGCGATCTGTATGGCCTGCGCGGAGATCATCCGCGAGGAGTGGGAGATCGCAGCCGAGCAGGCGGGCCACCGGATAACCGGCGGGCTGATCCGCTCTATCGGCTACGCCCGCAAGCCCAAGCGCGTGGACGACGCCTGGAGCATCGCCGTCTATCCTCAAGGGACGGTGCCGGGCAAGCTGGATATAGACGGGCGGCCGCTGCGGCGTGCAGCTGTCGCCTTTAGGTTGCACTACGGCGTCCGGGGTAACCCCGGGAGCCGCTTCGTCGAGGTCGCCGAGACCAGGGCGCGGGTCCGGACTACGGCCAAGGCCCAGGAAATCTGGGAGAAATTTTTGCGCCGGAAAGGATGATCTTATGCCTCAGTTTGACTTGCGCGGCATCAAGGCCGCTAAGTACGTCAACACCAGCGGCACGATCACTTACACCAGCAAGACTAAGGTCGGCGACGCCATGACCGCCAACTTGGAGCCCCGCTTTGCTGAGGGCCGTCTCTATGCGGAGTCGGTCCTGGCGGAGTACATCCGGGCCATTACTGGTGGCACGATCTCGCTCGGGGTTAAGTACATCACGGATGACGCCAAGACCTTGCTTTTTGGGACCTCTGCCAAGATCCGCTCCGTCGGCACCGGCTCCGGTGCCACGACGGTCTCCTCCGTGGTGACCACGGGCAAGACGCAGGCGCAGTACGTCGGCGTAGGCTTTTACGCCCCGGACATGGTCGACGGAGTTGAAAAGTACACCGCAGTGTTTCTGGCCAAGGCATTGTTTGGCGAGCCCGCCATGAGCTTGCAGACCAAGGGCGACAACATCACCTTTGCCACGCCCACCACGTCGGGCGAGTTTATGGCAGCAGACAACGCCGATCAGACGATCTTGGAGGTGGTCACCTGCGACACCGCGGCGCAGGCCATCGACTGGATCGACAAGTGCTTCGGCGTCTAAGCCGGAAGGAGGGCGGACTTATGACTAAAGACATCAGACCTAAGCAGGGCGACATCACGATCAACGGCCATCCTTGGTGGACCGTCGAGTGCAACATGACGGTGCTCGCCGACGTACAAGAGGCCTGCGGCGGCGATCTGACCCCCGCGCTGGGCACTTCCCTCAAGACGGTGCTGATCTGGCTGGCGGCCATGGTCAACGACTGCAACGAGCGGCACGGCAAGGAGCGGCGTTATACCGCCCGAGAGCTGGGGCGTATGCTGTCCTGGCGGGACCTCCGCCGGGCTAAAGACGTGGTTTTCGACCTGGTGGCAGACGCGCTGCGTGACGACGAGACCGACGACGAGACCGACGACGAGACCGACGGCGAGACCGACAGCACCAACGAGTCGGAGGACGCGGAGGACGCGGGAAAAAACACGGAGCCCCCGGGGGAGACTCCGGGGGCTTAGACTTTGCCGGGCTGCTGGCGGTGTGGATGCGGGAGCTGCACCAGGACTACAACAGCTTCTGGCGGACCACGCCTGCGCTGATCTGGCGTCTGCTGCGAGCATTGCATCCGCAGACGCCTAAGCAGGAGCCGGAGCAGCCCCGGTCTTTGTCTGCCTTTTTGGCAGGAGGAGGTGCTTAACTTATGCCCAATGTGGGCAAGATACAGACGACATTTTCCGTCGACGGCGAGCGCCTCTACAAGCAGACGGTGCGGGAGATCAACGGCGACCTTAAGCAGCTTAACGCCGAGGTCAAGCTGGTCACCGAGCGCTACAAGCTCAACGCGGACAGCGCCGAGGGTAACCGGGCCAAGCAGGAGGCCCTCCAGCGTGTGCTGGAGACCCAAAAGGAGAAAGTGGACCTGCTCCAGCGGGCCCACGAAAATGCCGAGTGGGCGCAGGATAAGGATAGCGAGGCCGCCAAGCGGCTGGCCTATCAGCTGACCCAGG
>Ga0310690_10007460_pt1 | contig 14079 bp, 23 predicted proteins | sample AusTroGonzalo_MG_2_FD_207661 | JGI IMG/M metagenome (GOLD analysis project Ga0310690, IMG submission 207661) | Bovine rumen microbial communities from tropical cattle in Woodstock, Queensland, Australia - Gonzalo_04 (v2) (version 2) | ecosystem: Host-associated > Mammals > Digestive system >...
AAGTTTATCGCACCAATATAGACACGGGAAATAATTAGTTTTACTCATTTTGTTAAATATATTTATTTATTGTACTTTTATTATTGTCAATAATAAGTGCGCCACCACAAAAGCAGCGCACCAGAACGATTCTCAAAGAGTTACACAAGCAAAACTTTTGCAAGTTTGTTCGCAATAGCAAACAAGTTAGCCGCCTCAGCGATGTTCTCTTTGTCTCCGTCATCTGCCAACATCTTTGCGACTGTTCCACACGCAGCGGCCATACTTGCCAATTCACTTCTCGAAAAACCGATTCCACAGATTTCGTTCTTCTTGTTCTCGTTCTCGTTTTCGTTCTTCTTTGAACGTGAAAAAATCTTCATCATAATAGATAAAATTTTTGAAGTTAATAAATAAATAAGTGCTGTTGCGGCGGTTTAATAACGACCGCCGATTTTGAAGATGTCACCAGACACAATCAAACCGATAATACCAAGAATAATAATAATCTCCATAATCTTTACTCTTATTTTATAGACTTAAATTTGATATACTCGTTATACAGCAACGCGCCCTCGTTTGTTGTTATTTGGCGCAAAAAGATGTCGGTAATAACCTCATCCAACGCGTTTCCTAAGAACCCCACCAGCGCATCGTAATCGCGAAAGACAGCGGGCTTGTCGTAGTTTTGACCATATAGAAAATACCGAGAGGTTTGGCCGTTTGCAAAGCCGTTATAAATCGCACAAATCGCGTCAACGCTTAAACCACCACCAAGAACACAACGAACGTCCTCCGCTTTCTTAATATCAAAAACATAGTCAACTCCGTCATGCTCGCTCTCATTGTGTCGATTGTATGCCGACAGAACAATATTAAAAATACGCTCGTCGCCATTGCTCATCGCCGTCACGAGGTATTTTTTGAAAAGCGTCAGACACAAGTCTGCTGCAAATTCTTTGTCTCCGTCAGTGTCCTTAATCTTTGCAAATAACATGACCTGTTCAAAGCATCCAACGTCAACAAAGGAGAGAATAAAGTGACTATCCTCGAAGATTATTTCGTCGTAGATAATATTTTCAACGATGTCACCCTCGCATCTTTCGAGGTTAGAAATCATCCAGTAATGTACCTCCTTGTTTCCAAGGTTTCTGAAAGCGGCATTAAAACCACGCCACTCTTTTTCCTGCGTGCTATTGATACACGCAATCATCTTGAATTTTGTCATAAGAATAAATTTTATAAAGAAATTAAACTCAAATTTTTAGATACAACGTAAACGACCACAACACCCCATAATATAAGGAGCATAGAGTATAAGATAGGGTGTCTGTCGAACCGGTCAGGAGTTGACGGCTCTACGACGACTTCTTTTTTGTTCATGGTGTTGTATGTATAGAGTATATTATTTATATATTACTAATTATTATAATACCACACAAAATCATCGTAAAAGCGTCAAGTTATAGGCAACCAAAAAGCGACATTAGCCGCAAGTTGGTCACCCAAAATCTTCTCCAGAACGTAGGCCAAATTTCGCCCGACAAATAGCAGCCAACAAACCACGCCAAGCCACTAAACGACCACACGCCACCAGAAAGCAGCATAACAATACCGACAAACAACAGCAAACAGCATATTACATAATTTCCAACCTGCTTCATAATACACAGCCAATAATTAAAAGTAAACCAACGACAACGAGGGCGCAGCCTAAAACCGACAACGCCCTCACAATAACTAACTCGCCCCTTCTTGTGTTCGCATAAGCGCGAAAGCGCACCAAGGTACGCCAAACTTTTGTCTTCATATTTTAGTTTTTTTGTTCAAAATACTCCAATCTAACACCTCGTCTTCAGTTTCTTTAACATACCAAGAGATACCAGAGTGCTGATTCAATCTATAACAATACTTTTCTGCCGATTTTCGCGTACGACAAAACGTGCCAGAAAGTCCACGCTTTTTTGCTTCGTTTTTATCGTACGGCACGACAATCCAAGGAAAATCTTTTTTCATATTTTTGTATCTTCTATTATATACTCAGCCAACTCCATACAAGCCTGACGTTTATCTTCTTTCGTGTACGTCTCACCGAACTTTGCTCCGTATTTTGCGACAGAAGATACCAGACTCGTCATTGTCGAGCAACGCGCCAGATAATTAATGTCAACCGCTTCGCCCTTGTTTATACGCTTCTCTACACATTTGCGCAGCCAACTAAGCGCAGGATAAAACTCGCGAACGTTGCGAGCATAAATAACCAGATTCTCACTCATTTTGCTTCTTTTTGTTTAAGGTACAACACTCCATAAATAATTCCGTTCATATACTCCATAAATTCGGCAGTACTTTTGCGGTAATCAAAACCAAGGAAGCCACGCTTGCAGCCGCAAGTGCCAGCAAGCCACATAGACCAGCCGCCAAAGCAGGCGCAGAAGTCTGCATCGTACTCAACGCCCACAACTTTACTCATATACGCCAGACGTGCTAAAACGTCTTTTTTAGTTGTTCTCATTGTTATAATATTTTTTAGTTAGTTATTAAATCGTTTCGATAATATCATTTATTGCGGTAGAGTCTGCTGTCGAATTTCCTATCTTTCGTTAAAAAACTCGCTCCATCCATCATTTATTCTCATACCATAAGAGTTCAGAATATTATAACCCCTATTTGCTTTCAGTCCTGCAAGGACGATTGTGCTTATAATGCCGCCCCACCAGTTGTAGTCTTCAATCTCAATAGGTCGTTTTCCGTTTGCGTCATTGCATGGATGTTCGCAGAAATCAGAATATAAATTCAACTCTTTAATTCTGTCAAACAGATACTCTGTTTCGATGGAATCTCCACAGCAGCATAAATCAATAAACTCGATAGGCTTTCCCGTGTTGCAGTCAATTACTCCAAACTGATAGTCGGAGTAATCGTTTGTCAAGTTAATAACAATTACATTTTTTTCTAAATTCTTCATAATTAAACGTTTTTTTAGTTAGTGAAAAAATATTAGTAGGCTGTTCGAATAAACGCTCGCACGCGTACAGGATAAAGTGACCACCCGCCACAAAGCGACAACGGGCGCAAAAACAAAATTTAATCTAAGTACTCAAAGAGGTATGATGTTTTTTTGTTATCGCCCTCATAGTAGTCGTACATTAAATCGCGAACGCCCTCGTATAATGCCGAATATAATACAGCCCAGACGTTGTTGCCTCGTGCGCTGTGTTCCCACGCTTTCCAATTGACACACAGCACAAACTCGGCAATATATGTCTCATCATCTTTCCACGACTTCAGCGCGAGTTTAATAGTGTCCAGCAGGGAACGCAAACCGAACCACTCTGCAACCGACAGGTCGCTCATAAAAGTTGTTTTCCGCTTGCAGCCCTTCAGTTCTCTCAGTTGCCGCTCCATACATAATTCGCTCAAAGCACCATAAGAGAAAGAACTTGGCACGGGAGACCCAAACCAATTATGAGTACCCTCTAATTCTTTGCCGCTGATAGCGGTCAGCGCGTTCGTTGTTATTGAAACAACGCGGCTCGAAAATTCTTTTTTGTTCATAATGAAACAATAATAAAAAATGAATAATAAATAACACTATTTTGCGCCCGTTGCTGCCGTTGTAACACGTCGGGCGTATAGTTGTAGCCTCAAGGATAAAAACGCGGCCACAGGCATTTAATTGTGCCGTTTTTTGTTGTTTTTGTGGGCTGTGCGGTCTCGCTCCGCAGTGTCTCAGCCACGAAAGACAAGTGAGGACTACTCGCCCTCACCTGTCTTTTTAATATACTCATTCACTCGGTCTGCTATCTGCTTAATACTTTGGTCTCTATTTATCATATCTCCGATAGAAAATACAAGACCCTCGAGATTAAACTCCTGCTGAACGCGGTCGCCAGACATAACGCAGCCATAGCAGTCCAGAGGGGCGTCGAAATATTTATCGACATAATCAAGATAAATACAGCGACAAAAGGCGGCGTCTGTCAACGGGAACGCGACATTAAGAAGATTTAGTGGAGCGTCGTCGTCTTTGAGTTTAACTACCATCGCGCACTTGTTGCCGTTTTTCTCGCTTGCAACCATCGCAAACAAGTTAACGCGAACGCCTGCAAGTTCGGTCGCCGCAATGACGTTTGCTATCTTTGCCGCTGCTCTTGCTGCCTTGTCGACCTCTATCCCATCCCATATAGCGGTATCGAGATATATGTCAATTATTGGAGTCTTTCGCGGCTCGCGTGTTACCTTCAACATCTGCTTAGGTACTCCCATGAGATAATTGGGAACGCAGGGAACGCAGCCCACGACAGACGTCTCAATAGTTGGCGCACCCCCCGTCTCGCTGCTTAGTATCTCGCCCGCTGCTTTAATCTTTCTCGCTGCTTTCGCGCCTCCGTAGGCCAGCAGGTCATAAGCCTCTTGCAGTGTGCGGCCTGCCCAACTTTTGTGTCTCTCTGCCCTTCTTTTCGAAACGGGGTTATCTTGGTACTTCAGTACTTTGCCGTTTGCGAGCGCCTCGGATAACTCCGAGACGCTGCTAAATCTTTTAACGTGTTTCATCCTATTTTGCTGTCTTTGCTAATTCGTTAAACATCTGATAATATTTATTGTTTCCGTTGAGCAACGTGTTGAGCGTCTTAATGTCCTGCGCTTTCCATGATGCACACAGACCCAGATTAAACGCCTCCAGCTCAGTGAAGCAACTCATCTGCTGCATCGCTTTAATAGACTTAGAAGCGCGAGGGCTTGCAGTATACGACAGACCAGCTTCGTATATTGCGCGTCGCATGTCTTTAATAAACTTAACAAGTTCAGCGTCGTTATCCGCCATCTTCATGTCGTGCTTATCCGTGTAGTCAATAGCGAGGCAGATGTAGCGGTCAAGTGTGGAAGCGTCGATGCAGAAGCGAGCCGAGTACGTTTTATTGCCTCCACGTCCCGTTGTATTGTCTGCTGCAATAATATGAAAATCTTTGTGAGCGTTAACCATGCCCTCCTTCGGGAAGTTGTAAACAAGATTCGCGAGCATGTTATTGAAAGCGACCTGCACCTCGGCAGAAGTCGTGGAGGCTTCGTCGAATAAGAAAATACCTCCCTCTGTTGCTGCCTTATAAAATGACGTTTTTACAAGTTCACCAGCGGCGTCCGTGTAGCCCTCGAGTTCGTATTTCTGCTGAAGCGACGAAACACTATAAAACGGGAGACCCAGAGCCTCAGCCACCTGCTTGGCCAGCGTGCTCTTACCAGAGCCAGCAGGGCCGAAGAGCCACGGGAAACGTCCAATAACGCGGTCGTTCACAACGAGAGAGAGCAGTTTGTCAAACAACGGGTGCGGCTCATCATTAAACTCGTACTCCGGAGCGTCGAGTACCTGTATTGTGTGTTTAACTACCTTCGTCTCAGTTGCCGCGTTGTTTGTTGTTTCGTTGACAAGTTCGCGAGCCGCAGCGAAAAAGTCTGCTCCGATGTTTCCGTATTTTGCCGTCAACTCGGCTTCGATACGCTCGATTTTTTCGTTGTTCTCTGTGGCCTGCTGTGCCGTTGCCTGCTTGGTTGCAGGTAGTTCAGCGGCCTCGTTGTGTTCGTTCGTTGGTTCGGCTGTTTCCTCCTTTGTCTCAGTTGCCGTTTTCGTGCCGCGCTGTTTACGCGAGCCGCTTACAACCTTCCAATCCTCGTTAACTGTAAAGTACTGAAGACCATCCTCGTCGTGCTGCTCCGTTATGATGTGAGCCCACTTCGCACAAAAACGCGCTCCCTCGGGACGTCCGCCCTGCTCTGCGCTAACAATTTTCTCACCTGCCAACTTGATACCGCTGACGTTAACAAACTCACCAGAAGTTACGTTTTCAAACTTCATAATAATAAAAAATTAGATGTTAGTAAATTAGGTTTATTATCTCTTCTTTGTTGCCGTGTAAAAACTCGCCAAACTGCACGGCTTGCAACGTTCGGTCTGCTATATCTTTTTGTTGCCGTGTTAACTTCCCGACAGCGGTCTGTCACCAGCGCTCCGTGTCCGTCCGTAAATAGCAAAGATATATGAGTCTCGCGTTGCGTTTATGTCAGTGTGCCCGTTTGTTTGTTTATAGTCAAACAGACAGCCTAAAACTATAATTACATTTTTCCAACGTGTCGCAAACGGAGGAGCGATACTCCGTACGGGAGGGAAATAGGCTCATATCATCGCCGCCTCTGCCCGTTGTTTTTCGCGTCCGTTGCTAACGTTTAACTCAGCCCAATTTTCGAAGATTATTTATATAAGATGGAGCCTCATCTGCTATGTCCGTCTCCCAGAGACAGAATTAATACTTTATAGTACGAACCAGATTAAAGGGAGTCATCCGCAACTCTGCTACTCATTGGTTTTTCGCGTCTGTCACACGCTTCAGCCGTCGTGTCCATGTCTTCGGCACAACAAACAATATATCCGTACCAATATATTAAAGGTGTCAGACTTTCAACGTTTCCGTTTCCCGTTGGGTGTCCCCGTTTCACCTTTGTTTGTCGTGTCTCAGTTGGTCAAAGAACTCTTGTTGCCTGAAAGCGAGTGCAAAGATACATATATTACACACAAAAGCAAGCGATATCGTTTCCTTTTTAACGTTTATAAACTACTATTTAACAAAAAAGCGTATATTTTCCGTATTTTTGATACAAAAGTAAAAGATAATTACATGATTTTATTGTCTAAATAAGACAAAAACGCGTGAAACATTAGTATTTATGGGCGTTTCGCGATTTAATACAACACGTGAAACATCCCGTGAAACATAGTTAACAAACGTTTCAAACGTTAAGACCCCTGTATTTATGGGACTTTCAGCGTGTTTAATATTTTTACTTTGCCGTTATCGCTTGTCTAAATAAGACACGTTTTGCGTGAAACATAATCTTGATTTATGTCAAGAACACAAAGAATTAAGACACAATAAATACAGGTTAATGTATTGATACTCAGCAGGTTAACACCTTATTTAGAAAATGTCTAAAACTCCCATTTTGCCGTAAATCGACGAACGAGCACGGAAATATATAACTATACCATGAACGTATAAAACGCGCTTAAAAGTGCCCCGTGTGCGCACACAAACGAAACGTACATTTTTTGCACTGCCTCCTTGTTTGATACTGCTATCTTTCGTTCTTTCTTTTATATATTTTCTTTCTATCTTTCTTTTATAGTGTACTATATTACTATAACACTATAAACGTATATTCTTTAATATAGTACTTTCTTTCTTTTGTGTTACTTTGCTTTCTTTGCTTTCTTTGTTACACAGGCTCATTACACAATAACAAACCATACTCTTTATCCATATAATACTCACGTCGGCGTTCGTTGGCTGCTTGCTGTTGTTTTATCTTTGCAGTTGTTTGCGTTCGTTCGTGGAGTTCTTTCCTGACTCTTTCTGGTATTGTTACGCTGTTTTCGGTTTTGAACTTTGTCAGACGTTCGTTGTATTTTGCCAACTAATTGAAAATCAGCGGATTATGGATATATACGGGGGAGGGGGGAGGGTGAAACGTTCGCACTCTTTATGTGGTGCAAACGCCCAAATTTTCAAAAAAAATTTTTTTCAAAAAAAGAAAAAATCATTTTGCGTTATGTTATATTGTGTATTATGATTCGATTTTAGGCTATTTTTAGCCCCGTAGAACGTTTTTTATCTTATTTTGGTATAGTTATAAGGTTTAGTAAAAATAAAGCCGTTAGAAAGCCCTAAAATGCGTTATTGTTGTTTTTTTTGTGTGTTTATATAGGATAATTCTTTTTATAAAGTATTTACTATTATATAAAGATATGCTTTTTACGCGCGTGTACGTGTGCGTATGCGCAATAAGATATACCTATTAAAAAAGGATATACTTTTATATAGTATTATTCTTTATAAAGGTTAATCTTGTGTTAAATATTGTATTTTATGCTATGAATATGAAATTAAGTATATATCTTTGCAATCGAAATTAAATAATTTATTATTTTATATAGTGTTTCTTATTTATGGAAAGTGTAAAATTGCCGAAAGAACATCAATGGGGTGTTATGCTTGGTGTGTTACAAACGGACACAGACAAGTTTGTTGCCGCGTTGCAACGTATTGTCGATGAACTACGTAGTGGTATGGCCGAGTGCTGTGCTAAATGTATTGAGCGCGGTATCGACTATGAATCGGATTTGGAATATCAGCGTTATTTCAAGTTGTTTTCCATGTTTGGTGGTTTGTATAGCATTATTTTGGGAAGTAATGGCTTGATAACGTCTTTGGTATGCGAATTGCTTAGTGGATTAGACGAAAGAAAAGAAGTTAAACAATAGAAAAAAAACAATTTTATTTTATTATGATTGAGAATTTTAATGATTATGTAAAACGCGCCCACGAAACGGCTTGTGCGCACGGATTTCACGACGAACGTTTTAGTTCCGCGCATTGTCTTATGCTTGTTATCACCGAGATTTCGGAAATGGTAGAGGCTGACCGTAAGAATCGCCATGCTGCTTATAGTGCGATAGTTTATTGCGACAAGCATCCCGAAGATTTTGACAAGAAAAGTTGGGCAACGTATTTCGAGCGTGATGTAAAAAACACGGTTGAGGATGAAATGGCAGACGTTTGCATCCGTATCTTTGATATTTGCGGAGAGTTCAATATTGATATGTTGCGCCCGAAACATGATGACAAAACATTACTAAGTGCGTGGAAATTGGATTTTGGTAAGTATTCGTTTGCCGAACGTGCTTTTAGCATGTGTGTAATGATTACCGATACTACGGAAGAACCCTCTAATATTGTTTCGGCTTTGCTTCATTTCATCTATTCTTGGGCGCACGATATGGGTATCAACCTTGACTGGCATATCGAGCAGAAGATGCGTTACAACAAAACTCGCTCAAACAAGCACGGAAAAAAGTATTAACCAATAAATAAAAACAATTATGGATATGAAAGAAAGATTTGTTAGTTTCGAGTACGAGGGTGTGGAAACAACCGTTGATTTGCGCCGTATTGTGGCTATTAGCAAGCCGTTGCCGATTGGAAAGTTCCTTATCTACTTTGAAAACGCTGTGTGGTCGGTAGACGAAAGCCATCACAATAGAGTGTGTAACGCTTGGCTAAACGCTTTGTAGTATATGAAATGTTCTAATTGTGAATATTGGGTTACAAGTCGTGCGAAACGTGGTTATTGCAAATGCACTAATGCCGTCAAGCCTTGCGAACTTGTGCGCCATAACAAGCAATACAAGACAAAGAGGCGCAAAAAGATGGAGCGTTATGACAAAAATCTTAGAAAAGAACGATTTTAGAATATAGAATTATGGAAATATCAGTAAAAGTTATCAAAATCTTGGAAGCACAGACGTTTAACTCCAAGAATGGTGGTGAACCAACGGTAAAGAACACGTTTGTAGGCGAAACCGCAGGGCAATACCCAAAGAAGATTGCCTTTACGGTGATGGGTGCTGACAAGTTCAATCAAATGGGTATTGTTGTAGGCAACACTTACAATGTGTCGTTTGACGTTGAAAGCCGAGAGTGGAATGATAAATGGTTTACCGACGCTAAAGCGTGGCGTGTTGTGAATGTTGATGCAAATGCAAATACTCAGCAAGCACCGCAAACAAACGTTGCTTCGCCAACGCCAGCACCAACGCCACAGCCGCAAGCATCGCAGGAAAGTGGCGAAAACAAAGATGACCTGCCGTTTTAATGTTCACTAAAAAGTACTTACGCTATGACGATTGAATATGGTATTATGAGTAGCAAGTGGTCTGTAACGGCAGACAACAAACTAACGTGTTACGCTTACATACTTATACAACTTAACGTGTCTGCGAGCATGGTTGTTCTATATTCGCCAGAAGAAGTAGTCAAAAATGATTCTTGGGCGTTTCATCCTAATTTGAGCGCGAGGATTGACGAAATCTTTGGTGGCACTGGCAAGTTTAAGTCGTATATTGAAAGTCACGTAGACGAAATACGCGAGTGTTCAAAGACGGTAAGACGCATTGTGTAAGATGGAAAGAAACAATAACGTCGTATTACAATCGTTATGCCGTAAGTACTTGAAAAAGTTACGTTATATGGCGGCTAAACACGGGTTGCGTAAATGGTTGAATGAACTTATCAAAGAAAACCGACGCGGCGAATGTGAAGCCACGGAAAAGGAAGTAGAAATGCTTTCTCGTCTATGCGATGATGAACGTCTATCGCGTACCGACGTGCCAAAGGTTTTAGGTAAATCTTATCGCCAATGTTTCGATAACGACGATTTCGATAAAATCAAGAAACTTAAACACGTTGGTATATATAGCAAAGTATCTACAATATTATACGCAAATAAAAAAAAGACAAAAAAATAGATTTATATGAATATTGATACAGAAAAAAACCGCTTTAATGCTGGTAATGCTTTCGGACGTGGAATGATAGAACGCTCTATTTCTGATTTGGGTTACGGTAAGAGCATTGTAACCGATAAAGACGGCGTTGTTCTATGTGGTCACTATGTTGCAGAATTGGCAAAAAACAAAAACAGCAAAATACGTGTTGTTGAAACCGACGGCGACGAACTTGTTGTAGTTGTTAGAAAAGATTTCTCATACAGTGAAAAAAAGGCAAAAGAACTTGCGATAGTCGATAATCTTACATCTAAATTTAATTTAGAATGGGATGCTGATACGGTTTTGCAAACAATGAACTCAACTTATGACGGGTTCGACCCAAGAAAATGGAACGGACACGAATGTACTGTGAAAGAATTGAATGTGCAAGATTTGTTTAATGATAGTTACACACCGACTTCGTTAAAACAAAAAAAAGACGAATCTTTTGTACTACCACAACAAACATCGTTATTTGACTAATATTTATAAACTATGGAAAGATTGCATTTACCAGATAATATGAAAGTTCACTTTGCAGGACTTGAAAAGCCTAATTATCAGATTGTGGCTACGCAAATGGGTATTCAGTACAGTTTATATACTGCTTTTCCGTTTGTTTTCAAAAAAGTATTTGGCAAGAGCGTATGGTCTATCCCCAAATTTAAGTGGATGACAAACGAAGACGTACAAGTTCCAATGTATCTAAACCATAATATGAAGCATACGATACAAGATAGTGGATTGTTCAGCCTTTTGTTTGGCAAACACAAAGACAAAGGAACTACTGATATTATTTATAAGTGGTATGATGCCTTAATAGAATTTACCTTAGAACATGGGCAGGACGTTACTTGCGTAGAGGTTGATGCTCAAGCGATTCTCGGTGTGGAAGAAACGTGGAAACTACGTGAACGTATGCGTCGTGATTTGCCCAACAACCGTATCATAAATGTGTTCCATGTAGAAGATGGCTTGAAAGGGTTGGATAGACTTGTCGAGTATTCAGATTATATCGCAATAGGTAGTGGTATTGGCGATAAAGATGTTTATACTAAACCTATTGTAGATTACATAAAGTCAAGAAAACCAGACATTGATATTCATCTTCTTGGATGCACCAAAGAAAGTACTCTACGGAAATGTGCTCACATTTGTACCAGTTGCGATAGTGTTACATGGCTAACACAAAATCGTTTTGGAGAATTTGATAATGGTGCAAGAATTGAAAATGTTAGTTCCGAAAAAGCGCGTCGCTTGATTGGTGATGATAGGTGGTTGCAGATACGTATGTATAACGGAGACAAAATCACTAACGCAAGCATTGTGGCGGCAGAGCAATATAAGCGAAGATTTGTCAAATGGTGTGGCAATCAAGATTGCGAAATTTATTATTAAATTATTTATAAACAAAAAAATTAAAAGTTATGAAAAAGAAATTAGTTATTTGCAGTGGAGGTCTTGATAGTATTTCAATGTCTATTTTGGCAATGAAACAAGAAGACTGTGTTGTAACTCTCCTGTCGTTTGACTACGGGCAAAAGGCAAAAGAAGAAATAAATCGAGTAAAAGCCTTTGCAAAAAAGTACAACTTACAGCATATTATTCAAGATATTTCATCGTTGAAGTTTATTTTTGGCAAAAACCAACTTACGGATGATAACGTGAACATTCAGCGCGACTACAATCAAAGCGTTGTTGTTCCGTTGCGTAATGCGGTATTTTTGCAAATTGCAATGGTTTACGCTTATACAAATGGTTACGACGAAGTACTATTAGGAAGCCATTTGGACGATTGCGAAGAAGTGAACGGGGAACGTTTGTTTCCAGATTGTAGTCCCGAATTTTTCAAGTCATTCGAGTTGGCTATGGACTTGGGAACGTTTAGAAAAGACAAAAAGGTCAAAATTATTACGCCGTCCATACTTGGAATGGGGAAAACCGACCTCATTAAACGTGCTTGCGCAATAGACTCGGAATCCGTATTTAACTCTTGGTCTTGCTATAAGGATGGCGGCAAGCAGTGCGGTGTGTGTGATAGTTGTAAGAATAGAAAAAACGCATTTAAGAACGCTGGCGTTGTAGATAACACTATTTACGAACAATAAAAAAAATATCTATGTATTACGTATCAAAAAGGCTTGAAATTGCCGCCTGTCATCATTTGACACTGAGTTATGAATCTAAGTGCGAAAACCTGCACGGTCATAACTGGATTATCACCGTATTCTGCAAGGCGCAGACGCTAAACGCAGACGGTATGGTGGTGGACTTTAAGAAAATCAAGGAAAAGATTCACGGATTCCTTGACCACGGAAACTTGAACGAACTGTTACCATTCAACCCAACAGCCGAAAACATTGCGCATTGGGTGACTGAGCAGATACCACAGTGCTACAAAGCACAAGTGCAGGAGTCAGAAGGAAACATTGCTGTTTACGAAATCGACGAGTAATATGAGAGTAAACGAGATATTCTATTCGATACAAGGAGAGGGGTATAACACTGGTAAGGCCGCTGTGTTCATACGTCTTAGTGGGTGTAACTTGAAATGCCCATTTTGTGATACCGATTTTTCTGATTACAAGGAAATGACGGAATACGACATTGTTGATACCGTATGTGGTTTGTCCGTCGGTTGTCACTTCGTTGTTATTACTGGTGGCGAGCCTACCATACAGGATTGCACATATCTGATTGACTTGTTGCATCAAAACGGTTACTACGTTGCTATGGAAACAAACGGTACTCGAAAACCTCCGTTTAATGTAGATTGGTTGACGGTTAGCCCCAAAGCATCGTATGTAGGTGCTGTTGGTAATTTACGTGTTCAGCATTGCAATGAAATAAAAGTTGTGGCTGATGGTGAAATATTAGTAAACGCCTACTTGTCTATACAAGCAGAACATTATTACTTGCAGCCGTGCGACACTGGAAACGAAGAGAAAAACAAAGAGATTATTAACGATTGTGTTGAATTTATTAAAGAAAACCCAAAATGGAAACTATCACTTCAAACTCAGAAAATATTAAACGTGCGATAACAACCCTATTGACATGTATCGGGGAAAATCCGAATAGAGAGGGTTTGCAAGAAACACCAGACCGTATAGCGCGTATGTTTATGGAAATCTTTCGCGGTTACGATGAAACGCAAAAGCCAAAGATTACTACGTTTGCGAACGAAATGAAGAGTACCGACATTGTATTTGATACGGGCGACTATTACTCCGTTTGCGAACATCACATGATGCCTTTCTTTGGAAAGTATTATTTTGCGTACATTCCAGAGGAAGATGGTAGGATTCTTGGAATCTCTAAAGTTTCCCGTGTTGTCGGTTATTGCGCAGCACGACTACAATTACAAGAACGTTTAGCACGCGACGTCGTTAACATGCTAACTGATGCGTTAGACGGTAAGGTGAAAGGAATGGCTATCGTAATGAAAGGTACGCACCTATGTAAAACGATGCGTGGCGTTAAAAGCGATGGAAAGATGACCGTAGCCTATTTATCTGGCGAGTTTAAGACAGATGCAACAGCAAGGGCGGAGTTTTATAAACTGATAGACCAACAAGAATAATTTATGTTAAAAAGTTTGCATATTCCAACTTTTATGCTTATCTTTGCATCGCTTTAGAAAAGTATTCGCGTATGCGTTGACGGTCATTTTAGGCGCAAAAGCGACAAGGATATAAGTTATAACTATTTTGCCAAAATGG
>Ga0310690_10007462_pt1 | contig 14079 bp, 10 predicted proteins | sample AusTroGonzalo_MG_2_FD_207661 | JGI IMG/M metagenome (GOLD analysis project Ga0310690, IMG submission 207661) | Bovine rumen microbial communities from tropical cattle in Woodstock, Queensland, Australia - Gonzalo_04 (v2) (version 2) | ecosystem: Host-associated > Mammals > Digestive system >...
CAGTAGTATTCGGCCATCTGCATGACGTTCCAGTCGCTGCCCTGGCCCCTGTTCCCGTTGATCTGCAGCTGATACCAACGATAGCCAGCCGCTGCACGGCTCTGCAGGACCACCTTGCCGCCGCTTACCGTCAAGCTGTTCATCGCATTTCGCGGAGCGAGCGTAAGCGTGCCGGCGCCGCTCTTCTCCAGCGCAGTGCCGGCAGTGGCAAGCTGCGTCAGCTTGCTGTCCCCGTCGCCCGTAACTTTAATGGTGGCGTGGCTTGCGTCCCTGTCGTCTTTGACGTATCCAAGCCCGTTTACGTCAATAGAAGCAAAGCTCGTCGTGCTTCCGTTGAGGTTCAAGACGCCGTTAGTCATGATAACAAGGTTTCCAGCCGTCAGTTTCGCGCTCTGCGAAACCGAGAGGGTTCCATACAATGTCACGGTGTCGTATGTCGCGTCGGAAGATATCGTCTGAGTCTCTCCCTTTGGCACGACGAGATCCTCGGCGAACGCCGACAGGAAGAGAGAGTTGAGAATGCAGACTGCAAAACGCAGGACTGCGGACTTGCCCGTTTTTATCATTTTACTTCCTTTCTTTTCCTTTTGTGGTTGTCGTTGAAGCGCGCGCAATGAAACGCGCGGAAAGCATCACCTCTCTCGGCGGGAGCGCCGGATTCGCGATGCGCGAAAACATGAGGTCCACGGCCGTTGAGCCTATCTCGACGCACGGCTGCACGAACGTCGTGAGCGGTGGATCGCACGATGCCGACACTGGATCGCCGTTCACCCCGGCGACAAGCACGTCGCCAGGCACCTTCAGGCCCGCTTCCCGCAGCGCATCGACCAACGCGACGCCGAAATAGTCGTCGCCTGCGATGACGGCGTCCGGGCGGGACTTCCCCGCGAACATCTGCTTGACGACGGCTCGCACGTCGGACTGCCTTGCGAACACGTCGGAATACCTTGCGAACACCATGTCGTCCGTGCGCCACCTTAGCCCCGCCTCGCTGACTGCGAATCCGACGCCCATTCCGCGCAGGACCGACGTCGGCGCGGGGCTCTGCCTCGACACGTACACGATCCGCCTTGCACCGGCCTCTATCATGTGCCTCGCGAGATCGTAGCCAATGCGCAGGTTGTCGGTGCCGACAAGGTCGTACGCGCTGCGGCGCGGCGGCATGACAAAGTCGCTGTCGATCAGCACCACCGGTATCTTCGCGTCGTCCAGCGCGGACAGGACGGCACGGTTGGCCCGCTCCCCGCTCCTCAGGAAGTGGAGCGGCTGGAAGAACACGCCCGACATGCGCTCGCGGACGCACATTCGGGTGAACTCCCGCGCATGCGCCATGCGATCAGACTCCTTCTGCCCGAGGGACGAAAACGAGAACAGCGTGCCGCCCCGTTTCGCAAGCGAGCGCTCCACGCCGTTCCTCATCGCAACGTAAAACGGGTTTGTGTTGTATCCGTTGCCTATCAGGATCGCGAACGACCGGTGCCGTGCGGCGGCCGGAGTCACTGTCGTGCCCTGACCGACCTTCCTGCGGATGAGCCGCATCTCCTCCAGTTCGCGCAATGCGGCGCGGACCGTCTCGCGTGCCGCCGCGAAGCGGCGCACTAGGGCCCGCTCGCTGGGAAAGCGCCCCGCGAACTTGCCCGCGTCGATCTCGGCGATAAGGGTTTCGCTGATCTTCTTTCTCTTTTCCTCCGCCATGCAGAGGTATTATACAGGATTTTCATCCTGCGCAGAGCAATGGTCTAGACCACTTTGTTCAGGGGCGATAGCCGGGCGGACGCGGGCCGACGGCGTACTGGTCGAAGTCTACGAAACCTAGTCGGAACGCCGGCGACTCCGGCCTTAGGCGGAAGTCGCGCAACGCCGCATCCACGAAGAGCGGGTCGGCATAGACGGAACGGGCGTCTTTGCCCGCCTTGCGCCACGCGTCGAGGCTCTTGCCGCCCCCGAAAACGGCCTTGTCAGCCGTTAGCCCCGGGTTGAAGTATACGTTCCTGTCGGCCTTGAACGTCACGGTCGAGCCGGCCTCGTTCGCCTTCTTGTTGTTCCCCTGACGGTGGACGGCGAACGGCTTGTCCGCGTCGCTCCAGTCGCCGGAATGGAGATTGCCCTCCGTCCAGTAGAACACGTTGTTCGCAAGCTCGCACGAAACGTGCGGCTCGCGCCGCGAACGGGCCACGAGCTCCTTCTTGCCTAAGGCGAAGATATTGTTGCGGACCGTTATCTCCCTGGCGTAGTGGATGTTGAACGGCGCGAACTTCGTGTCGTACACGACGTTGTTCTCCACAAGTATTCCCTCCGACCCCTCGTCGTGGTAGATGCCCCAGCCGCCGTAGGAGCGCGCGTCCACGCCGTGTATGCGGTTGTTTGCGATCCGCGTGCCAAAGGACGGCCCGAGCGTGTAGACGCCGCCCATGTCGGAGAGAAGCCCCTTGCCTATGTCGTGGATGTGGTTGCCGACGATTTCGTTCTGACGGCTAACGCTCGGATAGTACCCCCAGACCCATCCTGCGGAAACGCCGGTGTAGTATCCGTCGTGGATGTGGTTGTACGCGATGCGCGACCGCTCCGCGTTCTTCAGCAGGACGCCGACGGCCGAGCGGAAGTCGAGCCCGTAGGGGCCGATTTCGCAGTCCTCGACGACGTTGCCGGAATTTAGATCGACCGCCGGACAGCCCGCCTTCCCGCCGTCGAGCCTAACGCCGCCCGCCCCGAGGCGGGTCATTGTGCAGCGGGAGAAGACGTTGTCGCGCGAGCCCCGCAGGATGTCTACTGCGTATCCGCCAAGGTCCTCGAACGTGCAGTTCTCGAAGCGGCAGCGCCGCGCGCCGACTAGCCGCACCGCCGCCGAGACGGACGCCGACCCCTGCGCGTTGTTGACGTCGCCTGGTTCAAGCTCGAACTGCGAGAGCGCGAAGCGCACGCCGCGGAAGACGACGTCCTCGACATAGCGTCCGCCCCTCTCCGGCGTTCCCTCCATGGCGACAAGCACAGGGCAGAACGGAACTTCCGCCCTGGCCGTCTCGGGCGTTTCGCCGGGCATGGGCCTGTAGTGAACCAGCGCCGCGCCGTATTCAAGCCACCATTCGCCAGGCTCCGTCATCGCGGCGGGCATGTTCTCGACCACGTATATGCCGCGCAGCCCGCCTGTCTTGTTGTTCGACCAGCCCGTGTCGAACGCCTTGCCCGACGGCGTGACGAACGACACCTTGCTGGACGCCGCGTCGACGGACGCAATGCGCAGGTGCGTGTCGGTCCAGAAATGGTAGCAGACGATCTCGGCATCCGACAGGTTCGCCCACTTCGGGTTGAACTCCTTCGGGTCGTAGAAGAACGACGGGCGCGGCACATTGTATCGCGTCCCCGCCGGAAGGTCGTCGTTCACGACCGTGAAAAAGCCCTTCTTGGGAAGGCGCGCCCGCGAGCGCGCCTTGCCGTTCACGCGCATGGAGCGGAAGCCTCCCGCCCTGTCCGCCTTGACCCACGGCACAGGCGCCGACCATGTACCGTCCGCCTCGACGCGCCAGCCCGTGACGGCGCGCGCGCCGGAAACCACCACGTCGCCGTCGGCGACGTACGTGACGCCAGAGTCCTCGGGCCCTAGGACTAGCGGCTTCTCCAGCCGCTGCACTCCCGCCGCAAGGTGGACGACCGCCGGCTTCGCCATCGCCCGCGCCGCGTCCCTCGCCGCCTCCACCGACGAGAACGCGCGCCTTTCAATGGGCTCGGGCTTCCTGACCGTCCACTTGCCGGAAATCTCCGGGCAAAGGGGTCTGCCGAACGACCAGTGGTCGGCAAACGAGCGGATCGACTCCGGCGCCGCGCCGGAATCCTGGCCGTGGTGCATTGTCTCGCGTATATCGTAGAACACCGGCCCCTTTACGGCAGCTGCCGACTTCTTAAGCATCTGGACCTTGAAGAAGTAGTCGGTCGTGCCGGACACGAAGAGGAACGGACACCTGGCGCCGGCAAGATATACGCCCGCGTCCCACATCCTCAGCCACTTCTCGCCCTTCGCGCCCATGTCGGAAAGCGTCTTCGCCCATGCAGAGCCGTCGGCGTAGAAGCCGCATCCATACACCGGGGCCGCCCATGCGAACCTGCCGTCGACTCCAGCCGCGATGCAGGTAAGGTACCCGCCCCACGAAATGCCGGTGATGCCGATTCGCGCCGAATCGACTTCGGGCAGCGACCTCAGGAAGGAGTGCGACCTTATTATGTCCGAGACGGCGTGGTACGTCCACTGGTCGCGCGGCGGCTCGTCAACCTGCCCGAAGCCGCCCCATCCCGCCGGGCCGCTCCAGTCGTGGCGCTTCCACTTCTCTGACTTCGGCTCGGCCTTTAGCGGCACAGAGCCGCACGTGTCCATTGCAATCGCCGCATAGCCGCGTTCGTTCCACATCCGCACCCATTTGTCGAACGCCGTGCCAAGGCCTCCATGCACCAGGACAACTCCAGGGCACTTCTTATCCGCGGACGCGCCTTCGGGCAGCCCATACCACGCGAAGAAGCGCGTCGGCCTGCCGCGCCAGTCCTCGCCGTCGAGGAAAACGGCCCTGGACTTGCCGAAGAATCCGTCCGCCTCGTGCGCGGCGGGAGCTCCCTTCCCGAGAACGGCGTCCCACGGCGAGGCAGACACCGCCGTTGCGGACAGTGCGACGGCACACGCCGCCGCCATGTTGTAAACCGCTGAGATCTTCATTTGCAGTCCAGCATATATGGCTGCGAGAAGAGCTCTTCGCCGGAACCGTCGACGGCAGTTGCCTTGATGCGCACGAAGACATGCGCATGCGCACGCGGCCCGCTCCAGAAGAACGGCTTTTCCATCGTCCACCTGATTCCCGTCGAAGACTTCTCCTCCTTAACCTTCCCGACCCCCGTGATCACCTCCAGGTTCGCGGGCTTGTCGGTCTCGGCCTCGGCCGTCGTGCCGTCGAAGGAAATGCGCGTGAACTTCAGCTCGTTTAGCCCTCGCCTCGCGCCGTAGAAGTTCCCCTCGCGGTACGCCTTCAGGCAGGCATGGACGCTGCGCTCCGGCGTGACCAGCACGTTCACGCCGAACGATCCGTCCTTGATGCGGATGCTGTGGTCAGGCACGAAGAACCCGAAGCACTGCCGCCCCGTCGCAAGCACCCAGTCCCAGTACGCCTCGCCGTTCCTGTGGCCGTCCTCGATGACCTCCATGCCAAGGACGCGCGGGTCGTGGTCGAGGATGTTCAAGAGCAGGTTGCGGTCGTATGCCGACCACACCGGGTGGTTTATCGTGACGCCGCCGCCGTCGGGATATACCAGCCCCTCTATCATGCGGTCGATCGACGTACGCCAGTATTCGCCCGAGCCGAAGCAGTAGCCGCCGCGGACGCCCGTCTGGAAGCGAAGCCGCTGTCCCTGGTCGAACGTCCCCGACGCAAACATCGACCCCGGCGAGTTCATGTGCAGATTGGGGCAGAACCGCCCCTCGCCAGACTTGAACCTGAAGTCGTGGTGCTCCGCGTTGGGCGCCTCCAGGATGCCCTCCGGCAGGGGCTTGAATATCCTGCCGCCCTCCTTGAACGGATACTGCTTCTGGAATTCTGGCGGAAGCTCCTTGATCCACTTGCCGACGATCTTGTTCCAGTCGAACGGGCCATCGACGCGCCTGCCGTTCACCATGACTGGGAAGTCGTGGTGGACGCGGTAGTAGTTCGCTGTCATCTTCGAAAGCGGATACCACGGCGCGCTCGGATAGTAGTTCGAGAGAGTAAGGAACTCTATGCGCTTGAGGACGACGTCAAGGTCCGCCTGCGTCGTGCAGTGCACGTGCGTAGTGCCGCGTATCTGGTGCGCTGTCGCCCAGTCTATCCCATTGTAGGGGTGCCTGTTGCGCGGCGCGCACTGCGACTGCGACCCCGCAGCCGCAGTGCGCGGTGCGCCCCCGGAACGCGCCGGAAGCACGCCGCCGGCCACCGCCACGGAAGCGGCGAGGAACTCCTTTCTTGTCATGGCGAAGTGGCTCCGAAGCCGCCGTTCAGCGGAAGATGAGGGAGAAGCCGTCGCTCACCACGATCGTCGCCTCTCTTTCAGAGCCGTCCGCCATGCCGAGACGCACGGTCCAGACATTCGCACTGCCAAACGAAAACGGCACGACCCCCGTTCCCGCAAGGTCCAGCGACGTCTCTTCGCCCTCCGACGGAATGAACGTCAGAGTCGAAGCGGCGGCGGAATCGCCCATCCAGCCGTCGCCGGAGTAGGCGACCGGCGGGAACTTGAACGAAGGCCCCCTGCGGTCCGGCCCGTCGCCCTTTGTGTTCACCATGAACGGCGAGATGGAGCCGAGGTCAAGCGACCAGCCGTCGTTGAACACCGACCACCCTACGCCCACAAGCGCCGTATCTCCGTTGGAGTTCTCAAGCCTCCACACGCCGCCCGCAGTCGGGGCGAAGGCCACGGAGCCCGCCGCCGCGCTGCTCGCCAGCGTGCTGACGGCCCCGTCCGGCGCAGTCGCCGCGACAGTCTCCCCGGCGCGGTATGTCACCCTCGGCAATTCTCCAATGGCAGCCTGCGAAGGGACGACGATCGGCTTCCCGCTCGTGTCCATGTGGAAGCTGCCGTACGCGGCGGAAGTGACGAGGTCCTCGCCCGCCGACGCGCAAAACACCGCGCCAGTCGCCGCCGCAAGCGCACCGAAAATCGCATTTCGTGTTTTCATTGCATGCACCTTTCGTATTAGATGCGCCGGAAGTTACTCTGGGATATAGGCGACGCGGAAACCTAGAGCATTGCTCCTAGAACCTGGTTCCGCACCGTTGCGGAACGAAGACCTCCATGGGGAGGACGACAAACCATTCGTCCAGTTTCCGCCGCGATGCCGCCGCTTTGTCGCAGTAGATACCCAAGTAGGCGTGAAAGCGTCGGGAGCATCGGCAAGATTGGCGAGACCGGTTGAATCACGGCACCAACACGCAACGTTTCCGTCTATGTCGTAAAAGCCCCAAGCGTTCGGCAGGAAATGACCTACGGCCATTGTGTTTTTGTTTAGTGTTGTAGCGCATGCGGCATAAGGTTCACCGTCCGATGCAGTGTCTCCCCAGAAGTAGATTGTCGTTGAGCCCGCTCGCTCCGCAATCTCAAGCATGACTTCCGTAGGCAAATCAAAGCCAAATGTGTTGCCGGTCAAGAAATTGAGCCGCTGGAAGAATGTGCCGGTCATAGATGTCACTTTCGGGATCGGCGATGTCGACGCGAAATCATCCGTTACGCCAGTAGGACGGCGCAACTCGTACCATGTCATCTTTTCCACAGGTCGGAAGTTCGCGTTGTTTCCGGTGACAGGATCCGTTCTCTCAGAAGGATTGTTGCCGGCGTCCGCACCGATTGTCCTGTACTGGCGCTGGGTCACTGGAAACACGCCAAGATAGTAGTCGCGGCCTGTCGCCCAGTAATGGGCGCTGTTTTTTGAACTACTGTAGAAGATATTACCGTCGGAGTCCGCTCCGCCCGTGCGATAGCCATTGTATGACGAGAGGAACTCCGCGTTCGGCAACACGCCCTTGTCGGCCCATTTCGGAACCTTGCGCAGCACCATGCTGTATTCCTTGTAGGTATCGACGTTGTAGCGGCTGTTCGACTCGTCCTGCGTGGCGTATGCGCCCTCGAATACCACGTCGCCAGTGTTTAGGTTGATGATCATGTAGTCGTTGCCGCTCGGAACGTTGGTCGTGAAGAGCGTAGCCGTCATGGAGCAGTCCGCAGCCACTATGCCCTTGGGCGCAGTCCACGTGACGGTATGGTCGCCGTTCTCCGCGCTGGCACCGATGGAATAGCCGGGGATGTCGTAGGTCTTGTCGCCAGCCGTCAGCGTGAAGCGAAGCCCGCAGTAGACGCCGGCGGCCCGAGTCTGCCCACCTTCTACGGAATAGGAGATGTCGACCTTGTTGTTCCACGGCCAGCGCTGCGAAACGCTGTTGATGGTAACGTTCGTCACGCCGGACGCCTCAGCGCCAAACGCGAGGCACGCCACCACGAGGAGAGAGACCAGCCCCCTCCCGAATCTATTGCCGACTTTGCGCAATTTCATTGAATCTCTCCTTTTTGATGTTTGCGTTTCAGACACGTCGGCAAAACCCTTTGCCGACACTGTGTATTGTACCACACCAGCCGCCATGCCGCTAGTTGCAATATATTTGAATCAGCTTGCAATATTCTACAGCCGACCCAGCGACATTCCAGTACGTATTGCAATCTTGAAGAATCTGAAATCAGTAAAGGAATCCAAACAGCCAAAGCGGTATTTTCTTGCCAAACCCGACCTCTACGTCGTCGTTCACGACAAAGCTGTCCGGGATGTCGGCAATCTGCCCAAACTTCTTGCCTTGACCTCCGACTTCGAACGTCCATTTCCCGTCCACTAAGAAATCCCCTCGTCCGGAAAAGACGACATCGTGGTCTTTCCTGACCTGGTTGCAGAAGAACGTTTCGCGAATGACGCCGACATTCGCGTTCTGCACGAGCGCATGCATGAGATTAGTGTTGTCGCAGTATATCTTTTCCGGCTTGGACATGTTGCCCAGCTTCTCGCCTTTCGCGGGAAGGAGCGCCAGAAGGCCCGCCCGGTCTAGCGCAGACAGCATCTTGAGGCCCTGTGCGCGCTCCGTGCCGAGTTCGCGGTAGAGTTCCGACATGTTCGGCGTCTGGGGACACGACGACGCCAATATCATCAGCATCTTCTTCGTCTTTCGTATGGTCTCCTGCGAGACGTCGTCTATCTCGGGATAGTCTACATCCAGCACCTTGTGCACAGTTTCAAGGAGCTGGTCGAGATAGTGGGTCGGCGACCGACGGTAGAAAGGGTAGAATCCTCTCTTGCGGTATTTGTCGAAATACGGAAGAACCTTGATGTTCGAGCAGATGCCCGCGGCAATGGAAACATGGTTCTTCAGTATGTCCTCGAGACCCAGGACCTCAAAGCGACCCACACCCTCGAACTCAAGGTACTCTCTAAAGGAAAGCCCCTTCAGCCTGTATACAGACTGTCTCCTCGACAAGTCGCCCCTTCCCTTTTCCAGCTTGAGCATCGATGATCCGCTATACACGAAATGCATAGACGGGAACTGGTCCACAAGGTTTTTCACTAGTAGCGACCAAGTCTTTCCAACATGATGAACTTCATCAAGATAGACATGCGTGAAGCCGTGGCTGTAAAGATGTTCCACGACCCTCACAGGATCGTTCCGCGAAAACAGCAAATTGTCCAGACTCATGTAGATGGCCGTTTCACTGCCTTCGCCAAAAGTCTCCTTGAAGTGCTGAAGCATCAAAGTCGTCTTGCCGGCACCTCTCGCCCCCATAATGCAGACAAGCGGTTCGTTCCAGTCGATTTCACCATAAAGATAGCGGTGATAGCCACAATCCGTCTCGGAAACCAAGCGGTTGCATGTCCTGAATAACGATTCAATTGTTTCTGTCATAGCCCCTCCTAGAATCTCGACTTTCTAATTAACACACATATTTAGAATATAGACATTCTAAATAGATGCCAAAATTAGAACGTTGACCTTCTGGATAAAAGTATATCATATATTTTTCCCCGCTGTCAATCGCGATTCGATATCATTTCTGCTTGCGCCATTCGCCCGGCGGAAGGTGGTGGCGGGCGGAAAAGCAATGGTTGAAATACTGGACCGACTTGAAGCCCGAACGGTCGGCAATGGTTGCAACGGGGAGCGCCGTGGTTCTTAGGAGGTGCTCCGCGGCGGCAAGTCTCGCAGACATTATCTCGCGCTGGACGGTCGTGCCGAGGACGCGCTTGAACGCGTTTTCAATCGTCCCATACGACTTGCCCACGCGCGACACGATGTCATCCGCCGTCAGCGCCTTCTCGACGTCGGACCTGATGTACACCAGCACGTCCGCCAGCCACGGCGGGTCGACGGGATACACCGCCGTGGACGCGCGGTCCACAACCCCGATCGGCTCTATGAGGATGCGACGGCCAAGGTCCTTCTCGCGCCCGGAGATCATGTCGTCTAGAAGCCCGGCCGCGCGGCATCCCGTCGCCATCATGTCAGTATCGACGCTGCTCAAGGTGACATTCGAGAAGAGGCACGGAACCTCGTCGTTGTCGGCGCCGAGTATCGCGACTTCCTTCGGGACGTCGATGCCGCAGGCGCGGCAGACCTCGGCAAGCTGCCACGCGCGCAGGTCGTTCGCGCAGAACACTCCGACGGGCTTGGGCAGACGCGCGACCCATTCCCCGACGGACTTCGCGTCGGGCGGCAGCGACAGACGCTCTCTCCAGACGTGGCGGTCGACGTAGCGGCTCATCGAAAGCGCGTTCGAAAGGTACACTTCGTATTCGTCCCCCGCCGCCTTCAGCGCCTTGCAGTACGCCAACTGGCGGTAGCGCGAAAACGAAAGGCCCTTCCATCCGAAAAACGCGAAGTTGCTGAACTGGTGGGCGATGAACGTCTGCGCGGCAAGCTTTCCGCAGGCCTCGTGGTCGGAACCGACGCAGGCCATGCCCCTGCACGCCTCCTCGTCAAAGAGGCTCACGACCGGCTTGCCCGTGGCCTTTAGCGCCCGCGCCGTCCGCTCGTCGGCGACACACCAGAGAAAACCGTCGAACCGCGCAAGCGTCTTGTCGTCGGGCAACCCGTCCTCGAACATGGATATGCACCATTCGGGCCGTCCGTGCAGGTAGTCGGCGATGCCCTCGCACACCCTGCGGCCCCACCCGCGGACGTGCTCCACCGACACGGCCACGTCAACTCTCTTCTTCGCCGGCCTACCCATGTCTCGCACCCCGGCCATCGCCTGTCGGAAGGCGACAGGAGCACCTCTACCACTCGACGACGGCGAAGGAGTTCGGCTGCATGCGGATCACGGCGGAGCCGTCGTCCCTCAAGTCGAGCGGGACTTCGGTGTACGTCCTTACGGCGTCGGTAAGGTGGCAGCGCGCCTTGGCGAGCGAGACGTTCGGCACGGAAACGGCCACCTCCGCCGTGTCAGTGACGTTGTTGTCGTTGGAATAGCGCGCTACGATGACGGCGCCCGAGCCGTCGGCGCACTTCGCCGCGACAGCGCGGAAGCTCCCGACGGGCTTGCCGGCCTCGCTCTTGAACACCGCCCCCGTATTGGCCGTGGACGCCTTTCCGCGCCCCTCATGGACGGTACACGACACCTGCGTTCCGCAGTCAACGAGCTTCGACCAGGCGTAGAACGGATAGTACCCCTTGAGCGGCTGGTACGTCGGCTTCGAGAACATGCCGTTCATGGAGGTAGAAAGCCTCGCGTCGTAGAACATAAGCATGTCCAGGGGGCGCGACTGGCAGTCGACCATCGTCGCCATGATGAACGCAGCGCACTTCTGGTTGAACCTTCCGGATTCGACTTCCAGCGAATACTGGAAGTCGTCCACCCATCCCTTGACGTAGTTCCACTCGTTCAGGATGGATTCTGCCTTGTTGAAACCGTATTTGTCCATCATGCCCCTGACCATCGTGCACCTCTCGGCAAGCTGCTTCGGCTCCGTCGCGTAGGTGTGCCAGGAGAAGAAGTCCAGCGGAACATCGTTGTCGCGGCAGTAGGCGAGGAAGCGCTCTCCCCATGGGAAATGCCCGCAGATGGCGGGGCCGCCGATCTTGAGGCCTGGGAACTTAGTCTTCAGGAGCTTCGCCGTCGTCTCGTACAGCTGGAAGAAGTTGGTCACCGTGCCGCCCCAGCAACGCGGGTTCTTCGGCAACTCGCCGTCGGACGGATCTAGGTCGGGTTCGTTCCATATCTCCCAGTAGGCGATGTTGAACTGGTTCGACCATGCAATGTTCTTCGTGGTCCATTCCTTGTCGAGACCCCAGCCCCAGCCCTCGTTGTAATGACGGATCACGTGTTCACAAATCCGCGCCCACTTCGCGAAGTCCTTCGGCGGCAGGACGCCGTACTTCTTCGGCCCGTGCTCGATCGTCTGCCCGAGGCGGAAGAACACCTCCGTCCCCGCGCGGCGGATGTTGTCGAGATAGTGGTCGGTGAACACGAAGTCGTAGTTCTTCGGGTCGTTCTCGTCCGCGTCGAAGTCGGGGAATACGGCGTTGATGTCGCACGTGTGCGCCCCGCCCGCGACGCAGTTTATGGAGTCGTGCGTCCTCGCGAACGGAATCCTCGCAGCCTTGTAGTCCTCGAAGTTGCCGTTCTTCTGGTCGCCGCCGGGCTTCTTCACCGACGGGCCGTTGTTCACGGCGTGCATGGGCTTTATGGCCCTGACTTCGTTCGTGACGTCGACCGTGACAAACGCCGTTGCGGCGGGCTCCGCCGCAAGCACCGCGCCTGCGGCGAAGACAATGGCACAAGACATCGAGCATTTCATGTTCAATGTTCCTTTTCTGTGTTCTACAAATGGGATGAAGCTGGCGACGGTCATGTGAAGAAGTTGCCCATCGCGCGGAACTTGGCGTAACGCGCCTCGATCAGCTCGTCGGCGGGGACGCCCTTAAGCTCCTTGAGCGCCGCAAGCACCGCCTTCTTGACGTTCGCCGCGGCGAGCTTGTGGTTCTTCTGCGCACCGCCGGCCGGTTCCTTGACGACGACGTCGATTGCGCCGAGCTTCTTCAAGTCCGGCGCGGTGATCTTAAGGGCCTCCGCCGCCTCGGGCGCCTTCGCGCCGTCGCGCCAGAGGATTCCCGCGCAGCCTTCGGGCGAAATCACCGAGTAGACGGCGTTCTCCATCATGAGGACGCGGTCTCCGACGGCAATCGCAAGCGCGCCGCCCGAGCCGCCCTCGCCGGTGATGACGACGACTACCGGCGTCTTGAGGCGCGCGAAGAACTCGAGCGACTTGGCGATCGCCTCGGCCTGTCCGCGCTCCTCGGCCTCCCTGCCGGGATAGGCGCCGGGCGTGTCGACGAACGTGACGACGGGGACGTGAAACTTCTCCGCGAGCTTCGCAAGGCGCATCGCCTTGCGATAGCCGTCGGGGTTCGCCATGCCAAAGTTGGCGGCCATGTTCTCCTCGACGGTCGCGCCCTTGTTGTGCCCGAGGACGAGGACCTTCTCGCCGTCGATCTTCGCGAACCCGCCTATGAGCCCGCGGTCGTCGTTGACGAGGCGGTCGCCGTGCAGCTCGACGAAGTCGCCGCACATGAGGCCGATAAAATCCTTCAGGTGGGGACGCTTCGGGTCCCTCGCCAGCTTTACGCAGTCCATCGCAGTCTTCTTTTTCATCTCAGAACCCCCAGTACTCAAGCATCTTCGCGATGAAGCCCTTCATCTCGGAGCGGTGGACGATCCTGTCGATGAAGCCGTGCGCCTCGAGATATTCCGCGCTCTGGAAGTCGGCGGGCAGCTTCTGATGGATCGTGTTCTCTATGACGCGGCGGCCGGCGAAGCCGATGAGCGCCTTCGGCTCGGTCACGTTGATGTCGCCGAGCATAGCGTAGCTGGCGCTGACGCCTCCCGTCGTCGGGTCGGTCAGGACCGAGATGTACGGGAGCCCGGACTCCTTGAGGCGGGCGATTGCGGCGGAAGTCTTCGCCATCTGCATGAGCGAGAGGATTCCCTCGTGCATGCGCGCGCCGCCGGACGCGCTGAAGATGACGAGCGGGCGCCTCTCGGCAATCGCCTGCTCGCACGCGCGGGCGATGCGCTCGCCCGTGCCCGTGCCGAGCGAGCCGCCCATGAACGCGAAGTCCATTACGCCGAGCATGGCCTTGTGCCCGCCGATCTCGCAGGTCCCCATCACGACGGACTCAGTCTCGCCCGACTTCGCTATCGTCGCCTCGACCTTCGCCTTGTAGGGGCCGGTCGCGTCGTGGAACTCCAGGTGGTCGGAGTAGCTGACCGCGCGGAAAGCCTCCTTGAAAGTGCCTTCGTCGGCAGTCTGCGCGATGCGCTCGCGCGCTGAGAGGCGGCCGTGGTAGCCGCACTTCGGGCAGATGCAGTTCGCGTCCTTCCAGACGGACTTCTCGAAATGGCTCTTGCACTTCGGGCATATCGCCCAAAGCGCCTTCGCCGGCGGAATCTTCGGCTTTTCAGCCTTTGCTTCAAACCAGGCCATGTCTATCTCGTTTCCGTGTTGTTGACTTCGTGTTTGATGGGCGTATTATACCAAATATG
>Ga0310690_10007464_pt1 | contig 14078 bp, 18 predicted proteins | sample AusTroGonzalo_MG_2_FD_207661 | JGI IMG/M metagenome (GOLD analysis project Ga0310690, IMG submission 207661) | Bovine rumen microbial communities from tropical cattle in Woodstock, Queensland, Australia - Gonzalo_04 (v2) (version 2) | ecosystem: Host-associated > Mammals > Digestive system >...
CCGCTCTTCTTCTGATAGGTACATTATATCACGCTGTCGGAAACTTCGCAAGCAGTTTTCTGTCGGAAAAATGTCGGAATGGGTTTTGAATGTCGGTTTTTCGTGGGTTTTGATGCATGGAATGCTAAACTTATTTGATTCAATCTCAATCTGTACGAAGCTTCAACCCACGGAAACAGGCGAATTTCCGTGGGTTGACTTCATTTTGGATGAAAATAGAAGTTAAAAGAAATCAAGTTAGATTAAGATATTTGTCGGAAAAGATGTCGGAAGCAATGTCGGAAAAAATAAAATAATTTTCAAAAAACCTCTTGACGTATAACCAGTTATACGCTATAATGTATATAGAAAGAAAAAGCCGGTGAACCGGTACAACATAATAACAACTATATCAGGAGGATGTCACTATGAGTAATATTTCAAGAATTACAGAAGACGGTACAATCAGAATTGTTTCCCCTTATAATTCAAACTTTATCAAGGCGGCAAAGATGATCCAGGGCAAATGGAACGCAAACGAAAAGTCATGGGACTTCCCGACAGCTAACGAAGAACAGCTTGACAAGATTCTCCTTGAACACTACGGCGAATGTGGCAAGTGCGAAGCGACCGTGAATGTTATCATTGATCTTTACGAGGCAGGAACAGAAATCAACGGGTTAATCATTGCAAGCAGACGTTCAAGAGATTGTGCGGTAACATTAAACAAAAATGCAGTTTTGCTTTCAGGTGGTTTTCCTGAGTCCGGCGGCTCTGCAAGATATCCAAGATGCTGTCCTCTTAAAGATACAAAGGTAAGAATTACAGTGTCTAAGGAATGGTATGAAAACAACAAAGATAACGAAGACATTGAACTTGTTGCTAATTCAGAAACGATTGACAAGTCCAAGCTTATAGAAGAAAAAGAAAGACTTCTCGCAAGGATATCAGAGATTGATAAACTACTGGCTGAATAATCATTCAGAAATCACGGAAAAATCAATGGAGGACGATCATATGACAATTTCAAAATTCTTAAACGACAAAGATTATGGTGTTCTTTACATCATGGATAAAATCATTAACTCAGATAAGTGGCTCTTTGAAGAAGATAAATATTACTTTCATTATCAGTACAACGTGGAAGAAGATATATTTAAGTTTGTTGACAATGTATCGGCTGCTGATGAGTCTGTTAATGTTACAGTCCCGGAAGAAGTTCTCTCCGCTGATTGTACTGAAGAAGATTTAGGCGATTTTGAAGATATGGATAATCCGGAATTCAAAGAGATCTGTGAACAGCTTTACAATAAGATTGCAGAAAATCTCAGATATGAGTTGGACTAATCTGAACTTTACGGAAAAATCATTAAGGAGTTGTATATCATGAAGGCTACTAAGACTGGTGTAACACTGTATGGTAAGTATTCAAATGAAGTCGAGTATATCTATAGAGGATATAAGTACATGGTAGAGTATCCGGTCGGTATGAGTTACTGGTGTACAGCTCCTAAACTCCAGCATGAGTTAGCACAAGAAAAAATTGACCGGATGATCGAGGACAGAAACAGACCTCATAATCCTGAGAACGATGCAGAAAAAGGATTTGAAATGTTCTTTAATTATTTAGAAACAGGTGAATTTTCATGAGAGATTTTAATACATTACCTTCAGAAGTTCAGGAAAAAGCAAAAGAAGTTCTTAAAGCATATGACAAGGTTCATGTAATCTATGAATACGGTGAGTATCACGTTATGGCTGGGCTGTCAATTAAGACTCACTATGCCGATGATCATGAATTCATGGGGACTTATCTTGCAACAGACATATTCAGCCCGGACGAATGTATTATTAATTACATCGAAGCCTTTCATGCTTATCCAATGGCGTACAAAGGTAAGAAAGACTGGGATATGATCAGAAGCCTGACTTGGAATGACAAAGTAAGATTTGACGAGAACCACAATATTGTAAAGGTGTGATTTGATATGACAGTACAGGATATTATCAATGAGAACGAAGCCGATATCATGGTAATCTTAGACGGTCATAACCCGGATGATGATTGTGATCCACTGGCTGAAGAATATTATCGTGGTGAACTTGGAAAAATCCCTAAGAAATATCGTGATAAAGAGCTGCTTAGAACCGCTTGGAGTATCGGAAATCAGTGTCATGTATTAATTATCCCTTGGATTAATAACCGAAAATCTTGGAAAAATCAATAAGATATTTGACACCTTGACCATTGACTTGGAAATACAAGGATTCACGTAAATGAAGTTTTCATAAGAATATGTGAACTTGCTTGTGTAGAATTAACGAACTTCGGAAATTAAAGTGATTATCGTTACTTAGTCCTTTATTTTTAGCGAATATATGTGTATAATAGAAAGTGAGGGTTGATTATGACAACAACAATGTCAGCTCCAGTGAAAAACAGGTACTATTGCAAGTACGATTATAAATACAATGTAAGGAGTCGATGGCAAACGTTACTGATTGATGATTATCTCTTGGGTTTAATGTGGTGCTTGGGTACACTTGCTAAAGATAGACCATTCTTCTGTTTTCAGACATGGGAAGAAGATAAGAAGCTTTATCTTAGGAAGTTACAGAACATTAATGAAGCTCCAATCTTCAAGGAGATGCGTAAAGCCCGGGGAGAAATGAGAGAATATGAAATCCTAAGATTCTCGGATGGTGTGTATGCCGATAAGCTGAGAGAGTTAGGATACGATGATCCTGAAGTGCAATTCCCGGAAGTCCTTAGTGCAGAGTTTATCTGTGCTGTGCTGGAATGTAATCTTGGTGTGTTTAATACGCATGATGTTAAGAAGATTAATTACTTTTCTATCAGCTCAGTTAAATACATTGATCAGTTAGATAAGCTGGTAGGCAAGTATCTTAAGCGTAGTAAAGATCCAGTTATACATCACAGGAATAGAGGTACTTATAAGGTACTGTATACAAGGGCAGAAGTAAAGCATTGTGCTAAGATCATGCTGACACTGGAATGTGCAAACAAAGATTTTTGGAAAAATATTTTGAGTGAGATTGAGGAGTCAGATAAGATCGCTGCAATCGAGGAAGAAGAAAAAGAAAGAAAGAAAAGAGAGAAAGAAGAAAGAGAAGCAAAGAAGATTAGAAGAAGGAAAAGAAAAGTTGAGGATCAATAATCGGACTGTGTAGGGAAAAATGGTTTGATTATTCGGTAGGGAAATAGGAATGGCACTAATAGATAATTACAGGCTCGGTATCATGTGGTCGGTAGGGACACTGAGTAAGGGCAGAGATCGCTATAGTCTTCAGACGAGTGACAGATTTAAAGTATACTACTTGAAAAAATTATCTGAAATTGTCGGGGCTAAAGTGATAGAGGATAGAAGATTAGTCAGAGGTATTAGTCAGCCTTTGTGGATTATAAGATTTACAGATGGCGTTTATGCCGACAAATTGAGAGAGTTAGGGTATGATGATCCGGAGATTGAATATCCTGATTACATTGAAGATGAGTTTATATGTGCGGTACTGGAGTGTAGATTGAAGCTGGTTACTATCGGTGAAGATCAGTCCAATGTAGTATTCAGGACGCACTGTAAGAAACCGGAACAATGGAAAAGGCTAACAGGTAAGTTCATCCCGGACAAACAGCCTAACTTAGCAACCGATAAGACTTACAGGTTCAGCTATAGCAAGTCTGATATGTATGATTTGGCAAAGACTATGCATAGACTGGACTGCTCAAATAAGCTCTTATGGAGTTCTATCATCTCAATATGTTCGCAATTTAAGTAAAATACTTGATTAATATAGTCGTTGTGACCAAAAAAGACAAACGAATTTTGTAATGGAAAACTTGTCTGCATGGTTGACAATGGTATAATTATGAGAGTATAATAGATTTAAGGCATTTTCGTTTTGTAGGAGGAATGATTTATGTTAGCTGCTTTAAACAACGCAAATACAATTGATGTATCGGTACTGAATACACCTGAGATTAAAGTGATAAGCAAAACTCCACATCACAGAAAACTTCAGGCAGTAATCACAGATGTCAAAACGAGATCGGCTGATGCGGTCAGAGAAAGGGGCGTTATTGACAGAGCTGTTGAAGATGCATTAAATGATCGTGCTTACTTTAAGGCTGCATACATAATCTTTTCTGCTAACTGTGGACTGAGATATTCAGACATTGTATCACTTAGGGTTTGTGATGTATATTCCAATGGTGAAATCACTGATGGTTTTTGCATTGAAGAATCTAAGACTGGTGCATTAAGGTCTGTATACTTTAACACAGCAATGAAGAAGATGCTTAAGTTCATCATAACTTTCAAGAACCTTTCATCTGAGTCGTATTTGTTCCTTACGGACGGTAACAGGAAATCTTATTTTGACTCTTGGATCTATGATCAGGACGGAAATATCATTGATGTTACGAAGTCCGGGGATAAGTATGATTCTGAAGGCGAGGAAAGACAATTAGCTCCTGTTTCAAATCGTCAGGCTTCACGTTGGTGGGCTGAGATGAATAAGTTCGGGGCTACTGGAAAAATGTCATCCCATTCAGCACGTAATACATTCCGGTATTTCATTTCGACTTCCGGGATTAGTGATGAAGGTGACATTGCTCTTGCTTCACAGTGTATGGCACATAGTTCAGTGGCTATTACAGCTAAACACTATGCTACTGTAACTGAAGATATGAAGAAAAGGGCAGCCGATACTCTTAATTTAGGTCTTGAACCGCTGGAAAAATATCTTGAATCTTATGTGATGATTTAAAGGAGTGATGTAAAGTTCGTGAGATTTGGTAAGGGAAAGGAAATATAGCTCCTACAGGTCGTAGGCTATTAAAGACTGTTGCAGATCCGAAATAGTATGCTATTGCGAACGCTAATGTTTGCACTGAGGAAACACGGTTAGGTTGTTTGTTTAAGTGAATATAGTTCAGGTTGATGGTAGTATTTTATGATTATTACTGTTGACCTTATTCGCTTTTATATTCGACTTACCGGGATTTATGAACACAAGGTTCAACATTGGAAAGGGGAAATAAGAAATGTCCATAACTACTAATATAACAGAGTTAGATGTACTGGCGGAAAAATGTTTTAAGTATTGTGAAGTGGAGGATATTATCAGCTACTTTGTCAATCAGAACATAATCAAGTTTGATCCACACACTGATGATCCTGATGAAGTATTTCAGCGTATCTTCGATGATCACAGAGAAGAACTTGAAGCTTTTATAGATGAGATTATCGAGGAATATAACTCGCTCATATTCTAACTCCGGGTTGCTTTATACGTCCCCTTGTGAAATTCATGGTTGTCAATTTCAACAAAAATCTATTAATGCTATTGCAAAAACTAATTTGGTATAGTATAATTAAAGCATATAGTAAACAGTGATACATATAATACTATATTCCTTGTGTTGTATGTGTCCGAAATCCGAATTATGTTTTGAGTAAGTAATGATGGAGGAGTAAGAGATGAAAAATCCGGTTTTCGCTCAAAGGTGGGAAACGTATGTTCAGACTCTAAGTGATGTATCGAAGAAGCGAGTTACAAGGCTCGAAAAATGCATCGAAGAATTTGAAAGTGAAGGCTATGATGTCAGCACAATGGGACGTAATGAAGCAATTTTATTGGTTAAAAAGATATCGGATAATTTAGCGTATTCAAGTTCTGTTGCGTATTGCTCGGTATATAACGCTTTTGTTACCAACATGGAAAATGAAACTGGTAATCAATACGAAAGAATATATGCAAATAAGGGCTTAAGCAGAAGTCAAATGTATACTTCAGAAGATCAGTTCTTAGATGATGTGGAAAATCGAATTGATGAGATGACATTGGCTGCTCAAAAGGAAAAGAATTTGAGTGACCGCTTTACTGAAGAATACAAAGCTGGATTAAATTATATTGCAGTCTATTTGATTCTTAGATTTTACGGATTTACAACTCAGGAATGTGTTGATTTAAAAATGAGTGATATCTATGACGATCTAAGAACGATCATAATTACTCGAGATGGAAAGCCAGCTCCTAAACAGTTTAGCGAAAGAGCTTGGAAACATATCTATGATTATGAACATCAGACGTATGTAACACACTTTTGGGCGAATCAAGTTAGATACAATCTTCCTAACACCGGATACTTGTTTAGAGTACACAGAGTAAAGAAGAATAATGCTGATGAGATGACACCTGTAACACAAATGCAATTAATTACAGCTCAGTACAGACTGACTAAGGGCAGCAATATTAAGAAGTGGTTGCCGTTGTCCGGGGCATTTATTAATTATCCGAAAAGAATTTCCAAACCTGTTGATCTATGTGACTTTGTGCATAATTATATTGGCGCAGAACCAATTGCAGACGTAAACATAAACAAAAATTGGGTAACGTTTTTAGATTTATTAAATCAAAGCAGTAATAAGAAGGAGGATGTGTTGTGCAGCAATAAAGTTTATTGTTAATAAGAATTGTGGTAAAAAGATTGTCAATAAAAATATGTTCATATTGTAATTAAAGTATAGAGAGAAAATTAAAAAGAAGCATTTTAGTATTTCAGAGGATTAATATTTCAGTATGTCTAAAATATAAGCTGGCTCAGGATGAACGCTGGCGTTTTAGATACGAAAATAATTTAACTTAAATATATCAGACATGATCAGTGAGAGTATCCTTAAACCCATCGGAAAAATCACTGGTCATGTTTTCTCATTTTATCAAGTGATTATTGTTACATATTTTTTTAGAAAAAGTATTGACACTGGCTGAATACTATGTTATAATCAAGACAGTGGTTCGGATAAACCTTCCGCCACTAATAAATAGTGTTTGGTGTATTCTTCTTGACGCTGTTTAAACCTCCATTTTTTCATATTGTGACCGGAGAACGATGGGTTCACTTTCAGGGGTTCAATTCCCTTGATCCGGTTTATGATGCCTACAGGGTTCTCCTTTCTTAAATAAATATGGTTATCGGCTTTCAATTCCTGTTTTATCGTTCCTGTAGGCATCAGCCAGTTAAATCTAACTTGGTGTTTTTCTCATAACTCCTATTTCAAATCACAAGTAGTTCCGTTCTCTTTACGGAGAAATCGGTCGGGGCAAGATGGAAACGTCTAAAATAATCCTCGAAAGAAAAGCCTTCCCGAAGTGGTACTGGAGTAAGGAAGGAAGATGTGTATCGCAGTTCAGCCCGGTGAGGATTGCAAACTTTATGGGGTACATATCATGTTGGATGTATAGCTTAATTAGTAAAGCGGTCGGTGTTATCCGATAGATGAAAGTGCAAGGCTGTCTACATCCACTTTTAATTTATTTATTGTCCTGTAATTTAATCGGCAAAATGGTGGTTTTTGATACCACAGTTTCAAGTTCAAATCTTGACAGGACAGCTCATCATCGAATACTTTGATCATATTGAACTCCTTTTAATTACTTGTTGTTCTTACTTTATGGGCTTTTTGTAAGGACTCCAGCACCAATCAATGAGATGCGCTTTATGGCGTGTGTGGGTCGTTCTGCACTGGTGCTTTATAGTTTGTCACCTTAGTATTTTAAGGAAGTGTTACATATGAATATTTTAAACTTAACAAGAGGGCAGTATGATACGTTGCTTAATGCAGCTTGTCCTAATGGTGAAATTCCTGTTGGATATTTCCTTCGCCCGGAAACTTTTATCTTTGACTCTTATGCAGTAAGCATTGAGGGAGATATCATCTTCAAGATTAATCGCATTGAAGAAACTTTTATTGTTCTCGATGGAGATAGAACCTATCTTAGATTTAAAGGTGAAATGAAAGAAAAGGGCAGAATAGTTACCGATGATATGACAGGCGGATATCTTGATAAGTTAGAGAAAGAACCGGGAAATCCTGAATACAAGAAAAGTGTTTTAAGGCAGAAAATCTTTGATATTATAACAAATATTTATGCTCTTGAAATCGGAATTATGAATTTGCTGGAGTCCCGGAATGTAAGCATTACTGATCTTTCGGATATTCAGAAGGTAACAAGAGTTAATAACAATCAGTCTAAGAAGAATAAGAAGAAGTCTAATAGAACGTCAAAGGTTACAACGCTTAACTTCTCAGACATTGAAAAGGTTGTGTATGCGAAGCCTGAAGTTCATGTACCGAGATCCTATGAACGACACACAGACTCATGGGAAGTCCGGGGATACGTAAGGCATTATAAGAGTGGTAAGACCGTATTTGTTAAGCCTTTCACTAAGGGAAAGAAAAGAGATACGGAAAAACCATCTGAAGATAAGATATATAAAGTTAATCTGTAGTTTGATCCGCCCATGTGTAGTGTAATATTATGCATGGGTTAACCAAACTATTAATTTTTACTCACTTAGTAAACATAATTACACAAGGAGATTGACACACTATGTTGTATATGGTAGGCAATAAGACGTTCTCAGACTATCACGATGCTAAGAAATATGAGGATAGTCTTAAGGAGAGAAATGTTAAGGCAGAGCTTAATGAGATTGATAAGAAACTTGAAGCTCTTGGCAAGGATTATATTGAGCAGAGTAGAAAGCTGCATGATATAGATAAGGAAATTCATGAACTCGGGAAAAAGAGAGATGAATTAACCGGACAGTATAAGATGATATTCGTAACTATTTAAAGAAGGAGTAATGGCATGGATAATTTTACATTCGTAGGACATTTAAGAGAAGTCAAAGGTAATGACAACTTCAAAGGCTATGAAGAAAAGAAGTTTGATTCGGGCTGGACTCAGAGAACACTGAGATTTAATGTGGATTCCGGTACAAACTCTTATCTCGTTCAGGCAAAAGGTGGCTGTTTTACAGATGACAAGGGCAATCCTAAGTCTGATAACAAGGTTCGCACAATGGCTAAGAAGAATAAGGATGACAAGAAAGCAGAGAGTGTTGAAATCCCTTGGAATGATCGTAAGAAGGATAGCTGGTTAGAGAAAGTTCCTGCTTATAAGAAGTTTATCATCGACAATGAACTTCCGGACGCACGTAAGGCTCTTTATGGTATCCGTAATGCACTTGCAGAGGGTAAGGCACTGACAGATGAACAGTTTGCTTTTCTCGGTGTGAGTGATCTTAATGCTGCAAAGGAAGCAGAGAGTAAGAGAGCAAGGCATGAATACATTGCTGAATGGGACTTTGCAGAAATCCTAAATAAGTTTATCTCTAAGGTAAACAAGGATGATATGTTCCGTGTAAGTGGTTATATTGAGATTTCTTACGATGTGGAAAACGGTGAAGCATATAAGAACTACATTGTAACTAAGGTTGAACGTATGCCAGCGGATACAGAACCTTCAGGCTATGTGATCATTGACACTTACTTCACAAAGGATGCTTTTGATGCAACTGACTGGACTGAAGTTATCCCGGAAGGTGAAACTAAGCCGAGTGAGATTAAAGGTGTTGGTATTGTCAATGCAAAGCAGAGTTATTATTTCAGCTCTAAGAAGCACAACATCAAGGGAACATTCTATACTGACATTGTATTTGAAGTCCCGGCAAATATGGCTGGTTTTGCTCTTAAATTTAAGCTCAATGCGAAGTTTGATAAGGATGTTACGTGGAAGCACATACCGCTTAAGCTAAAGGTTGTTGATGGTGCGCCAGTAGTGGATTTAACATATGAAATGTTAAGCGAGGAGCAGAAGATGGATATTGATTGCGGGCTTTATGATCTTAAGGAATTACAGGCTTCAATGAGTAATATCTATGGAGAAAAGGTTCGTAAGTACGTATTCTGTGGCTGTATTCCGGGTAAGGGAGTAGAGGATACGGGATACACGGATGAGGATATAGTGGAAGCTCATGCGACTGGTGAAGATGCTGAAGTAATGTCTAAGGATGACGATGATATCTTTGCTTAAGTGATGGCAAGGGACAGAGATTATGAGTGTCGGTGAGTGAGAGTAGCCGATAAAAGAGAGATCTGAGAGAAAAGGAAAATTAAGATATGGGAAGAAAATTAGATTTGACTGGTCAGAAGTATGGTAGACTGACTGTTATTGAAGAAGATTTTGAAGCTGAAAGACAAGCTGCAATTGAAGGTCGTAAAAGACGTGTTAGATGGAAGTGTGTTTGTGATTGTGGGAAAGTAACCACTGTTTCAACCGATGATTTAAGATCAGGAAACACTATAAGTTGTGGTTGTTTTATAAAGAATTTCTTAGGAAATCTAAATAAAAAATATAACAATTATGATTTAAGTGGCGAATATGGAATTGGATATGATGGCAACGGCAATACATTTACATTTGATTTAGAAGATTATGATCTTATAAAAGATTATTGCTGGAATGTTCATAATTCTAATCCCGAAAAGTATGATCCTAAATGTTATGTTATTACCAGTGTTTATAATGATGCTAATAGAACGGGAATAAGGATGCATAGATTAATTATGGGTGTACTTGATAATCCTGAAGCTATTATTGATCATATTGATGGTAATGGATGCAACAACAGAAAATCTAATTTAAGAATTTGCACTCGGATGGAAAATCAATGGAATGTTAAGCCGAGAGAAGGAACACTTTCAAGATATAAAGGTGTAGCAAATGACAAAGGTAAGTGGGGAGCAAAGATTACTAAGGATAAAAAGACATATAACTTAGGAAGATTTGACACTGAAATAGAAGCAGCAGAAGCTTATAACCGGGCTGCGATAGAATTGTTTGGCGAGTTTGCCCGACTGAATGAGATTCATTATGACAATGAAATAAAAGAAGCTATTTAAACAAAGGAGAGATTTATTATGGTAAGACCTAAACTTAACAAGATCGAAGCTGACATCAGTAAGATTTCAATTTACTTACGTTCAACGAAGAAATTCGGTAAAACTACTTTATGGCGCGACCTAATTATGGAAAAATTCCATGACCCTACCAAAGGTTTGCTCATAGCTTGTGGATCTGAACAGGGATACACGATGCTTGATAATCTTAATGCAGTTCACGTTACTAACTATGATGACCTTATGGAACTTATTGATTGGCTTATAGACAAAAAGGGCGTAGAACATGATATTCGTATGGTTGCATTTGATTCGGTAGATGAACTTGTACTTATCACTGATGCTGAAACAATAAGAATACATAATAAGGACAATCCTACTAAGAAGGTTAAGTCGATCAAGGCGGCAATGTCAGGTTATTCGGCTGGTGAAAAGTATTCGGCTAACAACCTTATTAAGCCTATGATGAATAGACTAAAAGACGCTGGATTTGGCAGAATGTATATAGCACACACCAAATTTAAAACCGTGAAAACAAAGGGTTCTACTGATCCTGATGGCTATATGATCTTAACTTCTAACTTAGGAGCAGATTATGAGTCAGCCTTCGGAGATTGTGCCGACGTCGTTCTGACGGGAACTGTTGATAAACCTATTGTTGAAAAAACTGTAGGTGATGATACTAAGAAGTTTATCTCAGGTGATACAGTAAGACGCCTGTACTTCCGAGAAACGGAATTGGTAGATGCTGGAGGAAGGTTTAGTGCAGGAACTGTGCCTGAGTACATGGTGTTCGATAAGCCTAACATGGCTGCCGACTTTATCAGAATTATTGAAGAAGGCATGGAGAAGTCAAAGACTGTAACTGATAATGCCCCTACCTCCAAACTCCCACAGACCAAAATCCCGGTAGCACTCACAGTCCCGGAAGAAAAGCCAGTACAGAAAACCCCGGCAGACGTAGATGAAGTAGCTAATATTGCTGAAGAACCTAATACTGAACCGGAAACAGACGATATGTTCTCAGACACAACCAATGACGTAGAAGAACTCAGAGCTACAATCAAGGAAACCGTAAAGACAGTATCCGCTGACAAGAAGGCTGAAGCTGTAAAGTTCATCAAGGATAACGGTGGTAAGGTAGATGCTCTTGGTGAAGCCGAGTGTCTTAAGGTACTCGAAATCCTCTCATGAGGAAATGCAAATGTGGCATATGTGGTAAAGAATTAACTACAGATATTGCTTACACTGTCAAGGATAATAAGAGGAATCATTACTATTGTTCAGAGTTTGAATACAAGGAATATACCCGGAAGAAGGCTGAAGAAGCTGAAAATAGACAGAAACTATATGATGTGTTTATCTATGTGATAGGCTATAAGACCACTAATCCAGCCTTATTCAAGTTTATCGGTCAGTGGATAGACATTAAAAATTCAGCCGAAGCTATTGATGATCATAAGGCAGAACTCATGGATATTCTGTGCAGAAAAACATTCAAGTCTGAATATGGTATGTTCTCTTACCTTGCAGCAGTAATCAATAATCATCTTCAGGACTGGATTACGGATTATCAGTCTAAGATTGAAGAAGAACGATGCAAGGATAAATGTAGTGAAGCTGATTTATATATGCCAAAGTATAAGAAGTCAGGGCATAGAGTGTGTCTTGATGATTTTTTAGATTAAACGGAACTCATAATTCCTTTAATAATACAGTGTAACCCGTCATTCCTTTATGGTTTGTGAGAGTTGAAATAGATTGATCATCCGGGAAACCGACTCGCATTGTGATAATAAAGCTGTGAAATGGTGTATGGCTGCGACTTCAGAATTGATTAAACTGAAGATCATGGGTGAACGAACGCTGTTGCTCATTAAAAGTGGGCGTGGCGGATGCTACCTGTATTTAAGGAATTTATTGATTTCTTGGAGAATAAATTAAATAAGAAAGTGGGCGTGGCGGATGCTACCTGTTGGATTGACAATGGCTTTATCAAAGCGTTTACATCTGACGGTAAACTCCACAAACTATACAAATACAAGGTCTATGATGATTTATCTATAAGCCTTGAAAAACACAAAGAATATATTGAAGCTGATTTTGAAACTTGGGATCAGACAATAAAGAGATTATCCCCGGAGCTGGATGAAAAAGTTAATGAAAGTCTTGAAGTTATCCGAGATACAATTGAGAAGTATAATACTTCAGATTTGTGGGCTTTAACTTCAACCGGGAAAGACTCTACTGTTGTGATTGATCTTGTAAAGAAGATTAAGCCTGATGTAAATATAATGTTCAATAATACTTCTCTTGACTCGGCAGACACATACAAGATAGTTAAAAGTCATCCTGAATGGGTAATCACTAATCCGAAGGAAGGCTTTTATGTATGGAGCAAGAGAATTAATTTTGTCCCTACACGATTTACAAGAGCTTGCTGTAGAATATTCAAGGAAGAAGCAAGTATTAAATGGTTTGAAGAACGTGGACTTGATAATCTCATGATGTTCATGGGAGTAAGAAATGATGAATCCAGTACACGATCAGGCAGACAGTTTATTGAACATAATCCTAAGTGGAAAAATCCTAACTGGTTATCTTGTTTGCCTATCAGAAAGTGGACTGACCTTGATGTGTGGCTTTATATGCTAAGAGAACATCTTGAAATAAATCCTAAGTACAGAAAAGGTTATCATCGTTGTGGTTGCCATATATCGTGTGCTTACTACAACAAATCCACATGGGTGCTTGATGAGTATTGGTATAACTCAGCCTATAAACGCTGGCATGAATACCTTGAAGATAGTTTTATCAAGGCAAGAAGATGGGTAAGAACAAACTGCACATTAGCTGAATATCATAACTGTTGGAACGGTGGACTTATCCGGGAAGAACCAACTGAGGAAGTTATTCAGGAAATGATGCATTACACAGGACTTGAAAGAGATACAGTTTTAAAATACTTCAATAAGACGTGTGAATGTGGTGATGCAGTTAAGAATCCCGAAGCTCTTGGCATGAATTATAAATACTTTGGACTCGATGCAGAACGGGTTTACTGCAAAGATTGTCTTAAGAAAAAGTTGAACATGAAGGAAGCTGACTGGAGAGCTAACATTAACACATTTAAAGAACAGGGTTGTAAGCTGTTTTAATATCAACAGAAATGAGTTGATTAAATGTTTATTAAGGGAATAGAAGAAAAATACCCGGAGAAAGTATTACACAACCGTCCTTACATAGAGGGACAGGTTATTGGTCTTTTAGCAAAGGATCTGTTGTTCCTTGATGAAAGTAATCTTAATATCACTGACTTTAAGACGG
>Ga0310690_10007465_pt1 | contig 14076 bp, 14 predicted proteins | sample AusTroGonzalo_MG_2_FD_207661 | JGI IMG/M metagenome (GOLD analysis project Ga0310690, IMG submission 207661) | Bovine rumen microbial communities from tropical cattle in Woodstock, Queensland, Australia - Gonzalo_04 (v2) (version 2) | ecosystem: Host-associated > Mammals > Digestive system >...
CGAGCGAACGGTGGACGAAGACCTCTTTGCGGCGGTGGTCCGACACATCGCCGGCCAGCAGATCTCGATGAAAGCCCAGCAGACAGTCTGGGGGCGGCTCGTGTCGTCCTTGGGGGAGGTGACGCCCGCGACGGTCACCCAGGCTCAGATTCCGACGCTCAGGGCTGCGGGACTCTCGGGGCGCAAGGTTGAATACATCCGGGATTTCGCGCAGCGCGTGCTGGACGGCGGGTTTGACATTGAGGCCGTCCGGGAAATGACGGATGAAGAGGCCATCCGGGCGCTTTCAGCCCTCAAGGGCATCGGAGTCTGGACCGCCGAGATGCTCCTGCTCTTTAGCCTGCAGCGGCCCGACATCCTCAGTTTTGACGATCTCGGCATTCAGCGAGGCATGCGGATGGTGTACCGGCACAGGCAGATTGACCGGGCTCGGTTCGAGCGCTATCGCCGCAGGCTTTCACCCTGCGGCAGCGTGGCGAGTCTGTACTTCTGGGCGGTTGCTGGCGGCGCATTGCCCGAACTCACGGATCCGGCGGCGCGAAAGAAGCCGGGCGGCTGAGACGGCTACAATGGCCGGCACCTGTTTTTTTCTGAGAAGGAACTATTGTGATGAAGATTGCATTCATGGGCGGCGGCAACATGGGCTCGGCCATCATCGGCGGGCTTGTCGCAAACGGGATGGCGGGCGGCGACATTCTGCTCTGCGATCCGAATGCCGACAAGCGCGAGAAGCTTGCAGGGCAGTTTGGCGTTCAGACATTCGAGTCTGCAGGAGAGTGGCTCTCGGCGGCCGACATGGTGGTGCTTGCCGTGAAGCCGCAGATGCTCGAAGCCTGCTGCAGCGAGATCCGCCCTCATTTGAAGCCCTCTGTCGCCATTCTTTCCATTGCTGCGGGCGTTGCGATCGAAAGCATCGCCAAGTGGCTCGGAACGCGCAATATTGTCCGCGCAATGCCCAACACGCCCGCCAAGGTGGGCGCCGGGTTCACCGGGCTCTTTGCCGGAAGCGGGGTAGCTGATGCGGCCAGGAGCGCTGCCGAGCGCGTCATGGGCAGCGTGGGGCGCGTGCTCTGGCTCTCTGCGGAGGATGACATTCACGTCGTGACCGGCGGCCCAGGATCGGGGCCGGCCTATGTCTTCCTGTTCCTCGAAGCGCTTTCTGCAGCGCTTGAAAAGCGCGGCATGTCTGAGGAGTCTGCACACGAGCTCGCGCTCAGCACCGTTGAGGGCGCTGCGAAGCTCGCGCGCGAGTCTGGCGAGGACTTTGCCCAGCTGCGGCGCAACGTCACGAGCAAGGGCGGCACGACGGCCAAGGCGCTTGAGGTGTTCGAGGCAAGGGATGTCCGGGGCATCATGGATGAGGCCGTGGGCGCCTGCGTCGCCCGGTCTCGGGAAATGGCCAGGCTCTTTGGCTGATCCACCTCGGAGCGAAAGTCTTGCCCGGACCGTACCGCAAGATCATTCATATCGACATGGATGCGTTCTTCGCGTCTGTCGAGCAGCGCGACAATCCCGAGCTGCGCGGCAAGCCCGTCGCGGTCGGGCATGCTGAAGGCCGGGGCGTCGTTGCGACTGCGAGCTACGAGGCGCGCCGCTTCGGCGTGCACAGCGCCATGCCGAGCAAGCGCGCGCTCGAACTCTGTCCTGATCTGATCTTCGTGCAGGGACGCATGGATCGGTACCGGGAGGTGTCGGGGCAGGTGACGGAGATCTTCTCGCGCTACACCGACGTCATCGAGCCCATCAGCATTGACGAGGCGTTTCTCGACGTCACGCAGAACAAGCGGGGGATCCGGCTCGGGGTCGATGTCGCCCGCAGCATCAAGGCGGACATCCGCAGGGAGCTTGATCTCGTTGCGAGCGCCGGCGTTTCCTACAACAAGTTCCTTGCCAAGATTGCGAGCGACTGGCGAAAGCCCGACGGGCTGTGCACGATTCACCCGGACAAGGCCCTGGAGTTCATCGACAAGCTCAAGGTGGAGCACCTCTGGGGCGTGGGGCCGGCGACGGCCAGGAAGATGCACGAGATGGGCATCGTCTGGGCGCGGGATCTGCGCGCGCTCTCGCTTCCGGAGATGATGCGGCGCTTTGGCAGGGCGGGCTACACGTACTACCGGTTCGTGCGGGGCAATGATGACCGTCCCGTCTGCACGAACCGCGAGCGCAAGTCCGTGGGGTGCGAGGAGACCTATGAGAGCGACGTGCGGGAGGCAGCGGTGCTGCGCGAGCTTCTCGAAGCGCTTTGCTTTCAGCTCTTCAGGCGCATCCAGAAGAAAGCCTTCTGGGGCGGCACGCTCACGATCAAGATCCGCTTTGGAGATTTCTCGACCATCACCAGGTCGCGCTCCAGGGACATGCCCTTTGCGTCCGTCTCGGACATTCTTGCCTGTGCGCAGGAGCTGCTTGAGCCGCACATGGGGCATCCGAGAGGGATCCGGCTTCTGGGGCTCGCGGTGAGCAACCCGAAACCGGACGAAAATCCGGCGCAGCTCGAGCTCTTTGGCGAGACCGACTTCTACGACTGAGCAGCTCTGAAAATGTTCCCTTCTGTCACCCGCGGAATGGCGCCGAACAGGCCCTTCAGATAATCGCGCCTGATGATCTTGTCAAAGCGGATGTACTTGCCCGAGGGTGAGACGAACGATGTGAGGGGGCGCAGCTGGCAGGCGCCGTCTTCGGTGCGCTCGGTAAGCCAGAGTTCGTCCCGCCTGAACAGGCTTTGATCCAGAAGCTCCGTGCTGCGCGTGGTGAAGATGAGCTGCGTCATGTGGGAGCCGTCCCTTGCGGCGAGGAAGTCCGAGAGGATCTTCCGCGTGAGCAGCGGGTGCAGTCCAAGGTCCAGATCATCGATGACGAGGATTCCCGAGGCCGGGTTCTGGATCAGCGAAGAAAGCTCGGGAATGATCCTCGCGAGCCGCTTTGTCCCAAGACTCTCGCGCCGTGCGGCCAGATGCACCGGCGAGGGCGACGCTTCATGCAGCGGCGTGAGACGATTCACTTCAATCCTGTGAGAGCCGGCTTCGAGCCTTGCCGTGAGTCGTGAGCCGTCTTCCAGATTCACTTCATAGAGCTCTCCCGGGGCGCTGTAGAGCAGTCCGATCAGGCGTTCGCGCTCTTCGCGCGGCAGGCCGTCAAGGTATGCTGGATCCGAACGGAAGCTTTCAACGCCCGTGCCGAGCGCCTTGAGAATCGGTGCGAGCGGCAGTTGGGTCCGGGAGCTTTTCTTCGGGGAGAAGTCTGCCTCGGCAGACATGATGCGCAGGGTGCGGAACCACTGGGCAAGAGGGGCGGCGGCCGGCACGCCGTCCGCGATGAGCTGCCGCAGCAGCAGCGTATCCGCACGTGTGCTGTAGGCGATATTGCGTGCGTCTTCATCGGCAAAGAGCTTGCCCGTGAAGGTCTGGGCGCTTCGCTCAAAGAGGTTCTCCTCGGTCTTGGTGAGGATCCGCCGCAGGCTCTCCGAGAGAACAGCGCCGTCGGTGATCTCGAACTCGTAGTCGTAGAGGGTGCCGGCGGCAAAGACGGAGAGCGCAAAGCGGCTGGGGGCGGCGGCGCCTTCAGGCGTGAGGGCGAAGGGCTCCCTGCCGATGTCTCCCGGACCGCTCGGTCCCTCGAGCACCAGCGAGCGGATGAACCTCAGGGCAGCCACAAGGGAGCTTTTGCCGCTCGCGTTCGGGCCGAAGAGCGCCGCGCAGGTGAGCGCCTTGCTGCGGTACTTCCTGAGGCTTGCAAGCCGCTCCTTGTGCTGGGTGAGCTTGGGGAAGGGCACCATCCAGAATTCCGCAGGGTCGCGGAAGGGGCCGAAATTGGAGACTGTCAGACTGATAAGCATTTCTTTAATAAAGTGAAAATTTCTCGTTAATGGTGAATATATTGAGCTGATCAAGCTGTTTTTCCGCAAAAATACACGAAAAATGCAAGGAAATCCCGTTTTTCGTGAATAAGTCTTGTCAGTTTCCTTGCCGTTGCATAAAATGCCGCACGCTCTGAGCCGCAGCTGACCTGGCTGCGGCGATTTGTTTCTTCGGCCTGCCCTCCGTGAAGTGCGGTGCAGGCCTTCAGCTTGACAAAGGAATAGAAATGGCTGTTCAGCAAAATAAGAAGTCCACGGCTCGCCGCGGCAACCATCGCTCCCACGCTGCTCTGACCAACCCGGCAGTTGCAGTCGAGGCCACGACCGGTGAAGTGCATCTGCGTCACCACATCTCCGCCACCGGTTTCTACCGCGGCAAGAAGGTCATCAAGACCAAGAGCGACGCAGAGTAATTCTCAGCACTGATCTGCTCTGGAAATCGCTGGTCGGGTTTTTCCGTCCGGCGATTTTTTTATTCTCTGTCAGGAGGTTGGATGCAGCCCGCATCCGGGACCGCCCAACAGGCTCGGCTGCTTTGCTAAGATAGCCGGAACTCAAAGGAATCCTGACACAGTGGATGACATCAAGAAGAACGCGTACACGCGCGTGATTGCAACCGGATCGGCCCTTCCTGAAAAGGCGGTCAGCAACGACAGCCTGGCCTCGCAGCTGGCGGTGAAGGGCGTGCAGACGAGCGACGAATGGATCAGCTCGCGCACCGGGATCCGGAGCCGCTATCTGGCCGAGCCCGGACTCACGGTGCTTGAGCTGGCCAGGAGGGCCAGCCTCAAGGCGCTCGAGAGCGGCGGCATCGATCCTTCCTCCATCGATCTGATCATTGTGGCTACGACCACGGCCGACTGCGTCTTCCCGTCGACAGCCTGCGCGCTGCAGGCCGCGCTCGGCATCAAGGGATGCGCCGCGTTTGACGTGCAGGCCGTCTGCTCGGGTTTTGTCTACGGCATGAGCGTTGCCGACGGACTCATCCGCACGGGCGGCTACAGGCGGGCCCTCGTCGTGGGCTCTGAAATCTTCTCCCGCATCGTTGACTGGACGGACCGCACGACGTGCGTGCTCTTCGGAGACGGGGCCGGAGCGATCGTTCTCGAAGCGAGCGGCGAGCCCGGGATCCTTTCACACCGCATGCATGCGGACGGCACCTTCGGCCACGATACGCTCAGCCTTGCCGCGCGGATCGAGCAGGGGGCCGTCGTCGGCCATCCATTCGTGCGCATGAACGGCAGGCAGGTGTTCCGGCTTGCTGTCGAGTCGCTTGCCGATTCGGCCTCTGAGGTGTGCGCCATGGCGGGCATCCGGCCCGAGGACGTGGACGTCTGGGTGCCGCATCAGGCCAATGTGCGCATTATCGAAATGATTGCAAAAAAACTTGGATTTGCTGCCGAGCGCACGGTGATCACGGTGGATCACCACGGCAACACGTCCGCGGCTTCCGTGCCGCTTGCGCTTGACGAGGCCGTGCGAAGCGGCCGCATCCGGACGGGCGACACAGTTTTGTTACAAGGCGTTGGCGCAGGCATGACCTGGGGCAGCGTTCTTTTAAAATGGTAGAAACCTTTGTAAAGACCATGCGCGGAGCTTCGGCACATTGACCGCGCGAAGGGGATGACACGATGAAACTAGCATTTGTATTTCCGGGACAGGGCAGCCAGAGCGTTGGCATGATGGACGGCTGGGTCGGCAATGAAGCCGCCGAGCAGGTTATTGAAGAGGCGGGCAGAAGCCTCAAGGAAGATCTGGCCGCGCTGATGCACAAGGGCCCGACGGAAATCCTGAACCTTACGGTCAATACTCAGCCCGTGATGCTGGCCTCCTCGCTCGCCATGTACCGCGCTTACCGTGCGGCGGGCGGCCGTGCTCCGGAAGTGATGGCTGGACACAGCCTTGGTGAATACACGGCGCTCACGGCTGCCGGCGTGTTCTCGCTGTTTGATGCGGTGCGCCTGGTGCGTTTCCGCGCCGAGGCGATGCAGAGCGCAGTGCCGGTTGGCGTCGGCTCCATGGCCGCCATCATCGGCGGCAAGGACGAGGTTCTTGCGGAAGTCTGCAAGCAGGCCGCCCAGGGTGAAGTGGTTGAAATGGTCAACTTCAACGCTCCCGGACAGATCGTGATCGCCGGACACAGGAACGCCGTTGAGCGCGCCTGCGCCCTTGCGGTCGCCAAGGGTGCGCGCCGCGCTGTGAAGCTGCCCGTGTCGGCTCCCTTCCACAGTTCGCTGCTGATCGACGCCGCCCGCTCGATCGCCGTGCGACTCGCGCAGACCGAAGTGAAGGTTCCCGAGATCCCCGTGATCGCCAACGTCGACGTGGTTGCTCACGACACGCCCGAGTCGATCCGCGACTCCCTGGCGCGCCAGGCATCCCGCCCGGTTCAGTGGGTGAAGACGATCGAGAAGATGCGCGACATGGGCGTCACGCACATCGTCGAGTGCGGTCCGGGCAAGGTGCTGACGGGCCTCATCCGCCGCATCGCTCCCGAGATCCAGACGATGACCATCAATTCTCAGGCGAGCCTGGACTCGATCCTTGCCACTGAGAGCTTCCGCGAATAGGCAGCACGATGGCGATTTTCAGTGCACAGGCACTCGCCGGACAGGTGGCTCTGGTGACCGGAGCCACCCGCGGCATTGGTGCGGCGGTGGCTGGCGGCCTTGCCCAGGCAGGAGCCTTTGTCATCGGAACGGCAACCAGCGGTGCTGGCGCCGCGGCGATCAGTGCGGCCCTTGGCGACAAGGGTCGCGGCATTGTTCTCAATGTGACGGACCGGGAGGCGAGTTGCGAGGCCATTGACGCGATCATCAAGGAGTTCGGGCGGCTCGACATCCTTGTCAACAACGCGGGCATCACCCGGGACATGCTGAGCATGCGCCTGTCGGACGAGGCCTGGGATGCCGTCATCGAAACCAATCTCACATCGGCTTTCCGGCTCGCCCGCCAGGCGATCCGCCCGATGATGCGCCAGCGGCGCGGCAGGATCATTTCCATGAGCTCCATTGTGGGCGCCATGGGAAATGCCGGTCAGGCCAATTATTCGGCGGCCAAGGCCGGCCTTGTGGCGATGAGCAAGTCCATCGCCCGCGAGGTCGCAAGCCGCGGCATCACGGTGAACTGCGTGGCCCCGGGCTTCATTGACACCGACATGACCAAGGGGCTTGCCGAGGAGCATCGCAAGGCGCTGCTCGCACAGGTTCCCTGCGGCAGGCTCGGCACTCCCGAGGACATCGCCAATGCGGTGGTGTTCCTCGCGTCGGATGCGGCGAGCTATGTCACCGGTGCAGTACTGCATGTCAATGGCGGCATGCTGATGCCCTGACAAATTCGAGACGGGGGATGCGAATACAGTCCAAGGCTGTTAGAATCCCCCGAATCAAATGTTTTACGGTCGGTATCTTGAGAATCCGACAGTAGTTTTTACTTTTACATACCCCGGAGACGGACATGGACGATTTGGAACAAAAGGTCAAGAAGATCATTGCCGAGCAGCTTGGCAAGAACGAGGCTGACATCAAGAACGAAGCCTCCTTCATCGAAGATCTCGGTGCTGACAGCCTTGACACGGTTGAGCTCGTGATGGCTCTTGAGGATGCCTTCAAGGTTCAGATTCCTGACGACCAGCAGGAGAACCTGCGCACGGTTCAGCAGGCTGTTGACTTCATCAAGGCCAACGCAAAGGCCTAAGAAGTCATCTTCCGCCCTCGAACACACTAGGCGGAAACAGACAGGAGGGTCGCCTAAGGCGGCCCTTTGCTTGTTTAGAGGACAACAGGAGACAGGAAACATGCGTCGAGTAGTGATTACCGGTCTGGGCATGTTGAGCCCGCTCGGCAACGACGTGGCCTCGAGCTGGCAGGCGCTGATCGAAGGCAAGTGCGGCATCGGCCCCATCACCCGGATGGATGCGTCACAGTTTGGCTGCCAGATCGCCGGCGAGGTGAAGGACTTTGATCCGGCCAAGTATCTGCCAGCCAAGGAAGCGCGCAGGTTCGACCGCTTCATCGCCTATGCGGTGGCAGCGGGCTCTCAGGCGCTCGAAGACAGCGGCCTTGCCTTTGATCCGCAGACCGAGGAGTCGACCCGCGCAGGGTGCGTCATCGGTTCGGGCATCGGCGGACTGCCGATGCTGTGCGACGCATACGGGCAGTATCTCGAGCGCGGCCCCCGCAGGATCTCCCCCTTCCTCATTCCCGGCTCCATCATCAACATGGCAGCGGGCGAACTCGCCATCCTGCGCGGCCTCAAGGGGCCGAGCCTCACCACCGTGACCGCGTGCTCGACCGGCCTGCATGCGATCGGCGAGGCGTCCTGGATCATCCGCCGCGGCGACGCGGACGTGATGGTGGCGGGCGGCGCCGAGAGCGTCCTCACGCCCGATGCGCTGGGCGGCTTTGACAACATGCATGCGCTCTCGCGCAGGAATGATGATCCCCAGGCGGCGTCCCGTCCGTTTGACAAGGGCCGCGACGGCTTTGTGATCGGCGAGGGCTCGGGCATGGTCGTGCTCGAGGAGTATGAGCATGCCGTCAAGCGCGGCGCGAGAATCTACTGCGAGCTCGTCGGCTACGGCCTCACGTGCGACGCGTATCACATCACGACTCCCTCGACCGAGGGGCCGGCACGCTGCATGCGCATGGCCCTCGAGCGGGCGGGGATGAAGCCCGAGGAGGTCGACTACCTCAATGCCCACGGCACCTCGACGACGCTTGGCGACATCAACGAGTCCAAGGCTGTGCGCGAGGTCTTCGGGGACGCAGCCGACCGTCTTGTCGTGAGCAGCACCAAGGGCGCGACCGGTCACCTTCTGGGAGGCGCCGGCGGCATTGAGAGCATCTTCACGATCAAGGCGATGGAGACCGGAACGGTTCCGCCGACGATCAACCTCGTCGAGCAGGACCCCGAGTGCTGCATCAATGTGTGCGCGAACAAGCCGATGCAAAGGGAGATCAAGGTTGCCATGAAGAACAACTTTGGCTTCGGCGGCACGAACGCGACGCTGATCTTCAAGAAGCTCTAGGCGAGGAGACAAGGGATCAGATCCCTGAGCTCCAGCGCAAAGCCCGACAGAACCGAATCTGCCGGGCTTTGTCGCGTTCGGGGAAGCGGCCGCAGGAGGCTACTGCAGGACCGGGCCTTCGTCGCTGACGTCCTGGCCGGCGAGCGGGTGCTCCTCCGGACGGTTCTTGATGGCGGCTCTTTGAGCGGCACGGGCGCTCCTTGCGGCCTCCTTGGCTCTCTGATCGCGCTCGGCCTTGAAGGTTCGAGCCACGCTGTCGCAATGCTCGATGAGCAGGATCGCCGCGAGCAGCGTCGGCAGAATGCCGTAGAGGACGGCCTCGGGAGAGACCGTCGCCGAAGCGCCGAGCCGATAGCTCAGGCACAGCAGGAACGAGCCCCACCAGACCTTCAGGAAGATGTGTCCGGGGGCGAAACGAAGGGCTTTTGCAAGCTCAGCGGCTCCGGCCTGCTTGTGCAGCGTTCTCTGCACGAACAGCAAAAAGAGCACGATATTCAGAAGCGAGGCGAACTTCAGCCAGTCAAACCATTCCATCGCGGTGTACGGGAAAAATTGCAGTTTCTAAATTATAGGGGCCGTCAGCTGGACGGTTGAGAGTGATCGATGAAGGGCTTTTCGGGCGCCTTCATGCTGTGCACGCAGCGGAAGATCAGCACTGCCTCGGTGCCTGAGCCGTTCTTGCGCTTTGCCGAAGCGCACTCAAGCATCTGGGCGCCGAGCTTTTCCTTGGAGCAGTGGTTGCGGGCCGTGTCGTACATGTGCTCGCGCAGGCGCACCGGGTTTTCCTCCCAGGGCCAGACGGCCTTGGCCTGCCAGATGTCGCCAGAGACATTGGTGAGGCTTTCTTCGCGCTGGCGGTACTTGTTAAGACTATCGGAGAACGACGAGCAGCCTGCAAGCAGCGAGGCGGCGGCAATTCCCAGTGTTAGGGCAGTCAGATGGCGCATGGTGCAATTCGCTTATGAAGCCGAGAGTGAAAAATCTGCCGAAGTGTAACAGAAGCTATGGTTCGAGCCGATCCAAGCTGGATTTAATCAGAGTTCGGCAAAGCTGTTTCCTCTAGGCAGAACCTCCCTCTCTCCTGGCCGGCAAATCGTGAATAATGCACAGTTGCGACATTTGAATTAGAGAAAGGAGTCCTGCATGTCAGTCTTCAGAAATGGATCGGTTGCTTTGCTTGTTGCCGCCTTGTCCTTCGGGGCTACGGCAGCTACGTTCAGCTGGACGAGCGCAGGAGACATTCTGACCTTCGATATCCACGCACAGAACGAGAACCTCAATTCCACAGCCTGTCAGGCGGTTTACGAATCGCTGGTGCGCTGGGACAGGAACATGAAGGTTGAGCCGTCGCTTGCAGTGAGCTGGAAGCGTGTTCCCGAAGGTTTCGAATTCAAGCTCCGTCCCGGAGTCCGTTTCCACGAGGGAGAGCCTTTCACGGCCGATGACGTGGTGTTCTCCTACGAGCGTGCGCTGTCGCCAAAGAGTCAGTTCAAGAGCCATACCACCGGCATCACGGGCGTGAAGAAGATTGACGACATGACCGTTGTGGTGCTGACAAAGAACGGTTCCCCCGTGCTTCTGAACCAGATGGTCGATCTGAGGATCATGAGCAAGAGCTGGGCGCAGAAGCATGGTGCGCTCGAGGTGCAGGACTTCATCAACAAGCAGGAGGCCTATGTGGCCCGGCACGCCAACGGAACCGGGCCGTTCAAGCTCAAGAGCCGTGAAGTTGACGTGAAGACCGTATTTGTGGCGAACGAGCAGTGGTGGGATCAGAAGAACCGTGCTGGCAACGCAACGGAGGTTGTCTACATGCCGATCAAATCGGCGGCAACCCGCACGGCCGCGCTCCTTTCCGGGCAGGTCGACTTTGTTCTGGATCCGGCAACGCAGGATCTCAAGCGCCTTGCGGCCGAATCCAATGTGAAGGTTCTTGAAGGGCCTGAAAACCGCGTGCTGATGGTCTCGCTCGACCAGTTCCGCGATGAGTCTCCCTACATCTGGAATGACATGGGCGAGAAGATGAAGACCAATCCCTTCAAGGACAGGCGCGTGCGCGAGGCCCTGAACATAGCGGTGAACCGGCCAGGCCTGGTGCGCGGCGTCATGCGCGGCTCGGCCGTGGCCACCGGTTCGATCGTGGCTTCCAATGTCAACGGCTGGACCGCGCAGGCGGCGGCCGTCCCCGCATATGACGTGAACCGCGCCAAGGAGCTGCTCAAGCAGGCCGGATACGCCAAGGGATTCACCTTTTCGATCGACTGCCCGAACAACCGCTGGATCAATGACGAGAACGTCTGCAAGGCGCTTTCGGGCATGTGGGCCAAGATCGGGATCAAGGTCAATGTCAATGCTATGCCGCGCGCCCAGTTTTTCCCCAAGGTGCTGACATTTGACTCCTCGGCCGGTCTTGTTGGCTGGGGGGCCTCAACCTTTGACGCCCTGTATCCGCTGCAGAGCCTTTCGGCAACCTTTGACAAGAGCAGCGGCAACGGCATCAGCAACATCGGCAGGGTCTCCAATGCGAAGATGGACGGCCTGCTTGCAAGGATCCGTGACGAAGAGGATCCGGTCAGAAGGAATGCCCTGATCGCAGAGGCGCTGCTCCTTGACCACGATGAGGTTCTGCATATTCCGCTGCACGAGCAGACGATTCCCTGGGCGATGGGCAAGCGCATTGATGCGGTTCATCGCCCGGACAACCGCCTGAACTTCGACTGGGTGCGGATCGGGGAGAAATAAGGCTCGATGCTCTCGTTTCTCGTTCGCCGCATCGCGCAGGCCTTCGCGGTGATGCTCGCCGTCGCCGCGGTGGCCTTTGTCCTTTTCCAGTTCATCGGCGATCCGGTCTCACAGATGCTGCCCATGGATGCCTCGCCCGCCGAGCGGGCGGCGCTTGCCGCCTCGCTCGGGCTTGACTCACCCTGGTATGTGCAGTTTGCGCGGTTCCTGTGCAACGCCGCCAGGGGCGATTTCGGCATATCGCTGCGTCAGGCCGCCCCCGTTTCACGGCTTATTGCCGAGCGGCTTCCAGCAACGCTTGAACTTGCATTCGCGTCGGTCTTGCTGGCCACCGCGGCCGGCATCCCCGCGGGTGTCTATGCTGCGATCGCGCGCAAAAGTGCCGGAGCCAGATTTGTCATGGGCGCATCGCTTCTTGGGATTTCCCTGCCGACGTTTCTGATCGGCATCCTGCTCATTCTCGTCTTCAGCGTCTGGCTCGGGTGGATGCCCGCATTCGGCAGAGGGGAGGTTGTGGATCTGGGCGGCTGGACGACAGGGCTTGCCACCCTGGATGGCCTCAGGCATCTCGTGCTGCCGGCGGTGACGCTTTCGGTCTTTCAGGTTGCGCTCATCATCCGGCTGGTGCGCTCGGAAATGCTGGAGGTTCTGCGCAGCGATTTCATTAAGTTCGCCCGGGCGAGGGGGCTTTCGGCACGCTCGATCTGCTTCGTGCATGCACTGAAGAACACGCTTCTTCCCGTCATCACGATCACGGGGCTTCAGCTGGGCGGCATCATCGCGTTTTCCATCGTGACGGAAACCGTCTTCCAGTGGCCGGGCATGGGGCTGCTTTTCCTGCAGTCCGTGCAGTTTGCGGACATCCCCGTGCTGACCGCTTATCTGTGCCTCATAGCCCTTGTGTTCGTGCTCATCAATCTGTGCGTGGATCTGCTCTACATGCTGGTTGATCCACGTCTCAGACTTCAAAAAGGATCGTAGTCCCCATGTCTCAGATCATTCTGGAAAAGGCCGTTGCCGAGGTGCTTGACGAAATTATTGAGATCCGGCACGACATTCACGAGCATCCCGAGATCGGCATGCAGGAAAGGAGAACCGCGGCGATAGCGGCCGAGTGGCTGCGCAGGTGCGGGTGCGATGAAGTTGCCGAAGGCGTCGGCCAGACCGGCGTGGTCGGTGTGATTCGCGGCAGCGGGCCGGGGACGGGCATGATCGGATTTCGGGCCGATATGGACGCCCTTGCCATGACCGAGAAAAGCGGCGTGCCCTGGACCTCGGCAATTGCCGGCATGCAGCACGGGTGCGGACATGACGGCCATGTGGCAACGGCGCTCGCGCTTGCCAGCGCGCTGTGCGCCGACCGGGATTTCGCCGGCACCGCGGTGATCATCATTCAGCCTGGCGAAGAGGGGTTCGCCGGCGCCAGGGAAATGATTCGCGACGGTCTGTTCGAGCGCTGGAACATGGATGAGGTGTACGCGCAGCACGGGGGCGTGGAGCTGCCCGTCGGCCAGTACGGAATGAGCCAGGGACCCATGATGGCGGCGGCGGACCGTTTTGTGATCGACGTGCACGGCGTAGGCGGGCACGGCGGCCGCCCAAACCGCTGCATCGACCCGGTGGTGGCCGCTGCCCAGATCATCGTCCAGTTGCAGACGATAGCCTCCAGATCTGTCAACCCGATGAATCCGGCGGTGGTGACGGTGGGGCATGTGCTTGCCGGCCAGGAAGAGGCTGTGTCCGTCATCCCCGAACGGGCCAGGCTCACCGGCACCACGCGCTGCATGCACCCGGATGACCGCGACATGATTGAAAGGCGGATGGGCGAGATCTGTCAGGGTGTCGCCCTCAGCACCGGCTGCAAGGTGGAGTTCGTCTACAGGCGCATGTATCCGCCAACGATCAATCATGAGGAGCAGCGGAAGGCGGTTGCCGCATTCATGGCCGGCGAGATCGGCCGGGACAATGTCCGGCTCGACTACCCGGCGAGCATGGGTGCGGAGGATTTTGCCTTCATGCTCGAGAAGCGCCCTGGCTGCTACATCAGAACAGGCACGAGGGATGAGGGACATGCGGTAGGCGCCCACCATCCAGCTTTTGACTTTAATGACAGGGTGATTGGTCCCACGGCAAGCCTGTTTGCCCGGTTCATGCGGCACAGAGTGACGCAGATCAGCGAGAAGAAGGCGGACAAGTGACAGCAGCGCAGAGGCGGGGCGGAGCCCTCAAGAATTTTATGGACCTGGATCTGGTGTGGTCGCTGGTCCACACTCCGACGGCGCTTTTCTCGCTGCTGCTTGCGACTGCGCTCATCGCGGCCGCTTTCGGCGCTCCTTTGCTTGCTCCTTTTGACCCGTTCGATCTGGCCTCGATCGATATCGGCGCGGCTAATCAGCCTCCGGCATGGCTGCCCGGTGGGACGGCCGAATACCTTCTCGGAGCGGACGATCAG
>Ga0310690_10007466_pt1 | contig 14076 bp, 27 predicted proteins | sample AusTroGonzalo_MG_2_FD_207661 | JGI IMG/M metagenome (GOLD analysis project Ga0310690, IMG submission 207661) | Bovine rumen microbial communities from tropical cattle in Woodstock, Queensland, Australia - Gonzalo_04 (v2) (version 2) | ecosystem: Host-associated > Mammals > Digestive system >...
AAAGGGAAGAGATAATACCTTCCTAACCCAATGTGCGCAGGCAAACACTTCCCTTTCAATTAAAAAGAAAGACGCTCAATTCAGTAAATTAGAACCCAGTGAAGAAGTGTTGACCGCACTGCTGGGGACGTCTGAATATCATCCCAAACTCCGATGGGATACTTTCGGATATGGGACGCAAAGCACGTAAGTGTTAGCGATAGTGGAGAAACTCCAAATGATAAGGACGGGCGCTATTATATCTAGTTGTAAACGCACGATTCCTTTCGGCGGGACAATAGAAAGCATGGTTAAGAGCTATGCCGAATCCGATAAGGTTATAGAGTGGCATCTATAACAAACTCTGGAAATGCCAACAACTCGCTACTGTCGATGAAAGCCAGAAATGGCATATAAGAAAGGTTTACGGTACTCACAGGTCAAGACAGCAAATGGATATTAAAAGAAATACTTTTACTAATTCTAATGCTGAATGGTTTGGCTCAGAGTTAGTGGTAAACAACCCACTTCTAGCATTGGCCGCAAGGCGTGCATAGAAAGCGATTGAGTCGCTCTCAACGCTCAGCTCTATGTTCCTAGATAGCGTAATATGCGATGGGGATATAATAGTAAGGAGAAATACCTCTTGTTTATTGAATTGAGCGCCTTTTGATAGGAGATAAAAATGAAAATTTATACATCATATTTTGCACAATTACGTAAGTTTCCACCTAATCTAATAGGACTTTCAACCGCGGCTTGGAATCCAAAGTGGCGGCCGATGGGTAAAGATAAACGTGGAGTAATATGTGTAGATTGTCCTCCATTCAAGCCTGGAAAGCAATGTGAAGGATTATGTCAAGGGCCACAAATATGCAATGAAATGCATCCAGAAAGAGCTCCAGAGAATTGTGCTTTTCTTAAGGCATATAAAGCACAACTTGATAAATTGAATATTATACGTATTCAAGAAAGTTTAGGAAAACTTGCAACTCATATTGCACAAGATGAAGGATTTAAAGATGTAGATTTTGCATTTTTAGTATATGAAACTCCCACAAATCCGTGTAGTGAGAGGGTTGCCATACAACAATATTTTAAAGAGCATGGAATCAATGTTCAAGAATGGCAACCATAAAAATACCGCCGGATGTGTATAGGCGGTCTAAAAATGTGTAAACATCTCTCATAGGTAGGGGATAGGAAGTATGAATCCAGCCATATGAGATGAGCCCTGGAGCCCATGACTCTAAAGGACTATGCGTGAATGTTAGCTATTGTAAGAATAGAAACTAAAAAGAGTCTGAAACGCTAGGCATTCGAGTACGTGGCCAGCTCGTAAAATCGGCCTCAGAGGTACCAGTCACTCTGTATAATAACGACTGTGTATCATAGGTGGAAGGCGGCAACACCTAAAACAGCCACCGTGCGGCGCCAGTGGGATAATGCTTCAGCAAAAGTCGCCCCATAAGACTGGCATTTTACTTCGGGATGGTGTAAACCATCCCACTTTTTATTTGACTTTTTTTCTAAATTAGTGTATAATTTTTATGTAAGAAAGGAAGATGAGTATGAATAAACTTTATGAAATCTTTAATCCTAACTCTGAATACAATAAGCGAATTGAAGAGAAAATGAAACAAATTAAACAGCAATGGATTGAAGAAAGAAGCTGTTTTGTTTGCAAGAAATGTATGGATATTTCGGACGAACGAAATACTTGTCATCTTTGTGAATACACTAATGATTTATTACCGGAAGAAATGACTTGTCTGTTATGGGAGTTGAAAGAAGAATGAGAAATCCATTAAGTTATAATCAGCCTGAAATCTTTTCTGGTTATGAAATCAATGAATGGTGCCGCAATCAAATGACTCGTGGGACGACTCGTGCAAGAGAAGCTCGTCGCTTACTACGAAAAAACTATAAAAATGATAGAATGTATATTTTAAGTTGGGGTTCTCGTGATAGTGGAAGCGGTTCTCCCTCTATAATTGTATTTAGGAGATATGAAAATGATTGATGATTTAATTAATAATCTGAAAGAAGCACGGTTATTTTATCAAGAACGATATATTAAATTGAATGATACTTTCAATGAAGATGAATGGAAAAAGACTTTTGAAACTCTCGAAGAAGTATGCGCTTATTTGGAAGGATTGAGGAATTAATATGAATCTTGATATTTATACTACTGAAATGAGCAAGTCCATATGGGATAAAGCATTTTTTATGGATAAAATTCCAGGAGTCAAATGTATTATTGATTTTGGATGCGCGAATGGCGCAATGATAAGATACTTATCTTCTCTTTTTCCAGACATAATGTTTATAGGATATGATATTAATCATGAGTTAATTGACCGTGCAAGACTTGATCCACCTTTTAATGCTAATAAAATTTATTTTACTGATGTTCAGATGGTAATTGATTATATTAGACAGTGTGAATATACTTCTAAAGAAATTTGTCTTAATTTTTCTTCTGTTTTACATGAAGTATTTTCATCAACTGGTGGAAAAGAAAATATTAAATACTTGGTTGATGAGCTTGAGCCACGATATATTACAATTCGTGATATGTATTGTGATGATCCAATTGAATTTAATTGTCATGGCAGCAATCCAATTGATATACTTAAGATAATAGATAAAACTAAAACGCAGTTAAGATATGCTGAAGAATTTAAAGATAGGTTCGGTGTTATTTCTAATTGGCGCGATATGACTCATCTTCTTATGAAATTACAATGGGTAGATAATGGATGGGAAGATGAAATGGAAGAGAACTATTTTTCTTGGAAGTTAGAAAATATATTAAAGTTGACAGGGTATATGTATAGTCCTATTTTTGAGTGTCGTTATCAGCTTCCTTATCTTAGTGAGAGGTGGCGCAAAGAATATAATTGGTATAACCCTGATGTACATACACACGCACAGTTTATTTTAAGGAGAGATGATTAATGCCTAAATTATATATTCTTTGTGGCCCTTCTGGTAGTGGAAAGACTACTTGGGCCAATACCGGCGATATGCAAGATGTCATGTATGTATCTCGCGATGAAGTACGTATGCGCTATCTTAAAGAAGGTGAAGATTATTTCTCCCATGAGAAAGAAGTTTTTAAAACTTTCGTTAAAGAAATTGCAACTCGCCTTATGACTGGCTGTGATACTATCGCAGATGCAACCCATCTTAATATGTTTTCGCGGCTAAAATTAATGCAAGCTCTTGACTGTTATACGCGTGATTATGAAATCATTTATGTGGTATTTCATACCGATGCCGATACTTGTGTAGAACGTAATAAAAATCGTACTGGACGTGCGAATGTACCAGAAAATGTAATTCGTAAGATGTGTCGTGATTTTCGCGCGCCTACTATGGATGAAGATGATAGAATAAAGGAGATTATTGAGGTATGAGTAATATTTGGTTTACTAGTGATCTTCATCTTTCTCATAATAAAGAATTTCTTTGGGGACCTCGCGGTTTTAAAAATGAGAAAGAAATGAATGAAGCTATTGTAGAAAATTGGAATAGTGTAGTAAAGCCCGGAGATGAAGTATATAATCTTGGAGATATGGCTCTTTCTGATATAAAAGATGCCGCTAAATATCTTCGGCAACTTAATGGAACGCATCTTTGGATTTATGGTAACCATGATACAGATAAAAAAATAGATTATTTTGCTGATGAAGTATCAAATCTTTATATGATTGGTTATGCATGGGTAATAAAGTATGACAAGAAATATTCACTTTATATGAGTCATTATCCTACACTTACAACTAACTATGATGATAAGCATTTTTCACAGCATGTAATTAATCTGCATGGTCATACTCATCAAAAAGTAAATTGGCTTCACTCGGATAATCCTTTTATGTATCATGTAGGTATGGATAGTCATAACAATACTCCAGTTCATATTGATGAAGTTCTTACTGATATTCGTAATAGATGGAATCAATTTTCTAATCTGTATTCTAAGTATAAAGAAGATACGTATCAATATAATGGAGCTGATCTTAGACTAACATTTGAAGGTGATATGGAATGAGGACTGAAATACGAGAAAAAACTGATAACTATCGCGTTTACATAACTGATGATGGGACTGAATTTTATTCACGTTTTAGCGCAGTTATGCATGAAGCAAAAGAAATGAAACGATTGCATCCAAGAGAAATTCAATCTACTGGTATATTCACTCCAGATGAAGATTATATTAATCTTTATAAAATAGAATCTTTAGAAGATTGGAATTATCTTTATAAAGTAGCTTGGGAGCAAAATGCATATGGTAATTATCTCGGACCAGCTTGGTACGGCACAATTTGCCATGATGGCGGTGACTATCAAGATGAATATGAAATTATTCATATACCAACATTTATTAAGCAGTATGATGAATTTTTAAATGAAATTAAAGATTTGACTTCAAAGTAAATTTAGTGTATAATTATTATGAAAGATGAAAAAAGTTGGGACTTTTCTTATTGTCAAATTGGAGCGCCTTGCTCCTATTGTATAAATACGTGTGCATTTAAAAGAAGAAAGGATAAAAATATGGAACAAGATAAGTATCCGTGTGATAATTGCCCACCACCGCATATGTGCGGTTATTGTACTCTATGTGAAGAATGGGATAAAACCCATCCTAAGCCTGAAAATCAAGAATTAAAAAAATATGACTGGGATTAACCTTCCGCCTTGACAAAGGCGCAGATGAAAAGGAGAAAAATTATGAACGAACTATTGAAAAACCTCAAAGAACAATCGAACAAGACTTTTACCGCAAATGGCGCAATCACTTACTCCAGCACGCTGAATAAAGTATATGATTTGTTTGCTCAAGGAGCAGCTATGCGTGGAGCGGCCGCAGATGATTGCATCCGTATGTTTAAAAATGCATATGATGAAGATGCTACTATGGCATTAAAATGTCTATTTTATCTTCGTGATATCCGCGGCGGCCAAGGTGAACGCAGATTCTTCCGTTTAGCCATTCAATGGCTCGCGATGTATCATCAAAAAGAAATGGAACATCTTATTAAGTTTGTTCCAGAGTATGGTCGCTATGATGACCTATTTGAACTTTTTGGAACTCCTCTAGAAAGTGAAATGATGGGATACATCAAATATATCATTGATAAAAATGAAGACCATCTTGTATATAAATGGATGCCTTCTATTAATGCATCTAGCCGTAGTACTAAAGAACGCGGACGTAAGTTCGCACACGAATTTGGTATGACCGAACGAGAATATCGTAAGATGCTTTCAGAAGGACGTAAAGCTTGTAATCTCGTCGAAACTCTTATGAGTCAAAATGAATGGGATAAGATTGCTTTTGATAAGCTTCCTTCTCGCGCAGGTATTTTGTACTCTAAAGCATTTGCCCGCAGAGAAGAAACTAAAGAACGTTATGCTCAATTTATGTGTAGCAATAAAACTACGGTTAATGCTGGAACACTATATCCATATGATGTAGTAAAGAAAGCAATTGAGGCTATGAGATGCGAATATTGGTGTTCGTCTAGTATTCCATTGAACGATGTAAATCGTCTTGCCGCAAATAAATATTGGGATAATCTTACAGATTATTTCAATGGTGCAACACTTAATGCACTTTGTGTATGTGATACATCTGGCTCAATGACTTGCAGCTATGGCAGCAATATTCGTCCAATTGATGTAGCTATTTCGCTTGCTCTATATACAGCAGAACGTGCCAAAGGTCCATTCAAAGATAATTTTATTTCCTTTAGTTCGCGTCCGACCTTAATCGAAACCGAAGGCGTAGACTTCTGTGATAAAGTTGCTCGTATTTATCTGCAGAATCTCTGTGAGAATACCAATATCGAAGCAACGTTTGATCTTATCCTTCGGATAGCTCAAACTCATAAACTATCACAAGATGACCTGCCAGAACAGATCATTGTCATAAGTGATATGCAGTTTGATGCGGCTCGTGGTTGGAAATATGACGATCAAGAGACCCTAATGGAAACCATTGAAATCAAATGGAGACATGCGGGTTATAAAATGCCAAAGCTTATCTTCTGGAATGTGAATGCAGCTGTTGGCGGTGGCAATATTCCTATGAAAGATAAAGATAGTATTACTTTTGTAAGTGGTGCATCTCCTTCTATCTTCACTAGTATTCTTACTGGTAAGACTGGACAGGACCTAATGTATGAAGCATTACTTGCACCGCGTTATGAAGAAATTACTAGTATTACTAGTAAATAAATCCTTTTCTTCCCGAAAGTCAAGCAATTTTATTGCTTGACTTTTTTTATAGTTTCTGTTATAATTAAAATGTAAGGAGTGAGAAAATGGTAAATACATACGGTTATAACAGAAAAACTCTTGAAGAAGATGAAAAAATTCTTACAGCGGTACAGCGTCATCATGATGCTGTCGCCGCAAAAGGTTATCTTGTAGTAATGACGGCACTTGTTGGTAGTCAAAATTATGATCTTGATCATCAGCATAGTGATATTGATACTTTTTCTTTAGTATATCCACCGCTTCAGGACTTAGCTAATGCTAAAGAACCATACGCTGGTATGTTTGAAGCTGATGATGGTCATTGTGAAATTAAAGACATTCGTCTTGCATTAAATCTTCTTCGTAAAACTTCACCTAATAGTGTAGAATATTTTACAAGTAAATATAAAGTCTATAATCCAGTATTTGAACCTATTTTAAAAGAATATCTTGATGATAATACTAAACTTTGGAATATGGTTCATTGTAATTATAGTCATATGCTTTATGCTATGGCTGGTATGGCTCATCAACTTACAAAGCGTAATATGCCCGCTGGTAAACGTTATGCACATGCCTTACGTTTAATGGATATGAATTATCATTTTATGAATAGCTATAATGCGAGTGCTGTTCTTGAAATGCGTATGGGCGGCAATAGAGATTTAGCTTTAGCCGCTAAATTAGATAGACATCCAGATGAAAAAACAGAATTAACATATAATGTTGAATGTGAACAAATTGCAGATTGGCTTGATGATTATCGACAAAACTTTCAATTAACTGAAGAATTAGAACGAGCACAACAATTTGGTTTAGCTTTAATTGATAGTTTTCAATGGAAACTATTTGAACAATATTTAATGGAGACGAATAAGAAATGAAAATTGACCTATATGCAGGTAAACACGTACTTTACAAAAAAGGTAATAGTAATTGGATGGTTGGTGTAATTGATCATCAACCAGCAGAAGTAAAAGAAGATGGAGTATGGTTTTCTATTATTCCACAAGAATTTACAAATCTTGATCCTATGGATGTACCATATGTTCATAATGCAGAACTTAATAGTATCTACACTGAAGGATTTAAAATTGATCCTTGGACTAAAGAAAATTCAGAATACTTTATGACTAAATCAAAATATCTTGAGTTTATTAAAGATGAGCGTTTTGAATCTAAATATGAAAATGCTTATGTCTCTGATGGTGAATATGGATATTATCCTGTTAGTAATTTTAGTAAGACGTGGATTGAAAAACAGCCTTTTGATTATATAGTAAGGGATGCATAAAATGAAATGGTCTAAAAAACAAATTGATGTAAATGAATTACCAAACATTATAAATCAATTGTTAATGGCAATTAAAAATGGCGATGATAAAATTGAACGAATGCGTTGTGTATATAAAGCCGAAGATAGTTCAGTTTTAACTATGCTAATGCCATATGATTTTATTGACTTAAATCCAAAACCGAAAATAAAAGAATTTTATATTTATCAAGTATTAGACCCCTAATACTTGACTTTTTTTTTAAATTATATTATAATTTTAATACAGAAAGGGGATAGAATATGCCTGTAGCGAAATCATATGAAACATTGACTCAAGTAGGAGAGCCATTTAAAGAGAATGGTCGTATGTATGTTTATGTACTCGCGGCTAAAGGTCAAAAGAAAGTCCGCTGGTACACTGAATCAGAATATTGCAGAATGTATCCCGAAGCTAAAAAAGATACAATGGATTTTGATGCTCGTAGTGCATTTGGATTTGGTGATGAGGGTTATATTACTATCTATAAAGGTAAGAATGTGGAGGAATGGGCCGATGAAGATCGTACTAATATTCGTTATAATCTTACTTTTGGTTATTTTACTCCAGGACGATTGGACGCCCCGAATTTAATTGAAGGAATTAAAGCAATTAAATTAACTTGGGATGAAGTAAAAGACCATGATAATCGAATGAAAACACATGAAGAAGTTAGTAAATATGTAGGAAGTTTGATAGTATGAAATTACTTAAACCAAAATACTTTGGACTAATTGCACGGTGTAATAGCGGTTGTGGTGCTTTAATTGGCTATGAACCAAATGATGTAAGTAAAAATCAATGTATTAAATGTCCACAATGTGGAATGGTACTTTGGGTACCATGTAATCCAGAATATGATGGCGTTATTAAAGAAAGTGAGGAAAAGAAAGATGAAGAATCTGTGGTTTCAGAATAGTCAGGGAGTGGAGAGACTAATAGCGGCGGTTGATACTTGGGATGAAGTATGGCGTTGTATTGATGAATTTATTAAACAGCGTAATGAAGGTAAACCGGAAAATAAGAAATTTAAATCGTATTATATTCGTACTTGGAAAGAGGATGGCCGCACTAAAATTGATGTTGGCTCTTGGTCTGAATTTTTCTATACCGACCTTCCATATGAAAGGAATGAATTAAATGATAGTAAAAGCAGCAGTTCAAATTAAAGATTTACGTCAAAATACTATTTGGGAAATCCCATGTCATCGTCACTGTGATGCTTTTTATATTCTTAAAATGATGAACTATAAAAAGAATATAGATTATATAGAAATTGAACAAGGCTTTCTTGATGAAAATGATAAATTTTATAATCGTGTTGAAGCATGGCATGAGGCTTATAAGTGTCGTCAATTAAAAATGGTCGATCCACTACATCATGAATTATTTAGTGAGGATTTATGGTAATGAGTAATGAATATAAAGATTGGCTCTATGATCATGCATCAGACCTCGTTCTGGAACGCGGCCTGGCCGATAAGATTTTAAATACATCAACAACTCGTTTTGTTGATGGCCTTAAAAATGGGCAACTAGTACGATTTGAAGTTTGGTTTGATATGGATCAGAGTGAATGGCGTATAGAGCGTCGGGAGTTAGATAAATGAAGAAAGTAGTTTTATGTTTATTATTAGTAGGAATATTATTATTAGTTGCAAGTTGTGATGATAATAATGATATAGATGTATCTGAATTAAAAAGCCCAAGATATGTTATGATAACTATGCCAGATAATTCAATTCTAAAAGGTAAGTGTACTCATTTTTTACGCCTAAGTGATCATTGGGCTTATATAGAGGTTGATGGGACAGAGTATCGAATGGAAACTTGGCGCATAGTAATGTGGGAGAAATAATAATTTGACATTGAATTAAAATTCTGTTATAATATATATGTAAAGAAGAAAGGGGTTGAATTTTAAATGTCTGAACATTGTGGTTATGTAGTAAAAGTTAAAGAACTGCGGCCGCATACTAATGCTGATCGTCTTCAGATTCTGCGAGTATTTGAAGAGGATGTAATCGTTGGACTTGATACTCATATTGATGATATGGGTGTTTATTTCCCTTGTGATCTTCAGCTGTCTGAAAAGTTTTGTGAAGTAAATAACCTTGTACGTAAGAAGGATGAAAATGGTAATAACGTTGGTGGTTACATGGATCCTGATAAGCGTAATGTCAAGGCTATTAAGCTTCGTGGTGAAAAATCCAATGGTTTGTATCTGAATATTACTAGCCTGTCTGAGTTTTGTAATATCTCTGAACTGAAGCCAGGTGATCAGATTACTGTTCTTAATGGTGAAGAAATCTGTAGGAAATATATTCCTAAGCGGAATATTTCTACTGGATATCGCGGCGAACATATTAAGAGAGCTAAGGCTAATATTGCTCCTACTTTCTACGAGCATGTAGATACTGAACAGGTTGCTTATAACCTTGAAAAATTCCATAATGGCGATGATGTCCAGCTTACTTTGAAAATGCACGGAACTTCTGGACGTACTGGACATCTGCCGCTGCTTCATACTAAGCGTACTTGGCTTGATAAGCTTCTCCGTCGACACGGTAAAGATTACTTTGAATATGGTTATATTACTGGTACTCGCCGTGTAGTTCTCGATGGAAAGCGTAATGGTGGGTTCTATGAATCCGATGATTTTCGTCATGCCATGGCCGCAAAGTTTGAAGGAAAATTGCCTAAAGGTTTCGTAGTTTACTATGAAATCGTAGGTTTCCAAGGACCGGATGGTGCTCCTATTATGGGACAAGTTGCTAACTCTAAAATTAAAGATAAAGAGTTTAGCAAGATGTATGGTGACATCACCACTTTCTCCTATGGTTGTGATCAGGATGGTGACTATGAATTCCATAGCATTCTTGAATCCGGCCGTGAGTTTGATAAGCATCCGTGCTGTGAAATCTATGTATATCGTATCACTATGGTGAATGAAGATGGTGAAGTTGTAGAACTTTCTCCAGATCAAATTCATTCCTATTGTGAGAAGTGGGCTGTAAACTATGTTCCGGAATTTGAACGCTTCGTAATTCCGGAAGATGTAAACCCTGGCGAATATGTTGTTCGTAAAATCGAACAGTACTATGATGGTCCAGACCCGATTGGTAAGACTCATGTGCGTGAAGGCGTTGTAGCCCGTATCATGAACCGTACCAAGTTTGAAGCCTACAAGATGAAGAATATTTCATTCAAGATTCTTGAAGGTATTTATAAGGAAGAAGCCGATGCTCCTGACATTGAAGAAGCACAGGAGGAAATGGTGGATGCTTCCGAAGAGTGAAATAATTCGCGGCTTACGCATTGAACGAGAATGCGTAAGTCGTGATTGTAATAGAGATTGTGCCAATTGTGATATCGTGCAAGAGCGCGATTGGCTTATAAATGTATATAATGAAGCCATTCAATTATTGGAGGGGTTAGATGGTACAAACAAAATATGATTTTCCTCTTCCAAACGATGGAGATAGATATAATTTATCACAAGACGAACTTGTGAAAATTCTTGATCACGCATATGAATGCGGTTTTGAAAATGCGCGTGATGCATATGATCCATCACGGCAAGGAATATTAACTTGGGCATCTAATGAAGATATAGATGATCCAAATAAATGGTATATATATGGAGGCAAAAATGGATAAAACAAAATTTACTTGGGCTGAATTAGTAAAAATAACTATGGATGAGCTTGTAAATGAAGCAGAAAATGCAGACGATATTGAAAAATTAGTTCTAAAGGTTACAGGAGATAAACTTGAACAGCATTTTAATGCCATTAGTCTTGCACGTATTGCTACAGCTTTATACAAACTTGCAGAACTTGAAGATGAACTAACAGAAGAAAATGCATTAGGAGATTTAACTAAATGAATAAGAAAACTCGGTATCTAAGATGGTTGTATCGGCGCAATCTACTAATGTCTCGCGGAGCCGAAGTAAACCGCGGATTGATCAACAAATTGAATAGACAGATTCGTAATTATGAAAAGGAGAATATGTAAGATGAAGGAATTTTGGAAAGATTATGGTAAAATTGCTATCATCGCTTTGGTAGTAATTATTGTTATTGGTGTAGCAATTGATATTTTTAATCCAGCTTATGGCTGGTGTGCAACTGTTCCAGCTGGTCATGTAGGTGTAGTTGAACATTTTGGACAGGTAAGGGAATCTACCCTACAGCCTGGATTCCATATGACGGGTTTCTTTGAACATGTGCATCCGGTTGATATTCGAACACAGCGTCATAACTATAAGACAGAATGTTTTAGCTCGGATATTCAGCAAGTAGATCTTTCTATCGCGGTTAATGAAAATATCTCACCAGACGCCGCATATAAACTTTATACTACTGTCGGTATGAATTATCTTGAAAATCTACTTGAACCACGACTATTAGAAAATACTAAAGTTGTAATTAGTAAGTATACCGCTGAATCACTTATTGCCAATCGTGAAAAGCTATCTGCAGAAGTTCTAGTAAAAATGCAGGAAGATATGGCTCAGTATGGTATTAATGTAACTGCAATCTCTATTGAAAATATTGATTTTACTGATCAATATGAAGCCGCCATTGAAGCTAAACAGGTGGCCACTCAGGAAAAGCAGAAGGCTCAAACTGAGCAGGAACGTATGACTATGGAAACAGAACAGGCAGCTAAGCGTAAGAAGATTGAAGCAGATGCTGCGGCAGAAGTGCAGAAGATTGAAGCAGATGCAGATGCATATACTATTAAGGCTAAAGCCGAAGCAGAAGCAGAAGCTAATAAGAAACTTAATGCTTCTTTGACTGACCAGCTAATCAATTATAATACAATCCTTCATTGGGATGGTAAACTTCCTACCTTTATGGGCGGATCTGATACTATGCCAATCCTCAACTTCACCACGGGCGAGTAATCGCCCTATTTTTATTTGACTTTTTTCTAAAATTATATTATAATTTTAATGTGAGGTGAGAGAAATGGATCATTTTGATAAAATACAGAATGTTTTATGGGGCGGTGCACAAGAAGCCGCGGCAGAAGTATATGATCCTGAAGAATATCCTGATGAATATGAAGATTTAGCTGAACAGATTTGGTTTGAAATGTGTAAAGAAGAAAATGTTGACCCTTACGTTTGAGAGGAGGATAAAAATGCATGATATGTTTTATTTTACTGACATTCATGGAATGTATGATTTGTATAAATCAATAATGGATTACTGTAATGAACAAGATCCAGAAGCAACTATTATATTCGGCGGCGATGCTATTGATCGCGGCAAAGATGGATATAAAATTATGAAAGAACTTTTAGATAATCCAAAAGTGATATATTTAAAAGGCAACCATGAAGATATGTTCTGTAAAGCCGCAAGAGAAATTAAAGAAGAATTAACACTTAATTCTTCTTTAACTCGTGAAGAAATAACGGGAGAAATCTATTGGTGTCGTGGCCATGATTATCGTTATTGCCATATTCAAGACTCTTTGCATAATGGTGGACTTGAAACACTAACTGATTGGGTAATGGATGGAATGCCAATTGATTTAGTAGAAAGAATAGAAAATTTACCATTAACTTTTAGTTATGAGAATAAAGATTTTTGCCATGCGGCAGGGGTATACAGTACGTTTAAAGAAACTGCAGATACAGAATATGAAGGTAAACCTGTTGATGAATTTGCAGCAGAATCACTCTTATGGAGTCGTACTGGATTAGATATTGGTTGGGAACCAAAACGTATTGCTATATTTGGACATACACCAGTCCAGTATCTACCAGATTATACTGATATAAAAATACCAGAAGATATGGAAATACAGCCAGTCTTATATGAATGTACTGTATTACCAAGAATGACTGGTAAAAAACTAGATATGGATACTGGCGCGGCTTTTAGTGGAATTACTTATGTTCTAAATATACTAACAATGAAAGCACAAGGCTTCAAACGAAATGAAAATGATAATCAAATTGAAAAAATTGATTGTATTCAATTCTAATTCAACGACATAATTTTATGAGGGAAAGCTATCCTAAAAAGGATAGCTTATTTTAATTATGGGGTGATAAAATGCCATCTAATGATATAGGCGTACAGATGAGTGGTTGGAAATATGGTATTCCTATTTTTGAACCTGGCGCATTATTTACATATTTTACTGATTTAAAAAAACATAAATATAATAATTCAGATAAAGGATACGCCGCAAAATTAGAACTTTATAATGCAGCATCGGCATACGCAAGTTCTGCCAGTGCAAGTTTAAAACGTGCAATGGATGATAATACACGAATAAACAATGCATTAACTTTTTTATTATTAGCTGCAAAATCGGAATAGAATAAAGAAGTAAAAGTATTAAATTAGTATCGTGATCTATTAAAATCAATTTTCCCCAAGGATAAACAGATAGATAAATATATAGATAAATTTTCAGCTGATGCTTTAGAAAATGGTAACATAAAAGAATTAAAAGATATTTATTAGCATATTGTTAA
>Ga0310690_10007468_pt1 | contig 14075 bp, 12 predicted proteins | sample AusTroGonzalo_MG_2_FD_207661 | JGI IMG/M metagenome (GOLD analysis project Ga0310690, IMG submission 207661) | Bovine rumen microbial communities from tropical cattle in Woodstock, Queensland, Australia - Gonzalo_04 (v2) (version 2) | ecosystem: Host-associated > Mammals > Digestive system >...
TGTGCCTGTGAAATCGCCGGTAACGTCGCCGTTCGTCTCCAGCTGTACCATGCAGCTGCTGTGTTCAGTTTTATTGATGTCCCGTTCATGCAGAATGATTTTATAAGTTCCGGCCTGTTCCGAAGCCGGAACTTTTTCAGGCATCTCTCCGGCATAGCGCCAGGGAAGTACCACGGGCCATCCGTCTTTGTTCATCATCATCTGATGTACCCGCACCCTGAACTGCTCGCCGCGGCCCGCAAACCGGGTATGAAAAATCAGGAAATAACGACCCGTCTCCGGCTCATAAAAAGCCGAGTTATGGCCCGGGGACCGATAGGCTGTCCTTGCCGCCGTTTCTCCTTCGATAGGTTCAAAACAATATCCGCCCATCAGTTTAACGCCGTATCCTTCATAATCCGGATCGTTGAAAAAAGTGCCTGCCCTCCCGCCGCAGTCGATCATATCCTGTCCGAGGGCGTCCTCATAGGGGCCATCCGGATTGCGGCTTCGGCAGACCCGGATGTTATATCCGTCTGCTGCGTTCAGGCCGCCGAAGGATAAAAAGAGATAATAGTATTCCGTGTCCGGGCTGTAAAGAATGTAGGGTCCTTCAATCCGGGCGTGATTCTTGCCGAGAAGCTTTTTCCCGTATCCCTGTCCTTCCAGCGGGAAACCGGTCTCCGGATCCATCTGCAGAATATAGATACCGCCGGAATAGCTTCCGTATACCATCCAAAGCTTTCCGTCCCTGTCAAAGAAAGTGCAGGGATCAATCACGTTTGGAAGAACCGTGGCATTGTATCCGGGTCCGCCGCTCTTCAGAAAGATCCCAAGGTTTCTGAAAGGTCCCTCCGGCGAATCGCTGACGGCCAGCCCCAAGGCGCTGAGCGGACTGCTGCCTTCGCAGGTGCAATAATACAGATAATATTTCCCATCCTTCAGCTGCTGCACATCCGGCGCCCAGAAAGTGGTTGTCTTCGCGTATTGCAGCGCTTCCGCCATCTCTTCCTGAATGTTTTCGACAAGTTTGCAGCCTGTATCCGCGTTTCTCGAAAACATTTCCCATCGGATCAGGTCGCTGCTTTTTGCCGCGGTCATATGGCTGCCGTAGATATAGAATGTACCGTCCTCTGTCCGAATCACGGAAGGATCATGCACAGAAACCTCTTTGAACTTTGGCTCAGGAAGAGATGAATTCTCTGCCTGCCCCGGAGTGCATGGGAGCAGGCAGAGAAGAAGGCATATGCATAGGATAATCTTCATTTTTATTTCACCAGACGGATAACGTTCCAGGAAAGCGCGGGGAGCTTCACCGTCATGCGGCCGGCGTCAACCTTCGCTTTGCGGCCTTTGACGGGGGCAACTTCGTCCGGGTTTTCCTCGGTGTTGACCGCCTTCACGTCGTCATGATGCAGAACAATGTGCTCCGCCGGTGTCAGTTCGCCGAAGGCGCGCAGATCGCATTCCAGGGTGATGTCGTCCTTCAGGTCCCGGTTGACTGCGAAAATTGTTACGCTGCCGTCATCCCCGAGCGTCGCCGCGGCATCCACCAGCGGAACCTTCTCATAGTCTTTGCAGTCATAGACGGGGGAGGAAAGAATGGGCCGCAGGGAAGTTCCCCGGCCGTACTTCGACGCATGCATCATCGGCCAGAAGATGGTCTGCGCCCATACGCCGCCTCCGTTGCGGGTCATGATCGGGGCAATGACATTCACCAGCTGAGCCAGACAGGCAACCTTCACCCGGTCCGCGTTCTTCAGGAAAGTGATCAGGATCGCTCCCGCCAGCAGCGCGTCTTCGAAGTTGTAAATATCCTCCAGAAGCGGCAGGGCTCTGCCCCACTTGTCTGCCTTCCATACTTCCTGATCCTGCTGGTTGGAATGGTACCATACGTTCCATTCGTCGAAGGAAAGATTCAGCTTTTTCTTTGCGTGCTTTTTGCCACCGACGGCGTCGCAGATCGCGACGACTTCTTTGATAAAGTCGTCCAGATCCATGTTCCTGGCAAGGAAACCGGCCGTGTCATTGGTCGGATTTCCGTAATATCGATGAAGCGAAACATAATCCACATTCTCGTAGCATTCATCCAGCATTTGGTATTCCCAGCTGCCGTAGGTCGGCATGTCATGGGCTGCGCTGCCGCAGGCAACCAGTTCGATGGAGGGATCAACCCATTTCATGACCTTCGCAGCCTCGTTGGCCGTGCGGCCATATTCGTAAGCGGTCTTGTGTCCGATCTGCCAGGGGCCGTCCATCTCATTCCCCAGACACCACAGCTTGATGTCCAGCGGATTCTTTGCGCCGTTTTTGATCCGTAGGTCAGACCAGTAGCTTCCGCCCTTATGATTCGCGTATTCAACAATATTCCGGGCAGCATCCGGACCGCGGGTACCGAGGTTCACGGCATACATCACCTGCGTATCCGCCTTTTTCGCCCAGTCACAGAACTCGTGCAGCCCGACTTCATTGGTTTCCGTCGTAAACCAGGCAAGGTCAAGCCGCTTCGGCCGCTGCTCCCGCGGGCCGATGGAATCTTCCCAGTTGAAACCGGAAACAAAATTGCCGCCGGGATAGCGTACAACCGGCACCCCCAGCTTCCGAACCATGTCGATCACGTCCTGACGGAAGCCGTTCTTGTCCGCCGTCGGATGGCCGGGTTCATAGATTCCCCCGTACACGGCCCGACCCAGGTGCTCAATAAACGAACCGTAAATCCGAGGGTCAATCCGTCCGATGGAAAAATCTTTGTCCAGGATCATTGTCGCTTTTTTCATGTGTGTTCCGCCTCCCTGTAGCTGTTCTTTAAGTATTATATCAGATTTCTGGTTTCATTGACTCTTTCCGTCTGAAGAAAATTTTATCCTTTCACGGCACCCGCCGTCATTCCTTCCACGATAAAGCGCTGAGCAAACAGATAGATCAGCAGCAGTGGCAAAATCGCGAAGCAGGATCCGGTGATCATCAGGTCATAGTTGTTTCCGTAGGGTGACCATAAAGTGTTCAGACCGATCGGTATCGTGTATTTCTTCATGTCGGAAATCACGAGCATCGGCCAAAGCAGGGAGTTCCACGAACCCATACCGGTCAGCACCGTCATGGATGCATATGCGGGAATCATAGTCGGCACGATGATTCTGAAGAAAGTACCGTATTCCGTGCATCCGTCCACCCGCGCTGCCTCGATCATCTCATAGGGAATCCCGGTAAGGAACTGGCGGAAGAAGAAAACAGCGCTCATGCTGACCAGGAAGGGAAGAATCACTCCTGCATAGCTGTTCCGCAGGCCCATGGCGTTGATCTGCGTATACATGGGCAACATCAGGATTTCCAAAGGAACCATCATCACCATCAGTACGCACATGAACAGGAAATTTTGTCCCTTGAACTTATACTTGGCAAAACCGTAGGCCACCATGGAGGAGAACAGCAGCGTCAGCGAAGTCTGGATCACCACAACCAGCAGGCTGTTTCCATACCAGAGGAAATAATCATGGGGATTCAGTTCGCCGTTGGACATAACTCCGGTGAACAGATACGTCCAGGCTTTCAGATGCAGCTTCTCCGGGGTGGGATTCAGGTTCAGGCCGGAAACGAACAGCTCCGCCCCGCCCTTGAATGTCCCAAGAAGCAGAGCATACAGCGGGATCATGAACAGAATCGACAGAATGCCGAAAAAGATCCAGAGGGCAATCCTTCGCCCAAGATATCTCTTTTCATTCTTTTTGCTCATGCCTTCTCCCCCCTTCTGCCGATGGTTCCGGTGAGCCAGAGCTGGATGAGGGTGATAATCAAGCTGCCGACCAGCAGCACCAGGCCGACGGCGGAAGCAAATCCGAATTTATCAACCTTTTCAAAGCCGTAGCGGTAGAGGTAGCCCACAATCGTCAGGCCGTAGTTCTTCGGGGAATTGTTGCCGCCAAAGATCATGTAGCTTTCCGTGAACATCGAAAGACCGGCATATATGGAAATCGTCAGCACATAGATGGTGGTGGGTTTCAGCAGAGGCAGACAGATCTTCATAAATTTCTGGAAGGAATTCGCCCCGTCAATCTCTGCCGCTTCGTAAAGCTCGTTGGGGATTGCTTTCAGGCCGGCCATGTAGTAAAGCATATTCATGCCCGTCCAGCGCCAGAAGCACAGCAGCACCATGGCAAACATGGAAGTAGAGGCCCCCTTCAGCCAGGTAATCGGCTCCAGCCCAAAAAGCCCGCGTACCTGATTCATCAGGGCACCGTCCAGTTCGCTGAACATCATCCGGAAGATAATGCCCGCCACCACGACAGAACAAAGCACTGGCATGAAGGCAACCGTTTTGAAGAACTTCCCTGCCTTGCATATCTTGCTCTCCGCGACATAGGCCAGCACCATCGGCACCGGAATCAGAATGGCGCAGGTCAGCACCATGTAGGTCACGGAATTCTGCACGGCCGTGTAGAAGTTCTTATTTGCAAACATGTCCTGATAGTTTTTGAGACCAACCCAGGTGGTTCCCGCACCGGTGATCTCCTGGAAGCTCATCAGAACCGTATTGACAAACGGATAGGCAAAAAATACGACAAACGTGATGATAAACGGAGCAATAAAGACGTAGGGTGCCAGTTTCTGGGAGTAAAGAAGCTCCCGGTTCAGCGCGACAAAACCGGCAATCAGCAAAACTCCGGCGAGCATGACCAAAGCCCGTTGCCGCAGGAGTGTCAGACCGATGCGCTGAAAGAAGCTGTAGGTTCCGTCTTCAGCGGCCTGTCCGAAAAGATAGCCGCTCAGATCCCCGCCATTATCGTAGTTCCGGTCAAACTGAATGGATTTTCCCTGCAGGAGAAAAAGCGAAGTAACGCCGATTACCAGCAGGACAATCCCCAGGATCAGCAGAAAAAACGCTTTTTTCTTCCTGCCGTGCGTCAATTGTACTTGCATGCCCGGTCTTTCCTTTCTGTTTCGATTCGGTCCGTATGGTCTGATCTGTGGTTTTCGTTCTGCGGCGGAAATCCTCATGCGGATTCCTGCCACATAAAAGGCATGGGAGCAGACGCTCCCATGCTGATTGATTCAGAAGAATCAGAACAGGTCGCTGTCGATGGTTTCCTGAGCGGTCTCAAGAGCCTCGGCAGTGTCGGTGCCGTCCACATACACATCATTCCAAAGCGTGGTGCCCAGGTAGTTGTTGATGGTGGGGCTGATGGAGGTGGATACGATGAAGCCGATTTCACTCTTCAGCGGGATCAGAGCATCGATCGGATATCCGATGAAGTACTGGTTGAACTTGTTATCATCGGTCTTCATGATGGAAGCGTCATCCCAAATGGAAGTGTTGCAAGGGTCAAAGCCCAGCACGGACCAGATCTGAGCTTCGCCTTCAGGAGAAACCTTGGCAAACGCCAGGAACTCGGCGCACAGATCGGGATTGGTGCCGTTGGCATACACGACGGTACCGGTGCCGCCCTGACCGATGGAACGGATCTGGCCTTCTTCGAATACGGGGCAGGGAGCAACCACGTAGCGGTCCTTGCAGTTTTCGCCGATTTCATCGGTGAAGCGGCTCATGTACCAGAAGGGCATGATCACGCTGGCAATCTTGTTGTTGGCGATATAGGCCTTGCCTTCTTCCGTATCGGGCTGACCGCCGGGGCATACTTCGCAGATGCCGGCTTCCAGCCAGCTCTTCTGGGTGTCGATGATCTTGGCAACTTCGGGAGTGTTCACGGTCGCTTTGCCGTCTTCCTGCCAGTCTTTGCCCTGCTGGGCCAGCATGAGGGAAGCAACCCACTGGGTGCTGGTTTCCACGGTGCCCATCCAGGCATCCGGAACGGCAGCCTTCAGTTTGATGCCGGCTTCTTTCCAGTCGTCCCAGGTCTTGATGTCTTCATAGTTGATGCCGGCAGATTCCAGCAGCGCCTTGTCGTAGAAGCTCACCATCGCGCCAACGTGCAGGGGGGCGCCGTAGTATTTTCCATCCTTGGCATAGATCTCGAGGCGGGCCTTGACCAGGTCAGCCATGTAGGGGCTCAGGGCCTCGGTCAGGTCAACCAGCTTGTCGCTGAAGGCCAGGATGTTCGGGAACTGTCCGAGTTCGACGTCGCACATGTCCGGAGCGCCTTCGTCAGACTGCAGCGCAACCTTGAACTTGTTGTGCATGTCGTCGTATCCGATGGTGGTCACTTCCACCGCGATCGGGCGATCGGGGTTTGCTTCGTTCCAGCGGGCAGCCGCCTTCTCGAAGAAATCCTGATGCTGCGCGATAAATGTCCACATCGTCAGGGTGGTGGTGTCGGCTGCGGACGCGAAAGAGCTCACGCTCAGCAGCAGGCATAGGGTCATTGCCAGAGCCAACAGTTTCTTCATAGTGGGTATCCTCCTTTTTATTATTGATGAGCCTTCATTGCTCATTCAATTCAGATTCGCGACCAAATTTGTCTTATTTGGTCTACATTAACCTTAACATGAACGTTAATGTAAATTTCGGGATCATCATAACATCCGGGAAAGGCATCTGTCAACCCCCTTTTTTTAAATTTGTTCTCTTTTTTTTATACTTTTGTTCTGTCTCCCTTTTTTCATTTTTTGACATTTATTTCCTGACGTGGTACGATGAAAAAACTTTGAGACCGCATGGAGGTTTGATCATGGGCAGGGCTTCAGGACGGGTAACGCTGGAGGATGTGGCAAAGGCTACAGGTTACACGATTAACACGGTGTCCCGCGCCTTGAAAAACAAAGAGGACATCAGCAAGGAAACATGCCGGCATATTCAGACAGTTGCCCGGGAGATGGGATATGTTCGAAACTATATCGCAAGTTCGCTGCGCAGCGGCCGCACTAAAACCATCGCCTTGATCTCCGGAACACTGACAAACCAGTTTTATGTGATCCTGGCGGATCGACTGCAGCGTGAAGCTTTCCGTCTGGGATATACCCTGATGATTCTGTGCTCCCAGGATGATCCTGAAATGGAAGTCAACACAGTGGAAATGGCTCTGTCACGTCAGGTAGACGGCGTATTAATCATTCCCTGGTCCGACACTTCTCCTGCGCTGACCCTTTTGCGCGAAAGCGGAATCCCGTTTGTGCTGCTAAACCGTCCTGCGAATGATAATCGGGATGATTGTATTCTGTGCGACGAAGAACAGGGTGGTTACCTGGCCGGCAGGCACCTGATCGAAAAAGGGCATCGAAAACTGGCGATGATCTCAGCTCAGAACGTCATCTATGCAACGGAAATGCGTCTGAAAGGCTTCCGGCGTGCCTGCGCCGAGGCTGGAATTCCGGATGCGGATACTGACTTTGCGATTGTGAAGAGTGAAGAGGATATCGCTGCTCAATTGCTTAGATGGAAAGAACAAGGCATTACAGGCCTGTTTTCCTTCTGTGATTCGGAAGCCTGGCTGGAAATCTCAATCATGGAGCAATATGGCCTGAGAATTCCCGGGGATATGTCTATTGTCGGTTTTGACAATATCCAGGGGTATATTCATTCCCCGGAACCGATTTGTTCCATTGATTCGGATTTTCAGAAGGAAGCGGTCGTTGCTATTGATATGCTGCGAAAGCGGATCCATGATTCTTCTCTCCCTCCCCAGCGCGTCATCCTTCCGGTAACGCTTGTATGCCGCGAGAGCTGCTAATCTGCCGGATGTCTGTTTGCATGACAAGATCGTTCATTAAAAGCACGTTCGCCTTCGGAAAACAACGGGGCAGCTATATACTTTCATCTCTGACATTCGCCTCCTGGTCCTTGATTGGGGTCATTCAACAATGACACATGTGGTTACGGTTTCTTCGATAAGATCTTCACAGGCGGCCATCCCGAAATAAGGAGTCCCATCCTTCCGGAAATGAACTCTCCGGATCCCGTCGCAGCGGAGTGTTTCCCGGATGTCAGTTTCTCCGTGGTAGGCAATCATAAGCTCGCCTTCCTCATTGGTGAAGAAGGAATTGTGTCCGGGCCCGTATTCTCCGGCCACCGAATAGAAAGTCAGAACTGGCGTCACACTTTTGGTCCAGGATCCCGGATCCAACAGATTGCTTTCAGTACTGGCGGTCAGCAGCCCGAGAGCGTAAGTGTAGCGGTTGGCTGATCCGCCGGAATAGGTTACGTAGATCATCCCGTCCTTTTCGAAGGCATAGGGGCCTTCGTTGTTGATCGTTCCTTCCACGTTTTCCCATCCAAATAAAGGGCGGGACAACAGCACGGGATCCGTCGTGAGGCGCCATGGTTCCCGCTCATCGATGGAGGCGATATACAGCATGGATCCCGAATCCAAAGGAGTTCCGATGTGCTCCCGATAGGACCAGATCACATAGGATCCGCTTTTCGCACGGATAAAGGTCATATCCAGGGTGATGGGGCCTTTCGCAAGGGGCGTTCCGTCTTTTCTGACAACGCGGGTAGGGTTTTCCCAGCCGTTCTCATCCGTCATTTTCCCTGTTTTCTTTCGCTTCATCATGTGACACTGGGGACCCCAGGCATGGCCGCTGACTGCAAAGAGAATATACAGTTCTCCGCCGATCACATGAAATTCCGGAGCCCAGAAGGTTTGCTCAAACCCGCGCTCTGGACTGAAGGGAAGAATCAGGTGCTCCTGAACACCATCGGCGAACAGATCGTGGACGGTATCCGCCTCCCGAAGATACAGACCGATGTCATCCAGATTGTCATTGGTGGAGATGTAGTACCATTTCCCTTCCCAGGGAAAGATCACAGGGTCTCCGTAACCTTTGGCCAGTGGGAAACGGAAATGCTGCTGACGCATTGTTCCGTTTACGTGATATGTACCGGGCCTGTCAAAATGAATGGATTCTGTCGCCCAATGGACTTTCTTTTCTCTGACAGATCCGTCGCTGTATGCAAGCTGAGCCTGAATTCTTTCCAGATCCTGAAGGGACTGGGCATGAACTGTTTCCGGCACAGAGACTCCGGTATAAACAATGGGGGTCCAGTAGCGAAGGGCTTCCTCAGCGAGTGCCGCGTCAACCGAAAGGGTATCTGATATGTTCCCGGAAAGGACAAATTCGCTGTCTGCCGGCCCGGCTGATTCAAAATGAATCAGGTCACGGGTTGTCCAGAGAAGCAGCTTTCCGGAGACGGATGGATCGGGATCTCCGTTTTCGAGGATCCGTTCGCCGCAGATTCCAATCACACCGTCCGGCAGTTGGAAAATTCTGGGACTCCGGATGCCCAGGGGAACAATGGTATTATCCGGGGCAATTCGGCCTTCCGCAAACAGAATTCCGTAGTTTTTGTTGAAAGGGATAGGTTGGGCGTTGTCTGCCATGACGGACAGATGAATGCTGTTCGCGAGGCCTGCAGGGTAACAGTCCGGATCAACGGGTCTGGTATAAACACGGATTTTTACCCGGCGGGGAAATTCCCTGAGAGAAACCTCCTGCTTCATTTGGAACGAATCACTTCCCTTTCTGTACTTTCTGTTTGAACAGTCCATGCTGATTACAGTAATAGTACAGCCATCCCGTTCCGCGAAAAAAGAATCTCGCTTCCGCGTTTCCTTCCGGATACAGCGCTTTGATTTCGCAACGGTCAGATGTCATGTACGCGGCAAACGACAGATAATGTTCCTTGCTCATGGGATGATCTGAAGAAATGTAAATCTCATCTTCCATTCTCTGAATGTTCATCCGATGCGTCTCATCCGGTTCCTCCGCCTCCATTGCAGGGAGCCGGATGCCGCAGCAGGAGATGAGCGCGTCGCCTCTGGCAAACAGCACATTCCCGCAGATCGGGCAGACATAGAACAGGCTTTTCAGCATATTGGCAGATCTGTTCCTGTTGACGATGGTCTGTCCGCACAGCAGCTCCGGAACAGAAACATGCAGTGCTTTACCGAGTGGTTCCAGCAGGGATACATCCGGAAATCCGCGTCCTGTTTCCCATTTCGATATGGCCTTATCACTCACGCAAAGCCGCTCCGCCAGTTCCGCCTGCGTCATCCGGTACTTTTCGCGCAACGCTTTGATGGTCGCGCCTGTTACGTAATGATCCATTATTCGTCGTCCTCCGTAATCTCAATCTGCGCAACTGCCCGCAGGACAGACCGCTTGTTTCGATTGACCTCAGCGCTGACGAAACTTCCGCCGCAGGCGGTCGTCAGAGCTTCGGCCTTCCGGAAGAGCATAGCAGAGGAGTTGACCTTCTTCAACCTACGTTCCGTAGAGACGCCTCCCCGGCGCATCATCCTTCATCAGCACAATCCGATACTTCTCGGTGACAACCGTTTTTTCTATGCCCACATTAAGTGTCTCTGAGTTCCATCATGTATTGTCGGAGTTCTTCCTCATTTCGCAGTATCACTTCCGGAGCACCGCCAAGCATCACATTATCAAACCCGTCAATAAACGACCGCGCATCTGTCTTATACCCAATACACCGCTTTCCCCTGGCAAAGCAATATCCAAGTTCAAAACAGGCTCCCTCATCCGGTACCCGGCCGTCAAACAGGAACAGCACCGCGTCGCACCAATCCATATGGGAGCAATCCAGTTGGAACAGGTATTTTCGCACAGGCATTCCGTCGATCACAGCAGGCAGGTCCGCAACACACCCGCCTTCCCTTTGCGGCAGGAAAGTCTCATGCCCGCATTCCCGGACAATCGCATCAATTTTTTCATTAAAAGCCCGTTCGCCTTCGGAAAACAACGGGGCAGCTATATATACTTTCATCTCTGGCATTCGCCTCCTTCAATTTATCAGTTTGCCTGTGAACGGTCATTGCCCCGCTTCCCGGAACCAGGTCTCATAAAAACGTGTTTCATCCTGTGATTTGAATACTGCAATCCTTCGAATCCAACCGTAAAGATTCTACTATATCGTATATTGTATGGTCAATGATTTTATCGCAACCGTCTTCTGATCTGCTTCACTTCACCGTTCCGCCTTCCGGCTCATGAAATCAGCCTCGATCTCTTCCTTCCAGTCTTCCTTGACCGTTTCCCTCGACATGCGCGGCGCGCATTCTCTGATCCGTCCCACCATTCTGCTCACAACTTCGTAGTTCAGGGCAACGCCGCGCCGGTCATTATGGAAGCGAACCGCCCGGTCGGCGTCAGTGACGGGAAGGCGCGTTTTGTGCGAAATCAAAAGAAAAACTTGACTTTGAGTGAACTTCATGGATTAACATACAAAAGATATCCGGAACGATTCGATTCATTGGGAGATGTTTGATGGCAGTGCAAAGGGGGAAAAATATGTCGTCAATGGAATTTGTCAGGAAAATGCCCCTGCCGCAGGAAATCAGGCGGGATTATCCTGTGGACAAGTCGATTCAGGCAGTCAAAAAAGCCAAAGATCAGGAAATCTCAGATGTAATCACGGGGAAAGACAGCCGTTTGCTGCTGATCATAGGACCGTGTTCTGCCGATCGTGAAGATGCCGTGCTGGAATATATGGGTCTTTTGGCAGAGATTTATCAGCAAGTCAGAGAAAAACTGCTGATTATACCCCGCGTATATACGAATAAACCCCGTACCAAAGGCGTTGGTTATAAGGGCATGCTGCATCAGCCTGATCCGGAGAAGAAAGAGGATATGCTGGCGGGCATCATCGCGATCCGTCAGCTGCATATGCGGGTTATTCAGCAGACCGGTTTTACATGCGCAGAGGAAATGCTGTATCCGGCGAATTACAGTTATCTGTCTGATATGCTCGGCTACGTTGCGGTCGGAGCACGTTCGGTGGAAAACCAGGAACACCGGCTGGTTGCGAGCGGCCTGGGAATTGCCGTGGGTATGAAAAACCCAACAGCCGGCGATATTTCCGTCATGATGAATTCAATTGCCGCCGCCCAAAGCGAACAGGAATTCATTTATCGAAACTGGGAAGTACGGACTTCCGGCAACCCCCTTGCCCATGCGATTCTGCGTGGATATGTGGACAGTTTCGGACGTTCTCACCCAAATTATCATTATGAAAATCTTCGGAATCTTCTGAATCTCTACAGGGAAAGCGATCTTGCCAATCCTGCGGTTATTGTGGATACAAACCACAGCAATTCCGGGAAAGATTATCTGGAACAGATCCGCATCTGCAAAGACGTTATGCACAGTCGGATGCTTAACCCGGAAATATCTTCTTTGGTAAAAGGACTGATGGTGGAAAGCTATCTTGTGGACGGCTCTCAGAAAATCGGCGGAGGAGTGTACGGACAGTCGATAACAGATCCATGTCTCGGGTGGGAAAAGAGCCGGGAACTGATCCTGCGCCTCGCAGATTCTGTATGAAAAAATCCTTCGGGTGCAATGACCCGAAGGGTATTTCTGTTTCTCAGTCGATTCTTTCCAGCACCTTGTATCCCCTGGCCTGCAGGAATTCTTCCACTTCCATCAGATCAACTGCTTTCAGAATGGCAACAGGAAGCCGGCTCAGTGTATTGTAAGTCACATACAGATAATCGAGGTTAATGTTTCCGTCGCTGATTACATTCAGCAGACAGTTCAGACTTCCGCATTCATCTGTGATCTCAGCTGCAACCACAACATCGCTGTGACACATATATCCGGCCTTTTGCAATACGGTTGCGGCGAGGTCTGTGTCGGACACAAGCATGCGGATGATCCCGAATTCTGCGCTGTCATTGGTGATGAGCGTATTCATATTGATCCCGTTTTCAAACAGGATTTGTGTAATACATCCCATAGCGCCTTTTTTGTTTTCCGCGAAAATGGATAATTGCCGGATCAATGCATCTCACCGTCCTTACTCAACTCTTCCAATGCAGCCTTCATCGACCGGATGTAACAGCCGATCTCTTCGGGTGCGTTCCGGCCGCTTTTTGCAAGAATCTTTTCTATTGCAGAGCCCACAATGGCGCCGTCCGACAGCGCTGCCATTTGTTTTGCCTGTTCCGGCGTGGAAATGCCGAAGCCTATGGCTACAGGCACTTTTGAATTTTCCCGGATGATCCGGATGATCGGCGCCAGATCCGTTGTGATCTCGCTGCGGGTGCCTGTAACCCCCAGACTGGAAACAAGATAAATAAAGCCTTCCGCTTCCCGGGCAATCATGGCGATCCGGTCCTCGGACGTCGGCGCAATCAGTGAAATCAGATCCACGCCATACTGACGGCACAGAGGAAGGAATTCCTCTTTTTCTTCGTAGGGCAGATCAGGCAGAATCAGTCCGTCGATCCCGATTTCTGCGCAGGTTGAGATGAACTTGTCCGCGCCGTAGGAAAAAATGACATTGGCGTATGTCATAAAGACCAGCGGAACCGTTACATCCCTGCGGAGCTCCCGGACGAAGCCGAAAATGAGGTCAGTGGTGACGCCACCCTGCAATGCGCGCAGGTTAGCCTCCTGAATGACAGGACCCTCAGCCGTCGGATCTGAAAACGGAATCCCGAGCTCAATCAGATCCGCACCGTTCTGTACGGCAGCGCGCACGCATCTGCCTGTTGTTTCCAGATCGGGATCTCCGCAGGTAATAAAGGCAATAAATGCCTTTCCATGATTAAAAGCGGACTCAATCTTACTCATGAATGTTTTCCCCCCTGTAACGTGCTATCGCTGCGCAGTCTTTATCCCCTCTGCCGGAAACGGTAATCACAAGGATCTTCTCCGGGCTCATTTCCGGCGCGATCTTCCGTGCATATGCCACGGCATGCGCGGATTCAATGGCCGGAATGATTCCTTCGGTTTTCGCCAGATATTCAAAGGCGCAGACCGCTTCCTCATCTGTTACCGGAACATATTCGGCACGGCCGATGTCATGGAGCCATGCATGCTCCGGGCCGACGCCGGGATAATCCAGTCCCGCGGAGATTGAATAGACCGGCGCGATCTGGCCGTACTGATCCTGACAGAAATAGCTCTTCATGCCGTGGAAAATTCCCAGACGTCCGGTGTTCATCGTTGCAGCGGTTTCAAAAGTGTCAATCCCCCGGCCGGCGGCTTCGCAGCCGATCAGGCGAACATTCCTGTCAGCAATAAAATGATAGAAACTGCCGATGGCGTTGCTGCCCCCGCCGACACAGGCGATGACCGCGTCCGGAAGGCGGCCTTCCTTCTCCATCAGCTGATCCCTGATCTCCCTGGAGATGACTGCCTGAAAATCACGAACGATGGTAGGGAAGGGATGGGGCCCCATG
>Ga0310690_10007469_pt1 | contig 14073 bp, 11 predicted proteins | sample AusTroGonzalo_MG_2_FD_207661 | JGI IMG/M metagenome (GOLD analysis project Ga0310690, IMG submission 207661) | Bovine rumen microbial communities from tropical cattle in Woodstock, Queensland, Australia - Gonzalo_04 (v2) (version 2) | ecosystem: Host-associated > Mammals > Digestive system >...
GTACTCGATGCAAATACTGCGCTTTAAACCGCGACTAAACTTCTTGTTTCCCATTTTGCTTAAATGACTTTAATAATTTAACATTTAAGGCTTCATGGGAGTCAACCTATTTCAGTACAAGACAATTAAAATACTTTGTGGTTAACAATGCTAAACAAGTGCAAAGGAAGGTTAATTAATTGAAGAATGAATAATGAAACGCTCGACCTCTGGTCGCTTGCTACCGAAGGGACGCAAGAATTTCCTTCCGGAGTCCCCAAGGGTTCAGATGCCCCAATTGGGGTTGTCGATGCCGCGCGGTACCCTATGACTCAAGCATACCAAGTCTATGACTTAAGGGTGCTAAGTCTATGACTTATATATGCTATGTCATAGGCCCAGCGGTATTAACATGCACAACGGCGCTCGAGCTTGCTCGCTTTGCTTGCAAAGACCCTTTTGTGCACACTGTGGGCACTTAGAACGAGTGAAAACCCAATAAAATATAAATCCCAAGGTGAAACAACATTGCTTTGGAATTTTTTTCGTAATTTTGCAGCAGTTTTACTAAACTATAGCTATTATGAAACAACTAACGCTAACTATCGTTGCCGCACTGCTCTCATTGGGCATGGTGCAGGCACAGAACAATGAAGAGACGGCTACATTTAGAACATGGGCGATGACACCGCCTATGGGCTGGAACTCGTGGGACTGCTACTACTCGTCAGTGACAGAGAAAGAGGTGCTGCAGAATGCGCAGTACTTGGTTGACAACGACCTGGTGAAATACGGCTGGGAGTATGTGGTGGTCGATATCCGCTGGTACTGCAACCATCCGTCCTTGGGCGGCGGCAACTACAACCAGCGGGGCGACCAGGACTATGTGCTCGATGAGTATGGACGCTACCTGCCGTCGCCAACGCGCTTCCCGTCGTGTATGGTCGATGGCAGGAACGAAGGCTTCAAGGCGCTGGCCAAGAAGATTCACGACATGGGCCTGAAGTTCGGTATCCACATCATGCGTGGCGTGCCCAAGAGCGTGGTGGGCAGCAACTATAAGCTGAAGGGCAGCGAAGGCACGGCGTGGAGTCAGGTGTACAACGGCACCACGTCGCCCTGCACGTGGCTGAAGGACAACCTGCTGGTGCGCAACAACGAGGCCGGACAGGCGTACTACAACAGTATCATGGACCTCTATGCCGAGTGGGGCGTGGACTTCCTGAAGATTGACGACCTCTCACGGCCGTTCTATACCGACGAGATTCACATGATCCGCAAGGCCATCGACCAGACGGGCCGCCCCATCGTGCTCTCGCTCTCGCCTGGCAAAACGCAGTACCAGTATGCGCAGGAATGTCTCGACAATGCCAACATGTGGCGTATGATGGACGACCTGTGGGACAACTGGAGCGCCGTGGATGCCGTGTTCAACGAGGCCCATGCCTGGGAGACCGTGACCCGTCCTGGCAACTATGCCGACTGCGACATGCTACCCTTGGGACAAATTGCCATGACCATCGGTGACCAAGGCTATACCAATGCCGACAAGGGCCGCTGGACGAACCTCTCGCAGAACGAGCAGCTGACGATGATGACCCTATGGGGCATCTGTCACTCGCCCCTGTTCTTCGGCGGTGAGATGACCAAGAACGATGCCTTCACACTGTCGCTCCTGAACAACGAGGAATACCACCAGATGCACAAGTACGGTGAGGATGCCCACGAGGTGATGAACGACGAGGACAACGGCCGCGTGGCGTGGACGTCACACATTGGCTACACGCGATACCTGGCCCTCTTCCAGCGCGACAACAGCCGTTGGGTGGTGGGCAACAAAGCATTGTACAAGAGCGAGGTGGTGGCCTACACCACCGACGGCCATGCCGTGGATGTGGATATCGAATGGCCCGAGGGCGAGAAGACACTGGTATTAGTGGTGGATGACGGTGGCGATAACTACAACTACGACCACGGCGACTGGATCAATCCCACGCTCGTGCTGCGCGACGGTACGGAAGTGGAGCTGACAGGCAGCTACAAGACGCGCCAATATACGAAGTCCTATTTCAACCGCGTGTATGAGAACAAGAACGTGGACAACGGCGGTAAGATGAAGGTGATGGGCGTGACATACAACCGCGGTTTTTCTACCGATGCCAACGCTGCCATCTTCTTCCAGATACCCGACGATTTGGACGTGGTGCGCTTCAAAGCGATGGCCGCTGCCGACGACTCTGGTATCGGTCAACAGGGAGCTACGACGAGCATCCGCTTCATGGTGTTCGCCCAGAACCCGCTCACCGACGAGCAGGACGATGCCGCAGCCCGTTCAGGGCTCATCAGTCGCACGGGCACGAAGAGCAAGACCTTGGAGGCCGACGTCACAGGCGCCGAGCAGTTGAAGATTGTGGTGAGCAACTGGGGTGACGGTTTTTCTTATGATCGCGCCGACCTCATCAACCCCGTACTTATCGATGCCGAGGGCAACGAGACCTCACTGACCACGCTGAAGCAGACCAGCTACCAGTCGGAATGGGGCTCGCTTCATATCAATAAGAACGTGGAAGGCGGCACGCTCAAGGTCGATGGCCAGAGCTATGACACCGGTCTCGGCATGAACGCCCAGTGTACGCTTATCTACGACCTGCCAGCAGGTCACTCATGGAAGACCTTCCGCGCCCTCTGCGGCTATGACTCCTCGTGCGACAGCGACAATGGCGCTACGACTGGCACCACGATGGAGTTTGTCTTCTACGTCACCAAGAACGAGGCCTTCACATTCGACCTTACCCAGCTTGGCTATGCCGCCGATGCCGCCCAAACCATTCCCGTCTACGACATCTGGGCCAAGGAGGACGTTGGCTACGCTGTCAATGCCACGCTGACCACCACTGTGCCCAGTCACGGCGTGAAGTTGTTCCGTTTGGGTGAGAAGGCTACGACAGGCATTCAGGACGTGAAGAAAGGTCAGGCAACAAATGTAAGCCCAGCCAACGGCTTGATATACAACCTGCAAGGACAGAGGGTTGGTGCTAACTGGAAGGGCATACAGGTACAAAACGGGAAGAAACGGATTAAGCGCTAACAATGAAGAAGTTACTGATTACATTGATGCTTGTCTTCGCCCTGACTGGTTCGGCACAGGGTCTCCTGTTCTCTCCGCTCCAAGAAGTTGAAGCCCGCTGATCAGCGGGCTTTTTTGTTATAAAATCAACAAAATCTGAATAAAAAGGCATTCGGTGCATTGTTATTTAAGGAATTATTCTTACCTTTGCAAGCAATAGACCCCACGGGGAGACACCTGAAACAATAAAAACTGAATGAAAATATTAAGGAACTAAAGAATATGGGAAGTAATGTTTCTAAAGAAAATAGGACGGATATACTACAGTCGCCGGAGCAGATCTCTGACCATCTGCGCGTGACTTATGTTCCCACCTATCTGCTGGCTACGGCTGCAATAGTGCTGTTGGCGGCATTCATTGTGTGGGGCGTGCTCGGCAGTGTGAGCGACAAAGTCTATTTTTCAGGCGTGGTGTTCCCCGCACAAGGTACTACCGACATCACGCTACCCAACAAGGGCATCGTGCGCTCGATGATGGTGCGCGATGGCGACAGTGTGAGGGTGGGGCAGACGGTGGCACTGGTATCCATCGGCGACAGTCACAGTTTCCTGACGAGTACTGTGAGCGGTCTTGTTGTCAGTACGAAGGCCGACAATGAGCCGTTCGAGGCCTTCGAGCCTATTGTCAGCGTAGTAGGAAAGGACTATTATGGACAGCCACAGCGCGCCCTGCTCCTCGCCTACGCCAACAACGAGGCACAGCGTGACCTGCGTGTAGGTATGGAGGCCCAGGTATGGCCCGCCGACGAGAAGCGCGACGAGATAGGCTATGTGCGTGGCCGCATCCGTCAGGTCGTACGCTATCCGGCCAATGCCGCCAAGGTGCGCCAGATACTGAAATCAGACGTCCTGGCCAAACAGTTGTTGGAACAGGACAATGTCGTCTATGAGGTGCTTGTCGATCTGCAGCGATCCCCTGCCGACCCCACTTGCTATGACTGGTCGTTCGGCGTGCCAGAGAATGTGAGCATGGAATTTGGTACCTACTGCTCGGTGCTCGTTGAGACCCGCAGTCGCAGCATGTTCCAGTATCTGTTCGATGCATCGCGCTCGTGCTTCCGTAATCTCCAGCAAAAATTTGAGTGATGAAAGGGAAACTGCAAGCCAATAAATCCAAACTATCTGTCTTGTCGGCATTCAGGTATTTTCTGAAGGGCAACATCCTGTTTGCCTTCAATGGCATTGTGCTTGCTATCATCGACTCCGTAGCCAACATCTTTCCACCGCTGTTCCAGCATATATATACTGACAACATCATCACTCAGAAGAACCCCGAATGGTTTTCCCCGCTGCTGACGATCTATATCCTGCTGTTCGTGCTTGAACTGGCTGTATGGGTGTCGATGTCCATATTACGGCGTAAGAGTCAGGCAAAACTCACTATCACCACCTCGTCGAATTTTCTGTGGACGGTACTGCGGCTACCGATGACGCGGCTCAGTCAGTTCAGTCCCGGCGAACTGGTGGCCCGCTATTCTACCATTGCAAAAACTATCAGAATGATGGATTACGCCTTACCTTCCATCAGTTTCCTTATTCTGCCTATTGCCTGTTGTTTCATTGTGATGCTCTTCAATTGGAAACTGGGCTTGTTGCAAATCTTCTCCATCCTGCTGCTTGTCTATGTGATGCGTTCTACTGCAAAGATGCAGAAGAAAGTCGCCATGAACCTGGAGGTGACGGAGGCGCGGCTGCAAAATGTGACGATGACGGGTATGGGCAATCTGGAAACCATCAAGTCCCTTGGCGGTGAGCGCTACTTCTTTGCACAGTGGGAGAGGAGTTATGCGCAGGCCATGAATGCCCGTGTGAAGACAACCACCAACACCGTCTATCTTAGCGCACTGCCTGTGGTGGTACTGCAACTTACCAATGCTGCCATTTTATGCCTGGGTACGTGGTTTATCTTGCAAGGCGAGATGACGCCAGGTATGATCCTCGCCTCACAGGGACTAGTCAATGAAAGCATTTTCCACGTCAACAGGATGATTGACAGCACGCAGACGCTGTTGAGGCTTAGTTCATCGATCCAGCGCATCAAGGATGTGACTGACTGTGGCCATGAAGCCCTCGATCTGCAACTGCCTAAAGACGACGACCTGCCCGACGTGGCCAAACTGGCAGGTGAGATAGAACTGCGTGACGTCACCTTCGGCTACGATCGCAGCCAGCCACCCATCATCACCCATTTCTCGTTAAAGATCAAGGCGGGTGAGCGCATAGCCCTGGTAGGCCCCTCAGGCTGCGGCAAGAGCACGATACTAAGTCTGGTTTCCGGCCTTTACGAACCGTGGGAGGGTGAAGTACTGTTCGACGGCAAGCCCCGTAAGGCCATCGACCGCATGACTTTTGTCAATTCGGTCTCAGTAGTCAACCAAGATGTAACGCTCTTCGAGGGCACTATTGAAGACAACGTCAAGATGTGGGATGATTCGATTGAAGACTTCGCCATGGTGCTGGCCTGCAGCGATGCGCAGATCCACCAGGAAATCATGGAGCGCCCAAGGGCTTATCAAGGTGAGGTGGCTGAACGCGGCAAAAACTTCAGCGGTGGACAGCGACAGCGCATAGAGATAGCCACCGCGCTGGCCAAGGAACCCACCATCCTGCTGATGGACGAGGGCACGTCGGCCCTGGACCCTCAGGCAGAAACCAAGATCATGAAAAGTCTCTACGACATGGGTATCACGCTTATCATGATCGCCCATCGACTGGAGACCATTGCCGACTGCGACCAGATATACGTGATAGAGCACGGACGCATCACCCAGCACGGCACCCATGACGAACTGGGCCAGACTGACGGTCTGTATCGCAACCTCTTAAAATACGCCTGATGCCATGAAAACGAGCATATTACTCCAGCAATTAGCCCAGCGCATGGACGGCGACCGTAAGGCGATGAGCCAGACGATGGACCTCCTGCGCTCTCTGTTAGACAGAAAACTGTGGAAGCAGATGCTGTCGGCTCAGGAAACACCCTCAGACTTCGAGCAGATTGAGACGTTGCTGGAGCAGTATAATATCTTCTTCCGCGAAATAGAACTTTCCGACGGATGGTGGGCTCGCTGTACGGGCTATATCCTTGGGTTCCTGGCTGACGACAATACTCCTGTCATACTTATGCCCGGCTTCACGGACTATACTTTCACCCACCCAAAGACTGGCAAGCAAATGTCGGCGAGTAAAAGTGCCGACCTGCTTGAGAAGGAAGCAATCATAGTCTGTCTGCCACTCACAGAGGATAAACTGACTGTCAAGGAACTCATGCGCTATGCGATGTACAGTCTTTGCAAGTATGATTTCATCTACGCCCTGATTGCCTGTGTTGCTGTCATCCTGCTGACGATGTTCACGCCCTATGTGACAAAGTTAATCTTCTCGGAAGTCATTCCCTCTGGCGATTCCGCCCAGATTGTTCCCATAGCGACGCTGCTCATTAGTGCGGGTGTCGGTCTGACGATGGTACAGATAGCCCGCAACCTGGTGGTGGTACGTATCAAGGACAAAGTGGAATACACGCTGCAGACGGTGCTCATGTCGCGTCTGCTGCTATTGCCAGCCACTTTTGTCAAGAAGATTACGCCGGGCGACCTCTCCAACCGCCTGCTGTCGCTATCGCGTGTCAGTTCGCGTCTGACTGCCAGTTTCCTGTCGACGCTGCTGACCTTCCTGTTCTCAATCATCATGTTCGTACAGTTCTTCATCTATGGCGGCACGCTGCTCTATACTGGCGTCAGTGTCATCGCGCTGCAGATAGTGGTCATTATACTGGAGAACTACTATACTCGCAGATTACAGATCAGCGTGAACGACAGCAGTTCACATCTCATCGGTACGCTTTTCGCATTGTTCTCCGGCATTCAGAAAATTAAGACCAGCGGTGCTGAGTTCCGTGCTTTCCACCAGTGGGCAAAGGCATACGTTCCGTCAGAAATGTATAGCAGCCGACAGCCGTTAGCCAGTTTCTATGTGACTGCCATCAGTTATTGCCTCAAGTTCCTCCCCATGATTGTGACGATGTGGGCAGCCTGGTACTATGGGCTGACACTCTCCGACTATATCGCCTATTGCACTGTTCTGGGCTTGGTATGTAGTGCCATCCTGCAGTTGCAGACCATCACAAGGCTGGTGGCACGCCTGCTGCCCGAGTTGCAACTCTGTCGTCCACTCTTGACGGCCAAGTTAGAAATGAAGGAGGATACCCAAGTGGTCAAGGACATATCAGGTAATTTGGAAATACGTGGCTTGAAGTTCCGTTATGCCGATGACATGCCGTTGCTCTTCGACGGGTTGAACCTAAAGATCAACAGCGGCGACTACGTGGCCCTTGTCGGCAGCTCAGGTTGCGGCAAGAGCACGCTGATGCGACTGATGCTCGGCCTGGAGCACCCACAGGCGGGTTCGATTTTCTACGACCAATACGACCTAAGCGACATCAACCTGCGCAGCCTGAGGCGATTCTGTATTGGCATCTGCATGCAGGACGGTCAGCTCATAGAAGGTACCATCCGCGACAACATCATCTTCAACGATCCGCTACTGACCGACGATGATGCCTGGGAGGCTGCACGCATGGCTGCACTCGACAAAGACATCGAACAGTTCCCCTTAGGCATGGACACACCCATCACTGTGGATGGCAAAGGCGTGTCGGGCGGACAGAGGCAGCGCATACTCATTGCCCGTGCCTTGGTCAGAAAGCCCAAGGTGCTCTTCCTCGACGAGGCTACATCGGCACTCGACAACATCAGCCAGCACATCGTCACTGAGAACCTGGCCAAGCTGAAATGTACACGCATTGTCATCGCCCACCGACTGAGCACCATCCAACATTGCAACCGCATCATCATGCTGCGTAACGGCCGTGTGGAGGCTGATGGCACCTATGAGGAACTGAAAGATAAACTGATAACTGATAAGAATAATGAGCTATAAGACAATCATAGTACTATTCACTATTCACTGTTCACTATGCACAGTCTCTGCGCAGCAGCTCAGCCTTGAACAGGCTATCCGCTACGCTCAGGACAGTACGATCATTGCCTTCCAGAGCCGTCAAGAATACCAATCCAGTACTTTGCAGTACGATGCGTTCATGGCACTGCGCAAGCCCCAACTTAACCTGCGGGTGGCTCCGAACTATTACAGGCTTCTCAGCGACTTGTCGCGCGACTATGTCTATCTGAGGAACTACGACAACCTGTCGGCCGCAGCAAGTGTCACGCTTTCACAGAAGATGCTCAACTGGGGCGGCGAGGCCTATGTAGGTTCACAGGCTGTCTGGAGTGAATATTTCAACTCACAGTCATCAGAAGCCAGGCAGTTCGTGGCAGCCCCCCTTCTGGTGGGCTATCGGCAGACGTTGCTGGGCTACAATCCCTACCGCTGGGAGAAAGCCATTGAAGACCAGAGGCTGAAGGCTGCCCGACAGCAACACCAGTACGATTTGAACAGCATTGCCGAGGAGGTGACGCGCCGCTTCTTCAGACTGGTCTGCGCACAGAGTCAGGTCGAGATGTTCCAGCGTAACCTGCAGACTGCCGACACCCTCTATGCCATCGCCCACGAAAAATCCGCTATCCTCATGGTAACGATGGCCGAACTGCGCTCACTGGAGTTGCAGCGTATCAATGCTGCCAACGCACTGGACATGGCCCGCACGGCTGAAGAGGAGGCCCGCACACGACTGGCATCCTTCCTGAAACTCGATGAAGAAGGTATGGCAGCCATGCATCTGCAGTATCCACAAGAACCCAAAAACCTCTCACTGACAGTCGCCGAGGCCATCGACCTGGCTTTGGCAAACAGTCCCGCCTATCAGCACCAGATAACCTTGGTTACTGAGTCGCGCCATCAGGAGCAGAAGGCTCAGAAAGAAAAGGGGGTCAATGTGTCGCTCGATGTCAATGTGGGTATGCAGCAGGTGGACAATGTCATTGGTCGTGCCTATCGCGACCAGCGGCTCTACGCACTCGGTTCCGTCACGTTCAGTGTGCCGCTCATGGACCACGGCGCTGCCAAGAGCCGTCATGCTGCCGCCCAGGCTTGGGTGGAGCGTGAGGAGAGTGCGCTCGATGAGGCAGGGCGTCAGTTGAGTGAAGATGTAACCACAACTCTGCACGACATCAATACCTACCGTCAGTTGTTAGAGCGGACTACTCAGGCTGTTGCCATGGCTGACGAGGTGTTTGAACTGAATGCAGAGAACTATGCCAATGGGCTCTGCGACATCAATACCTACACGCTGGCACAGAACCGGCGTGACGAGGCCTACAACCAGTATCTGTCGGCACTCGAAAAGTATTGGACCACCTATTATCATTTACAGACACTAACAGGAACGAATTAAACGTAAAAGCGAGCATATGAAAACGAAGACATTACACGCTTCACTGGCCCTGATGCTGAGCCTGATTCTGACAGCCTGTCAGAATGGGCAGAAGAATGAACCTGCCAGCGGTAAGGAAACCGTCACTGCGACAGAACAGTCTGACACCACAGCAACGCCTGATAAGAAAGAGGCTGCCCCTATCGACTTTTTCAGCAAGGGCACCATCGAGTCTGTCTCAGAGGTGGCTGTCACCAGCCGCATCAACGAGCAGATTGTCATGTTGGGCGTGGAGATGGGACAACGCGTACAGAAGGGTCAGGTCGTAGCGCGCCTTGACAGGACTGCTACGGAAGATAAAATTATGAAAGGCCGTGCGGAATTGGAGCGGGCCGAATACCAGTATCAGAGCATTCTAATGGGGCAAGGGTATAAGCGCGGAGCCTTCGACCAGGCCCCTGAGAGTATCCGTGAAATGGCGCGTGTCAACAGTGGCTATAACACAGCCAAGGCCACCCTCCGCCAGCTGGAACGTCAGTTGACTTACTGTACCATCCAGGCTCCCATCTCGGGTGTGGTGTCCCAGCTCAATGCCGTTCTCTATGGGACTGCCGTGCCTGGCGAGACACTGTTCCGCATTGTAGATACGGAGCATTTGAAGGTCAGCTTTGATATCCTTGAAAACGAACTACAGCGATTTGAGAAAGGCAGCGAGATCACGGTTGCTCCAGTTTCCTTCCTCAACGACCGACATTATGCTTTCGTCACTGCTGTCAGTCCCGTGGTGGAAAAGAACGGTACGTTACACATAGAAGCCACGCTCACGCCGCATCCTCACCTTAAGCCTGGCATGTCGGCCATCATTGCATTAGGACGTGTAGAGAATTGAGTCTCTGATTTGCAGGTTGTTGGACGGGCTGATAGTAAAAGGAGAGTCTCACCTTTTTATTTTTATATGAGAATCGTAGTTGCGATAGATTCATTTAAAGGTTGCCTGACCTCGATGGAGGCAAACCAGGCAGCAGCAGAGGGTATCAGTAGGGTTTATCCTGATGCAGAGATTGTTCAAGTACCTGTCAGTGATGGTGGCGAAGGATTCATGGAGGCTTTTTATGCTTCTATAGGTGGGACACTGGTGGAAGTGCCTGTGAGAGACCCGCTGATGAGACCTATCACGGCAAGATACCTGCTTCATGGCGAGACGGCAGTCATTGAGATGGCCCAAGCCAGCGGACTGACCTTACTGACGAAAGAGGAACGGAACCCACTGGTGACTACGACCTATGGTACAGGACAGTTGGTAGCTGATGCTATTGTCAAAGGTGCCAGACAAATCATTGTTGGTCTGGGCGGCAGTGCCACGAGTGACGCAGGAATGGGGATGCTTCGAGCACTTATTGAGAGCCTGTCCCCTACCCCTTCCAACAGATGGCAACAACCCCGTTGGGATGACATTAAGGTACTAAAGAACATTCATTTCACGATAGCTTCCGATGTCAAGAACCCGCTTTGTGGCAAGAACGGTGCTGCGCACGTCTTCGCACCACAAAAGGGAGCCACACCTGACGACGTGTTGGCATTAGATGAGAGAGCCAGGAAATTTGCTGAGGTGTCTGCCAGGCATTTCGGCTACGATTGCTCAAATGCAGAAGGAGCCGGAGCCGCTGGCGGACTTGGCTATGCCTTTCTGCAATATATGAATGCAGACTGCAAGCCCGGTATACAGCTGTTGCTTGATACCATCGGCTATAAAGCCATTGTCAAGGATGCCAAACTCGTTGTCACAGGCGAAGGCTCCGCCGACCGCCAGACATTGATGGGCAAGTTGCCAATGGGAATCCTACAGCAATCCGGCGCAGTTCCCGTCTACCTGATAGCAGGCCATATCAGCCATCGCGAAGAGCTATTAAAGGCAGGTTTCGCCCATGTAGAGTGTATCAATCCTGATGGAATCTCCCTTGAAGAAGCCATGCGCAAAGAGGTGGCAACACAGCATATCGGCCATACCGTCAGCCGTTTATTATTAGAACAGGTGTTACCCTGATGTCGTCATGAAAATATAATTTATCCTAATCAGTTCGTGATATTCCGATTATTATTATTACCTTTGCATCTTCAAACAGGAAACGTTTAACAACAACTGAAACAAGGATATGAAAAGACTTATCTCGCTGATGGCAATAATAGGACTGCTGACGCTGGCACCAATGTCAATGGCGCAGACAGCTTCAAGCAAGGACTCCGTGCCCCAGATAACGACATTAGCGGATGACAGCGCTACAGCCATCACCTATATCGACAGTCTGGCAGCAGACTCCTCGACCATTGCCATGGACGATTTGGAACTGAGCGAAGACTTTGATGCAGAGGCAGGTGGCGTTCACCACCAACTGAAGAAAATGTTCATCGACGGCACACCGCTGTTTATGTCGCTGGTGGCATTGGCATTGGTATTGGGACTGGCATTCTGTATAGAGCGTATCACGTACCTCACGCTGTCGGAAATCAATGCCAAGCGCCTGATGAGGGATATTGACGAAAAGGTTAGCCAAGGCGATATAGAAAGTGCCAAACAGCTCTGTCGCGACACGCGGGGACCTGTGGCTTCTGTATGCTATCAGGGGCTGATGCACATCAACGAGAAGATGGACGACATAGAACGTAGCATCTATAGCTACGGCTCCGTACAGACGGCTAAGCTCGAAAAAGGCACCTCGTGGATCAAGCTGTTCATTGCCATGGCACCGTCGTTGGGATTCTTAGGTACTGTCATAGGTATGGTGATGGCTTTCGAGCAGATACAGTTGGCAGGCGACATTGGTCCTACCATTGTGGCATCGGGTATGAAGGTGGCCCTTATTACCACCATCTTTGGTATCGTGGTAGCCCTCATCCTGCAACTGTTCTACAGCTACATCACCTCGAAGATAGAGCACCTCACCTCTCAGATGGAGGAATCGGTGGTGACACTACTCGACACTATTATGAAGTATAAACACGAGCACAATGGCTGATAGCACCCTTTTCATCGACATCATGCTGTGGGCTGTGTATGTGATACTCACCATTGCCACTGGCATGGCCATCTGGTCGGCCATACATGGTGTTCACACCCACGAACGCGACAAAGATGCTTTGGCAGCGCGTCGCACTTCGATGATAGGCTATGCTACGGCAGCACTGGTAGCCGTTGTGCTGATCATCACCTTTGCAACAGCCTCTACACAGCCAGTTGTCAGTAATGGCAAGCCCTTTACCGACACTCTCTGGTTACGGCTCACAGACATGTTCATCTTCACCTCATTGCTATTGATATGCGTTTGTTCCGCCGTCGTCGCCATAGCGAAGTTCCGTCGTTGAACACCTCATCGACAGCCGACATATCGTTCATGCTGTTGATATTCTTCCTGGTCACCTCATCAATGGATGCCGGGAAGGGGCTACAGCGTCAGCTGCCACCACCACCGCAGGAACAGGAACAGGTAGCCGATATCCTTGACAGCGACATCATGACAGTCACGCTGAATGCCGAGGGACAGCTGACAATGAACGGTGACACTGTCAGCCTGCAACGCCTGCAAGAGGAGGTGACGAAATTTGCCGCTGTCAATCCTCACCATCGTGTAGTGGCCATCAAGACCGACCCGCAGACACGCTACAATGACTACTTCCAACTGCAAAACGCCCTCGTGGCTGCCTATAAGCCGCTGAAGTGTCCGCCACGTGTCAGCGAAATCGTTGACGAGAGTTCTCAGAAAGGAGGTCAGCCATGATACGCCGCCACTTCCGTCGCCCTGACCACAGTGTGCCAGAGTTGAACATGGCATCGCTGCCCGACCTGATTTTCACGGTGTTGTTCTTCTTTATGATTGTAACCCACATGCGGGATGTTGAAAAGCAGGTTACCTATCAGGTACCCGCTGGTACAGAAGTAGAAAAGCAACAGCATAAGTCGTCAGTAGTTCACATCTATATCGGAAAGCCACTCGACGGTTCTTCCGACAATTACCTCATACAGTTGAACAACCGCCTGGCAACCACTGCTGATATAGCCCGATTCATTGACAACGAACGGCAACAGATGTCAGCAGAAGACCGCGAGCGAATGGTGGTTAGTATTGAAGCTGACCGCGATGTGCCGATGTCTATCGTCAACGATGTGAAGCAGGCACTTAGGAAGTCGTACGCCCTCAATATCAGCTACGCTGCTACAGAGCGTCGCTGATACCTTTAGCTTTAGCTATAGGGGCTCTATAGCATCTCCAAAAATTCTTCTTCAGAGACAATACGGATGCCGAGTTTCTCGGCTTTCTGCAGCTTTGACGGTCCCATGTTGTCACCAGCCAGGATGAACGACGTCTTGCCGCTGATGCTTCCCACATTCTTACCGCCATTCTGTTCAATTATGAGCTTGTACTCATCGCGGGAATGATGCTGGAACACGCCACTGATGACAATCGACAGACCCTCCAGTTTTGTGGAAAGTGGAGAGTTGAGAGTGGATAGCTCAAACTGCAGACCATAACCACGCAAACGTTCCACAATCTGATGGTTCTGCTCATTGTGGAAATAGCTGATAATGCTTTTTGCCATCACCTCACCAATACCTTCCACTTCTTGCAACTCTTCAAGCCCA
>Ga0310690_10007470_pt1 | contig 14071 bp, 9 predicted proteins | sample AusTroGonzalo_MG_2_FD_207661 | JGI IMG/M metagenome (GOLD analysis project Ga0310690, IMG submission 207661) | Bovine rumen microbial communities from tropical cattle in Woodstock, Queensland, Australia - Gonzalo_04 (v2) (version 2) | ecosystem: Host-associated > Mammals > Digestive system >...
GGCGTATATGTCGAAGACGACTACTACAAGATGTTCAAGATCAAGCCAAAGAAGGCCACCTGGAAACAGGCCGCGCACGATGCACGCGACGTCAGGATAGTATGCGAAAATGGCAGGGTGGACGTATTTGTGGACGGCGATGAGCCGGTCGTCTCCACTATAGAGCATGCCGCCGCCATTCGCCGTTCCCCTGAAATCGGCTTCGCCAGGTTCCATGGCGAGAACGTCAAGATCTCCGGCATCGCAGTGCGCCGGCCGTCACCATGCGCACGCAGAGAAGAGGAGCCTTGGTATTGATTCTTCGCGATCTATCCGTCTATACGACTTTGGAGGCAAAGTAAAGCAATGAACACATACAGGGGATGTCTTGTTGGATGCTTCGGGGCGATTGCCGGCTGCGTGGCGTTCTTCTTTGGAATCGCGGCAATAATATGGATTGGATGCTGTGCCGCGAGACATGGCTTCGGGATGGAGGACGACACCGGTGATGAGATTCCCGAGTGCGACAAGATCCGCAAGCTGGTCTGGGTGTCCGGCGATGGAGACGACGACGATCCGAAGGTGCTTCGCATCAAGATAAGCGGAGTCATATCAGACGCCGAGGATGACCTGTTTGGACGCGAGAAGTCCTCCGCGGCGGCGGCTCTGAAGAAGATTCGGTCTGCGACCCGCGACTGCGACATCCAGGGCCTGTACCTTGTCCTTGACACGCCCGGAGGCGAAGTGACGCTGTCCGACGTGATCGCCGACGCGTTGCAGCGATTCAAGAGAGCGGAATCGAATCGCTTCGTCCTGGTGGAGATGGGGGCGGTCTGTTGCAGCGGCGGCTACTACATCGCCGCCGGCGCGGACTACATCATCGCCCACCCCACAACAATCACCGGCTCAATCGGCGTCATGATGGGGACGTTCAACGCTGCGGAACTCGCGAAGAAGATCGGCGTCGAGAGCGTTGTCATATCGACAGGCGAGAACAAGGCGTTGCTCGATCCGCTGAAGCCCGTTGACCAGAAGCACGTCAGGATCGTCAAGAAGGCGGTCGATGCCGACTACGAGCGTTTTCTGTCGATCGTATCGAAGGGCCGCAACATCCCCGTGGACAAGCTGCGTCCGATATCCGACGGGCGCATCTTGGGCGCAGAGGAGGCCATGGATCTGAAGCTTGTCGACGCGATAGGCTATTCCGAGGAGGCCGAGGCGCAGCTTGCGAAGTTGGCAAAGACGGAAGACATCAGGATATACCGGTACAAAGACGAGCTTTCGTGGCGGGACATCTTCGACGACACGTTTTTCAGCTCGCGCGGAATGGGCCGGGCTCTGCGTCGCGCTGCCGCAGCAGGGCCGTCCATCAATGTGAACTTCCTCGCTGAATAACTCCGCATCATGTTCGCTTCATTCCTGCTGGCCGTAACGGTCGTCGCGCACGAGCCTGGGTACACGACCTCGCTCGCGAACCACATCGAGAGGTGGCTTCGCGGCGAGAGCGTGCAGTCGAAGGTCGTGACGCCGGCGCAGATGCCTGCCGCGCTCAAGAACGAAAGCATTGCGTTCCTCGTCGGTTTCTCCCAGCCGACTGCCGCCGAGATGAAGACGCTGCGCGAGTTCCGCTCCCGCGGCGGAAAGCTCGTCGTGTTCCACTCCGCCTCGCCCGCGCTCGCCGACCTGATGGGCGTAAAGCCCGTCGGCTATAGCGCCGCGCCGTACCCTGGCGCGTGGAGCCGCATGGACTTCTGCGCGAAGATGCCGGAGGGACTGCCTGCTTCCATACGCCAGTCGTCGTCTGTCCTGCAGCGCGCGCGCCCGATAGCGGGCCGCGCCCGCGTCATGGCGACGTGGTCCGACCGCGTGGGGAAGTCGACGGGGGAGCCGGCGTGGCTCGCTTCCAGCGCGGGGTTCTGGATGACGCATGTCCTTCTCGCCGACGGCGACGAGGACCTGAAGGCGCAGCTTCTTGGCGCGATCGTCGGCTCGGTGGACCCACGCGCATGGAACGTCGCCTCGCACCGCGCGCGCGTCAACGCGAAGGCCGCGGCGACACGCGAATATGCGCTTAGGCAGGTTCCGCGAAAGGGCGAGATCCACGCGACGTGGGACCATTCCGGATGCGGGCTATACCCTGGCGACTGGCCGCGCACGATGAAGCTGCTGCGCGAGTCGCGCGTCACCGACCTCTTCGTCAACGTCGCCGGCGCGTCGTTCGCGCACTATCCGTCGTCCGTACTGCCGCGCTCCAAGACCTTCGAGCAGGAGGGCGACCAGATGGCGGCGTGCCTTGCCGCGGCGAAGGGAACGGGAATTCGCGTCCATGCGTGGATACTCTGCTTCACCGCGACGCGCGGAACTCCCGACAGGCTGGAGGCGTTCCGCAAGAAGGGCTGGCGGCTAAAGACGCCAAAGGGGCAGCTAACGGAGTTCCTGAACCCCGCCGACCCGGGAGTGCGCGCCCACATACTCGCGGCGGTTGACGAATTGCAGGCGCGCTATCCATCGCTCGCGGGGATACACCTCGACTTCGTGCGCTGGGGCGATTCCGCCGCGAAGCCGAAGGACGCCGCCTCGCACGTATCGTCTTTCGTCGCCGAGGCGCGGCGGCACGTGAAGCGCCCGAAGTGGCTCACGACGGCCGTCTACGGCAAGTACCCGAACTGCATCGCCTCCGTCGGTCAGGACTGGTACGGGTGGCTCGACTCGGGAATCGTAGACTACGTAGTCCCGATGGACTACACGGAGTCGCGCGAAAAGCTTGCCGCCCTATTCGCACAGCACGCGACGCCGAAGACCCACGCGCGGCGGACTATCGCCGGCATCGGCGTCACGGCGAACGAGTCGCGCCTCGACGCGCGGCAGGTCATCGACCAGATCAACCTTTCCCGCTCGTACGGGCTTGCGGGTGTGTCGCTTTTCGACCTCGACGCAACGCTCGAAAAGTCGATCCTTCCCTATTTGTGCCTTGGGATGTGGTGACATTTGCCGCTATGCTCCTCGGTTCTGGCGGCGCCATTCGCGCATAGTGCAGCCGAAGCGCCGCTTGAATAGGACCTTCAGGTAGCTCGGGTCGGTGTAGCCGCATTCCTCCGATATGGTCTTTATCGGGCGGTTTGTCGTAGCGAGAAACTTCTTTACGGCGTCCAGCCTGTGGCGGGTGATCGTCTCGTTTATCGTCTCTCCGCTGAACTGCTGGAAGCGAAGGTCGGCGAGCCGTCGCGACACGCCGAGGAACGAGGCGACGTCCTTTACCTTTATGCCCTTGGCGGCGTTCTTGCGTATGTACGCCGTCGCGCGCGAGAGAAGGTGCGCGGCGGGGGCGGAGGCGACGGCAGACTCTCGTTCGACGACCTTGACGGGCTTTACGAGGAACGGCCCGGACGACCTGGCGTGTCGCCCCGACATGAGGTTGTTAAGCACTCTGGCCGCCGCGTAGCCAAGCTGTTCGTGGTTCGGCAGTATGCTCGAAATGGGAGGGTCGCTCGATTCGTCGAGAAGTTCGTCGTTGTCTACGCCCAGCACCGCTACCTGGTTCGGTATCTTTATCTGCGCGTCCTTGCACATCGCGAGAACCTGCGTCGCGCGGGTGTCCCACGACGCCATCACTGCGGCAGGCTTCGGGAGCGCGGCGAGCCAGTCCCTGAGCGCGGCGAGGTCTTCGCGCGAGCCTGCGGCGGCTCCGGGCGAATTGAAAACCTCTACGTTCGCCTTTTTCGCGGCGAGGGCGGCCTTGAAGCCCTTGAGTCGCGATGCGCTCCAGTACTGGTCCGAAACGGTCGGCACGAAGCCGTACGAGCGGCGCTGTCCGAGGGAGGCTAGATAGTTGGCGCCCATGCGGCCAATCATCTCGTCGTCATTTCGCGTGAAGGCGACGTGGTCCTTTCGTTCCGAGAGAATCGGCCCGGGGTCGCCGATGAACGAGACGGGAATGCCGGACTCGCGGACGAGCCGCGCCGTCTCGTCGGGGCCAGGCTCGCTCGCTATTATGCCGTCTAGTCCGTCGGCCATCTCTGCCCTGAACGCATCGGGGGTGAACTCGTCGGGCATCTGGAAGAGCCGCGTTCGCCAGTTCGCGTTCGAGCGCGTGAAGTAGAAGATGCCGGTAAGGATGTCGCGCCCGGCCGTGCCAGACATCCTGAGCACCACCGCAACTCGCCTTATTCGCCTGGAACGCTGCTTCATGGTGCGTTACTCCGCTTTCAGGGCCTCGCGTGCGAGGCGGTCGACTTGGCGCGGCTCTACGCCTCGGTATTTTATATCTACCGCGCCTGGCCCAGAGAGCCACTGGGCGATGCGGTTCAGGACGCAGGCGTCGACGCGCGTCATCTTCTTCTCTCCGGGAACGTAGGGCCACGCGGCGGGCGCGAGCATCAGGAGGTTGCCGCCGGCGCACTGGTCGAAGAGCCGCCCGCCCGGCTTGTAGAGCGGGTTGAAGCCCTTGTTTGCGAGGGTTACTACCTTTAGGCCCTTTTCGAACGCGAGACGGGCGATTTCGCGCTCGCCGTGGCTGATGCAAGGCGAGAGGAGAACGGCGCCATGCTCGGCGGCTTCGAGAAAGCCGTCGCGCTTTTCGATGAATTCGCGCGTTTCGACGGCGGGCGGCGCGTCTTTGAGAAGCGATCCGTCGGGGGCGCGGCGATACTCGAAGAAGGAGCGCGAGCATTGAACCTGAAAGACGTTGGGCGCGTCGAGAAGCGCGAGATTGCCGATGGCGGAGAAATAACCCGCCGTTGGCACGGCGGGCGCGGCGGTTGCGCTCGGCGAGCAATCACCGAGTAGGTGCCCGCCGCCCGCGCTCGGCGTTGCGCTCGCCGTGCCAACGGCGAGTAGGTGGCTCTGCCCGCTGTCTGCGCTCGCGCTGCGAAGCGCGAGTTTTACCTCTCGCAAAACCTTGAAAAGCTCTGGGTGGGCGCGCTTCTCCCAGAGGCGGCGAGGGTTGTCGGCCACGTAGCGAAGGGCGCTTTCGACCGCCTGTTCGTCGCTTAGTATGTTGTCGACGTAGCCCTCGGCGAACAGCGGCTTGCGTTCGTTTTCGCGCTCGGTGTTGCTCTCGTCGCCTGTGCGCTCGGCAAGCAATCGCCGAGTCGGCGGCTCCGCCTGCCGTTTGCGCTCGGCGTTACTCTCGGCTGTTTGCTCTGCGTCTGTGCGCTCGGCGAGCAATCGCCGAGTCTCTTCTGGCACCGAGAGGCGCCAGAAGAGCTGCGATGCCCCGCCCTTGAAGCCCCGAAGGGCGATGCCGAGCGGCTTGGCCATTCGCCGCTTTACCCGCAGGACTGCGTGAAGATGCTCGGGCATGAGCTGCGCCCCAAGAAGCTCTATCTCGGGCGTAAATTCGCCGATTCTCCGAAGATGCGCGTCGACTGCCCTGCCAAGCTCGGTTAGTTCGATGGCTGCGGTCTCTGGGCTTTCGCCGACTAGACGCCCGAAGAGAGGCTTAGACCTGTCGGCAAGCGTCATTGTTACCATATAGACGCCCTTGCCGCAGTAGTCCCAATTGAAGCAACGCCGACCCATGCGATGTATCACGTCGCGCATTATAGCACCCGTGTCTTCGTCGTAATGCCAGCCCGGCGTCAAGTCGTGTCTCGTCGTTTCCATTAATCGAGCCTCTTGGCCGCGTATTATACCATAACTCTTCTTGGCGTGTTGCCTCTTGCTTGCCGAATGCATCTTTTCCTTGTTGTTGCTTGTGCGCCGAATGTGCCAACATTCGGTACCCAACAGAGCTCGCCAACGTTAGTTGCTCAATAAACAATTTAATTCTTGCTCTATAAACCGTGATTTGCCATTGACCGTTAAAGGCGGCTTGTGGTAAAATTCGCGGCGAGATGAGGGTAATAGGCTTAAAGTCGGCCATGTTTGCGGCAGCGACGGCGTTCGCTTTCGCCGCGCATGCCTCTATTGAATTTTATTCTACCGCCTCTCCTTCTGTGCGCTCGGCGTGCCAACGCCGAGTCTTGGGCACTGCGGTGCTTCGGCTCTCTGACGCCAACGGCGCGGTCGAATCGCTGATTGCGCCAGACGGCTCTGAGCGCGTCGTCGCCGCCAAAGAGGCGTTTACGCTTCAGTTGCTCGACGGCAAAGGCGAACCGACGCGCCTTAAGTCGAGCGACTTCGTGTTTGAGGGAGATAACCATGTAGAGCATGTAGAACATGTAGAACGTGTAGAAAAATCTCTACATGATCTACCTGTCCTACATGGTTCAACAATCACATGGAAGCATCAGAATGGCCTCGTCGTCCGAATGGAAATAACCGCCGTCGACGGCGAGTTTCGCTTCAAGCCCTCGGTAGAGGGCATCCCCGCCGGAATGCTTCTCGAATGGTTCGACGGCCCGCAGGTCTGCGTTGCCGCCGAGAGAACACTGTTCTGGCCGTATGTTGACGGCATTGAAGTGACGGACATCACTCGTCGCAACAGCCCCTATCGCCCGGTCTCTTTCCGTGACCGCAACTGGAGCGGCATCTATTCGCTTTATCCAAGCTACTGCCAGATGCAATTCCTCGCTGCATACAAGAACGGCAAAGGGGTTTATTTTTCTGCGGTCGATGATTGCCACGCCTTGAAGCAAGTGGATTGGGATCGCATTGGCGACGACATGGTGCGTCTTTCAATGCTGACTTTCTGCGGCGACCTCGACAAAGACGGTGCGTGGCGGCCGAAGTTTCATTATTCGCTTCGTTCCTACGAAGGTGGCTGGATGGAAGCTTGCGAAATCTACCGCGACTGGGTGTACACCCTGCCCGATTTCCAGAAGAAGCCGAATCGCCCGAAGTGGATGTACGATTCGCCAGTGAGCCTAATTTACCCCGTGCGCGGCGAAGGCTTGGACAATCTGCCGCGCAACATGAAGCCGAACCGCTACTTTCCATACATCAACGCAATGTCTGCGGTGGAGAAATACGGCAAGCTCCTCGATTCGCGCATTATGGCTCTTTTGATGCATTGGGAGGGAACGGCACCTTGGGCGCCGCCATACGTTTGGCCACCTTACGGTGGTGAAGCTGTGCTCGCCAAGTTCCGCGACGCACTCCATGCGCGCGGCGATTTGCTTGGTGTCTACTGTTCTGGTACGGCGTGGACTCAGGTCAGCTGCATCGTGCCTTCGTATTCGCAGGAGCAGAGATTTGAGAGCGAACACCTTGGCCGCCACATGGTTCGCGGGCCGAAAGGCGAGATCACGGCCGGCTGCTGCAACGGCCCGGACGCACAGCGTTTCGGCTATGAAATGTGTCTTGCAGACGATTGGTCGGCGCGCACGGTCGCCGACGAAATCGCCAAGATGTCGCGTTTCGGAATCGACTACTGCCAGTTCTTTGACCAGAATAACGGCGGTGGCTGGCACCTCTGTTATGCGAAGGACCACGGCCACCCGCCAATCCCCGGCGCATGGGAGGTCGATACGATGGTTTCGCTCCAGAAGAAGGTCGCCGCCTCAGCCGCGCGCGACGGCATGCTTCTCGGTTGCGAAGCGTCTGCGGCAACGCCCTACATTCCGCAGTTGTTCTACAACGATGCCCGGTTCACTTGGGCGTTCTGGCGAAGTGGCATCGGAGGGGCTAGGCCGGTTCACGGCTCGGCGTTTGTGTTCCATGAATGGTCTTGCAACTTCTCCGGCAACATGTGCGCAAGCTATGACATCGATCCGTTCTACCGCTGGTCATACGCGTTCCACAACGGCGATATGCTCTCTCTGGTTCTTGGAAGCAACAACGGGCTGGCCGTCGGATGGGGGCGGTCGTGGGATGAGGATTTTCCCGAACAGGGCGCGCTTGTCTCGCTCGTAAGGCGGTTTAACGCCCTTCGAAAGAAACACCCGTCGTTCCTCCTTGAAGGAAAGATGATCAAGCCGTTTATGAAATGCGAGTCGCGTTGCACCAAGCTGGTTGTCAACAAGAGGACATCCGCGTATTCGCCAGATGTTTCCGATGTTCTTGCGTCGTTTTGGGAAAATGTGAAGGGCGAACGCATTGGCTTCGTCACCAACTGGCGGCGCGAGCCGTCCGAACTCGCTATTACCTATGCCGACGGCCGCGTAGAAACTCGCACCATCGCCCCGCTTGAGACGATAGAACTTGTCAAATAAACGCATAACAATCCAAGAAAGGCAGAAGTCCATGACAACCGAAAAAACACTCGAGGGCAAGCCGCATGCGGGAAATCCGCACGTACGGCTTGATGAGGGGGAAGTCGCGCCGACGGCAAAGCCAAGGCGTGAGACCCTGCTCTGCAGCAAACTGAAATCAACGAGCATGGCGACGCTATTTGCCCTTGCTGCATTCGCGGGAACGCTTGGACTTCTTGCTGCCGACCACACGCTGCTATGGAGCTACGACGACTCCGGACATCCTGCGGACGTGAAGGTCCTGTCCGCGTCGCAGCCGCTCCAGCCGGCGCTGGACACGCGCGAATACTATGTTACGACAAGCCCGTTCGGGCTGCCGCTGGGTCTTGTAATCACATTCAGGTGAGAAACGGAGGCAGCGCAATGAAAGCAGCAGTTCTTCTCTTTGCTACTCTCGCATCGGCCGCGGCCATGTCGATGCCGCAGATTGTGACCGAGGGCGACGGTGCGTTGCATGCGTATGTGCTGCAGAAAAGCGGCGACGTGTGCGTGCGCTACACTCTCGCCGGCGAACCGGCCGTCGTTACGGCAACCATCCGACTGAACGGCGAGGTCGTGCCGGCCTCTACGTTCGAAGAGCCGATCGGCGAGCTTAACTGCTTGGTGCAGCCTGGAAGCCGCCGCGGATGGCTCAAGGCTCGCGGCGACTGGGCCGGGCGAACCGCCGCACCGGAGGCACTGAACGTGGAGCTTAGGGCATGGTCGACGAACACGCCGCCCGACTGCATGTCGGTCGACCTCGGCTCGGGCGACCTGCGCTACTATGCGTCGACAAACGACCTGCCTTACGGCGTAGACAGCGACGTCTGGCGCGCGTCGAAATGTCTCCTGCGACTCGTTCCCGCCGCAGGAGAGACGTTCCGCATGGGCTCGCCGACCAACGAGACGGGCCGTACCCCCGTGCGTGAGGTCGCGCACAACGTGACGCTGACGAAGGATTTCTACCTAGGCGTCTTCGAGGTGACGATCGGCCAGTACACGAATGTCGTCGCCTCTTGGCCCAAGGACGCCACCAGGAAGGGGTTCGACTTCCCGATCAACCAGGTGGTCTATGACGACATCCACGGCGAGGGCGGTTTCCTGACAGTCCTCGGTTCGCGCAGCGGCGTGTCGTTCGGCCTTCCGACCGATGCGCAGTGGGAATTTGCATGCCGTGCCGGAAGCCGCGCATCGTACTGCAATGGCACCGACGCTGCGGCCGGCCTAGATGCGGTCGGCTGGTACAAGGACAGCTCGGGCTACCCGTCCGGGAGCGCCGCTACTCAGCGCGTCGGCATGAAGGAACCGAATGCATTTGGCATCTATGACATGCACGGCAACATCTATGAACTCTGTCGCGATTGGTATGCGGAAGGGGTGTCTTATTCCAATGGGTCGTGTGTGACAGACCCGACAGGCACTTCTACTGGCAGCACGCGTGTCGCGCGCGGCGGCTCCAATGGCGCGACCGCTGCGCAGTGCCGCAGCGCATTTCGCATGGGATTGTCTCCGTCCAGTGGCAACGCACACGTCGGCATTAGGATAAGCTGCCCAGCCGTAGCAAAATGAAATTTAGAAAGAAAGGATTTCAGCCATGAAGACATTTCTTCTTTTGTTGTCCGCTTTAGCAGCTTCAATCCTCGCTGCGGCGCCTACGGTAAGAACCGGGTCGGTGGTCGTTGACCAGAGCGCTGGGCGCAGCGTCACCGTGTCGTACGAGCTCCAGAACGAGCCCGCGGTAGTGACGGTGGATTTCCTGACCAACGGCGTTTCGGTCGGAGAGTCCAACGGCACGCGGCTTTCGGGCGATGTGAACAAGTTGGTGGAGGTTGGCGAAAGGTCGCTTCTCTGGGTGCCAGACCGTGAATGGGCGATGGTTCTTCCGGACGTCGACTTCACTGCCAAGGTGACCGTTTGGGCGACGAACTCTCCGCCGGAGATAATGGTCGTCGACCTTTGTGCCGGCAACACGGTGCGCTACTACACCTCGACCAATGCGCTTCCCCATGGTGGCCTTGCAAACGACATCTATAGAAGCGAGAAGATGGTGTTTCGCAAAATCCCCGCCGCACGAGTGCAGTGGCGAATGGGGTCGGACAGCACGGTGGAGGGGGACTCGCAGCGTGTTGCAAATAACGAGGTTCCCCATCTAGTTACGCTTACGGAAGACTTCTATATGGCCATATTCGAGTTGACGATAGACCAGTATCTGATGTTGACGCAAAGTGGCGACGGATCGTATGGTTCTGGCAATGTCGCCGGATCGTTCAAGCCGATTGTAAATGTTTCGTGGGCCACGATACGAGGTAGTGTCTTCAATTGGCCGACGAACGGCCATAAGGTTGATTCGGGATGTTTCGTTGGAAGACTACGTGCATTGACGGGCATGGACACAATCGACCTTCCGACTGACGCGCAGTGGGAGTTTGCCTGTCGCGCCGGATTCGGTTCCCCTTCTGGCACCGACGACACCAGGTACCAGATACAGCTTTGGGACGCTCTTGTGACCAATCGGGCATGGTATGCTAGCACCCCTGGTGTTGCCTCTTCTAGGCACAAGGTTGGAATGCTTCAGCCCAACAGGTGGGGGCTCTACGACATGCAGGGCAACGTCTATGAGTATTGTCTAGACTATTGGTCTTCGGGTGATGACTTCTCGGATGGGTCTCCTGCGACCGATCCAACGGGGCCTGCCACGCCTGTAAATGGGAATCGTGTCGTGCGCAATGGCTCTTATGGTGCGGCGCTAGATCGTATGCGCCCAGCCTTCCGTTTCAATGGTGGATATTCCGCCGCGCATTCGCATATGGGCTTCCGCCTTGCCGCCGGGGCATACGCGAGATGAGGCGACGGGAGCGGCGTTAAATGAGGTTTTGGCTATCTGTTTTCACGGCTTCTGTTCTTTCCGTAGTGCGTGCAGGCGGGACGTCTGTTGCGGGATATGATGCGATAGTCATTCCCGCGAACGCGGACGAATGCGTGAAATATGCGGCGAGCGAGCTGCGCGACTTCCTCGGGCGCACTTGCGGGCTGAAGCTTGAAGTGTCGGACGACTCCGCCCCGCTCACCAACCACGCCGTCATAGTCGGGCTCACAAGGCACACGGCGCGGCTGCTTGGGGAAGACTTCGACCCCGCCGTTCTCGGGGATGAAGGCTTTAGGCTTGTTTCTCGCCCGCCGCACTTCATGATCGTGGGGTCGGAACGGCGCGGCGCGCTCTACGGTGTCTACGAGTTCCTCGAGCGCTTTGCGGGCTGCAGGTGGTATGCGCCATGGTGTTCGGTGATACCGGAAGGTCGTGTGCTTTCCGTTCCCGTTGGCTTCGATGAGACGCAGCGTCCGGCGTTCGAGCTGCGCGAGCCGTACTGGACCGACATGCTCGACGGTACGTTCGCCGCAAGGTGCAAGGTAAACGGCAACAACATGCGGCTCGGCGCGAAGCACGGCGGCAAGCCGTGCCGCTTTGGTGGCGGGCTGGGGCCTGCGCACACGTTCCACAAACTCGTTCCGCCCGACAGGCACTTCAAGGACCATCCCGAGTACTTCAGCCTCGTCGGCGGCAGGCGCACAAAGGTGAAGACCCAGCTGTGCCTCACCAATCCGGACGTGGAGAGGATAGTGACCGAGCAGGTGCTGGCGGCTATCGAGAGGGATCCGACGGCCAAGTTCTACGGGATCAGCCCCGAGGATTGGAACAACGACTGCGGATGCGAGAGCTGCAGGGCCGTCGCGGAGGAGGAAGGTGCGCCGTCCGGCACGCTGCTGCGGTTCGTTAACCGCGTTGCCGAGGCCGTGGAGCGCGTGCATCCCGATAAGACGATAATGACGCTGGCCTACCACTGGACGCGCAAGCCGCCGAAGCACGTCAGGGCGCGGAGGAACGTCGCCATCTGCCTGTGTCCGATAGAATGCGACTACGCGTTTTCCATCGAGGAAAGCAAGTTTCCGCAGAACCGCTCGTTCAAGAGCGACATCGACGGGTGGTCGCGCGTCGCAGGGCCTCTCTATATATTCGACTACGCCACCGACTACAACTGGTACCTGCATGCGTTCCCCAATGTGCTGTCGCTCCAGGACAACATCAAGTTCTTCCTTTCGCACGGTGCGAAATACTTTTTCTCCCTCGGCGACTACCAGGGACGGCACGGTGACTTCGCAGAGCTCAAGGCGTGGCTGACGGCGAAGTGGGCGTGGAACCCGGACCTTTCCGCAGACGAGCTGCTCGACGACTTCTTCGCGGGCTACTACGGCGCGGCGGCACCGTACGTCAGGCGCTACTTCAACGCCGTGCATATCGTGCAGCGTCGGCGCTCCGCAGACGGCAGGAACCCGCTCAGCGTCCGCGAGGACGTGTGCGCCGAGACGCTTTCTGACGAATTCCTGCGCCGTGCGGAGGGCCTTTGGAAGAAGGCCGAGGCGGCGGTGAGGGACGACAAGCCCCGGCTCTACAACGTCAGGATGGGCGCGATGTCCACCGAATTCACGCGTCTGATGCGCATTGCGTCCGCCACGACCAAGGCCATTTCCACCGACGGCAGGCCGCCAAAGGTCGATATCGCCGCAGGACGCGAACTTGCGGCCAGGTTCCTTGCCAAGATGGACGAGGCGAAGAACGTGAGGATATGCGAGGGAAAAGCTTCTAACGAGACGGCGGTCGAAAGCATCCGCAGGCTGGCCGAGGGCGTGACGGTGCCAGCTATAGGCTGCTCCGCCCCGATGGATGCGTTCACGCTGCAGGAGCCAGGGAAGTGGTGCGAGTGGGTCGACGATCCTCTGGCCGAGGGCGGCCGCGCCGTCAAGGTGTTCGGGAACCACTACGAATGGTGCCTTCTCATGAAGATGAACCGCGTTGCGTTCCGCAAAGGCGAGAGAGCACATCTGCGCATTCGTGCAAGGGTCGTGCCAAGGCCCGATGCGGGGGGAGAGGCGTTCTGGGCCGGAGTATACGACCTCGCCCGGCGAACGGGGACGCTACGCGCGTCGATACCGGTGTCGCATTCCGAGAAGGGATATGTCTGGCATGACATCGGGGATTTCGAGCCCAACGCAATGCAGACGGTGTGGATAGGGTCTGGGCGTTGGCCGAAGGGCGGCGAGCCAGCCAAGGACTGCATATATTTCGACAGGATCGAGATAAAAAGTGCGGATGGCAGATAGGAGTGCGGCGGGGGACAGACCCTTGTGATGCGGTCGATGTGATACGGTTGGTTTTTAAAGGGGATGAAGAATGGCGGCGACAAAACGAACAAGAGCGAATCTTGAGTTTCTGCTTGTGAAAGCGGAGTTGAAGGGAGTGCCTGAAAAGGGGCTATGCGGAGGCTTCTTGCGGCGGCGGCCAATCTCATTTCAAGAATGTCGGAACGGCATTGTTGAAACGGCGGCGCGCTTTTTGCTATAATCCGCGCATAAAACCTGCAATACCTTTTCTGGCTGTGGCGCTTGCATCCGCCCTGTCGTTCGACGCAGGGCCTCTCGGCGAAAAGGCCGAGAACAAGGCCATAGGGCTCTTTTCGCATGGCGGCGTCGCCAACCATCCAGGCGACCTCGGCATGAAGCGGCTTGCAGACTTGATCTTGAAGGGCTTTAAGTAGAATGTCGCAAAATGCCAGGATTACGCGTCGCGGTTCTGGCGGCGCCACTCGCGCATCGATACGCCGTAGCGCCGCTTGAATAGCCTTTTGAGGTTGTCGGGGTCGTTGAAGCCGCAGTCGCGCCGCGCCCGATCTGGAGGATCGAGGTGATCATCTTCAAGCGAGATGGTGCTTTATCGCTGGTATGTCCGTGAGTCATACCAAATGTTAACGTGGCTATGCCTGACTAAATCACCATTGTTTTTGCTGATTTAGTCAAAACCCGTCGATTGAAAAGGTAAACGAAAGTTTAGGCAAGGCCACGCAGCGTCAGTGCCATTTCTGCCGTTGAAGTTGCGTTTACTTTTGCAAATTCCAGGCTTCGAGCGGGCGCAGGGAGGGCGCGAAGGT
>Ga0310690_10007471_pt1 | contig 14070 bp, 23 predicted proteins | sample AusTroGonzalo_MG_2_FD_207661 | JGI IMG/M metagenome (GOLD analysis project Ga0310690, IMG submission 207661) | Bovine rumen microbial communities from tropical cattle in Woodstock, Queensland, Australia - Gonzalo_04 (v2) (version 2) | ecosystem: Host-associated > Mammals > Digestive system >...
GGAAGCAGAGGGGGCGGTACTGTGATAACTACCGTGAACGACCTGGTTAGAGATCTCAGCAGATGCATAGAACGCGTTAAGACGGCATATCCCGACTGCATCAGCTGCCCGTACTTTCTCAAGGAATCGGATTGCATGATCGCCCTGATGACCGATGCAGTAGACTGCATCGTCACCCTGGAGAACCCGGTCCCGCCGCATGTTATGGATCTTGCAGAGCTTCGTGAGCTGCCCGTCGGCGCTGTGGCATGGCGGGAAACGTGCTGGCCAACGGAAGACGAGTACCGGTTCACGTATCGCCTGGATCCGGCCATGCGCGAGAAGTCGGATCCGCTGTACTATTGTGCGGACATGATGGTCGCATGGAATGGTTACGAGGATCTGGATGATCCGGAGCTTCTGAAGGTCGCGGAAGACGGTGGCCAGATCCGTTTCTGGTCATCAAAACCGACCGACGAGCAGCGGAGGACCGAGCCATGGCTGACGTAAGCATTGTCCCGGAGACTGGGATCTCCGAAGAACTCACTGCCGGTAATCAGCTCGCGCAGCTGGGCCGGTACATGGAGCAGATGGCGGCCGTCGTGGCGATGCTCCGGAAAGAGGTGGACACCTTGCAGAGAAACGCGCAGCGGGTGACGGTATCACATCAGCAAGCCCTGCAGCTGCAGCGGCTGATGCGGAACAGGGCAGAGGAGATCTGCGCACAGTATGAGCTGGATCCGGCAAAGCATGCCGCGGCGATCCGCAGGGAGATCCGGAAGCAGCTGCTGGATGCCGAAGGCATCAGCGACCTGCATGACATGCCGCTCGCGAACCGCGAGCCGGCGGCCATCTGGATCAAGTCCTGGCATATGTTCTCGATAGTTATGAAACGTCGGAGGATGGATCTGAAGAATGCTTAAGACAGACGGTGAGACCTGGACAATGGCAGAGATCGAGGAGGCGACGGGCATCAAGAAGGCCACGCTCAGGCATCGCTGCACCCTGCTTGGCATTCTTTCGCCGAAGCGCCGCGGGATCAAGGGCTATTATTATGAAGATATCATCGCAATGACGAAGACGCCGAAGCGCCCGGCAGCGATCAACAGGGCACGTGTGGCGCAGCTGAAGAAGCGGTTGATCAATGACGGATACGAGGTGGCCAAATGAACGATCATAGCGCCGGTGTCATCCTATGGATTATTATCTTCTGTTTTCTTATTTTCGTCATGGCACTGCTTAATATAGCAGACTAAGACATAACGACGTTCTGCCTGGGCGCGGGTGCGCCCGGGAGCATTGACGACTAAAGGGGTAGAAGGGAGCGATGCGTGGACGGCCTGATCATTGTAGGCCGCAAAGATCTGCAGGAAGAATATGTCGCCGAAATCATGCATACGGAGAAGCAGCTGACCGGTCCAGGGCTCGACCCGATCGTCCGGATCCTCCGTATACTGCGTTATCCGGCGCAGCATGCGATCTACTTTCCGACGATACCCATGAGCGTATCGCCGGTGCCAGGTGGGACGATCTGCCGTCTCCCGTATATTAGAGACGCTTCAGACGACGAGATCCGGCGATTTCCTAATTATGTGGAAAGTTTAGTCGCCGCCCGGCATGCGTACATGAACAGCTGCAACAACCAGAAGATGCGTGAGCTGTGCCTGAATGGCTGGACCACGCACATCCGGAAATCCTTAGTCACTTTTAACGAGCGAGATATTTAATTGTCATCAAAAGGGGTGCTATTAATGGAGTATGCTAAGATCTGGACAAGCTGGATCGAGGTCATCGAGCCGCTCAACGATAGTGAACGCGGAAGGCTTTTCACCGCCCTGTTAGATTACGCCCAGGACGAGGCAAAGCTGCCCGAGCTCAAAGGAAATGAGCGTTATTGCTGGCCGCTGATCAAGCAGGCCATCGATCGTGAGCGTGCGTTAGTTGATAAGCAGCGAGCGAACGGTTCCAAGGGCGGGCGCCCATCTAAAAACCCAAATAAACCCAACGAAACCCAAGAAAACCCAAATAAACCCAACGAAACCCATAAAGATAATGATAAAGATAAAGAAAAAGATAATTCTTTGAATGATGATGAAATGAGCAGCAAGGATCTACGCGCGGGCGCGCGCGAGACCCTCAGCGAAGCTTATCCATTAACTCGGATCCCGGAGATCTGGGTGGATCAGCTGACGGCGACAGCAGAGGAATATGATCTCACGAGAGACATGCTGCGGGAAGCCATTCTCCAGGCATCTGCGCACGGTGCAGCGTCGCCGGTCGCATATGCCATGGCTGTGATGCAGGATATGCATGCTCACGGTGAGACGTCAATATTTGAATACTCGCGCCGGCTGAGAGACGAGGGGCATGTATGACAGGAGGCGGATCTGTATGCCATTGATCAGCCGCGGGCTGTACTCTTATATCGAAGCGAGACTTCACAATCATACAAAGGACATCGAGCGAGCCGAGGCCAGGCTGAAGGAAGCCAGGGCGCGTGCATATTCAGCGTCTCAGGCACCTGCGGATCCGAACGGCGGAGGCCGCGCTTCCGGGCGCCATGATAAGGTTGAACGCGCAGCGATCCGCGTCACTGAGTGCGAGGAGCAGCTGCGCAAGGCGCTTGCATGGGATGACGTATGCGTTCGCCTGAGGCGGATCTGCAGCGAGAAAGAGCTCGCCGGACAGGTCGGCCGGTGGATCTACGACCGCGGTCTCACCCAGGCTGACTGCTGCCGGATGCTGAATCGCGACCGGAAGACGGTGCGCAAGCTCCAGGACAAGTACATCATGAACGCGCTGCTGCTTGCTGTGGAGGCCCAGCTCGTCAAGTTGGAGGATTACAGTGAAGAAGGCACCGAACATTAACAAACTAGGCCCATACGATTTCACGGATCCGGAAAAGCTTCCGGACCGTCTGCTGCTTAAGAAACTCTGCACGGCCATTCCTCAGTGTATGACATGCGATGTCTATGAGTGCGCATACGGACGGGAATATCGAAAACGGATCCGCGAGGGAACACTTGGGAGGAGCAAGAAGCGTGGAAACAAATAAGCTCATCGATCGACTTCGCGAGATCTCGAGGATCGGAATTGTTAATTATAAGCATGACACTCCGGTACTCATCGAAGCAGCTGACAGACTCGAGGAGCTGGAAAAGCGAAACGAGCCGATAGAGCAAGAACCGAAATTGTTGACGTTAGAAGAAGTAAAGGCGTTTGACTGGGATTACTGCTATTTGGAAGAGGAACGCTTACCCGGGAATGAATATAGGGCTGTCTGCGGAGATTATGCGCTTACGTGCATCACATGGCCTTGTGTAACGTCAATGAGGATACAATACGGTGACAACGGCTACGGAAAGAAATGGCGTTGCTGGACGGCTAAACCGACAGACGAGCAGAGAAGGGCTGTGAAGTGGGATGCTGAAAAATGAAATCATTAACCACATGGATGCTGACGAACTTCGTAATTATGTGGTAACTCAGCGTGAAATACTGGATGTTTATGGTGAACTGACATTTGCTCATAATAGTGTGATTTGTCGATGGGAGGACCTGTATCACGCACTTGAGCATAAGGAAGATGTTTTAATGAATCTCAATGCCAGGAAAGGCGATATGGCAATAATTGAAAACGCGATGATGATCAAGTACAGGGAATATCTCCAAAAACCTGTTGAAGAAATTCAGGCAGAAAGGGTGTTCTACCATGAGGCTGATTGATGCGGACGCATTTGATGAAGTGCTACAAAATGCACAAACGGAATGCAAGAAAAACGGTGGAAACTTCCGCTATGGCGTTTTATCAAATGTACGGGCAAACCTTGCAAAGATGCCGACCATAGATGCCGTGCCTGTCACGAAATTCTGCGAGTGGCTTGAGAAACACGGATGCCACATCCTCAAGGAAGCCTTTATGGCCAATGTGCAGCTGTTCAGAGCGGATATGGAAAAAGGTGAATAGAAAATGAGGATGATTGATGGGGATGCGCTGATGGAAAAGATGAAACACCGAAAAGAGCATGTCGGAAGACCATCAGACCCGCTGTGCTTAGTCGAAGATGCACCGACCATCGATGCAGTGAAAGTACGACATGGGCATTGGATACCAGCAGACATCTATCACGAAAATGTGTATGTCTGTTCTGTATGCCATGCCGATATAGCCGTTCCAATCAATTTTGATTACCGCCCAACATATAAGTATTGCCCAATGTGCGGGGCGAAGCAAGACGAGGTGACAACATGAGAAAGTGGATATCGGTTGAAGAGAGACTGCCAGATGAAGACATGCGGGTGCTGTGCTACTGCCGTGGGAATCAATACGATATATGCCATTTTCAAAAACGACGCAATACATGGTTTGACAGAAGTTGGAATTGCTATAGGCAAGGTTACGTTACCCATTGGATGCCATTGCCAGATCAACCAAAGGAGGAAGAGATTATGAAATATAACATCAAAGTTGGAGAAAAATATCTTATCGGTGAAAGTTTTACCGAAACGATTAAAGGAACGATTACCGGCGATACAACCGCAGTATACAGCAGATGCGTAGGAGAAATGGCCGCATATGATTTCTGCGACTGTATTGAAGAGGCGAGTGCATTTGACCAAGTAACGGCATGCGATTATGTTCGCGGAATCATGGAACGTCAAATGTATGGCTTGTACAAAGGGGATATTAAACTATTTGATTCAGAGCACGAGGAAACCATCGTGCATTGCAACAACGAGAATAACGCAAAAGTTATAGCGCGGATTTTGGACATGGATGAAGCAGGGCATTTCATTACAGAGGAATCCATTTGGGGGAAAGATGGATTGAACGAAAAAGAATGCGAGGAGGAAAAGTGAATAATGACGAGTGATTACAGGCCAATCAGCGATACGGAATATGGTACCGCAACTAACAAGAACTCTGCCGTTGCGGAATATGCAAACGATATGGCGTACGAGACTACAACCAACCCGAAGCTTACCATTGGGGCGCTTACGTTAGAAACGTTGGATATGCAAGCAGAAACATCGGCGATGTTATGTAAAATTGTAAGCACGATGTCGGGCGATGAATGCACAGCAACTCCTGTTAAGCCAAGCGAGAATTTGATGTCAAGACTTGTGGCGATTCGGGAGAACCAGAAAGACATAATGAGAGACGTAAAAGCTATCGTAGATATGCTGTGAGGCGAGCGAATGAGCGGAATGCGTTTTGTCTTTTGCAGTTATTGCAGTGAGTGGACATGGGTTTATCCCGAAACAGTAATGCGTTGTCCACATTGTGGGAGAGATGTCACATGTAGGGATAAAGATGGTGAGGTGACACCAGACACCGAAGTCGCACCTATTGTCCGATGCAAGGACTGCAAATACTATTCCGGGGCAAACGACAAAGACGGGTATTTTACAGCAATAGGATTTTGCAATCATGAAAGCCATCACATCATGCCTTTGCGCTATGACTTTTATTGCGCTGACGCAAAGAAAATCTAGATTATGCTTTTTTTGTGACTGCGAACGGTTGAAAAATAAGAAGATGTAAAATTGATGCATCATTTTCAGATTCTTTAATTAGTAAGAATTATTCTCATGAATTTGTCAGACTGTTATTAACGTAAAATTCGGAGGGAATATGGGACACAAAATGGAGCCGATCAGAAGCCTCGACCAGGTCCATGACATCGAGGTCACGCTCAGCCGGCTGGATACTGAGCGCGGCCGCCGGATGTTCCTTCTCTGGGAGACCGGCATTGAGCTCGGTCTTAGGATCGGGGATCTGGTCACGCTGCGTGTCGGAGATCTGCGCGGCCAGAAGACATACACCTTCACGCCGCAGAAAACTAAGCATACGAAGAAAAACCCGCAGCCGGTCACGATTACGTTAAGTCCGAAACTTAAGAAAGTGATCGAGGCGCGCACAGTCGGCATGACGGATCAGGCGTGGCTGTTCGTCAGCAGGAAGAAAACGCCTGGCGGAAATCCGAGACACATCAGCCGGCAGACCGCTCTGAATGACATCAAAGAGATCGGCCGGATCTGCAAGGTCGGGATCCCGATTGGATGTCATACTATGCGCAAGACATTCGGGTACCAATATTACAAAAAGCAGCGGGACGTGGCCAAGCTGCAAAAGTGGTTCGATCACAGCACGCCGGAGATCACGCTGATCTATATCGGGATCGCCGAGGATGAGCTGCGCGAGATGACAGACAACAGCCCATTCGCAGATCTGACAGACGTCGTCCTCTGATTACTTTGGTGTACCACATTGACTTATTTTCGCGGAGGTGATATCGTATGCTCACAAAAGGTATGTCAGGACACGCTGCGCAGCTGTGTCCTTTTTGTGTGCGCGTGGCGGTTATACCCCTTTTCCGCCAGCGGGGTCACCTGCGGACAGAACACCGCGGAGGAGGGCTGGGTGACATTGCCACATGATAATTACTATTCAAACGCCAGACACCGAGAGTGGCGCGAGAAAGTAATAGAGCGAGCCGGTTTTCTTTGCGAGGAATGCAAGCGTTACGGCCGGACAGATAAAAATGGATTGCCGGTCAGAGCAACGACCGCTCACCATATCAAGAACCGGGAAGATTATCCGGAGCTGCAGTACGATGTTAGGAACGGCAAAGCGTTATGCAAGAAATGCCACAATATAGCCCATCCTGAAAAAGGGAATGGTCACAGATACTGGTATTGATGTGCGGTTAGTGCAAGCTTAGTTCGCAGGCGCGCATGAGCTGCTCATTCCGGCGGGATCCATGCTCACGCACGCGCGGATTTTGTCGGAAAATTTTCAGATCCCCCCCGGTCAAAATTTTTTGAGTTGGGGGGACGGCAGCCGGGAAGGGGCCCCCCGTATATCCGCGGGGGAGAGAGCAAAGAGGGGGATAATATGCGAAAAAAGCCGGGTGACGGCACGTGAAACCGACCACGCAAAAAGGATTTGCCGGCAAGATCCGGGCCGACCTGAAAGCCTCCGGCACGTACAAGCCGGAATTCGAGCGCGTGATCTATCGGCTGGCGGATCTGTATGTGCGCATGCAGCAGGCCCGCGCGCTGTATCAGGAGACCGGTGAACAGCCGATCATCACATCGACGAACAAGGCCGGAGCTGAGTACTACACAAAAAATCCGTACCTCAACGAGTTGGACTTTCTGCAGAAGAGCGCGCTGGAGCTAGAGAAAGAACTCGGGCTCACTCCGGCAGCGCTTAAGAAGATTAACGAGGCCGCCATGACGGTCAAGGCTGACGAGGATCCGCTTTCCGCCGCGCTCAGCCGGCTGCGCGTCGTTAGTTGAAAGGCAAGTTTGCAAAAGAGGTCCTCGACTACTGTGCAGGCGTCATAGACGGCAGCATCATTGCCGGCGAGGACCGGATCCTGACCTGCAGGCGATTTCTTGAGTTTCTCAAGCGAGATGACATCGACGTCAGAACGCATGACGCGGATCTCGTGATCGGGCTCATCGAGTCGACCTTCCACCATCGCCAGGGCGAAGCGCTCGATGCTACGCCAATGCGCGGCAAGCTATTCCTTCTGGAACCGTGGCAGAAACTCTGCGTCTATGGCATGCTCATCTTTTTCAAGAAGGGCACCCGGGAACGTCTCGTAAAAGAGGCGTTCATTTTTATCCCGCGGAAAAACTCCAAGACGCTTTTCGCCGCGGCCCTCGGATGGGCGCTTGCTATCCTGGAGCGGGAAAGTGGCTCCAAGGTGTACGTTGTCGGCGCAGCCCTGAAGCAGGCCATGGAGACATTCGACAGCTGGGTGTATAACGTCCGTTTCCTTTATCCGACGGATAAGAAGATGGACACAGCCGGCTGGCAGATCCTTAACAACTCATTCAATCACGCGGTGATCAACGAGCACATGGCTGGCGGATCCGTTCAGCTGCACGCGCTTGCCAGCAATCCGGATAAGCAGGATTCATTTAACGCCAACGTGATCATCGCAGATGAGATGCACGCTTATAAGAGCGCGAAGCAGTACACGATCCTCCAGGAGGCGACGGCAGCATATACGAACCGCCTGGTGATCGGGATCACGACCGCAGGCGATGACGGTACCGGATTCTGCGCGCAGCGCCTGGCATATTGCCGTAAGGTGCTCAACGGTACCGTGCAGGATGACCAGTATTTCATCTTCATCTGCGCAGCTGACAAGGATGAGAACGGAAACGTCGACTATCTGGATCCAATCCAGATGCAGAAGGCCAATCCCAATTGGGGAATAACGATACGCCCGGACGATATGATCAACGACGCCATGCAGGCCCAGAACGATCCGCAAATGCGGAAAGACTTTCTGAGCAAGCGGCTGAATGTTTATACATCCAGTATGCGGTCGTATTTCAATATCGATGAATTCGTCAGATCCAATGAGCGTGCCGAGCAGGCTCTCGGCATAGATCCGGGATGGAGCCTCGACCAGAAGATCCGGAAGCTGGCTCAGCTGCCGGGCGTCAAGTGGTACGGAGGAGCTGATCTTTCCAAACTGCACGACCTGACCGCAGCTGCGTTGCATGCCTGCTATAAGGATATCGACATCGTGATCCCGCATTGCTGGTTCCCGGTGACGGCAGCAGCCAGGAAGGCCGATGAGGACAATATTCCTCTGTTTGGCTGGCGGGATGACGGATGGCTGGACATGTGCAACGCGCCGACCAATGATCACACAGCCGTCGTGCGCTGGTTCCTACACATGAAATCCTTAGGATTCAGGATCGCCCAGGTCGGCCATGACCGTAAGTTCTGCCGGGAATATTTCGTCGCCATGAAGCAGGCCGGCTTCGTGACGGTGGACCAGCCGCAGTATTTCTACAAAAAGTCCGAGGGCTTCCGCCGGATCGAACAGAAGGCCAAGAACGACAAGCTGTATTTCCTGGGCGCGCAGCCGTATCTGTACTGCGTCCAGAATGTGCATGCGATCGAGAAGACGGACGATATGATCCAGTACGAAAAAATCCAACCAGAGCACCGCATCGACATCTTTGATGCCGATGTTTTTGCTACCGTGCGAATGCTGGAAGATCAGGAGCGCTCTCAGAAGGCGCAGAAGTGGTGGGGTGATACATGAGCAAGAAACACAAGACACGCGCGGCGCAGCCCGCGCAGCGCCGGAACAATGCCGGATCCGTGGCCATCTGGCTGAATGACGGCGATATCTGCTGCCCGGGCTATACGCGCCTCAGCGACTGCCCGGAGATCCAGACAGCGTGCCTGCGCATCGCGGAGCTGATCGCCAGCATGACCATCTACCTCATGCGGAACGGACCGGGTGGCGATGAACGGATCCAGAACGAGCTGAGCCGGATGATCGACATCACGCCCAACAGATCCATGACGCGCATGCAGTGGATGACGGCCATCGTGATGAATCTACTGCTGCACGGTGCAGGCAACAGTATCGTGCTGCCGCATACGCACGGCGGGATCCTTGCCAGCCTGGAGCCGATTGCAGCTGCCCGCGTGCAGCTGGCACCGGTGAACGGCAGCTACCGGGATTATAAGATCCTTATCGACGGAAATCCGCACGATCCGAATGACGTGCTGCATTTCGCTTATAATCCGGATCCGGTTTATCTCTGGAAGGGTCGCGGCATTACTGTTACGCTGCGCGATGTGGCCAACAACCTGAAACAGGCCCAGAAGACAAAGAACGCCTTCATGAGATCCGAATGGAAGCCGAGTATCATCGTGAAGGTAGACGCCTTGTCGGAGGAGTTCGCTTCGCCGGAGGGCCGGCAGCGTCTGCTGGAGAGCTACATCAACCCGCCGGCACCGGGTGCGCCGTGGATGATCCCGGCCGAGGCGTTCTCCGTGGAACAGGTCAAGCCGCTCAGCCTGTCAGATCTGGCAATCAATGAGGCGGTCGAGATTGACAAGAAGACAGTCGCCAGCGTGATCGGCGTGCCGGGATTCCTCCTGGGCGTCGGCCAGTTCAATCGCGACGAATGGAACAATTTCATCCAGGCGAAGATCCGGCCGATCGCACTGATCATCCAGCAGGAGCTGACGCGCGGACTGATCATCTCAGAAAAGTGGTATCTGCAGATGAATTACTGGTCGCTGATCGATTACGATCTCGGCGCGATCAGCAATATCCTGCTCGCCGGCGCGGACCGTGGGTATGTCAACGGCGACGAATGGCGCGACCGCATGCATATGCCTCCGGCAGGCCTCAAGGATTTCCGTGCGCTGGAGAATTACATCCCGACCGATATGGCCGGGCTGCAGAAGAAGCTGGTGCAGCCGGAATGAAACTGACACTTTCGTGCCCGAATGCGGAATACCGCGAAAAGATGATCATCTGGTGCAAGAAGACGGGGCAGCCATGTGCTCACGTCTTTTTCAAATCCTGTAAAGGCTGGTGGGCCCTGCATAAGACGGCGGACAGCTGCCCGCTGCGGAAGGAGTAGACAATGGAAAACCATCGCACCGTGCGCACCATGCGCACAAAGTTCGAGACGCGCGAAGAAGGAAACAAGAGGCACATCACCGGTTACTTCGCGGTTTTCGACGAAACATATGAGATCGCGCCCGACATGAGCGAGTCAATCGCCAAGGGCGCTTTTACGAGGTCGCTGGCAGAAAATGGCGATGTCCGCGCCCTGGTCAATCATGACACCACGCTAGTGCTCGGCCGCACGAAGGCCGGGACCCTCGAACTGAGGGAGGACGATCACGGCCTGTGGGGGGACATCCTGATCAATCCGAACGATCAGGACGCAGTCAACCTGTGGGAACGCGTGAAGCGCGGCGATGTTGACCAGTGCTCTTTTGGGTTCGATGTCATCAAGGAGGCTGCCGAGAGCCGAGCTGATGGATCGACCCACTGGACGCTGCAGGACGTCGAGCTTTTTGAGGTCAGCCCATGCACATTCCCGGCATACGAGACCACCCAGATCCAGGCGCGCGCCGCGCAGCGCGATGATCTCCGCGCACGCAGGATGGCAGCCTGGAAAGAACAGCAGAAAGCGAGGATCAAAAATGGCTCTAAAAGCTTTGATGCTGCGTAAGCGCATCGATCTGAAGAACAAAGAGCTGGCATCCGTCCGCGAGAGCCTTGACGCTCTGAAAGAGCGCGAGAATCAGCTGGCGAACGCCATCGACGAGGTCCAGCGCGAGGAGGAGCAGGCCGCCGTCCAGGAGGCCGTTGATCAGCTGATCGAGGAAAAAGAAAAGCTGGAGAAGTCCGCCGAAGAGCTGGACGCCGTCATCAAGGATCTTGAGGATCAGCTGGCAGCTGAGGAAGAAACTCAGGATCCCGCACCCCAGACCAACCCCGCTCCCGAACAGGAGCAGAACAACGAAAGGAGCACTGTTGTGCCTATGATCCGCAAGAATTTCCGCGCCCAGCTGCGCGAGCGCCTGGCGCCCATCGTCACTCGTGACGAAGTCAAGGAGTATCTGTCTCAGGTCCGCACTGCCAAGATGCAGCAGCGCACTCTGAACAATGTCGGCCTGACCATCCCCGAGGTCATGCTCGGCCTGCTGAAAGAGAACGTGGAGAATTTCTCCAAGCTCTATAAGCACATTAACGTCAAGCCCATCAACGGCACCGGCCGCCAGCTCATCATGGGCACCGTTCCGGAAGCCATCTGGACAGACTGCTGCGCGCAGCTGAACGAGCTGGATCTGGCCTTCAACGATCTTGAGGTCGATTGCTATAAGGTCGGCGGCTATTTCGCCGTCTGCAACGCGAACCTGGAAGACAGCGATGTCGACCTGGCTGCTGAGCTGATCGAAGCCCTGGGCAAGGCTATCGGTATCGCTCTGGACAAGGCGATCCTGTTCGGCCGCAATGCTGACGGCGCTCTGAAGATGCCCATGGGCATCGTGAGCCGCCTGGTGCAGACCTCCCAGCCTGCCGGCTATCCCGCGACCGCCCGCCCCTGGGCTGATCTGCACACCAGCAATGTCAAGACCATCGTTGCCGGCACCACCGGCGCTGCTCTGATCGCCGCGATCGTCAAGGCCTTTGGCGCTGCAAAGGGCAAGTACAGCACCGGCCATAAGGTCTGGGCCATGAATGAGACCACCTATACCGAGCTCATGGCTGCCACCGTGACCGTGGACGACAACGGCCGCATCGTGACCGGCGTTGCTGACACCATGCCCGTCATCGGCGGTGCGATCGAGCAGCTGTCCTTCATCCCCGACAACGTCATCATCGGCGGCTATTTCGATCTGTACACGCTGGCCGAGCGCGGCGGCGCTCAGTTCGCCCAGAGCGAGCATGTCCGCTTCCTGCAGGATCAGGTCGTCTTCAAGGGCGTTGCCCGTTATGATGGCGGTCCCGCGATCGCCGAGGGCTTCGTGGCCATCGGCATCAACGGTACATCCGTGGATGCCACCGCTGTCACCTTCGCTCCGGATGACGCCAACGACGTCACCGCGATCGCCCTGAACACCTCGACTGCCACCGTGGCAGTATCCGGCTCCGTGCAGCTGCGCGCGATCACCAGCCCCGGCAAGGGCACCGTAACCTGGGCCAGCGCGACCTCCGCTAAGGCGACCGTCGACTCCAATGGCCTGGTCACCGGCCATGCCACCGGCTCCAGCGTGATCACCGCGACTTGCAACGGTCTGACCGCGTCCTGCACGGTCACCGTCACGGCCTAATCGCTTCGGGAAGGGGGGAGCTGAGTCATGCGCTATCTCATAGCGAATCCGTGCATGGATCACGTGCACACGTTGTTTTACACCTCAATGATGGGGCTGCAGCGTCCGGAAGGCACTGAGATCGCCGTGACCAGCTCCTCGCTCGTTTATGACGCCAGAAACCAGCTCGCGCGCCGTGCCGTGGAGAACGGCTTCGACCGCGTGCTCTGGCTGGACAGCGACATGACCTTCGAACCGGATCTCCTGAACCGCCTGGCGGCCGACATGGACGCTGGCGCGGAAATGGTGAGTGTCTTGTATTTCACGCGCAAGACACCGGTTGAGCCATGCGCATACGCCAGGATCTGGGAACGCCCACTGCCGGATGGCAGCAAGGTACCGACTGTCGACCCGATCACCGAATGGCCTGAGAATGATCTCATGGAGATCGCCGGGTGCGGTTTCGGAGGTGTCTTGATGAGCACAGATCTGATCCGCCGCGTGGCCGAGCGTCACCGGCTTCCGTTCTCACCGGCCATCGGCTATGGTGAGGACATCTCTTTCTGCCTGCGCGTCCGGGACCTGGGCGCGACGATCTATCTGGATCCGCGCATTAAGGTCGGACACGCCGGCATCTCTATCGTAAACGAGAGCACATGGCTCTCCGGAAAACAGGAGGCATAAGCATGGCCCTCAACACCGCGACCGTCTTGTTGCTGGTGAAAACGCGGCTCAACCGGCTCGCGGGTGATACCAGCCTGGACGATTACCTTACCGCACGCATCAACGGCGCAGTCACCGAATTGGCCAATGTCGGTATAACGATCGATACGGATGACACGTCGCTCACACTTTTCCTCGTGGATTATGTGGTCTGGCAGTACCAGTGCCGCGACGACAGCGGGGCAATGCCTGACTGGCTGCGCCTTCGCCGGCGCGAGCTCTGGCTGAAACAGAACACGCAGCACGGAGGTGGATCATGATCCTGGACACAGGCATCTGCTCCGTCTTCCAGGTGACCGACGGTGCGACAGGCGGCGGCATGCCGCAGAAGTCATACACGCTGCTGTGCCAGTCCTGGTACGGCACGCCGGCTTTTGAGACATCGCCTGCGCACCCGACGGACAACCGGCGAGAGCTGGAAACATCCACGCGGATCCGGATCCTGCAGCACCGTGAGATCAAGCAGAATGACATCGTCGTGCTTGCCCAGGCAGACACCTGGGCGAAGGTCCCGAGCGGCTCGAAGATCTATGAGATCACACGCGCCTATCATGGCCAGGATGATGATGGACCGACGCTGATCAGCGATCTGACCCTCAGGGAGGTGAGCCCGTGACACTTGCTGATATCAAGACGTTGCTGGCATCCGTAGATTCCGGCGTGCGCCACTATTACAGCATGGGCACCGGCGAAGCCTATACCTGCTGGGAGGAGACACAGCGCCTGCCGCTCGTCGGCGATGATTACCACTGTGAGATCGG
>Ga0310690_10007474_pt1 | contig 14066 bp, 17 predicted proteins | sample AusTroGonzalo_MG_2_FD_207661 | JGI IMG/M metagenome (GOLD analysis project Ga0310690, IMG submission 207661) | Bovine rumen microbial communities from tropical cattle in Woodstock, Queensland, Australia - Gonzalo_04 (v2) (version 2) | ecosystem: Host-associated > Mammals > Digestive system >...
CCAGATTTTGTATTTCAACTCTTAATTTCTTTTTAGAAAACATCTAAACCTCGTAATATAAAACCCATCTATCATTCAAACCATAATACAAAGGGTCTAAATTTCCCTGTGTATCTTCAAAATAAATACTTCCAGTAAATTTATTTTTATTATATTGCACCAAATTAACACCAGACAAACAAATTTGACCGTTTATTAAATTCACACCATCAACTGTTAAATTCATATACATAAACACACCCCTTGAAATAAATTCAAAGGTACATTGTTGTCCACCTAAGTCAATATTAAAAATCTGATTTGGAATAGGGTCTAATGGAATTATTTGTTTTGTCATTTGTATTTCTCCCAACTTCTAGTTGCCTTATTCCCAGTATTATTAGTATTTGTTTTATCTGGTGAATTTACTTTAACCAAACTATACATATCTTCTCTAACAGAACCAGTTATAATTTCTTGAAATTGAAGTTTAGCTATCAATAAACCAGCCCCATTTTCACGACTATATCCATAATCTAATTTCATGAAGTTTAAACTATCAATATTTCCATAAGGTGTCACAATCCTAAAAGTATCTATGCTTCCCTGATACTTTTTAAGAGTATTTAACATATTTTCAATATAATATTGAACACCACCCTTACCAAGCTCTATAACACAAATATTTGGTTTTTTTATCTTATTTACAGACCTAAAAGACCCCTTTTCAACAGCATTTTGGACAATCTGTGAGTCCTGCGAACCATTAAATGAAACAAAAGTATCAAATTCAGCAATAGTATCATAAGAACTATCTGTATTTGGATATAAATTATCTATTTCCTCTAATATAAGACTACTAAAAGAACGACCTATTTTTTGTCTGACATTTTCAATAACATTATCGCTTTGTGGTTGTAATTTTTTATTCTTTAAGATTTGAATATCCCACTTCGGTTTTACTATTGTTTTTCCATCATTTGATATTGTAGGTAATGTTATCATTTTAACCACCCCTTACCGATTGATACATATAATTTATAGGTGCAGAACCAGAACCATCCTCTGATTGTCCATTTACATCAACACTCTGCTCTATTTGACCCGTTGCTTCATTGAAGTTGGCTTCCGTATTTACATTCAAATTTACTATTGGCATAGAACCAGAATTATCAGCTTGGACAACTTCATTACCATTCAGAATTTCATCTTCATAAACATATTCAATTTCATAATCATTATTGTTAAAAAGTGTGTCTTTCTTACCTATACCAAGTTTTGCCCTTAAATTATTTGCCGCTTCGTGTGATAACTTGCCCTCTTTTTCTTGTTTATCAATAGCTTCAGCCATATTAAGAGCCTTAGAGTCATCAGCATCATCACCAAATAACTTTTTACCAAGCCAACTACTTCTTAACCAAGCAAAAAATTGTCCGAACCATTCTCCAACCATTTTTACCGCTTCAAAAAAGCCTTTTAGGACATCTATAATCCCTTTTGCAACAAGACCAAATGCTTGTAAGACACCTTTTAAAAATTGGAATAATTTTGCTACTTCATCTCCCTCACCAATAATATCGCTGAATGAGTCAAATAAATAACCAAAACTATCTTGTAAAGTCTTAAAAGCAATAGTAAGTAAATCTGTAAAAAATTCTATAACTGGTGCTAATCCAGCCATTACTTTATCAATTAAAACACCAACAGTTGTTTTTAATGTAGCAAAACTCTCATTTAATGACCTTAAACTAGCTATTTCTCCACCAGTAACAGCACCTGTTCTTCTTTCACGTTCTCTCCTAGCTTTTTCCATACCTGCACGACCAAGAGCAAGCTCATTTACCAAATCTTGTTCTATTCCAAAATTGTCGTGTAAGAATGTTGATACTTCTGCCATTGAACGACCAATAGCCAACTGGCTCTTTGTCCAATCGGCTAAATCACCCATCACAGCATCAGCTCTTTTGGTATTTCCCATACTATCCCAAGCAGAAATACCCATTGCAGAAAGTTTAGCGGCAAACTCTCCCTCACCCATAGATAAACGAGCCAAACCACTTGTAATATTATCAAGTAATCTATCTACGGCTTTGGCATCTCCACCTATCGCAGAAAAAGCATTTCTCATAGACGATAATTTTTCGGTGGCAATTCCTGTCTTATCAGCCAACAACCCCATTGACCGACCAAAGCGTGACGCATCAATAGCCATTTTTGTAAAACCAGCAAACCCAGCAAACTTCATCAATTTACTGAAAGCATTTGTTGTCTTTTTGGCTGTCTTTTGAATACCATTAAGGCGTTTGCCAAGCTCTTTCAAACCCATTTGGGCTTTCTTGCCATTAAAAATAACGTCTAGTGTAATTGTTTCTGCTACTGCCATTATTTTCTCCTACGCCTTTCTTTCGCCTTTTCTAACACCTTCTGTTCATTAGCTACTTTTATTATAATGATTTCATAAAGGTTATACAAATCCTCTAATCCATACACCGTTTGTAATTCGTGAAGCGTTGCCAGTTTGCTATTTACTACTGAACCTATCATTGGCGGAACATTGACATAACTCGCCAAGGAGTCATCGGTCTTTATTTTGACCCTGACTCCCCGCCTTGTTCTAAAAAACCAAGAATAAGTTTCAATGCTTCAACTCTTAGCCGAAATAACGTTGTCCATTCTTCTATGGTTGCGTCAACCATACTTCCTTTTAAATTCACATATACTCCGTCTTTTTTAAACGAAGCACAAGCTAATAATTCATCCAAAAGCGGTTGAGCTTCTTCATATTGAACAGAAGAAAAAGCACTAAGTAAATCAACAATATTCATTTTACCCAAAGCACTTATGTTCTGTCCTGCACGCCCAAACAGGCAGAGGGCTTTTGTTGCCCATCTGTCTGCCTGAACAGCACCCATTTCTACAATCTTGAATACCTTTCCAGTATCTCGACCATCTTCAATCGTTATTTCAATCTCTTTTCTCATTTTATCCTCCAATTAAATGATTATAAAGAAGCAACCTTAATATCTTCACAAGTGAAAACCGCTTCACGAGGAGCTAAAACCTTTTCAGCATTCGGAATTAGTTTATAACCTGTTAAAATACAATTCGTTAAAGTATATGTTTTACCAACACTAGGACAGGTAATAACAATATCACCAAAATAAGGTTCTTTCGCAACTTCCATAGTTTGCCATAACAAATCTAAACCATCTAAAGACGGACTATTGGCTTCAAAGTTGAAAGAAATTTCCTTTTCAACTGGCGTATAACCTGCCGCCATATGCCCATCTACACCCATACGGTGTTCAATGATTTCATAATTGTCTTGACTCCAAGCCCCATCTGTGGAAAAGTTTTCAAACTTTAATCCAGCAGGAAACAAAGAGGAATAGTAGTAAGCACTAGCGTTTGCAGATGTAATATCAATACTCATTTTTCACTCCTTATAATAAAACAGTTGATGTTCCCTGAATACGTTGGATAGAACCACCATCCATATACCAGAAATTCACAACAGGTGTTCCACGTTCTTGACGGACTTGTGTTGTCGGGTCAAGAATTTGTAAGTACCAACCCTGTGTTTCCAATTCACCACTAATATCCAAACCAGCTTCGGATTGTACTGTGGCTTTTTGGCTTTCACTTAAAGAAACACCTTGACGGATGAAACCAGCGTTGATGGCTGTCTTAATCGTGTCCATAGAAGCCGCACGAAGTACACCATATCCCGCTTGATTATACGGAACTGTGTTATTCATTATTAAGGCGTTAATCCAAGCATTCTGTAATCCATCACGGATAAATACTTGACCGTAGTAAGTATCAACCCATTTGGCATTTCCAGAAATCTGTCCATTTTGGAACAATTTGAACTGATTTGAAGCCGTAGCATAATTTCCATAGAAGTTATAACCATTGGCTAACAAAACAGGAGCATCCGTTTCATTATTTAATGTATAAGCTAAACCACCTTGTTGTTTATAAGCCAAAGTTTTACGACCATTCAATTTTGATGGGTCAATAGAAGCAACCACACCCATTGCCATAGCACCCAAAGCCTTTGTATTATATAAAGAAACAACACCATAATAATCAGCCACTTGATGAGCCAAGCAAGCACTATTATTAGGGGTTAAACCAGCATTTGAGCTATCAACCAAAGCATACATAAACCGAACACCTTGACTATTGCACCATTCAGCTAATTCCAAAGCTTCGTTATCTGTTTCTGTATAAACAGGCATAAATGAGAAGAAGTTAGAATTGCTATTAACACAACCTTTCATCGTGTCTGTTAAAGATGTAACAGCAGCACCCTGTGAAACCGTACCACTTGATAATCCCAAAGCATCGGCAGCCGTACCACCAGCAACCGTAATAGTACTGGAAGAACCAGTTGTTGGGGAAGTAATCACAAACGCTTTAAAATTGCTATTCCAAGTGCAAGTTGTACTAGCTAATCCAGAAGCTAAATTTGTTTGGATTTCAGAAGCAACGTCACTATAACTTGTTAAAGCAGAAAAATTTAATCCAGTTGCAGAAATATCGGTTCCATTAACCGTAATTGTCAAAGTTCCAGCTGTAATTGTTTTTAATTCAGCCAAAGAAGCGGCTTCCGAACCACGTAAGAAAGCGGCACAAGCCACATCAACCTTACGATAAAACCATAATACATCAGGTTTCTTACTTGAATTACTATCAGCAATAAAGTAATTCCCAGCTAATTTATATTCATTAGAACTTGTACCAAAATAAGCACCAACAGCAGATTGACTATAAAAAGGAACAGCAGTAGCGGTCGGTAAGTCTGTATTTTTGGATAAAAATGTTCCAACAAACGCCAAACCAGATAATCCACCACCAATTACTCGGGGCGTAATATCCACTAATTGTGAAGCAGGTATTGTCATTTTTTATAACTCCGTTTCAAAAATATTTAGTTCTGCCGTATTAAACCAATCTTGACTATCACTAACGGCGTCCTGATAATCAAACTCTAATCTAGCCATCCAGCGTTCTACATATTCTTTTTCGCCAGATACACCAGTTAAATTTTGTGCATCATCACAAGCAATCGGCTGTATTCCATAAGGCTTGAAAAACTGACACAAAAATTCAGTTCTGGATATATTTATTATATCATTTGCCCTGTCAAATGCCAAATTGCCATAAAAATCTATTTGAACCTCTAATCTGAAGTGTTGATAGCTCGTATTTCCATTGATATTCGTCACAACTCTTGGTGTACCATATCTAAATGGATTTAATACAGTAAATATAATATAATTATTATCAGCAGGAAGTTGAACGTGATTATTATATCCAGCAATAATGTTATTTGCAGGACAATTCGTGTATCTAATCAACATATCCCTGACAGCTTTTTGAATATTCTGTTTAAGACTCATGGCTTCCCCCTAATTGCAATGCACCAACAAAATGCGACCAACCACAGGTTTCATACCAATCTTCTGGCATATTTACGACATAATATGTCTTACCATTACAAACAACTTTATCTCCACCACGAGCCATAGGTCTATTTAACCCAAATGTATTTGCACTAACCCAAAAAGCCCTATAAACCGTACTTTCATTGTAATTATTGATAAACCTAATATCTTCACTTGTTAGTGGCTGAACATCCGCCTTTATTTGATAAGAAGAACCCTCGCTAACAACCGCTTCTCCATATTCATTTACCGTATAGCTTGAACGTGGTGTAATTAAAATATCTTGAAATGGATTTATTGAACTTATCGCATTACTTACAATCTCGTGTAAATTCATTTAACCTCCATTCTAATACTATTCACCATTTTACCTGTATCAATTAAAGGTTTATTAAATCCTTTCCTCTTAATTGTACTAGGAGCATTAGGCGGTGTATTTGTCCGATAGATTTCCATTCTTAAATCTTCCACCATATCTTCACCCAAAGTTTGAAATGTTTTTTTAATATTCAAATTTACTGGCAATATATCTTGAACGACATTTCTCCATTTTTTACGATTTCTTTTTACACAATTTCGCATAAATGGTCTTGGCGGAGTATGCCCACCACCATATTCATTAAAAGTCGCTATACCTGCCACGCTTTTACCATCTGAATATGTATCATCCCAAAAACCGACTTTAAGCGTTGCACTTTGTTTTTTCAACGCTTTATAAATCTCTTTATCATCAATTTTTATTCTAAACGTTAACATTCGGGAACATAAAATCCTGATACATATTTAGACACTAATTGCCAAAACAATAATCCATACTGACTTTGCCCAAAATAACTTTGTCCTAATTTACCAAGTCCAGCATATCCAACAGATACACTTCCCTCGTGGGCATTACTTATTGCACCCACATTACCAACACCCCTATTTTGTAAAAACAAAATATGAGCCGTCAATAGGTATAACAAATGCTTTCTTGAACAATCACAAACAACAGAGTTGGGAGTGTTGTTAAGTATAATACAAGCCATATTAAACGCCCAATCAGCTTTATTATAGCTGGCATTTAATTCGGGATAAATCTCGTTAAACTCATCATATACAAAAACAACACTCTCACTCATAGCTTACTCCTCTGTTTCAGCTTTACTGGTTTTACCTTTTTTCGGGTCTGCTTGGTCGAAACCTAAATTTCTGTCAAGTTTTTCTCCACCTGATTTTTCCAAAGCTTCTTTACGACCCTCTTTAACAGACTCTTTCGCAAAAATCACGCCATTGATGATAAAATCATATTTGCGGTATTTTTCCAAAAGTTCTTCCCATTGTTTCTTCGGTAGTACGGTTTCACCATACTTTCCAGCGGGCAGGAAACCCTCCCCCTTACGTGCGGAAACAACGTGTGACATCGGAAGTCCGTTTAACAAAACCTTTTGCCCATTAGGCATTTCTAAGATTTGTCCCATAGGAATACCACAGAAAACTGTAACCATTTCCTCTTTGGCGGCTTCTCTTTCCACTTTATAAGCCTTTACTTCATTTTCAGAAACATCGGCTTTCTTATTTAAAGCTTCTGTCACAATCTGTTCTTTTTTTCTTAATTTAACCATTTTAATTCCTCCACTCCTTTGATTAAATACCAGTCATTGTTGAAACAAATACCGGGCGATAAACAATAGCACCGTAAACACCAGCTTTGAACTTTTGAGCAAAGTGGGACAAATACGGAACAACACGCCCAGCAATCAATTTTTCGCTGTATGCACATTCACCTGTCGGAACGCCATCAATTTCAACAGCAATCAACTGAATTTTCTTTGTTGCATCATCATATTCAGGAGCAACAACGATTTCAAGGTTCGGGAAGTTGCGTTTGATTAAAGAAGCAACTGTTTCCGTACCGAAAGCATTCAGTTTGTTGAGTTCAGCATCCGAAGACGGACCAACAACCAATTTGAAACGAGTTGTCTTATCAATATTGCCTTCTGCACGAGAAGCCATATCTTTGTAAAGAGCAACAACGTCATCATAGATTTTGCTACCGTCTTTGTTGGACCACAGCGGAGAACTACCTGTTCCAGTAGCAGCCGCAGAAATAGCAGCAGGCAGGTTCGGTTGGTTCAAAATACCGTAGTTGGACAAACCAGCAACACCATTGAAGTAGAACTTGTTAGTCGCAATAGCAATGGTAGAAGCAGCAGCACGTTGATTATCAGCAACATACGAAGCTTTAGCTTTAGCAGCCATATCAGTTTCCAAATCACCGTATTTGATTGTCGTTTCAAACAAATAGTTTTCACGAACAGGGAAGCTGTAATTTACACCAGCTTTACCATTATCGGCATAATCCGAATACGGTTGAGTATAACCTGTATTTTCCACTTGACGGAATTTGGCATAAGCCGTTGTCCAATCGCCTTTACGAACTTCTGGGAAGATTTCCGTAGCTGTCCGTTTTGCGGTCAAAATTTCAATCGCACGATTGTCAAAATATGTCAGCAATTCAACAGGAACCCCAGCATTGGCTGTCGTCAATAAAGCGGCATCCATAGCCATAGCACCTTCATTTAAATCACCAACAACTTTGTATTGGTCAATTTCAATACCATATTGTTTACAAATTTCTTTATCCATCTTTCTTTTCTCCTTATGAAGCCATCGTGTAACCAGCTGTTCCCACGTTGGAAACAATCACAACAGAACCAGAAACTGACGGAGCATTGTTCGCTAACGAAACAATAACCCAATCTGTTTCAGTAGAACCGGACACAGAACCACCAGCATTACCAGCGGCAATAGCACCAGTTGTGTTGTGAACAAAAATTTTCTGTCCAACAGAAGCGGCGTTCGTTGTTTTAACAAACACATCACCCCAGTTAATAACAGAACAGGGTTTTCCCACAGGAATTTGTAAAGAACCCTCTGAACCAGTAGCTAAAGCGTGGTCTAACACTCTTTGAACAATACCAGCAGGTTTCCCTGAACCAGCCTTAGAGCAAGTTGATACACCATTTTGGTCATCAACCCACACGAAATCACCACAATTAACTGTGGCACCCGTAGCAACAAGCGGAGTAGTCGGAGTGTAATGCGGAACTTGACCATTCGCCAAATCACCCTGAATACCATACGTGTTGACACGATTTATAGTACTTTGAAAAGCCATTTCTTTTCTCCTTAATTAAGATAAACGAATGTCTTTGAAACATTCCTCATTACTTCCGCTAACGGGGGAAGCATCCATTGCCAGCCCGCCTTTTTGAGCAGATAAGCCCTTAAAGACATCCTTGTAGCAAGCAACATCTGTCAAGTCCACACCTGCTTTTTCGCAAGCGAACTTGTAAATTTCATCAGCAGAGTCAAAAGCAAAGACATCTACATCACCAACGGTCTTACGAACAGCCTTACGAGCAATCTCACGGGCTTTGTAATCTTCCATTGCTTCCTGACGACCAGCTTCACGAGCTTCAGCCTTAATAGAGTCAATGTCCATAGCCATATCCATAGCACATTTATCTTCGGCTTTCTTTTCTTCCTTTTTCTCGTCTTTCTTTTCGTCTTTTTCGTCTTCAGCCTTTTCTTCTTCCTCTTTTTTCAGAGCCTTTTTCTCGCCCTCCGACTCGTGTTCAGAGTCAAGTTTTTTCGGTTCTTCTTTTTCTTTCTTTTCACCGTACTCAACACCCTCGGCAAAAGCTTCTTTTTCTTTGCCTTTCAGGTCTTTTTCCTCATCCTTAGCAGAACATTTATCTTCGGCAAGGATTTCTTCTTTGGTATCTTCTACCATTTTATCTTCTCCTTTTGTTAAGGCTTCTTTATCCCCTGCCTTTTCGGGTTCATCCTGCTTTTCAGGAATTTCGTCTTTGACTTTATCAGCTTCCGAGAGAGCAATAGCAATAGCCTGCTTCGGGTCTGTGACCTTTTCACCAGAACCAGACTCTAATTCACCTTCTTTAAATTCTTTCATTACAACGCCAACTTTTTCTTGTTCGGCAGACTTTTCGTCAACAACAACCTGTTTCTTTCTGAATAAGCCCATAAATTTCTCCTTTACCTTTTCTATTGTATCACTAACCATAACATCGTGTCCAGCACGCCCCTCTTTAACCAAAGCAACGTGATTGCCAACAATATCGGTCATTTTAAAATCATAATGCTGTCCGTCAAACTCTCCACTTTCCCGAATTGGTGTATATGTATAGCCACAAGAGAGTTCTTTTTTCTTTCCAGACATAATCTTATCAATTTCTTTTTTGTCATAAACAATAAGACTATTTTTAATATATGGGCTATCAAATTCAGCACTGTCACCCATACTTCCAATAATATCTTCTTTGGGAACATTATCAACATCAACTTCAATATGTTTACGAGTTAAAGGCAAATTATTAAATGTCTTAACAGCTTTTTTCAATTCTTCTTCTGGGCGTAATACATAATAGATTTTATCAGCTTCCAAACCAAAATCTTTATAATGGGGGATTTCCCGACCAAGATATGGATTTACCGTTGATTTTGTTATATTGTTTTCTTCTACCCGAAGATAACCATTATCATCTATTTCTCTATTACTACCAAATATATTTTTATCGTATGTAATCATTAGTCACCAAACTCCTCTATAACTGGCACAAAATCACACTTGCAATTAACTTTCTGTGTCGGATATATAAATTCATTGTCATAATAGTTATAGCAACCTTTATTCAAATCAAATAATGCACCGTCAAGTTGGATGTGGCTTTCACGAGGATGTTCACTTCTCCAAGTATAAACCCATCTCCCTTTCCGAACTCCAACGACTTTACATAACTCCCTTTTGAATAACTCATTTGTTTTATAAGTTTGGTCTTCGGCAATTATGCGAACCCGTCGCTTAGTAATATTATAACGCTTTTTTAACTCATTTGTCAAATCGGTCTTATTCCAATCATATAAAAGAGCTAACATACAAACAGTTTCAACCCCAATAAAATACTTTTCTGGAATACTATTTATTAAATCTTTATTTTCAATTTCTACCGCTTTTATAATGTTTTTTGGTATATCTTGCTTAATTTTTATGCCAGCTTCCTTAAAAGCATTCTTCATATTAAATTCAATATGCTTTTTAATTGATTTTACAAACCAAATAGCCAAATCATCTGAATATTTACCAAATATCTTTTTCCATTGTTTAATCCGTTTTTGAATAGCAATAGATAATTCCCTAGCACTCCTATCACCAAAATCAGCCAAAACCCAATATAGAACCGATTTGGACATAGCATCCACCAGTTTATCTAATTTTTTCTTATATTCTGTTTCCACACCCTTATTAGGTGCTACTCTACGGATTATTTTCATCGCTAATACCGTATCAGATTTTTTTATGTTTGTCAAATAATAAAAAACACCCTCGGCTCATTCCAAGGGTGTCTGTCAAGAAGCTGTCCTAAATGACAACTTATTATAGCATTTTTTTATTTGCAATAACTTTAACTTGACATCTTGTTGACATTTAATATTTCCTTTCATTTTAAATCCAAACCTTTAACCTGTTTGTAATTACACTATAATATAAAAAAATATAAATGTAAACAAAAAAATGGATAATTTTTAAAATAATTTACTACTTATTGAAAAATAAACAAAATTTTATTAAAAAATATTTACTAAACCGTATTTTTTATATTCTAAAACTATATTTTCTTCGTTTTTATACTTATGCTGTGTTTGATAACCATCAGGATTATAAAAAGTCTTTGTTTTTTCCCAATCAAACCCGAACAAGTCAATAGAATAAGCTCCTGCATATAGGCACAAATCAATAGCTATAAAGCCAGTTGATGGCTGTGCATCCAACATATCCCTCATTCTTGCCCTATCCACGTTTGGAATAATAAAATCTACTTCATTATTATAATGTCTGCTTCTGTTTATAACCCATTTGGCGTTGTAGGACATAACATCTTCTTTTTTCATATCAAGAGCAAGCATAACCATATCTGTTCTACTACCCTGTGACTCTGGCTCTTTAATAAACCCACAATTAAACCTAATAATAAAATCGTGTTTATCTATCTTTTTACCATTCTTCTTATCAAAGATAGATTTGGCATTACCAACTATCGCAACCTTTTTACCTTTTATTTGATTTAATAAACCACTTAACCACGTATATTGATAGTTCATATCATCTTTTTGAATACCAATATAATGAAGTATTTTAGCATCTTGTTCCCTTATAGGACTATCATATATTCTATTCCTACAATAATCCCATTTCTTATCTACAAAGGTTAGTTTATCCCTCATTCCCACATTGATACAGGTTTCATCGTGTTGCCAGCCCGTTTCAGGTGTCGGGAAATTCTTTTCAACTTCTAGGCATTTATTTGTAAAATCTATTTCCCTCAATGCCTTTAGGTTCATAACCATCATTCCAGACAAACCATATTTTTCATTTCCTATGGCTTTTGCTTGCTTTTTACCAAAATTATGAGACTCACATATATTTATATATTCACAGGGCATATTCCACAATTCTTCAAGCGAACCCTGACAAATTGTATCACCATCAATGTAAATTATCTTATCAAAAGGAAGTTTAGGTAAATATAATTTTAAATAAGCTGTATTTGTAATCCTATCGCCATTTCCCCTGTTCCTAAATATTTTGGGAAGTTTCATCATATATCCACGTTCTACAAAGTCATTTACATATATCTTTTCCTCTGAAAAAGTAAATATACGAGCTTTCGGATTAAACTTCTTAATCGTTCTAATGGATATATCTGTATATCTTATATAATTTTCATCCAAACAATATACTATAATCATTTTTCCCACCTACTCTTTTGTTTAAATTCGTTCTTTAACCAATTTTCTACATTTCCTTTAAACGTTTCATCCCCACTTGAAAAACAATTCTTATCTATTATAAACTCGTCTATACTTAAATGCAAAGCCCGAATCTTTACATCCATATTCATCTCTTGGACATCTCTGCAATATAAATTTCCATATATAATCCGAGGGGATAAACCAACATTGTCGCATTTATACTTATTAAATAAAGGCTCTAATTTACAAAACTTCTCTCTGTTATATATGCAGGGCGTATGACAAGCAAAGTTTAGCTCACTGAATTTATGATTATTTAGCCACTCATAGGACATTTCTAATCCTAAATTATACATACTTCGAAAGCTCTTATTACTTCTAACGGGTGTATAATACCAAGGATAAGTTTCGGCGTTTACTTCCTTACAGAAAAATATATCATCATACATCAAAAGGCAATTATCGGAAATATCCGTTGTCATAAATGTTGAATAAACTTTATAAAAGTGATTTAAACTTCTGCAATATGGGTCATCACATTTGGTATAGACAACATCTTTTACAAATTTAGGACATTCGCCTGTTATAAATACCCTACCAACATTTCTAACATACTTATCCAAAGACCTTAAACTATATTTTAGTTCTTTATTATCTTTTGAGCCATTACCTAATATATATAATACATCTATCATATTTGGTCCATTTCCAATTCCCAACCATCTTTGATTTGTATTCTACCATTATTTTTAATGTATGGCTGTAAAGCATAGCGAATGCTATCAATGTAATGGTTCCAATCATCAACAACTATTGGTAATATATCACCACTTACTTTATCCTTTTTATATGAATAGTATTTAAATTCCTCGTATGTATGCTTACACCGTGGGTGAATATATATCTTTTTAAATGAGCGTAGATATTCAATGCCATCTTCAACACTACCTTTCCATTTTTCAGCGGCTTCACAATCAAACCCCTGCCGTTTTACATACGATATTGTTTCAGGTCTGGCACAATCTGCCCTGATTTTCCAATCCCTAACCTCTGGAACAGTATCAAACAGGGCTGGTATTTCTTCCATTTCCACACCAACACCACCCGCTTCATAATCTATATATAAGCAATTATCTTCAATAAAACATCTAGTCAATGCTGTTGGGTCGCAATTATGAACCAAAACACCATTAGCAAAAAACTCACCATTTTCAACAGTTATATCATACACATCTTGCTTTTCTTTTAATAATCGTAAGTTTATGCGCACACTCTTTTGAACAAGCTTTTCTTTTTTCATAAGATGATGCCATAAATCTTTTACCACACGCTTCACAAATATATTCCTTTTGGCTATCACGCGAATTTGAGTGCTTTCTACACTTTGCACAACAAAACTTTTGATGAACATTCGTAAGCACAAATTCTTTACCACATTCTTTACATTTACCACGCCTTTTTTGAGCCGTTTCCAAAGACTTCTTTCTTCTTTCTTCCCAGTTTTCTTTTGTATATCCGTTCTTTGCTCTAATATCAAGCATTTTTTCTTTTGAAATAGAGCCGAGTTTATCTTTGTAATGTATTTTTTGATGCTCACTTTTTGAAACACACATAAGATTTCCGATTTCATTATTGAATGGATTTTTGTCAATATGGTGGACATCATAGTTTTCAGGTATTTTTCCATAATAATATTCCCAAATATCCCTATGCAAAATCCTTTGCTCTTTTCTGGATTTGTAATAGAAGTAATTTGGGTGTTTCCCTTTCGGGTATCTTTTATAAATCCTTCCATTAAACTCAATTTTTTCAGGCATA
>Ga0310690_10007478_pt1 | contig 14063 bp, 5 predicted proteins | sample AusTroGonzalo_MG_2_FD_207661 | JGI IMG/M metagenome (GOLD analysis project Ga0310690, IMG submission 207661) | Bovine rumen microbial communities from tropical cattle in Woodstock, Queensland, Australia - Gonzalo_04 (v2) (version 2) | ecosystem: Host-associated > Mammals > Digestive system >...
TCCATGTGGTACCCTCGTCGTCGGAGTAGAGGATATACTCATTGGTCTTGCCACTCACGGTGGCATTCATGGCGAAGGCTACGCGACCGTTAGAGAAGCAGATGCCCTTGCCTGCCGAGGTGAAGGCCGAGGTGATGCTGAGCCCGTTCTTGTTGATGGCGGAGTAGATGTCCTTGGGTGTGGACCATGTCGCGCCGTTGTCGGTGCTCTCGGAGTACCCCACGTGCAGCATCCCGTTGGGGAAGCTGGTGCTGCCTGCCGCCATCAGGCAGATGAGCTTACCGCTGAGTGTGCGCACGACGGCAGGATCGCCATAGCCACAGGCTGCTGCGGAGGTGCCGTCGCCGGCAGCCACCACCTGTGCTGCACCCCAGGTAGCACCGTCGTCCATACTCTTGCGCATCACCACGTCAATCTTGTGCTTGCCGGCGGCGCCGCTGGCCACCTTACCCAGGTCCTGGGTGTTGTCATAGCGGTCATCGGCGAAGGCTGCGATGCCCCCGTCGGCAGTACGAATGATGGTGGGGATGCGGTAGTATTTTGTCTGGCTCAAGCTGCCCGTCCACAGGAACTGCTGGCATTTGAAGAGCTGCATCACACCGGCGGGGTTGCCCTTCGCTGTCAGGTCGCAGCTGCTGCCGCCCTGCGCGTTGTCATAGGCGATGGCTGTGAGGGCTGCGTCGATGGTGGAGAGTTCGGTGGCCGTCGTCTTCACGTCGGCAGTCACCCAGAAATACAGCTTCTGCCCATCTGTCAGCGGGGACATGGTGACTGGGATGGAAACGGCGCCTTCGGTAGGGGTGGCAGCACCGAGGAAGCGCGGACTGGCTCCCGGGGCGTGCAGCTGGTCGATGTCGGTCGCGTAGATGGCTACGCGGCTCATCTGGTCGGCTCCCGTGAGGGTGATGTCGAAGCGCGTGGGCGTGCAGGCCGTGGCGACTGTCACGTGTGCCCGCAACAAAGCCTGCATGGCGTTGCCTAATCCTGCGGTCTGATGGCCTTGACAAACGGTCACGTCGTCAGCCGTAAAACTGATGTTCGTGGCCTCCACGACTTCAATAGGGTAGAAGGCCCAGTCATTATTACCGTTCAGGGTCGTTGGCACAGTGGTGCCCCAGCCCACGACGGTAGCTCTGCTGTCACCCAAAGACAGGTCGTTGGCATCCAGCACGACACCTTCTGCCGACTGCAAGTAGAAGTGGCCATTTGTCCCATTGATCTTAGCGACAGTGATGGCCTCAGTAGGGTTTGCGGTAACAGGGACATTTACGCTTTGCTGAATCTTGCCGAAGTAGTTGCCAAAACCCGTCTGCAGATAGTATTTGCCATTGGGCGCATCGATGAGCCGCACCAGATATTTGGCATTGGTGGTGGCGGATCCGGAGGGTGCCGTGGCGGTGTTGTAGAGCGTATGAGTGCCGGCGTTCTCCCAGACATAGCCGCGGTTGTCACCTCGGTCATACATCACATACCATTGCTCCGTGGTCAGGTTGTTGGCTGGGCTGGCAGACATTGTGATGACCTTTCCTTCCAATTCGGGCAGAGGATCAGAAGAAATGGGACGTGGAATGTCCTCCTCCTCAGGGTTCAATGTCTGTGTCGGGGAATAGACAAGCCCGTCGAGGGCCTTGCGACCGTCTGGGGTTGTCAGCACGAAGGTGAACAGCCATTTGTTGAGGCGCACGCCGCTGGCAGAGACGTAGGGCAGCTTCACGAGCACCTTGTTCCAACCCTCGCGGAGCTGCACGCTGACGGGTGTGCGAGCGGGGAAGTTCTCGTTTTGCAGATCGACCTCGGAGCCGATGCTCTTGCCGGTGTTGGTCCATGTGGGCGGCAAGATTTCCTCGCCGTTCAGATAGATTTGGGAACCCTTGCGATCCCATTTGCCGGCATCGGGGGCGCGATCGTTCTCGGAACGTCCATAGTTTTGGAACTCGATGAGGGCGCCGACGGTCTGTGCCTGAGGCGAATAGACATAGGTCCAGGCGTAGGAGGTGGTGTTCAGCTGCGGGTTGCTGAAGAAGGCGGGTACGGTGGTGCCCCAGGTGTGACGCAGATAGATGCCGGCGCCGGTGGCCACGTTGCTGCCGTACTCCTTGCCGTCATAGGTGTAGGTGTAGGGCAGGATGTTGTCGGTAGCCGTCTCGGGCGGGAATACGGTAGTGGCGGAACCGCCATTGGGGAAGGAATCTGTGATGCGCCAGCGCACGTTGGTCTGTTTCACGTAGGGGATGGGTTCGCCGCTGAGCCATGTGTCCTTATAATAGAGGAAGCGGCGCTCCCAGTCAACGAATTCGTCGTACTCGCTGCCGATGTTGGGGAGGGTCGTACCGCCAACTTCTATGTATTGCTTGCCGCCGCCCATCCAGCCGCGCTCGGCAGTGGCGAGGGCGTTGGCGTAGAGACTGTTCTGACTGATGATGTCTGTCTCGGTGGGCGTCTTGCGGTCGTTCCACAGGGCTGTGATGGCGCCTGCCAGCTCGCTGTTGCCCTGCTGGGCATAGTAGATGTTGCTCTTGTAGATGCCCACGAGGTCGGCGAAGACGTCGAAGTGGTTGACGTAGTTATAGCGGCAGTCGATGTTGGGGACACCGCTGATTTTCTTACCCGAGGTGCTCCACATCTCCGTCATGTCGATATAGGGGAGCGTGGAGGTGCTGATGCTGACACCACTGATGGGGTTCCACACGATGCAGCGGCGCCCCAATGTCTCTTTGATGTACTGTGACATCTCATTAACAAAAGCCGCCGTTGTGCCGGCCTCGTCGGCACCCATGTGGATGTAGGGTGCAAGGGGGAAGGCAGTCGCCAGCTCCGTAAGCAATTGCTTCAGGGCCACTTTCCCCTCATCACTGCTCATGGTATAACCCATCGCGTTGGTGAAGGCGGTGGAGTGGCCAGGCATGTCAATCTCGGGGATAACGATGACACCACGCTCGGCAGCGTATGCTTCTAGTTCGGTGCATTGAGCCTGGGTATAGTAGCTACCCGCGAAGCGCGTCATATTGGCGGCTTGGTTGAGTTGTGGATAGACCTTACTCTCAAAACGGAAGCCTTGATTATCTGTTAAATGCCAGTGGAAGACATTGACCTTGAAACGCGAAAGCAGGTCAATTTCTTTTTTCAGCTCACCGAATGAGATGAACGAACGGCCTACGTCGTGCATGAAACCGCGCAGCTTGAAAGCTGGGTAGTCGATGATCTCCACGCCTGGGATGTAGGTGCCGTTGGTGGCGGCAGCCAGCTGTGCCAGAGTCTGTGCGGCGCGGATGACGCCCGTCTTCGTGGCTGCAATGATGCTGATGGCATTGGTAGTGACGCTAAGCTTGTAGCCCTCGTTGGGGAAGTCGGCCAGGGCGTAGTCGAAGGTGCCCATCGATTCATCGCCGACCAGCTCCACGGTCACCGTAGCCTCGGCTGTGGCCTCCGCGGGGAAGAGCGCGGCCAACAATGTGGATGCGGAGGGATCGCTCACCTTTACTGCGCGCTGCAGGGAAAAAGAGGTCCCGTTCTCGATGAGGCTCTTGGGCTTCGGCATCAGCCATTCCGTAGGTTTGATGCTCTCTTGTGCGCAGAGGACAACGGCCATCATGGCGAAGAGACTGCAAAGGAATAATCGTAAGGTTTTCATAGCGTATGGGGGTTGTTGTTAATCGTTTAGCGTTATGTATTTGTGTTATTGCCGAACCACCTTTTGGCCATTGATGAGATAGACGCCGGGACGGTTGGGCGTGGCACGACGGCCACTGAGGTCAAACACAACACCATCCCATTCTTCACCCTTCAGTCTTTCATGATTCACTTCATTGATGCCTACGGCATCGCCCCACGGGTCGCTGCCATTATAGACATACACCGATGAGGCTGCCAATGTCAGTGTCAGCGGGGTGTCGATGTCGATGGGTTCGTTGGTGGTAAGTCCCTGAAGGGTGCCCTGAGTGAAGGCATCGCAGAAGGTGATAGTGGTGTGCACATACGCAGGGATGTCGAGGGCTTCGCGCAGCGTGGTGGTGAAGGTCTGTTGCGAGGCGGCGGGGTTGCGCAGGGCCAGCGTAGCCTTCCTTCCGTTCCATGAGGCCCAGCCATAGACATTGGCCTTGCTGCCGTCCCACGGGTTACCACCTACCCAGTGGATGTCGGGCAGGACGTCTTCCTGTGCCTTCTGCCATTTGATGCACTCGGCCAAGTCGCTCCACAGCTTGCCACTGTTGATGGAATTCATGAGACTATAGTCAGCATAGACTTCCACCATCCCGGAACCGCAGGCGAAAGCACAGCGCATCTCACGTACGATATCATTGTAGTTCTTGCTCATGTTGGCCACACCGCCTCCGTATTTGGAGAGGATGAAGCCGTGGGTCATCAGTGTGTTGATCGGACAGAGTGGTGAGTTCTGCACGAAGTTCTGATAGACGAGGCGATCGCGGTAGGTGATCCACTGCTCACGCGTGTTACCTTGGTTGCCGGCAGTACCCCAGTCGTTCTCCTGACGCCATACAGCATCGGTCACCTGGAACCAGAAAGGCGATGCCCATGTGCCAACGGTGGTGTTCAGGAATACGTCGGGTTTCACCTCGCGCAATTTGCGTTCGATGTCAATGATACCCTCGGCATTCTCCTCGCCTGTGGCTCCGGCGTCGGGACCTACGGCACTGAACTGTGCGCTGATGCCGTCGAACTTGAAGAAGTTGAAATGGTAGGTGTTGAGCATATAGCTGGTGCGGTCCAGGAACACATTGTAATAGGCGGCATTGGACAACTGCATCCCCCCTCGTGAACTCCAGTAATTGCGACGATAGTTGCCGCTCTGGCCATAACCGCCCACAGGACCGAGCCAGGCTCCAATCTGCGAGTTCATTTCCCATGCGGCGTCGCTAAGGTTCTGAAAGCCGTTGGGGAAGTTGGGATTGAACTGCCACGTACCATACTCATCCCAGCCGTCGTCCCAGACGAAGGAGCCGATGCCCACGCCGTAGCGGTCGAAGAGATTCGTCTTCCATTGACTGAGGACATCCAGACATTGACTCTCATTGAAGTTGTTGGTATAGTTCGGGTCGTTGTTGCGGTCTATATTCAGCTCGAACCAGGAGTTATACATCGGGAAGGCACGCCAGGGTACGGCACGCTCGCGCTCGCTGTAGCAGAGGAAAGAACGACGTGCCTGCCCAGGGGCGATGAGGCCCACGACGGCACCTACCTTCCACGTCTTGCCTGCTGCCAGTGTTGTCTGGCGGCTCCATTCACCTTGGATCTCCGTTTCCGTGGGGGCGGGCAGATGGTAGTAATAACTCTTGACATAGCTGAGGTTGATGTTACCCGATGAAGTGTTGTCGCTTCCATTTGGGTTCAGTACTGCAAAATAACGAAGCGTATAGTCACCTGCTGCCGGCACGACGAAGGTGTAGTTGTTGTCGGTCTTTGCCGTACCGGAGAAGCCGCTATGATAGTCCGAAGCCACGACGTTGCCGTCTTTGTCAACCAAATCCACGCCGGCAATCGTGAGGCCATGGGCGCCCGATGTGTACATGAACTGTGCGTTGAATGTGCCCTCGCCGCGCGAGAAGCCCACGCTTTTTTGCAGCACCTTGATTCTGTCGGAGGTATATCTTAGCTCGTTGATGCGCGAGGGGACAGCCGACGGTGTGCTCCACGAAGACGTGTTCCATGCATCGGTACGGGTGCCTCCTACCTCCAGCAACGGAGCCGTCACTGAGATGCCACCTGCCGGCAGTACATTAGCAGCTGTGTTACCGTCGAAAAGAAGTTCCGGAGCCAGCACATCGCAGCTCCATGTGATGGTGCCGTTGCTGTTGAAGCTGCTTTGGGCATCCGTGACAGTGTCGCGGAAATAACGCACGAGATAATAGCCTGCGGTAGGGATGTTCAGCGTATAGATATTATTTGACTTTGCACCGCCCGTGTAGCCTTTATGGTAATCGCAGGCCACCACATTGCCCGTGGCAGGATCGACAAGATCCACACCTGCAATGTCCAGACGATGGTTGCCACTCATATATTGGAAGGTCACCTTCTGCGTCCCGCTATTGAGGATGGCGAGATAGCCCTTCGTGGCTAAGATGCCGCTAGCGGGCAGGCCCAGGTTAAGGATGCCCTTTGGTGTCTCCGCTCCAGGTTCCCATGAGAAACTCGTAGATGTCCAGCGGCCGTAGTCAAAGGGCTCTTTATCCAATGCTCCTACGATGCTGTTCTTACCCATCGGGGTCTCTAAACCAGCAAAGATCTTGTCGCTGGCGATGACCGCACCACGTGTGTTACCGACCACAGCGGGTGCCTGCTCGCTGCTGCTGTTATCTACCGTATAGCGCATCGGGATGATGGCATTCATCGCCACATTCTTCACCGCTGTCAGCTCCAGTTCTGTACGCAGGTAGTGCGAGCCGTCGCGTAGCACAGCGCGCCACGTCAGGCGTAGGTCCCCATAAGTGTAGCTTGCTTCGATGGCTTTGCCCGGCAGCTTCAATGAAGCCTTAGCAGCGGCGTCCTCCACGACACAGTCAACGGCTTTCACATCTTCTAAGGTCATTTGCGACGATGTCACTTCCGTGCCGTTTCCAAGACGGATGCTGAAGAGATCACCACTCGCCTTCAACCCCATCGCCTCACAGCCGCCGAAAGTCAGCAGGCCGTCAGCGTGGATGAATGATGCTGACAAGAGGTCGTTGGATAGCGTGTAGGTATCGTTGATGACCGATGAGTTGGCTGTTCCTGCCTGTTGTTCTTGCGGAAAGATGACAGACTGGGCTGTAACCATCGCCACGTATGCGAGGAGGGCAAACAAGGATATCGCTCTTTTCATGATGAAGGTAATTGGTTTTCGCTGCAAAGATAGACATTATAATAATTAAAAGGGAAAAAAGAAAGACGGAAAAAAGGTTGCGAAAAAGATTTTTTATCTTTTCTCTTCTTCTTCTTTCTTTTTTTCTCTATCTTTGCACCATGATAAAAGATTTTCAACTCCGTGTGTTGCCGCAGGTGGCAGCCTCAGATGCGGCGATTCGCACCAGCCTCGTTGAGGAGCAGGGTGTGAACGGGCGACAGTTGCAAGGTTTTCGCATCATTCGTCGCAGTATTGATGCGCGTCAGCGGCAGATTTTTGTGAACCTCACTGTACGTTGTTGGCTGGACGAGCCGATGGCGGAGGACGCATTCCAGCATATCGACTACCCCAATGTGGAGGGTCGCCCGCAGGTGATTGTGGTGGGTGCCGGTCCGGGTGGACTGTTTGCAGCGCTGCGCCTCATCGAGCTGGGACTGCGCCCCATCGTGGTGGAGCGCGGCAAGGACGTACACGAGCGTAAGAAGGACTTGGCACGCATCTCGCGCGAACACACCGTAGACCCCGAGAGCAACTACAGCTTCGGTGAGGGTGGGGCAGGAGCCTACTCTGACGGCAAACTCTACACGCGTTCCAAAAAACGCGGCTCGGTAGAGAAAATCCTTAACGTCTTCTGCCAGCACGGTGCCCAGACCACCATCCTTGCCGATGCTCACCCCCACATCGGTACTGACCGTTTGCCGCGTGTCATTGAGAACATCCGCAATACCATTATCAACTGCGGTGGCGAGGTCCACTTCCAGACGAAGATGACCGACCTCCTCATCGAGGGAAATAAAGTATTCGGTTGTACCTGCGACACTGCCGCAGGTACAACCGAATATCGTGGTCCTGTGATTCTTGCCACCGGACATTCTGCCCGCGACGTCTATCGTCTGCTGGCGACCCGGAATATCGACATCGAAGCCAAGGGCATCGCCGTTGGCGTGCGTCTGGAGCATCCCTCCGTGCTTATCGACCAGATTCAGTATCATAACCGTGCCGGTCGTGGCAAGTGGTTGCCGGCAGCCGAGTATGCCTATGTGCAGCAGTGTGGCGGTCGTGGTGTCTATTCCTTTTGCATGTGCCCCGGCGGTTTCGTTGTACCCGCAGCCACAGGTCCTGAGCAGGTTGTCGTCAATGGTATGAGCCCCAGCCACCGTAACGGCCGTTGGTCGAATTCCGGGATGGTGGTGGAGATACGTCCTGAGGATAGGCCCCTCTCTGCCGGAGAGGGCCCTTTGTCCATGCTCCTGTTTCAAGAGCACTTGGAGCGTCTTGCCTGGCAGCAGGGCGGACGGCGGCAGACGGCACCGGCGCAGCGTATGGCGGATTTCGTGAACGGGCGTCTCAGCTATGACTTGCCCGAGAGCAGCTATGCTCCCGGACTCATCTCCTCGCCCTTGCATTTCTGGATGCCTAAGTTCATCACCGAGCGCCTGCAGGAAGGCTTCCGCGCCTTCGGTCGCAAGAGTCACGGTTTCCTGACCAACGAAGCTACTGTCATCGGCGTGGAGACGCGCACCTCGGCACCTGTGCGTATCCTTAGAAATGGAGAGACCCTCCAACACATTCGGTTGGAAGGTCTCTATCCTTGTGGTGAAGGCGCCGGCTATGCCGGTGGCATTGTCAGCGCTGCCATCGATGGCGAGCGGTGTGCCGAAGCAGCTGCTCTGGCGATGGCGTAATTTCTTACTTGCGGTTCAGAGCGAGGTCGATGGCCACGGCGATGGCGACGGTAGCGCCGACCATCGGGTTGTTACCGATGCCGAGGAAGCCCATCATCTCCACGTGTGCGGGCACGGAGCTGGAACCTGCGAACTGAGCGTCGCTGTGCATACGGCCCATGGTGTCGGTCATGCCGTAGCTGGCGGGACCTGCAGCCATGTTATCGGGGTGCAGTGTGCGGCCTGTGCCACCACCGGAAGCTACGCTGAAGTAGGGCTTGCCGGCGAGCACGCGCTCCTTCTTGTAGGTGCCGGCCACGGGGTGCTGGAAGCGGGTGGGGTTGGTGGAGTTACCGGTGATGGAGACATCGACGTTCTCCTTCCACAGGATAGCCACGCCCTCGCGCACATCGTCAGCGCCATAGCAGCGCACCTTCAGACGGCTGGGGTTGTTGCCGTAGGGCACTTCCTTCACGATCTTCAGCTCGCTGGTGTAGTAGTCGAACTGAGTCTGCACATAGGTGAAGCCGTTGATGCGGCTGATGATCTGTGCGGCGTCCTTACCCAGACCGTTCAGGATAACGCGGAGGGGCTTCTGGCGAACCTTGTTGGCCATCTCAGCGATCTTGATGGCGCCTTCGGCAGCTGCGAAGCTCTCGTGACCGGCGAGGAAGGCGAAGCACTCGGTCTCCTCACGGAGCAGACGGGCTGCGAGGTTACCGTGGCCCAGGCCGACCTTACGGTCGTCAGCCACAGAACCGGGGATGCAGAAGCTCTGCAGACCGATACCGATAGCCTCGGCAGCGTCGGCAGCGTTCTTCACACCCTTCTTGATGGCGATAGCGGCGCCACAAACGTATGCCCACTTGGCGTTCTCGAAGCAGATACGCTGGGTGTCCTCACACATCTGGTAGGGATCTACGCCTGCCTTCTCACAAATCTCGTTGGCCTCTTCAATACTGTTGATGCCATTCTCTTTCAGAGCTGCCAGCACCTGGTTGATACGGCGTTCCTGACTCTCAAAATATACTTTTCTAATCATAGTCGTATCCTCCTTTATTCTTTACGTGGGTCAATAGCTTTCACTGCACCCTGCTCCTGGCTTGTGCGGCCGTAGGAACCGGTGAACTTCTTCATAGCCTCGTTGGCATCCATGCCGCCCTTGATGGCTTCCATCATCTTGCCGAGGTGTACGTACTCGTAGCCGCAAACCTCGTTGTTCTCGTCGAGATACTGCTTGGTGATGTAACCCTCGGTGAGCTCCAGATAACGTGTGCCCTTGGCAACGGTGCCATAAAGGGTACCAGTCTGTGAGCGGAGGCCCTTACCGAGGTCTTCCAGACCAGCGCCGATAGCGAGACCGCCCTCTGAGAAAGCGCTCTGCGTGCGGCCATAGACAATCTGCAGGAACAGCTCGCGCATAGCGGTGTTGATAGCGTCGCACACGAGGTCGGTGTTCAGAGCTTCGAGAATGGTCTTTCCGGGGAGGATTTCGCTGGCCATAGCAGCGGAGTGAGTCATACCCGTGCAACCGATGGTCTCTACGAGGGCTTCCTGAATGACGCCGTCCTTCACGTTGAGGCTCAGCTTGCAGGCACCCTGCTGGGGAGCGCACCAACCGATACCGTGGGTGTAACCGGAGATGTCCTTGATTTCCTTGGCCTGAATCCACTTACCCTCTTCGGGGATGGGTGCAGGCCCATGGTATGCACCTTTGCATACACTGCACATGTTTTTGACTTCAGTTGAGTAAATCATGTTCTAAAAAGGTATTAATAATAGAATGAATTGGTTGTTCCTTTTTGGTATTTTGCGCGACAAAGATAGTCATTTTGTAGAAAAGAGAAAAAAGAATAGGAGAAAAAGGTCAATATTCTGCGTTTCTTTTACATTTTTTTGAGAAAACCGCTATCTTTGCACGCAAAAATAAGCATAAAATAGTATCATGACAGAGCAGGAACTGGATAATCGCGTGGCACAAGCCGTTGATAATTTCATGAAAGGTTACGGTTGTGCACAGAGTGTGGTCGCAGCCTTCGCGGACCTCTATGGACTCGACGAGAAAATGGCCTTGCGCATTGCTGCCGGTTTCGGTGGCGGGGTAGGGCGTTTGCGGATGATGTGTGGTGCCGTGTCGGGTATTGTGATGCTCGTGGGACTGGACTGTGGACAAACTGAAGGTGATGATCGCGCTGGTAAATCGGCGTGCTACAAAGTGGTGCAGGAGTTACTGGCTGAATCCAAGGAACAGAATGGCAGCCTCATCTGTGCCGAGATCCTTGGTATTCAAGGACATGAGAAGGCAGTATGCAGCTATGAGGCCTCGCCCCGCACGGCGGAGTACTACAAGACGCGTCCGTGTGCCGCCAAGGTGGAGAGTGCCGCCCGCATCTTTGCCGGCTATCTCAAGAAGAAACTGCTGATGCTGTTGGTGGCGGCCTTTGCGCTGACCTCTTGCCAGGGTCAGGTGCCAACGGTGGAGTATTATGGCAATAAGACAGACGATGAGCTGTTTGACCACCATCTTTTCGCCAAGGTGGATAGCGTGGAGTATCCGATAGCCATTGATGAAAATATATGTATGTTGTTACAGGAGCAGCGGGACTTCAACGGCGATGGCATCACGGATGCGTTGGTCATGAATGTGCAGGCGTGTGGCGGCAATGCCGTTGGCAACGCGTTCTTCTTTGTCACCTATCGCGGCAAGGGTGTATTCTCCTGCTCCAATACCTTCGGACGTAATGTCTATGACGAACCTGTCATTGAGACATGGGAGGGGATGCCGGCCGTAGTCATCACGGAGATGACCTATGATGGGTCTTCCGAAGAAGACGAAGAATATGAAGAATACGAGGAGACGCAGGAACGCTATGTCCTCGTGGATACCGTGGCGTTACGTGCCGAGTCGCCCACGGAAATCTCGCTGATGCCTCGCATCAGTGTGCGGGAATGGGCTGAGCTCAGCGAACGTGGCGATACCGCGGAGTTGACAAAAGATGAACGGGAGCGCTTAAGTGACTGCGGTGTCTATGATGAGTTGTATAGCGGGGGATGTAGCTGGTACTGTGGCGGTGAGGTGAAGAGCCTCACGGCAACGCATTGCCGCAAGGCAGAGGGCGACGTGAGCTATGAGGGTGCCAATGCCCACGACTTCAATCATGAGAGCGTGTGGGCTACAGAGGGTAAAGGTATCGGTGAGAGTCTCATCTATACCTTTGAAGGCGCCTGCCCGCGTATCACCACCGTCATGATATGGAATGGTGATGTGAAGAGTGCTGAGGACTGGGAGGCATCTGCACGGGTAAAGTCGTTGAAGGTGTATGTCAACGATGTACCCTATGCTGTGCTGGCCTTGGAGGACAGCCGCTCCCTGCAGACCTTTGAGATAGGCACTGTGGGCTTTCATTCCCGTACTGCGCCCGATTGGACGCTTCGCTTTGAGATCCTCGACATCTATCCCGGCAGTAAGCGTGACTATACTGTCATCTCAGAGCTCTTCTTCAGTGGAATCGATGTCCACTGATGCTTTTATTCGAGGGTCACTTCGAGGCGCTTCAGGTCTGCATCCTGTGAGCTGGTGCCATAGAGGAGCTCATAGCGACCGGAGTGGGCGTGTACGGTATTGGTGGCGGGATCGAAGAGTTCGAAGGTCTTGCTAGTGAGGGGAATCTCCACGTTGACGGTCTGCCCGGCCTTCACCTCGACACGCTGGAAGGCACGGAGCGTGCGGCGTGGACCTTCGGTGTCGGCAAGGTCGCGGACATAGAGTTGGATGACTTCCGTGCCATCGCGTTTGCCAGTATTGGTTACGGGGATGGTCAGCTGAGCGTTGAGCGTTGAGAGCGGTGAGTTGAATGTTGGAGTCATCGCATTTCCGATGGTGAAGGTGGTGTAGCTGAGACCATAGCCAAAGGCGAAGAGGGGATCATCAAAATAGCGGTAGGTGCGGCCGCGCATGGAATAGTCCTCATAGTCAGGCAGCTGGTCGGTGGAGCGATAGAAGGTAACGGGTAGTTTGCCACAGGGGTTGACGTCACCGTATAGCACATCGGCGACGGCTGTGCCGCCTTCCTGTCCCGCATACCACGCCTGAAGGATGGCGTCACACGATTCCGTTTCGGGCTGCAGGGCGATGGCAGAGCCGGAGCAGCAGACGAAGATGACAGTCTTCCCGGCAGCCTTCAGGGCCTTCAGGAAGTCGCGCTGCACGCATGGCAGCTCAATGCTGGTACGGTCTCCACCACGGAACCCCTCAACATTGACGGGCATCTCCTCGCCCTCCAGGGCTGGTGAGATACCGCCTACGAAGACGACCGTCTGGATGTCCTTGAGCTGTGCGATGAGAGTCTGATAGTTAATCTGCTCTTCTTTGGCCACGTTGATCTTCAGGTCGGAACCCCATGTTGGCACAAACGCGTAACGGATCTCAATCTGATATGCCTGGTTGGCCTCTGCCTGAAGGACTGTGCGTGTGGGCGTTGTGCGCCAGGTGTGCTCCCGTTGTTTTCGTTCGCCGTTGACCCACACCTCAAAGTGCCCGGTGCCTTCAACATTGATGACATACTCACCTGCAGTCTTAGGGGTGAAGGTGGTTTCGTATTTGGCGGAGAAATCGGTGATGTTTACGTTGGGGGCGAAGTTGTGGAAACCGGCTGTGGTCACGGCGAGGGGTGCGGTGTAGTATTGTGTTGTCACGGGTTTACCCTCCATCTTGGTGTTGTTCCAGAAAGTGCCTCGCAGACCTTTGCGTCCACCAATTTGACATTCGCTGTCCATGAGTCCGTCCATGACCTTGTCGTTCACGAGGTCACAGCCGGGAAGGTATAGTAATGCACTATTGGAGGATTTATGGTTTACAATCTTATCCTTTTTAATCTTTAATTTTTCACTGATGCCGTCGAGGATGGTAACGGTATGGTTCGGTGTTCCGTTATAGTTGCCCCACATCATCATGCGGTTGTCGGCGTTGGGACCGATGACGGCAATGCGTTCCTTGCCGGCTTTGAGGGGGAGCACGCCACCTCTGTTCTGCAGCAGGACAATGCTCTGCCGTGCCATCGTGAGGGCTTTCTGTGCGCTCTCCTTGGTGGACATGGCGGCGTGCGGAATCTTAGACCATTCTACGAGCGACGGGTCGTCCATCTCACCGAGGTCAAAGCGGCCTTCCAGCAGGCGGGTTACATGTTTATCAACCTCTTCTTCAGTGATGAAGCCCCGGCGTACGGCCTCGGGAACGCTGCGATAAACATAATCCCAACCGCACTCCACATCGGTACCAGCCAACGTTCCTACTTTAGCAGCGTGAACTTTGTCGGAGCTGGTCTTGTGATTTTGGTGGAAGTCGCTGATGGCGCCGCAGTCGCTGACAACCAGATACTGGAAGCCCCATTCATCGCGGAGGATCTGTTGCAGCAGACGTGCATTGCCGCAGCAAGGCTCATCATCGAGACGCTGGTAGGCGCACATCACCTCGCGAACCTTCGCATCTTCGACCAATGTCTTGAAGGCTGGCAGATAGGTCTCCCACAGGTCACGCACGCTGACATCGGTCAGGTTGGCGG
>Ga0310690_10007479_pt1 | contig 14063 bp, 12 predicted proteins | sample AusTroGonzalo_MG_2_FD_207661 | JGI IMG/M metagenome (GOLD analysis project Ga0310690, IMG submission 207661) | Bovine rumen microbial communities from tropical cattle in Woodstock, Queensland, Australia - Gonzalo_04 (v2) (version 2) | ecosystem: Host-associated > Mammals > Digestive system >...
ATTATGACTGACGAAAAAATCATGTCTACCATCAAACCTGATGGCGAACATTGGCAGCCCGAAATCGAGACCATGCCAAGAGAGCAACTACAACAGTTGCAAGTAAAGAAACTGAAGAAGAGTATCGAGATTGCGCTGAAATCGCCTTTCTACAAGAAGCGCTTAGGCGATTTGGGCATCACGGCTGACTCTATCAACAGCCTCGATGACCTGCGTAAGATTCCTTTTACCACGAAGCAGGACCTGCGCGACAACTATCCCTACGGACTGGTTGGCGGCAATCTGGATGATGCTGTACGCATCCACTCTACCAGTGGTACTACAGGTAATCCTTGTGTGGTTGTATATTCCGAGCACGATATTTGCTCATGGGCCAATATGATCGCCCGTAACCTCTATATGGTTGGTTGCCGTAAGAGCGATGTATTCCAAAATTCTTCTGGTTATGGAATGTTCACCGGTGGTCTTGGTTTCCAGTATGGTGCCGAGTGGCTGGGTGCTATGACTGTTCCTGCTGCAGCTGGTAACTCCAAGCGTCAGATCAAATTCATCAAGGACTTCGGTACGACTGCCCTTCACGCTATTCCTTCATACGCCATCCGTCTGGCTGAGGTGTTCAAGGAGGAGGGTGTTGATCCTGCAAGCACCAAGTTGCGTACCCTTTGTATCGGTGCAGAGCCTCATACTGAGGAGCAGCGTCGCCGTATTGAGCGTATGCTGGGTGTTAAGGCATATAACTCGTTTGGTATGACCGAGATGAATGGCCCTGGTGTAGCCTTCGAGTGTAAGTATCAGGAAGGTATGCACCTGTGGGAGGATAACTACATCGTAGAGATTGTTGATCCTGACACGCTGGAGCCTGTACCCGACGGACAGATGGGTGAAATGGTGCTTACTACTCTCGATCGTGATATGATGCCTATCCTGCGTTATCGTACTCGCGACCTGACCCGTATTATTGCCGAGCCTTGTAAGTGTGGACGTACGCATCGTCGTATCGATCGCATCAAGGGTCGTACCGATGATATGTTCATCATCAAGGGTGTGAACGTATTCCCCATGCAGGTGGAGAAGATTCTGGTTCAGTATCCTGGTTTGGGTAGCAACTATCTCATTACTCTCGAGACTATCGATGATAACGACATCATGACTGTTGAAGTAGAGCTCGAAGGTCTGGAAACGGATATCTATCCCGAGATGCAGAAGATGACGAAGGATATTCAGCGTGCATTGAAGGATGAGATTCTGCTTACGCCTCAGGTGAAACTCGTGAAGAAGGGCTCTTTGCCCACGAGCGAGGGCAAGGCCGTTCGTGTGAAAGACTTAAGACCCAGTCGCGAAGGATGAGGAAATGGTTTATGGCGGCGTTGTTCGCCTTTATAACAGGTCAGGTATCTGCACAGGACATGCTTATGCGCGATGTCTTCAGGCAGATGCCTGACTCTATCATGCCTTATCTCTCGCAAAACAACCGACTTGATTTCGTTGATTTCTTGGATTCGGATATGAAGGCCGAGGTGAAGAATGCATTTGGTGGCACCAGCGAGATGACAACTTTGGCAGACGATAGCCTCAGCATTCGTATGAACGAGAGTCTTCGTACTGATTTATTGTTGTTGCCTTTAGCGCAACCAATAGACAGTATGACGCAGGTCGTGGTGATGGTTAACACTTATTTGGTTGACTCTATTTATGGCGAAAGTAGTGTAAGATACTTCACACCAGAGTGGATTCCGCTTGCTTATGAGCCTAATTTAACAGAGGCAGACAAGAAAAGAGTTGATAATCATAGATTGCAAAATATAGTAAAAAAAGATGATGAAGTGTTGAACAAACGTTAAACAACGTATACTTTTGATTCTTTTTTGATGAATATATTAAGAAATATTCGTATCTTTGCCGTGTGTTTTTCATGGTATTAGATTATTAAGGTTAATTAAGAACTCCTTTTATCGTGAGGTAAGTTGCAGTTCGACCTCCATTAAAACAATACAAGACATTTTACTGTATTGTTTTATGGTTAAAAAAAAGGGAACATGAGAATGTTCCCTTTTTCTTTGTATATAATGGTTCCCTCCAAGTAGGAGGAAACCTATTCTTTTTAATAGCTACGGGCAATAATGACACGAGCCTTGGCAGGCTTGCCAGTTACCATATCTACACCAGGTGTCTGTTCTACGCCGAAAGGCACACAGCGGATGGTAGCCTGAGTTTCTTCCTTGATACGTGCTTCTGTTTCGGCAGTACCATCCCAGTGGCACAGGAAGAATCCACCGTCCTTCACCTTCTCCTTGAACTCCTCGTAGTTCTCGCACTCAAAGATGTGTGCATCACGATAATCCTTGGCCTTCTTGAAGATGTTCTGCTGGATATCCTCGAGCAGCTGCTCTACATATTCTACGATACCGTCGATAGGACGTGTCTCCTTTTCGAGTGTATCACGACGCATTACCTCGATGGTGCCATTCTCCAGATCGCGAGCACCCAGAACCAGACGCACGGGAACACCCTTCAGCTCGTAGTCGGCAAACTTGAAGCCTGGACGCTTGTTGTCGGCATCATCAAATTTAACGGTGATGCCCTTAGCACGCAGGGCCTCGATAATAGGAGTTACCTCCTTGTTTACCTGTTCCATCTGCTCGGGCTTGGTGGCAATAGGAATTATGACAACCTGAATAGGAGCCAACTTCGGGGGCAACACAAGTCCGTTATCATCCGAGTGGGTCATGATGAGCGCACCAATCAGTCGGGTAGAAACACCCCATGATGTAGCCCATACATACTCTGGCTTGTTCTCTTTATTCAGATACTGTACCTCGAATGCCTTGGCGAAGTTCTGACCCAGGAAGTGGCTGGTACCACTCTGAAGAGCCTTACCATCCTGCATCATGGCCTCGATAGTATAGGTATCAAGAGCACCTGCGAAACGCTCGGTCTCACTCTTTACACCCTGAACTACGGGTACAGCCATCCACTCCTCGGCGAACTTGGCGTAAACCTTCAGCATCTTCTGTGCTTCCTCCTCAGCCTCCTCACGGGTGGCATGAGCGGTATGGCCCTCCTGCCAAAGGAACTCCGAAGTACGGAGGAAGGGGCGTGTACGCATCTCCCAGCGCATCACGTTACACCACTGGTTGCACATCAGGGGCAGGTCGCGCCAAGAATGAATCCAGTTTTTATACGTGTTCCAGATGATGGTCTCCGAAGTAGGACGTACGATCAGTTCCTCTTCGAGCTTGGCTGCGGGATCAACCTCTACACCGCTCTTATCATCCTTGGCACGCAGACGATAGTGAGTTACTACGGCACACTCCTTGGCGAAACCCTCTACATGCTCTGCCTCACGACTGAGGAATGACTTAGGAATCAGCAAGGGGAAGTATGCGTTCTGAGCACCTGTTTCCTTAAACATCTTGTCGAGCTGTTGCTGCATCTTTTCCCAGATGGCATAGCCATAGGGCTTAATTACCATACAGCCGCGCACGGCGCTCTGTTCAGCTAAATCGGCCTTTACTACCAGGTCGTTAAACCACTGGCTGTAGTTATCAGCCCTTTTCGTTAATTCTTTTAATTCTTTTGCCATTTTCTTTCTATGAATCAATTTTGCGTGCAAAATTACATAAAAAATATGAAACACGCATACATTATAATAAATAAATTACTATCTTTGTACCCAAAATGATTGTTTAACGATTAAATATTGAAGGAAAAATGAAAAGTTTGAAATCAATTGCAGTAGCACTTTGCGCAGCAGTAGTGCTTGTAGGATGTAACATGAATAATACAGTCAAGGGTACAGCAATCGGTGCTGGTGGTGGTGCAGCTATTGGTGCTGTAATTGGCGCAATTGCCGGTAATGCTGGTATTGGTGCTGCCATTGGTACTGCTGTAGGTGCAGGTACTGGTGCTATCATCGGTCACAAGATGGATAAAGCTAAGAAAGAGGCCGAGGCTATCGAGAATGCTCAGGTAGAAGAGGTAACTGATGCTAACGGTCTCGAGGCTGTGAAGATGACCTTCGATTCTGGTATTCTCTTCAAAACTGGTAAGTCGGATCTTACTTCTGCCTCGAAGTCTTCCCTGCAGCAGTTGGCTGGTGTGCTGAAGAACAATCCCGATTGCGATGTGGCCATTCAGGGTTATACCGACAATCAGGGTTGGAAGAATTCTACCGCAGAGCAGAGCGCTCAGAAGAACCAGGAGTTGTCGCTCGATCGTGCAAGTGCTGTTTCTGAGTATCTTTTGAAGCTTGCTGTTCCTGCTACTCAGATCAAGAGTGTTGAAGGTTTCGGTGAGGCTAACCCCGTTGCTTCCAACGCCACAAAGGCTGGTCAGGAGCAGAACCGTCGTGTGGAGGTTTACATGTATGCTTCACAGAAGATGATTCAGGAAGCCCAGCAGCAGGCTCAGTAAAAGATCTTTGTTTTTAGAATTAAGAAGTAAGAGTTGAGAGTGAAACCTCTTAAGCTTATTAAGAAAACATTGAAATGGATAGTGGTGGCATTCTTTGCCTCCACTATTCTTTCAGTTGTGGCACTTCGTTTTCTGCCCGTCTATTTCACACCGTTAATGTTCATCCGTTGTTATGAACAGGTGACTGACGGTAAGGATCTGAAACTGTCTCATCACTGGGTGCCAATAGAACGAATATCCCCAAATCTTCCTCGTGCCGTCATAGCCAGCGAGGATGCTAACTTCCTGAAGCATCACGGTTTCGACTATAAAGCCATTGAACATGCAGCCAAGCGTAACCGCGAACATCCTGAGAAGCGTAAACTTGGTGCATCGACTATCTCGCAACAGACTGCTAAAAATGTTTTCCTGTGGCCAGGACGTTCGTGGGTTCGTAAAGGCTTTGAGGTGTATTTTACATTTATGATAGAACTCATGTGGTCGAAACAGCGTATCATGGAGGTCTATCTGAATTCCATCGAGATGGGCGATGGTATTTATGGGGCAGATGCTGTGGCGGAAGAGCATTTTAAAACGACAGCACAGAACCTGTCGAAAGCACAATGCGCCTTGATTGCGGCTACATTACCTAATCCACGCAAGTTCTCCAGTCTTCATCCCTCGGCATATATGCTGAAACGACAGGCTCGTATCCTTCGTGAAATGAGATATGTGGCCGAATTCCCGAAAGAGGGTGAGGATAAATAGTTTTTTCTCTATGAGAAAACATTGTTTTCCTATTGAGAAATTATTGTTTTCTCATTGAGAAAATAGCGTTTTCTCCTTTAGAAAACAAATAAAAGCACCATTCTGTTATTGTTTTCTGAGTTCCCAAAAGGCGACAGCAGCGGCTGCGGCAACGTTAAGGGAGTCAACTTGGTGTGACATAGGGATGCGGACTGTATAGTCTGCAGCATATATAGTCTGCTGGGGAAGGCCATCGCCTTCGGTACCCATGATGATTGCCAGTTTGTCTTGCTGCTTAAGAATAGGATCATCGAGCGAGATTGACTTATCCGTAAGGGCCATGGCGACAGTCTTAAATTCAAGTGTATGAAGTTGCGAATAATCATCAAGCCAAGTCCAAGGCACGAGGAATACGGTTCCCATAGATACGCGTATGGCTCTGCGATTCAGAGGATCGCAAGAATCTCGAGTGAGTAAGACCGCATCGATACCTAATGCTGCAGCAGAACGGAAAATGGCACCGATATTCGTGGTGTCGCAAACAGCATCTATGACGCAGACACGATGGGCATTATGTAATACAGCCTCAAGAGCAGACTCAGGTTTACGCTGCATGGCGCAGAGTACACCGCGTGTTAAGGTATAGCCTGTCAATTCTGATAGCATCTCGCGACTGCCCGTATAGACGGGCATATCAGGATGGGCTAGGATGATATCATGGGCATCACCATCAATATGCTTATGCTCGCACAATAATGCTTGGGGTTGATATCCAGCTTGCAGGGCAACACGGATAACCTTCGGGCTTTCTGCAATAAAGATGCCTTGCTCTTGGTTCAGACGGTTGCGTAACTGTGCCTCAGTCATGGAGGTGAACATCTGCAGACGCTCGTCTGATATTGATGAAATCTCGTAAATCATTCTGTATAGAATTTGATAAGATTGGTAAGGGCTTGTTGGCATACAGGGCAGAAGTCGGGCTCTTCGTTGGTGCGCATGCGGCAGTTCTCGCAGCCGCGCCAGACACCTTTTTCCAAATAACCGCCACCTTCATATAATCCGGCTTTGCCTTCTTTTATCAAGTTCTCCCATTTTATGAAGGCTGTTGCTTTTGTGGTGAGATTGGGCTCCCAGGGCTCATAATCTTCGAAGTACATCGGATCATCGTTGCCGTAGGCATACTCATCGCCCAGACCGCCAAAGGAATGACCGAATTCGTGGACTACAACGGGCAGGAAGTGCTTACCTCCTGTATAGCTGAGATTATACGAGTTGTAGATGCCTCCTCCGCCATAGTGCTCAGTATTAACGAGAATGATGATATGTTCATAAGGCGTTCCGGCCAGAACATCATGTAGTTTCTTTAGATGCAAAGTTGTGAGATAACGGTCGCTATAGAAGGTGTCGAAATGTGAGCCGAGAGCCGTATTCTTCCAAATACCCTTGGAGGGCTCGCTCGTGCCACTTTCTTCTGACACGGACTTCACGGCTATGATATTGAAACGGTCTTGCATCGATTTAAACGGCTCATGGTTGAATAGCGAGCCGATGGCTTTATGGCAGTCGTTGATATAATGATCCATCTCATTGGCTGTATAACCCTCAGCTACGAATGCAATATGAATACAGCTTGAGGTGTCGCTGGCCTGATGCAGAACGTCATAAGGTGTGATACTTCGCTCACTGGCTTTGCGGATAAGGATGTCATTGGGGGCAACGGTGTGGCGTATCCAGTTGACGGTCTCTCCATGATAGTCGTATATTTCGACGGTGATGTCGACTGTATCTTTGGGGAAAGGGATAAGAAACACATTCTCGAATGATTTCTGCGTATGCTTAGCCTCTTCAGTAGCAAGCCATTCCTGGAAGAGGGTGGAAAATGAGTGGCGGTAGATGACTTCCTCGCTGTTGTGTGGACGGACGATAACCTGGCCATTGCCTGTGAGGGGCACTTCGCTCAGATGGTGGCGCCTGCCGTACCAATGGGGTAGGGCTACCAGTTCGTCAACGAATATGTCATGGATGACTTCACAGCCTGCAAAGGTATAGTCAAGTCGCAGGGTACGGTCCTCGAAATAATCTTCAAACTTTTGTGCGCTACTATATATTGCCGATAGTAATAAAGCGCTGATAATTAATAACTTCTTCATAAATCATTAATTAGATCCTTAACATAGTTTCTTTCCCAGTCGCGAAGGTGGTAACGCTCATTGTCATACTCTAAAAGATCTAAATCGATAGTAACAATGCCATCTTCATTATGTGTACGACCAAGTCTTTTTTCAATTTCTTTCAGAACTTCGCTGAGAAGGTTTCGCCCTAAAGCAGTAGTACCTTTACAGAGTTGGTTCAAATAAGGCTCCTTGCACAACGTTCCTATGGGATCGGTATAAATGGCCGAAGTGAAATGAACCTCGTTGAGCAGCTGGATAAGTTGGGTTCTTGCTGCCTGTAGATTAGCCTCGTGATTTGAGTTTGATGCGAGACTGATGATGATGTGATGCTCCTTTTGTATCATAACGAATGCAAAGGTACGAATAAGCGAGTAAAAATCCAAATGATTTTGGAATTTTTCGAGCGTGAGTACATTAGGTTAAGCCAAAGATAGCAAAAATCCTGTATATTTCGAATATAATACGGAAAATATTCAGTAACTTTGCAGCAGCTTATAATAATATAAGGTATAATCAAATATCAATTATTCAGCAAAAATGATATATTGACTTGACAAAATGAAAGAAAAACGGGAATTTTTGTGAATTTCTGCTTAAATATTTGGTAGAATGAAATAAAAAGTGTAATTTCGCAGCGTTTTTCAGAATAAGTCCCTTTGATAGGGATGAAATATAACAGAGAATTGGAATATTATAATATAAATTTTAAGGTTTAAATAACAATCAAATGAAGAAGTACAACTTTAATGCAGGTCCCTCGATGCTTCCTCGTGAGGTTATCGAAAAGACCGCTCAGCAGTGTCTTGATTTCAACGGTTCAGGTCTCTCTCTGATGGAGATCAGCCATCGTGCAAAGGACTTTCAGCCTGTAGTTGACGAGGCTGTAGCTCTCGTAAAGGAATTGCTTGATATTCCTGAGGGTTATTCTGTGATTTTCCTTGGTGGTGGTGCCAGTCTGGAGTTCTGTATGATTCCTTACAACTTCTTGATTAAGAAGGCTGCTTACCTGAACACAGGTGTTTGGGCTAAGAAGGCTATGAAGGAAGCAAAGCTTTTCGGTGAGGTAGTAGAGGTGGCTTCTTCAGCCGATGCCAACTATACCTTCATCCCTAAGGATTGGACTGTTCCCGCTGATGCTGACTATCTGCACATCACAACCAACAATACTATCTATGGTACAGAGATTCGTAAGGACCTCGATGTTCCCGTTCGTCTGATTGCCGATATGTCATCAGATATCTTCAGCCGTCCTGTTGACGTTGCTAAGTACGATGCCATCTACGCTGGTGCTCAGAAGAACCTGGCTATGGCCGGTGTTACTATCGTGATTGTTAAGGACGACGCTCTGGGTAAGGCTCCACGTGAGATCCCAACAATGCTCGACTATCGTACACACGTAGATAAGGGTTCTATGTTCAATACGCCTCCTGTAGTTCCTATCTACTCAGCTCTTGAGAACCTCCGTTGGATCAAGAAGCAGGGTGGTGTACAGGCTATGGATAAGCTGGCACAGCAGCGTGCAGAGATTGTTTACGGCGAGATCGACCGCAACAAGATGTTCAAGGGCACAGCTAAGGCTGAGGACCGCTCACTGATGAACCTCTGCTTCGTGATGGCTGATGAGTACAAGGAGCTTGAGAAGGACTTCCTCGACTTCGCTGTATCAAAGGGTATGGTTGGTGTGAAGGGTCACCGTTCAGTTGGTGGTTTCCGCGCTTCTTGCTACAACGCCCAGACCATCGAGGGCTGCAACGCACTCGTAGCCTGCATGAAGGAATTCGAAGCTAATCATTAATAATATTAAGGTATTATGAAAGTATTAGTTGCAACAGAGAAACCTTTCGCAGCAGCAGCTGTGAATGGTATCAAGGCTGAAATTGAGGCAGCCGGCAATGAGCTGGTACTGCTCGAGAAATATACAGAAAAGGCTCAGTTCCTGGCAGCAGTTGCTGATGCTGACGCGTTGATTATCCGTAGTGATAAGGTTGATGCTGAGGTGCTGGATGCTGCTAAGCAGTTGAAGATTGTGGTTCGTGCTGGTGCTGGTTACGACAACATCGACCTCGCTGCTGCTACTGCTCACAACGTAGTAGCCGAGAACACACCAGGTCAGAACTCAAACGCTGTAGCCGAGTTGGTATTCGGATTGCTCGTGATGGCCGTTCGCGGTTTCTACAATGGTAAGAGCGGTTCAGAGCTGCTGGGTAAGAAGTTGGGTATCCTGGCTTTCGGTAATGTAGGTCGCAATGTGGCTCGCATTGCCAAGGGCTTCGGTATGAACGTTTACGCTTACGATGCTTTCTGCCCTGCAGAAGTGATCGAGAAGGCTGGTGTTCACGCTGTTGCTAATCAGGACGCTCTGTTCGAGACTTGCGATGTGGTATCACTCCATATCCCCGCTACTCCTGAGACTAAGCAGAGCATCAATTACGCACTCGTTGGTAAGATGAAGAAGGGTGGTATCCTCGTGAACACCGCTCGTAAGGAAGTCATTGACGAGGCTGGTCTGATTAAGCTGATGGCAGAGCGCGAGGATCTGAAGTTCGTTACCGACATCATGCCTGATGCTAACGACGAGTTCGCTAAGTTCGAGGGTCGTTACTTCTCAACTCCAAAGAAGATGGGTGCTCAGACAGCCGAGGCCAACATCAACGCTGGTATCGCTGCTGCTAAGCAGATCAACGCCTTCTTCAAGGATGGCGACACTAAGTTCCAGGTAAACAAGTAAATTCTGAAATCAGATAGAAAAAGTAATCCCTCTCCAATTTGGAGAGGGATTCTTTTTTGGTACCAGATATCGGTCTTTTATCTGATAACTATCTTCTTGCCGTTCTGGATGAAGATACCTTTCTTAGGATTCTCAACGCGCTGGCCCTGCAGGTTGTAGATGGCACCATCAGTATCAGACTTTACATACTGAATGGTATGAATGCCAGTGGGCTTGGGAGTTGACTTGGCTGTTATTGTGCATCCCCAGGCGGCTGTTACTGATGCAGGTTCTTCTGTACCATCGGCCTTAATCAGCTTGGCCTCTTTCAGTGTGGCAGTCGTGATACCAGAATTAGTCTGAAGCGTAACTCCCCAGAAAGTAGAGCCTAATATGGAAGTGTCGAATTCTGCAGTTGTTGATTCTGAAGTGTCTGACAGAGGCACATACTGTTCATTGTAATCAGTACCACTTTTCTTGTCGCCATAAATCTTTAACTGCAGTTTGTTGCCATAGGCCTTGTCCATTTCCACGCGCACACCTTTGTAGCCACTCAAGTTAACGGCTGTACGATCCCAGGTGCCGAAAAGGAATACCTCTGCCCATTCTTCATTATAAGAAATGTTGTAAGTGATATCGAAATCTTCTGCTGTGGGATATTTGTATCCATCGATGCTTCCGTAGTAGGCCTTGATGAGAGTTTGTGCGAGGTCGGCCTGATGGAATGCGGGCATATCACGGTAAGAACCGTCAGAGAGTCCCATCCAATAGAATGTTCCGATGCCAGCCTCTTTGGTCTTCTTGATGAGATAGTCCATTGCATAGAGGGCAACCTTACGATCAGTAGCGTAATAGTCAATCTCAGAAGGCCATGTGGTAAAGGTGGCATATTCTCCGATGATGACAGGAGCCCTATTCAGCAGATTCGATTTGATATTACTAATCAGGTTGTCGATTTCTTTTTTTGCGTTACTCTCACTCTTCCAGTTAGGATAGCTGTGCAGCTGGAAGATGATATGTCCTGTTTCCTCGGGCAACTCCAGATTCTTCATAGCTTCGGCTGTGCTGCTGGCAGAGTAGGTGTTAACCACGAGGTTACGATCCTTATTATTGCCTCCAGTATTACGAACAGTGGTTACGAAACTCTTGGCATAGTCGTTGATAGCCTTATAGCCATCCGTCTTGTCTGCAGGCTCGTTCCAATTGCTCTTCTCGTCAAGCATTTCGTTGTAAGCCTCAAAAAGCAGCTTCTGGTCGTAATCCTTGAATGTCTCGGCAATCTGTTTCCAAAGATATTCGTACTTCTCCTTGTTGGCAGTATAGCTCTTGTTTGAAGCCTTCAGCCATGACTTGAAGGTGTTGCTGTCAGCACCCGTATCATGATGCACATTCAGAATACAGTACATACCATTATCGATCACATAGTCTACCACCTCTTTCACACGCTTCATCCAGGCATCGTTCACCTTGCCGTTGGCATCCATCTCCTGATACCAGGTTACGGGTACACGGATGGCACTGAAGCCAGCCTCTTTCATCATTTTCATCAACTCTGGCTTAGTTACTGGTTGTCCCCAACATGTTTCATGTTGATCCGTAGTTGTCCAGGTCTTCGAAGCGTCATTCGCATCGAGGGTGTTTCCTAAGTTCCATCCTATGCCCATGTTCTTAACGGCTTCTTTGGCATTCTCAAAATCGGCTGCTTGTGCTTGAACTAATAGCAGCATCAGCAACCCTAAAATAGAAGTAAATCTTTTCTTCATATATACTTGTTTTAGATATTTGCCGCAAAATTACGTTTTTTTCTTGAGGTAGCCAAGATTATCGACAAATATCTTCAGAAAGATTTTGATAATCGGAAGATTTTGCGTAATTTTGCACCACTAAAGTCAAGATAAAAACATTATTAATAATAGTCATGGCAATAATTAAACCATTTAAAGGTATTCGTCCGCCAAAGGATTTGGTGGAGAAAGTAGAGAGCCGTCCATACGACGTGCTTGATTCTGAAGAGGCAAGGGCAGAGGCTGGCGACAACGAGATGAGCCTCTACCATATCATTAAACCGGAAATCGATTTCCCCGTTGGCACATCAGAGTATGATCCTCGTGTGTATGAGAAGGCTGCAGAGAATTTCCAGAAGTTCCAGGACAAGGGTTGGTTGGTTCAGGATGCTACCGATCATTACTATATCTATGCTCAGACTATGAATGGAAAGACTCAGTACGGTCTGGTGGTTGGTGCTTATGTTGACGACTATATGAAAGGCAATATCAAGAAGCATGAGCTCACCCGTCGTGATAAGGAAGAGGATCGTATGAAGCATGTTCGTGTGAACAATGCCAACATCGAGCCCGTCTTCTTTGCCTATCCTGACAATGCTGTGCTGAACGAATTGATTATGCGTTATGCCGCTACTGAGCCAGAGTATGATTTTATCGCCCCCATCGATGGTTTCCGCCATCAGTTCTGGGTAATCAACGATGCTCAGGATATGCAGACCATCACAGAGCAGTTTGCCAAGATGCCATCATTGTATATCGCCGATGGACACCATCGTTCAGCTGCTGCCGCTCTGGTTGGTGCTGAAAAGCAGAAGCAGAATCCCAATCATAATGGTACTGAGGAGTATAACTACTTTATGGCTGTTTGCTTCCAGGCATCGCAGCTCACTATTTTGGACTACAACCGCGTGGTAAAGGACCTGAACGGCATGTCGTCGGAAGAGTTCCTGGCTGCCCTGCAGGTAAACTTCGAGGTTGAGGATAAGGGTACCGAGATTTACAAGCCCCAGCAGTTGCACGAGTTCTCGCTGTATCTCGATGAGCATTGGTATAGTCTGAAGGCCAAGGAGGGTACTTACGACAATACCGATCCTATTGGTGTACTCGATGTAGACATTTCGAGCCGTCTGATTCTGGATGAGATTCTGAATATTGGTGATCTGCGTTCATCACAGCGTATTGACTTTGTAGGTGGTCTGCGTGGACTTGGTGAGTTGAAGCGTCGTGTAGACTCTGGTGAGATGCGTGCAGCTTTAGCACTCTATCCTGTATCTATGCAACAGATTATGGATATTGCTGACTCGGGTAAGATTATGCCTCCGAAGGCTACATGGTTCGAACCAAAGTTACGTTCTGGTCTCGTTATCCACAAACTTAGTTAAGTATGAAAACGAAACACGTACAATATCAGACTCATGGTACCTGTTCGCAACTGATAGATGTGACTGCCGATGAGAATGATGTCATCCAGCAGGTATTCTTCCTTGGTGGATGTAACGGTAATCTCCAAGGCATCAGTCAATTGGTGCGTGGACAGAAGATTGATGATGTGATACCCAAGATTAATGGTATCCGCTGTGGTGCTAAGGGAACGTCATGTCCAGATCAGTTATGCCGAGCGCTGGAGCAACTAAAGAATGCTCCTTTGAAAGACTAAAAAGAAAAAGAGAGGCAAAAACTGACTCTCTTTTTTCTTTGCGGAAAGTGAGGGATTCAAACCCCCGATACCCGAAAGGGGTATACCGGATTTCGAGTCCAGCGCATTCGATCACTCTGCCAACTTTCCAATATATAAACTCAATAGTCCTCACTTAGACTTTTGCGGATGCAAAGGTAATACAAAAACCTGATTCCACCAAAAGATTTGCACGAAACTTTTTATTTTTATTCGAAAGTGAGCTTTTGCAAGCGGTTTCTTAGTTGTTCGGCTTCGCTTTTGCGGATGCAGAGCTTAATCTTGCAGGTGTTATCGTAGGTCTGGGAAACGATGCGTGGATTCATCTCCTTAACAATACGCATTACATCATTCATCATCGGGTAGGCGAAAGAGTAGGTGATGACTTCCTCTACCTGACGGGTTTCGATCTCTGAGTGAGCGATGGCATCGGCAGCAGCCTCGCGGTAGGCTACGATAAGTCCAGAAGTACCCAGGTTTACTCCACCATAGTAACGTACTACTACGATGAGGATATCCGTCAGTTCGTTGCTGTTGATTTGTCCAAGGATAGGCTTGCCTGCTGTGGATGATGGCTCTCCATC
>Ga0310690_10007480_pt1 | contig 14062 bp, 9 predicted proteins | sample AusTroGonzalo_MG_2_FD_207661 | JGI IMG/M metagenome (GOLD analysis project Ga0310690, IMG submission 207661) | Bovine rumen microbial communities from tropical cattle in Woodstock, Queensland, Australia - Gonzalo_04 (v2) (version 2) | ecosystem: Host-associated > Mammals > Digestive system >...
ATGGACGCTTTGATCTTCATGGTGAACAGCAGAATCGTGGATTGCAGACCTGGAGGGTCGTTCAGTGCTTGAATGTATCGTAACCAAATTCGGCGGCAGCTCGCTGTCCAATGATGAACAGTTCCGCAAAGTGCGCAGCATCCTGGAACTGGAACCTACCCGCCGTTACCTGATTCCCAGCGCGCCCGGCAAACGTTTCGGGGAGGATGACAAAGTCACGGACCTGCTTTATCAGTGCTACTCCCTCGCGTCGGAGGGCAAACCCTTCGCCGAGCCTTTCGCCCGCATCCGGGACCGCTATCTTTCTATTGCCCAGGGACTGCATCTCAAGGTGGATATCGCAGCCAGGCTGGATGAAGTGGCGCAGGGCATCGGCAGCGGAAAAGGCCGGGACTGGTGCGCGAGCCGCGGCGAGTACCTCTGCGCCATCCTGATGGCGGACTATCTCGGCTGGCGTTTTGTAGACGCCGCTGACGGCATTGTCTTCCATGATGACGGCACTCTGAACGACGAAAAGACCCAGCAGAAGCTTTCCGCCCTGCTGAAGGACGGCCAGTCCGCCGTGGTTCCCGGTTTCTACGGTGCCAGGGAAAACGGCGAGGTCTGCACCTTCTCCCGGGGTGGCAGTGATATCACCGGCGCCCTGGTCGCCCGCGCGGTCAACGCCGACGTCTATGAGAACTGGACCGACGTGTCCGGCTTCCTCATGGCGGATCCCCGGATCATCGACGGTCCGGCGGAGATCTCTTCCATCACCTACAAGGAACTTCGGGAACTCAGCCATATGGGTGCCTCCGTCCTGCATGAGGACGCCATGTTCCCCGTCCATAAGGCCGGCATTCCCACCAATATCCGCAACACCAACAAGCCCTACCACCCCGGCACCATGATCAGCAAAAACGCGCCCAACGAGATTTCCGTTCCCACCATCACCGGCATCGCCGGCCACAAGGGATACAGCGTTATCTCCGTGGAAAAGAATATGATGAACAGCGAAGTCGGTTTCGGGCGCAAAGTGCTGCAGGTGCTTGAAAATTACGGCGTTTCCTTTGAACATATGCCCACAGGCATTGACAGCATGTGCGTCGTTGTCAAAAGCACCATGCTGGAGCCGCACCGGGTGGAGATCCTCCGGGAGATTGAGCAGCTGGTGGACGACAGCGGTAGCGTTTCCGTCAGCGACAACCTGTCCATCATCGCCACCGTCGGCCGGGGCATGGTGCACAACTGCGGCACCGCGGCCCGCCTCTTCGGCGCCATGAGCCGCGCCCGCATCAACGTGCGGATGATCGACCAGGGATCCAGCGAGCTGAGCATCATCGTCGGCGTCAATGACAGCGACTTTGAAGCCACGATCCACGCGATCTATCACGAGTTTGTGGGCTAAGATTTCTCCATTCCGCCTTCGGCTCCAGTCGAAATGACATCATAGGGAGGTACGCATGAAGGTACTCGTCACCGGTTATGCAGGCCAGCTCGGCTGGGATACGATGCGCCTGCTGGAGGCACGCGGGATCGACTGCCGCGGCGTCGATATGCAGGACTTCGACCTGACCGACGCCCAGGCTGTCATGACCTATATCCGGAACTACCATCCGACCGCCGTCGTCCACTGCGCCGCCTATACCAATGTTGACAAAGCGGAATCCGAGCCGGAAGTCTGTGCCCGGGTGAACGGGATGGGCACCATGAACGTGGTCCGCGCGGCCCTCGCGGTCGGCGCCAAGTTTGTCTTCATCTCCACGGATTACGTCTTCCCCGGCACCGGAGACCAGCCCTTCAAAGTGGGTGATCCTTACGGTCCGCTGAACGTCTACGGCATGAGCAAAGTCCAGGGCGAGGACGCGGTCCGTTCCCTGATGACCCGCTACTTTATCCTCCGCACCAGCTGGGTTTTCGGCAAAAACGGCCGTAACTTCGTCCGTACCATGCTTCGCCTCGGTGCAGAAAAAAAGGAGATCCGCGTCGTCAACGACCAGATCGGGTCTCCCACCTATACCAGGGATCTCGCCCGCGTCATCTGCGATATGCTACCCACTGAAAAATACGGCATTTACCATGTCCGCAACGAGGGTTTCCTGTCCTGGTATGATTTTGCGAACATGATCATGGATAAAGCGGCTCTCCCCTGCCGGGTACTGCCGGTTCCCTCCTCCGAGTATCCCACTCCCGCGAAGCGTCCCCTGAACTCCCGCCTGGACGGGTCCGCCCTGTCCGCCGCCGGCTTTGAGCCAATGCCTACCGTGGAGAACGCGCTGGACAGGTATCTGGAGGAAATAAAGGACGAGCACGTGTGAATTGGAATTCATAATGATTGTTTTACAGCTATGAACATATGTCAAAAGAGACTGTCACAGAAACAGCCTCTTTTTCTTGCTTTTTAATTATGACTTAAAACAAAGATCCGGGTATTTGTGTTATTTGCTCTTCCGGCTCTTCTGGTTCAACTCGTCGATTTTGTTCCTCCTGGGCATCGGCGCGCAGCCGGAGCAAGGGGTCAGCTTGCTGTAGGGTTTTTCATCCAGCTGGCCGTAAGTGAACGCCGTCATCGGCTCATACTTGTCCTTGACCAGGACGCAGGTTTCCTGGGAATGGTAGTTCTCCCCGCCGTTGGGATTGTAATACAGTTTCAGCGCGTCATTCGGATAATCCAGCTCCCTGTCCAGGTCGTCCCAGATGATCACCTTGGTGTACGGCGTCCGGTGAAGGTTGTCCCACAGCCATTTGGCGTTGACGCCTTCCGGCGTCTTTTCCTTCTGCACCCGGATACAGCCGTGGCTGGCCTTTTCGCCCAGATAGCGTTCACACCGGGAATAATCCCGGATGGTCCCGCCCCTGGATTCGGATTCCCGGAAACGGCAGGGCACCTCGTGGATCAGGATACCGCTGTTGATCCGCATGCCCATGTCGCACCAGAGCGTCTCCGCCCAGAAACCGCCGACCCAGCTGACCATCAGATACTCTCCGGCAGGCGTCTCGTGGAAGGGCGTCTCCTTCTTCGCGAAGCCTGTGGAACACAGCAGGGTCGCGAACAGCTTTCCTTCCTTAAATACATACAGCCGCTGCTGCAGCTTGTCGATCACCAGCCCGTAGGTTTGATCGACTTCCACCTCCTTCAGCCGCTTCGTCTTCACCCAGCCCTGGAACTGGTTGGCAAAGTTCTTCACGGCCGAGCCTTCTTCCGCTGAGGAATAGGCTTCAATCAGCGTCCAGTCATCCCGTTTCTCCAGCACGTGCACCGCCTGGCTGGCGCAGGTCACCACGCCGACGTAGTCCTTGCACTTGTCGTCCGGCTGAGCCAGGATCCGCACCTGCTCCCGCTGTTTGCCTTCCAGCACCGTGACCGGCTGAGTCAGCACCTGCCAGATCGCGTCTTCTTTCATCCGCCCCATCTCGAGCTTCCAGAAGCACACCTCGTGGTCGCATTTCACAGCGCTCAGCTCATTGGGCGTATGGTAAAACACGTCGGTCGCCAGCAGCGTTTCCGGCGGATCATCCGGCAGTTCTTCCCACTCTTCCTCGACTTCTTCCTCCCATGCCATTTCCTCTTCCTCGCCAAATGCGAACCAGGGAACCAGAAACAAAAATGCCAGGAAAAGTGCTGCTATTCTTTTCGTATTTATTCTCTTCATTACAAACACAATAATGAAATTCATCAAAGCAGCGGAATATGCGCGTTCCGGCAGGCTTTGACCACTTCCTCCGGCCACATGCTGGCCTGCACCTCGCCCACATGCGCTTTCCTCAGGAAATACACGCACATCCGGCTCTGGCCTATACCGCCGCCGATCGTCTGGGGCAGCTCGCCCGCCAGCAACGCCTTCTGGAAGGGCAGCTCCGCCCGTTCCTCGCATCCGCGGATCTTCAGCTGCTTCCGCAGGGTTTCCGGATCCACGCGGATCCCCATGGAGCTGACTTCCAGGGAGATATCCAGCAGCGGGTCATACAGCAGGATATCCCCGTTCAGGCTCCAGTCGTCATAGTCCGGAGCCCGGCCGTCGTGGATCTTGCCGCTCTTCAGCGCGCCGCCCACCTGCATCAGGAACACCGCGCCGTACTTCTTCGCAGCCTCGTATTCCCGTTCCTTGGACGACTTCTCCGGGTATTCATCCTCCAGCTCCTGCGTTGTCACAAACGTGATGCTGTCCGGCAGTTCCGGCTTAATATGCGGATAATGGGCGCAGACATAGCCCTCGGTCTTCCGCAGGGTCATGTAGATGCGGTTAACGATATCCTTCAGGAATCTCTCATTCCGCTCGCTGGGAGCCATAATGCGCTCCCAGTCCCACTGGTCCACAAAGATAGAGTGGATATTGTCCGTCACTTCATCCCGGCGGATCGCGTTCATATCCGTATACAGGCCTTCACCCACGGCAAAGCCGTAGGTCTTCAGTGCCTGCCGTTTCCACTTGGCCAGGGAGTGGACGATTTCCACCGTCGCGCCGGTTTCCAGCACGTCAAAGGATACCGGCCGCTCCACACCGTTCAGGTTATCGTTCAGGCCGCTCTCCGGGGTGACCATGATCGGTGCGGACACACGGGTCAAATTCAGCGCCTTGGCCAGCTCCTGCTCAAAGAAATCCTTGACCAGCTTGATCGCGATCTCCGTATCCCGCAGGTCCAGCACGGGATTATAGTCTTTGGGAATGATGAGGTTCATATTGTCAGTCTCCTCCTTCTTGCAATGTCTTTTTTCTATCGCTTGTCAATGGCCAGCGACACCATTGACAAACCGAGCAGCCGTGCATCAGAATCCGTGGCATTCGTATCCGCCGGGGCAGATGCATCCGGCAAATGCAGCCGGATCCTCAGTTCTTTCCCGGTCACGATGCCGGAAGGCACATGCATCCTATAGACGGTTGTATCATTTGTCTCCGCCGTATAGGTACCGGCAAACCGGTCATTGACCCAGACGTCCACCTGTTGCTTCGGACCCCTGATCCCATGCCCAAGACGGATTGTCAGGGAGTCGGAAACCTGCTCCAGTTCGAATCGCAGCTCTGCGTCATGTCCGTCTGTCCAGGTAAAGTTTCCTTCATTCTTGCTGAAACCGGACACCAGGTAATTCCGGGCCGTGTCGCGCTCATCAAACCAGATCGTTGTACCCAGCTTGTAGCTTCTGTCTTTCTTCAGCGTGTTCTCATGATATACCATTCCTGTGGCTTTCGGAGCTGTTATCAGTGCCGGACCGTCCACCGTGTATTCCTTGATATCGCTGACATAATCCGTCTCATTCTGTACATAGAAGACCCTTGATCCGCCCGTCTGATACGCATCCATAGATGTCAGTTTCCCCTCTATCGCAGCCTGCAGGATCTCCGGCATCGCGGTATAGGAGAGCGGGGTGTCGGAGATCTCAAAAGGATGAGATTGCCCGGCAAACTTGACCATCAGCAGCGGCGTCTGTTCCTCCTCGCTGTGGGGCCGCAGGCCGTGGTCCGCCATGATAATAACGGTCGCCTGGTCATAGATCCCCAGATCCCGCGTCTCATCGAGATAATCGTCCACGAGCTTCAGGGAACCCAGCGCCTGCTTCTCCTCATTCGTCTCCTCCGCGGGGACGCGTTCACAGTTCTCGTTAAACTGATAAGGTGCGTGGGGACCCTTCAGGTGATAGAAGCGGAAGACCGGCTTTTGCGCCGTCGCCTGGATCGCGCCCTGCCACACCTGGTCTGCGAACACTTCATCATCCAGGCCATAAGCCGCTTCTCCGGTATTGCTCTTGTACTGTTCAAAGTCTCCCGTATACATCCAGAAACACCTGGAGAATACGGAGGGCAAGTATCGGTAAGCCACCAGCTGCATAAACTTCTTTGCCAGGCCGAATCCGTAAGAGACCTTTGGTTTGCCCATGGCGATATTGCCAAAGGCGTCGTCCCGGGATCTGTCCACATAATTGCTGACCGAATAGATCCCGGCGTCATATTTACCGGTCGCCAGCTCAACGATCAGGGGAGAAGCAGCGAAACTCTTCCGCAGGTATTCCGTGTAGGACTGTTCTTCCTTATTGGTCTCCCCCGTCAGGATGAAGGGGATCGCGTATTTGGTACGGGTCGCCCCGCCGACGGTGTTCCGGTACCAGGTAAAGTCCGCAAACCGTTCCGATGTTTCTTCAGGATATTTCTCCAGCAAGTTCCCCATCAGGTGGGCATCAAAAGCGTCCAGGAGGAACACGAGGGTATTGCTGTCCCCGGACAGGCTGAACTCGTTCTTCACGGACAGGTACCTGTCCGGCTCCGTCTTCTTCCCGGTGCCGCGGATCAGGAACACGCCCAGGGAGATGATCTGCGTCACCAGTAGCACGCAGGCCGCAGCTTCCAGGATCCGCCGGAACTTTTTGCGCAGCCTGAACATCAGGAAGATGAACAGCGCGATCGCTGCGATCCACAGGGCTCCGTGGAAGATATACTGCCCGGTGTGCGCGACCCAGTCGATCTCCTGCCCGTTCAGCGTCCCGTAATCAATCACGAGCAGGTTCCCCTGGATATAGGCCATGAAGGAACAGGCGTAGACCGCAGCCCGGAAGGCCACGGACGCTTTGGGGGGCAGGAAAGCGGATAAAAGCGTGATCACCGCGAAAGCGCCCAGGGCAAACAGGGCCAGCCACCCTGCAATGTCGCCCAGGGAGAACCAGAACTCGCCCGCGTTGGACAGGTACTGGTCCACCGGTGCGAAGATGAACAGCGTGAAGGCCAGGGAAAGGCCGGGCAGCAGGTGATGGATCGAAAAACGCTTCTTCATCTTCCGTCCGCTCCTTCCCAATGTTCCATAATGGAAACAGTTTATGCCCCCTGCCCTGAATTGTCAATCCGCGCAGGCCTTCCGGACGGCGTGTCCGCTGGATTTCCTCTGTTCTTGACACCGCCGGGAAAACATGCGAAAATGACCGAAGCGGAGGTGAAGATTCATCTTCGCGAAAAGTGTTTTGTCTTTTGCGGAGAGCGGTATGGAAAAGAAGACTTTACTGATCGTCGGCCTCGGAAATCCCGGGGACCAGTATGCCCACACCCGCCACAACGCGGGCTTTGAAACGGTGGACCGCCTGGCGGCTTCCTTCGGCGTGAAGCTGCGGAAGAAGCTCCTCCTCCAGGGCCAGACCGCCGAGATTGCCGACGGAGATACCAAAATCGTCCTGTGCGAGCCGCTGACTTTTATGAACCGCAGCGGCGAATGCGTACGCCGACTCCTGGCCCGGTTCAGCGTCCCGGAGGAAAACCTGCTCCTGATCTATGACGATATCGACCTGCCCCCGGGCAAAGTGCGTGTCCGTGCCGCCGGCGGGCCGGGAACCCATAACGGCATGCGGTCCATTGCCGAAAGCCTCGGCAATACCGCTTTCCCGCGCATCCGCATCGGAATCGGCGACCGGCCGGCCGGCGGGGACCTGGCGGCCTGGGTGCTCGGCCGCCCGTCCGCGGAAGAGCGGACAAAAATGGAAGCCGCCTTCGACCACGCGGCGGAGTGCGCAAAGCTCTGGATCACCGACGGTATTGAGAAAGCCATGCAGCGAGGAAACTCATGACAAAGAATATTTTATCCGGCATCCCTGTCCCGGGGCTGGATACCCTGCTCTCCACCAAGCCTGGAGAAGCGACTGCGGTATCCGGCGTCAACATGACCCTGGCAGCGGTCATTGCCTGCCTCGCGGCTGAAAAAGGCCGCAGGGTCCTCCTCGTCGCAGACAACGACCTGAAAGCCGCCCGGGCTGCCGACGATATCCGGCAGCTGACCGGTTCCGGTTGGTGCCTGCCCGGAGGCGAGATTGACCTGACCCGGGCCGCCGGCAGCCTGGAGACCAGCTGGCGCCGCCTGGAAACGCTCGCGGCCGTCGCGGAAGGCCGGGTGAAGATCCTGTGCGCCGGGGTGGAAGCCCTTTCGCAGCGCATGGGCCGCCCGGAGCCCTTCAAAGCCCTTACGCTGACCCTGAAGCCGGGGGACGTCTTCCCCCCGGCAGACCTGGCGCGCCGCCTGACGCGCATGGGTTACGACCGGGTCGGCATGGTGGAAGGCAAAGGCCAGTTCGCCCAGCGCGGCGCGATCCTGGACGTCTATCCCCCGGCTCTGGCGCAGGGCCTGCGCATTGAGTTTTTTGACGATGAGATTGACGGCATCCGGGAGTTTGACTGCATCAGCCAGCGGAGCCTCGGCGATACGGCTGAAGCCGTGCTGACCCCGGCCTGTGAAGCCCTTCTCGATGAAGATGAGTATCCGGAAGCCGCGCGCCGGATGCGGGAAGCCGTTAACCTGATTCCCGGCACAGCCGGGGAAAAGGAAGAACTGCTCTTTGATTCCCTGCCACCCCTGCCGGAGGATGACGATGACGCGGAGATCTTTGACCGCACGGTCGCCCCGAAGATCCGCCAGCAGCGGTATGAACAGGCCCGGGAACAGGAAGCAGACCGGCGCGTCGAACGGCTCCGGGAAGATGCGGAGCTCCTGGAGCAGGGGCTGCCCTTTCGGCGCATGCGCGCCTGGCTTCCCGTGCTGACGGACCGGACCGCGGCCGTATGCTCCTGGTTTGTGCCGGACCTAGTCCTCCTCTGTGAACCGGACCGCCTGCGCACCCGTACGGAAGAACGCCTGCAGGGCTTTGCCGAAGACTTGCAGAGCGCCATTGAACGGCGGGAAGCCGTTCCCGCCCAGGAAACGCTCCTCCGCCATTGGGATGAAATCCGTTCCGACCTGCGTCCCTATCCCGCCGGCCTGCTAACCGAGCTTCTCCTCGGCCTGGGCGGTATCCGCCCGGAATCGGCGGTGACCGTGGACGCGGCTGGCATTCCCGGCTACGGCGGCCAGTTGAAGGCGCTGAAGAACGATCTGGTTTCCTGGCGTGAGAAAGGCTGCCGCATCTTCCTTTTCTCCGGCGGTTCCTCCCGCGGAAAACGCCTGGAGGAAAACCTGAGGGAACTGGGCGAACACGCGGTTTTCTCTGAGGACGCCGCCGTTCCCGATCCCGGAAAAACCGTCATCCTGCCCTTCACGCTCAGCGGCGGTTTCGTGCTGCGCGGAAACGCGGAAATTCCGGGCACCGTCATCGTGTCCGATGCCGACATCTGGGGCGAAGGCTATCGCCGGAGCAAAAGCCGCAAGCATTCCGGCGAGCGCATCTCCACCTTCACGGACCTCAAGGTCGGCGACTATGTGGTCCACGAAGACCACGGTGTCGGCATCTACCAGGGAATCACGCGGATCCAGAGCGAAGGCTCCTGGCATGATTATCTCCTGATCCAGTACGGGGGCAGCGACAAACTCTATGTGCCCGTGGAGCAGCTGGAACGGGTGCAGCGCTATATCGGCAACCCGAACCAGACCCCGAAACTGAACCGCCTGGGCGGCGGCGAGTGGGCCAGGCAGAAAGGTAAAGTCCGGGAGAGCCTGAAAACCCTGGCCTTCGATCTCAAGGCCCTCTACGCCGAGCGTTCCCAGAACACCGGCTATGCCTTCAGCCCGGACTCCGCGTGGCAGCGGGAGTTCGAGGATGAGTTCCCCTGGGAGCTGACCCCGGACCAGGCGCAGTCTGTCAGGGAAATCCGGGAGGACATGGAATCCGACCGGAACATGGACCGGCTCCTGTGCGGCGACGTCGGCTACGGCAAAACGGAGGTCAGCCTCCGCGCCGCTTTCAAGGCCATCACGGACAACAAGCAAGTCGCCCTGCTCGCGCCGACCACGATTCTCGTCCAACAGCATTACAACACCATCGTCAGGCGCTTCCGCCATACCGGTGCGCGCGTGGATTACCTCAGCCGTTTCCGTACCGCGGCCGAGCAGCGGGATGTGCTGGCGAAGCTGGCCGCCGGGGATATCGACTTCATCGTCGGCACACATCGGCTCCTGGCCAAGGATGTGAAATTCAAGGATCTGGGCCTGCTCATCGTGGATGAAGAGCAGCGTTTCGGTGTCGCCCACAAGGAAGTCATCAAAAACATGAAGCGCCAGGTGGACGTGCTGACCCTCAGCGCCACGCCCATCCCGCGCACCCTGCATATGTCCATGACCGGCATCCGGGACATGAGCGTGCTGGAAACCCCGCCGGAGGAACGGATTCCGGTCCAGACGGTCGTCACCGAATACTCCGACGCACTCATCCGCGACGCAATCCTGCGGGAAATCGGCCGGGGGGGCCAGGTATATTTCCTCTACAACCGGGTCCGCAGCATCGGCACCTTCTATGACCGCCTGCGCGCCCTGGTGCCGGAGGCCCGGGTCGGCGTTGCCCACGGACAAATGCGGGAGCACCAGCTGGAAGACGTGATGCTGGACTTCTATGCCGGCAACTACGATGTGCTTTTGTGCACCACCATCATTGAAAACGGGCTGGATGTTCCGACGGCCAACACGCTCATCGTATACGACGCTGAGCGCTTCGGCCTGAGCCAGCTGTACCAGCTGCGCGGGCGGGTCGGACGGAGCAACCGCCAGGCGTATGCCTATTTCACCGTCCGCGCCGACCACATCCTAACCGAGACTGCCCAGCAGCGGCTCACCGCGATCCGGGAATTCACGGAGTTCGGCGCGGGCTTCCGCATCGCCATGCGCGACCTGGAAATCCGCGGCGCCGGAAACATCCTCGGCCCGGAACAGCACGGCCATCTTGCCACCGTCGGTTATGACATGTACTGCAAGCTGATGGAGGAAACCCTGAACGAAGTCCAGGGCCGCAGCACCCTGCGGGAGCTTGAGACCCGGGTGGACCTGCGGGTGGACGCCTTCCTGCCGTCGGACTATGTGGCGGAGGAAAAGCAGCGAATGGAGATGTACAAACGCATCGCCTCCGTTCTCACGGACGAGGGCCGGGCGGATGTCACAGACGAACTGATCGACCGTTACGGCGAGCTTCCGCCCCCGGCCCAGACCCTGCTGGACGTCAGCCAGCTGCGGGCCCTATGCAACCGGCTCGGCGTCAGCCAGGTCACCCGCGGCAAGGAAGGCCTGATCTTCAAGCTGGACGAGCGTTATGTGCCGGATCCCGCCTGCTTCCTGCAGGCCATCTCCGAAACGGACGGCCGCCTGGCGCTGTCCGCGAGGGCTTCGGCGCGGATGATCCTGAAGGTCCCGAACATGGGCGAAAAGGAACTGCTGGAAGATGCCCTGAAAGTGATCCGGAAACTGGCCAAGCGGGTCAATGAGCTGGAAGAATCCAAAAAAGCCGCTGAGAGCGAAGGGGAAGATCTGAAAGAAAATGGTTAAAAAGACACGGCTATTCTGGATCACGGCGACCGTTGTGCTGGTCCTGGACCGGGTGACGAAGGAACTGGCCCCGGGGCTGCCGGCAGGCGGGATCCCGCTGATTCCCGGTATTCTCGGCCTGCATTACGCGGAAAACCGCGGGGCAGCGTTCTCCCTCTTCAGCGGCTACCCGCGCCTGCTGGGCATTCTGAGCATGATCATCCTCATCGCCGCCTTCCTCTGGCTGCGAAGAAAAAACCTTGCCCCGTTTCCTCTTTTTGCCCTGTCCCTGATGGCCGGCGGCGCTGCCGGCAATATGCTGGACAGGCTGATCCGGGGCTTTGTTCCGGATATGATCGAAATCCTCTTTATCTCCTTCCCGGTCTTCAACATCGCGGACAGCTGCCTCACTGTCGGCTGCGTCCTGATGATGGTCAGCCTGCTGTTCAGGCCGAAGGACTGGGAGAAAGGATCCGAAGCATGACGGAAGAAAAACAGGTCCGGGCCGTTTCCGACGGCCGCCGGCTGGACGTGCTCCTGAGCGAGGCCTCCGGCCTTACCCGCAGCCGCGTTGCCTCCCTGATGGAGGAGGGGCTCTGCCTGTCCGGCGGCAAGGAATGCCGAAAGGCCGGCACGAAGCTCCCGGAAGGCCGGGAGGTGGTCCTGACTATTCCCGCGCCGCGGGAAGCCATCCCCCAGGCGGAAGAAATCCCGCTGGAAATCCTCTATGAGGACGCGGATCTCGCCGTGGTCATCAAGCCCCGGGGCATGGTGGTCCATCCCGCCGCCGGTCATCCGGACGGGACGCTGGTGAACGCCCTGCTCTTCCAGCTGGATTCCCTCGGAAGCATCGGCGGAGAACTGCGCCCGGGGATTGTCCACCGCCTGGACAAGGAGACCAGCGGCCTGATGCTCGTGGCCAAGAATGACGAAACCCAGAATGAACTGAGCCGTATGCTGAAGGACCGTGAGATTGAGAAGCATTACCGCGCGCTGGCGGAAGGCGTATTCAGCGAAACGGAGGGAGAGATCGACGCTCCGATCGACCGGAGCAAAAAAGACCGGAAGAAAATGGCCGTTGATCCGGACGGGCGTCCTGCCCTCACCCGCTGGAAAGTGCTGGCCGCGGGCAACGGATGCACCCTGCTCGACGTGCATATCCTGACCGGGCGCACGCACCAGATCCGCGTGCATCTGCGCTCCATCCACCATCCTGTCTGCGGGGACGAACTGTACGGATTCCCCAGGGGCGTCAAAGTGCCCTGCCTGATGCTTCACGCCTACAGCCTGTCCTTTGCTCACCCGCGCACGGGACAGAAAATGGCCTTCCGAGCCCCCCTCCCCGGTGACTTCCTGAAAGGCCTGAAAACCAACGGAATCGATTATTCCGAATAATTCATTGCTTTTACTATCCCGGCTAAAGGCGCAAAGCGCCTGCCCGGAGATACTGAAAAAGGACCATGCATTCGCACGGTCCTTTTTTGCTGTATGAATGAATATCATCACTGCATCTTCTGCGTCGTCGCCCAGCCCTTGTCGATAATCTCCTGATGCTTGGTGGCATAGGTTCCGATGGCCTCCACCTGCTCCTGCGTCCGCGGGAAGTGCAGGCAGCTGTGGCCTTCAAAGTTATTGTCCCGGTTGTGCTGTACATCGTGGGGCATGGAATGAGTCGAACCGATGTAAATGCTGCCGTTGGAGAAGATCACCCATACCGCCCTGGGATTCCAGGTATTCCCGCCGAAGACCTTCAGCATCTTCGCCGTGTCGTTCGCCGTTACCGGTTCATAGTCCGCGTGGGCGCCAATGGAGAAAATATGAATCTGCCAGCTGATGCCGGTGGCAAAGTCATACACGGTCGCGTAGGGATACTGCCGCGTGATGGCTTTGACCTTATCATACCAGTTCGCGTACTGCACTTTGGAAGCGCTGGGCTTCACCGTGGTCGCAGTCGTGTTAGTGGTAGAAGTTGTTGTCGTCGTCCCGGTGCTGCTGCTTCCGCTGCTGTTCGCATTCTTCAGTAGGTTCAGGGTTTTGCTGCCCGCGATGCCGTCAGCTGTCAGCTTGCTGGCCTTCTGGAAGGCCTTCACGGCTTCCGCGGTCTTGCTTCCGTATATACCGTCCGCCTTGCCGGACAGATAACCCAGCTCAATCAGTTTGGTCTGCAGATCCTTGACATCCGTTCCCTTGGAGCCGACCTTCAGCGTGCTGCTCGCGGGCGTCGGGGTCGGGGTCGCTTTGCTGTCCTGCTTCGGGGTCGGCGTCGGGCTCGGCGTCGCCGTGGAACCTGCCTTCTTCGCGTTGCCGCTGTAGAGGATCCTCTGGGTCTCTTCGCCTGCGGTACCGTCCTGCGTCAGGCCGTTCGCTTTCTGGAAAGCTTTCACAGCCTCAACGGTCTTCGCTCCGTAATTGCCGTCCGCCGTGCCGGACAGGTAGCCAAGCTGGATCAGCGCTTCCTGCAGCTGCGCCACCGCATCACCGCTGTCATCTTTGCGCAGAACCGGCCAGGAATCGGAGGACGTGCTGTTCGCCGCGGGAGACGGGGTTTCAGTGGGAACCGGCGTCGGGGTAGTGCCGGCCTTCAGCGCGTTATCGCTGAACAGCACCGCGTAGGTGCTTTTCCCTGCCACACCGTCTGCCTCCAGGCCGTGGGCGGCCTGGAATTCTTTCACCGCTTTTGTCAGCAGCCTGCCGAACTTGCCGTCGATCGTGCTCTTGTAATAACCCAGGTCCTTCAGGCGCTTCTGGATCGTTTTAACGTCCGTTCCGGAGGCGCCTTCCTTCAGGGATTCCTCTGGCACTGCCACCGTGGGGGTGGGGGTCGGGGTCGGGGTCACCTTCGGGGTTGCAGTGATGCTCGCGGCCATCGCCGCGTCAGAATACAGGATTTTCT
>Ga0310690_10007481_pt1 | contig 14057 bp, 13 predicted proteins | sample AusTroGonzalo_MG_2_FD_207661 | JGI IMG/M metagenome (GOLD analysis project Ga0310690, IMG submission 207661) | Bovine rumen microbial communities from tropical cattle in Woodstock, Queensland, Australia - Gonzalo_04 (v2) (version 2) | ecosystem: Host-associated > Mammals > Digestive system >...
GTACTCACCCATGCCTGTGAGGCCGTCAGTATCTTATCCCGCAACATATCCCTTTCAGCAACCTTCAGGGGATGAGACTCCAGATAATCCCTGTTGATGTTCACGTTCACATAATACATCCGACCAATGCTATCGGCAAAGCCAATCACCTCTTCTGTTGTCATAAGCGGTTGCCTTGACGACGAGCAGGCAGTTAGCATCAACGTCAAAATCAGCAAATACAGAATCCTTTTCATAGTCCAATATGGTTGTCTTATATTTAAACGATAAAATAGTGCGTTATATTGTGTGCAATTATGCTTATTATAAGGCTCATCAATATTTGTTTTCTCATTATGTCCCCACAACTTGGCATCCACATACATTTCTTTCCACAGGTTATCTGCCCCCAGTAACAGAGAGTGTCCCTTCTGATTTTACTCAGATTCTTAATATCAGCACAATATTCAATATTGAAGACTGCAGTGTCTCCCGTGTTATTGGTACTTTGAACGAAACCACCTTTTAAGAACGTGAAAGTCGGTTACAACACTGCTTTCCTGCCAGTTGCTAAATAGAATTTTATCATAGAATCTGTTAAAGACAATGACAAATTGCGTTCCATTGAATTGTTCCAACCAGAATAGGTGGTCAGATACCTGTATGGGGGTGGCCATCCAGCTAACCCCTCCCATCAGAATATCAGCCTTCAAATGGTCGGCCTCTTTGAGAATTGAGAAAAACAGTTTCTCATCAAAATGCATGGTAAAAACATGATCATCCTCGCAAAATACAAAATGATCCAATCCCAAGGCCTTTGCCTCCTTGGTGAGATGAAGAAAGGTGAGCCAGTGGCTCACACGGGGTTCGGGATGGCTGACTGGTGTGACAAAATGCAGGATGAAACTTTCCTTCCCTTCAAACGTTTTCTTTACCGACTCACGGCGTTCCTGCCTCTGCGGCATGTTCAGGATATATATTTCCATACAGAAATAGGGTTATGTTCTTTTCTTCGGTGGTTTCTTAAACTGATACATCAGGTGTACCATCCAGTAGGAGGGAATAGTGCTGTACCATGTCTCAGTGTGCCCCTGAGCGTTCATAGTGTGTCGCACGGTGCTTCGCTGACCCAGCATGTCGACACCATTTAATTTTACTATCCATTCCTTCAAACGCCCGAAAGCATAGCTTACGGTGGCGTTCCATATTAGGCAGTCGTCGTTCATCGAACGGTCGGTATAGCCACGACGTGACCACATCATCAGCTCAGTGTTTAGGTCGAGATTTTTCAGCAGCGGTTTTGTTAGCGTTACGCCGTAGTTGTAGTCCCATGCACTGATTGACAGGAAGTTTCTTGAAGGACTGGTTGCGCGACGCCAACTGGCATGTGTGGTTGCTGCAACATACATGTCGTGCAAACGATATTCGCCTTTTAGTGTCTCTCCTACGGTCAGGTTGTGTACAGTATTCTTCATAGTTGTCGGTTGTGTGCCAATAGAGGAAAAGTCCACACTGTGGTGGTAGCGGTAGTCGGTGGTTGAGGTGATGCGAAGGCGTTTGCCTTTACCTACAGGCCTCCCGTAGGAAATACTACCCCACGTTGACCAGTTCCCATTAATATTCTCAGGACGAAATGTTGTGACTCCTGTTTTCAAGTCGTAGCTGCGACTCATGGCTATGGCGTTTTTTGTCAGTTCTGCATTGACAGTATAATTGAATACTTTCTGATTCTTTATTTGCCGTGGACGATAGCTCAGGCTCAGCCTATGGTGTCCTGTGCTGCCCAGATTTCCGTTTCCAAGGATCACAGTCTGTGGGTCGGAATCGTCACGCACGTCTAGCAGATAGCCTATATAAGGCAGACTTGAATCATAAGTGTACGTAAGCATGACCCCTTTGTTGTAATAACTGACAAAAGGGGAAAAAGAGGGTTCGCTATTTTTTATTCTTCTCTGCCTGCTTTCGCGGTAGTCAGTCAAACGGTCACTGGTCAGTATGAAAGGTATCCATACCTGCCATTTCCCCATCCTTATGTCTATATGAAAACGATGTTCCCGTCTCATTGTCGTAGTATTGAAACTGTTCCTTGCATCTATCGTTGCCTGAAGGGAGTCTACTGTAGATGGCAGTATAAAAGTTTCTCCATACTTGTACCTGTCATATTTGTCAAGTCGAAAAAGCTGACGTTCACCAGATTCAAGCTGTTGATAATATGCGTATAATATTTTGAGAGAGAGAGAGCTATAGGTCGTCTTTCTGTCAATGATATTGTAAGTCAGCTTAAGCTTGTAATCATAATTCATGCCTGAAAGATTGGTATATCGATTTTCATGATGGTCATCCTGTGTTTTGTTTATCCCAAAATCCAGATGTTCCATGTCTTGCTTTTCGTTCTTTCGGTTCTCATAGTTCCCCGTAAAGTCTATTTCCATCCATTTCCTTGCCAATTTAAACGTAGTCCCAGTATTGATACTTGGCCGAAGAAGGTGTTCTTCTCCCATTAAGCGGCTTTCGCGCTTATTCAATAGCATGCTTTCTAATCTGCTACTGCCTGATAACGCATATAGGCTGTCAATAGTTGCTCCGCGATATTCGTCGTAAGGATTTTCTGTCAGGCTGGCAATACGAGACAGCTTGTCATCGTCAGACTCCGTATAGGAAAAACTCGGACGGATATAAAATGAAAAGCGGCTACTCCTATAATCTATGTTACCAGACCAGTCTAGCCTTGCTTGTTTTCCATTACTTAGCAACCGCGAACGTCGGAATACATTTGCTGCTCCGTAATAGTCATTCGTGGCTGAAATAATCTCATTGTTTGTATTTGTTGATGTCAATTTAGCAGAAATACCATATTCCATGAGCATATCTTTGCTTTCGCCCGTGAATGCAGCACCTACATTCTGGGTCTTAACCATCCCCTCACTTGTAATCATGCCACTCCAGCTACCGTCTTTATCGGCAGTCTCTCCATTGTTCAGGTTGTTCACATTTCCATATACAAATAATCCAGAATGCCTGGTATAGCGCATGCCAAATAGTTTTGTCAGATAACGGTCGTCAGTACCATATCCTGCCTCAATGTTTCCAAGCCAGCCCTCGGCGTAGTCACGTTTCAGCTGGACATCTATCACGTATGAATCCTTATGGTCGGCTTTCACAGAGTCACCGACCATCGCCTGTTTCCTAAAACTTGTTCTGTGATAGACTTTGACTTTGTCAACATAATAGGCTGGAAGATTTTCCAAGGCAATCTTCGGATCACCCCTAAAAAAGTCACGACCGTTGATTAACAGGCTTTCCACGAAAAGTCCATTGACAGTAATCCGACCGCCAGGGCGCAATTCCACGCCCGGCAACTGCCTGACAAGATCATCAAGCATAGATCCATTAGACAACTGAAATGCTGAAGCATTATAAACAAGTGTGTCACCACGATTCACCATCAGTATTTTCGATCCTACGACAGTCACTTCCTTTAACTGGATGGAGGAACGGTTTAGCACGACATCGTCAATTATCTGTGTCTGCTCCCCTTTCTTGAATAAGACATCCCTGTATATCGTTTCATAGCCCATCTTCTCAACTTTCATGATAAAACTATCAAGGGGGGGTAGCTGTGCTACATGCCGATAGACGTTTGCATTCCTAAATACCTGTACAGGTCTTGCTTTTAATAAGACTGTACTGTCGGTTTTCATGAATGTAACTACAGTATCTTTTACATACTCTTTTGTAGCACCGTCTCTAACATACACACCTATCCCCCTTCTCTGTGCTTTTACATTGAAAGGCAATAGTACTATATATAATAATAAAAGTAGTCTATAAATCATATTATATACAGAATCTATTATCAATGATTATGGTGCATAACAATCTACTTGTTCAGTATTGTTAAATACGGCCTGACAATCGGAAAAATCATAATCATAATAACATTTCCTAAAACATTTATCTTTACATTCCTGTTTTGACGCTACAATAATTGTTTCCATGCCTGTTGTAGGAGGATAGGGTAAGTTAGCGATATCGTACATTATAGTACATTGGTAGCCAGACCCTCCACTACCACTACCGGCACCACCGTATACATGTTTTAATTCTTCACTTGTCAGCACATTACCAATAGCTGACAGATTCTTTAATTTTAGTTTCTTCATAATTGTAATACTTTAAAATGGTTAAACAATTACTATTTCTAAGAACATAATGAACAGATTTTATTCTCGACTAAGGAAATCCTCTATTGTTTTGGTGGAAAGAAATACACGAAGATCATGTTGGCTGGAATAAATGATTTTTTCCTTGTCTAACAATACTGAGTGAGGTATCGTATAGATTTTGTATTTATTCAATAGGTCTCTCGGTTCTTTAAGCCGATATTGTTTCCATGGTAATGCATATTTATTGACATCTGACAACCATGATTGATGATTTTCGTCCATAGAAATATTAACGACATCTATCTTTGGGTTATTCTTGTAAATGCTTTTTATGATATCTATAACTTCATGGCAAGGTACACACCATGATGCCGAAAATTCTATCAGTGTAAATGGCTTTTTAGATGATTGTACATGATCAAGCAAAGAGACTTCTTTACTATGAATATCTATGAGACGGAGATCTATGATGTCTTGATTTTCCAATTGCTTCCAAGGTAATGCATGATATTCATTTAGTATTCGTAGATAGTAATTCATGCTCTTACGTATTTGGTTGCAGAAAGTGGTGTCTTTACCTATGCTTCCTCCAACGCAGGCAAGTACCTTCTCTATGTCGTAATCCAGAGGAACCGGTGGAATTGAATATTTGGTTGTGTCAGCCGTTTCAAGTAGCTTTGGTATTTTTTCCAAACCTATCCAGTTATAATATCTCTTGAACAGCTGGTGGCCCAAGTCCGTCCGAATATATTCCTTTACGTTTGAATAGATGATATCCTGATTGTCTAAATATAATTTCTTGTCAATATCATTAGGGGTTAAGATGTCTTTACAACGTTCTTTTATCACTTCATAAATACGCCTTTGTCTTTGTTGGAATGCATATAGTTCTGCATAAGCATTTACCAAGTCATCGCCATGTACTTCAGCGATAGTGTCCAGACGAATGTTTATTGTGTCACCATGTAAGAATAATTCTGTTTCAACTTGCTTGGATGGACACACAATCTTAGCAAAAGAGGATGAGGGTAAGGCAAGGGAAAAGCTAAATGAACTATCTCTGATTATAGTACTGTCTTTCAAAAGCCAATTGTTATCAGAGAGCTCATAAAGGGTAACACTTTTTTCTTCAAAAGAAGATGGAGCCTTGCCTATGATCTGACAATCCTTTGCTGCCACTTCCATTGATATGAAACATAATAATAAAACTGTGTAACGCATCATCAATCTAAGAATTTGTCGTTAATTTGCAGGTAAAATCGTTGCACAAAAATGAGGACTATATGGAGATTGGTTAATCGGACCAAGATCCATACAGGTTGTGCCTTCTGGACAATTGGGATTTGGTATGCACTTTTTCTTTATTGAATCCCATTCACAATGATACTGATTAGGTAGTGGTGGAATAGGGACACTTCCAGAGCCGCTACCACTGCCGCTACCACCGTATACATGTTTTAATTCTTCACTTGTCAGCACATTACCAATAGCAGACAGATTCTTTAATTTTAGTTTCTTCATAACAAAGTCCGGACAAATCTTCTTTTAGCTTTGCGTATCGCCAAAGCATCTCGTCGTTTACTAAATGGCATAAAAACAAAACGGCTTCTCTCATGACACAATTTATTGAGTTTATTGTTTTGGGGGGTAATCTGAGAGTAACAACATTCAGATGTCCCCAGTATTATTTGTTCGCGAAATTAGTAGTTAATGATTATATCTCCAAATAAAAATCAAAGTATTTTATATGAGGGCGTTTTACGTAAATACTGCAATTAATATCTGTATATCAATAAGTTGCATTTTTGTAAATAACCATGGGATTGTGAAAATGAAACGGAAACAGAGCTTCAGAAGGAGCAACTAATCTCTCTCTTGCCGCTCTGTCTGAGTGTAGGCAGCTGAAAACAGACGTGTCATAAACTTGTTAGTAATAACTTTCTTACTAAGAAGTTTGTTACTTTCAGAATTATTTCGTATCTTTGCAACCGAATCAGTAAATACCTAAAAATTCAAATTGTACATGATTGAAAATCCTTTTGTATTCGGAAGAGCGGCTGAAGGGTCCTATTTCACAGATAGGAGCGAAGATGCCAAACGGTTGTCTACCAATCTGCCCCATGGCGTTAATACCATACTGATCTCTCCTCGCCGCTGGGGGAAGACTTCACTGGTGAAGAAAGTGATAGAGGGTATTGATAACAATGAGATCAAGACAATCTTCATTGACATCTTCCAGTGTAAGTCGGAATATGAGTTTTGCAGGACTTTTGCTACAGCCATTATCAAACAGACTTCTTCGAAACTGGAAGAATGGGTGGAGATGGCAAAGAATCTGCTTTCGAATATTTCACCAAAGTTTTCGTTTGGGTCTGATCCGTTGAATGATTTTTCCATCTCGTTTGAATGGAACCCCAAAGAGGATACTGAGATGGAAATCCTGAAACTACCAGAGCGGATAGCAATCAGGAAAAAACTTCGGCTAATCATTTGTCTTGATGAGTTCCAGCAGATAGCAGAGTTTTCTGACAGCATCTCTTTCCAAAAGAAGATGCGTTCAGCTTGGCAGCACCAGCAACAGATTACCTATTGTATGTTTGGCAGCAAGAAACATTTGATGGAGAATATTTTCAATAGTAAAAGCATGCCTTTTTACAAGTTTGGTGACATGATGTTCCTGAAGAAGATTCCAACCACAGAATGGGTGCCGTTTATTTGTGCAAAATTCTCAGAAACAGGGAAGACAATCACTGAACAGCAGGCAACAAAAATTTGTGATGTGACGGAAAATCTGTCATCTTATGTCCAGCATTTGTCGTGGTTAGTATGGTATAAGACGGAAAAGGTTGTTCAGAACAAGAATATTGATGATGCCATCGATGATTTATTGGAACAGAATAAGGTATTCTTTCAGCGTGAGGCAGAATTGTTGACCGAACACCAGATGAATTTCCTTATTGCACTCGCCAATGGTGTCACCACTGGTTTCAGTCGCAAAGAAGTCATTAATAGGTATCGTTTGGAATCATCTGCAAACATACAGTCAATCAAGAAATCATTAATCAAGAAAGACTTGATAGATGTGGATGGGCAAAACGTCAGCTTTGACGATTCTCTGTTTAAACTGTGGATTAAGCGTCAAATCATTATTTAACGTGAACAGTGGCCTGTAAACTCTAATGCAAACCGTGCAGCCCTTGTAGGTTGCACGGTTCGATTAGAGAATAAGGAGTCTACAGGCAGCTGGCTACTGCTCCGGCTCCAAGGACTGACGCAATGGTGGTGGCCACGGCGGCAATAATCTTTAAGATAAGTTTAATACTTTTCGTTTTCATCTTTTTAATTTTTTAATTCTTTAATTTTTCAATCATCCTTCGCCTCCACCCTCGGACTCCTGAGCCTGACGGGCGGCTTCGCGGTCGGCGCGAGTCTTGGTTCCGTAGGTAAGCTTGCTCTTGGCCTTTGTCAGTTCGGCACGGGTGAACTGACCGGTGGCCTGAGAGATGAGGCGGATGCTCTTGACATTCTTGCCAAGGTCGTAGCCGAGGAGGGTGGCAGAGCCACTGCTCTCGATGTGAGCCTTAAAGATGGCAAGGTCGTCGATCTTGACATTGGTACCGTCGAGCAGAAGGTGGCGGATGCACTTCACCATGTCGGTGAGTACGCCCTTGATACAGCCAGGCGAATAGGGGGTGTTGTGGTTCGCCATGTGCTCAACGAGTTCATCAAGGGACATCGGAGGATTGTCGACGGCACGACCGTAATACATACCATAGCCCTTGGACTCGGTGTTGTTGTTCTTGTACTCTTCAATTTGAATTGCCATAATCTTTTAATGTTTTAAATTGTTAGACTTTGTTTAACTGTTGCAAGTGTTGACGTCAGCGCTGTTGTCTTGTTTGCAGGGCAAGTGAAGTGCAAGGCGAACGCAGAGCCGAGCTATGCTGAGCCGCAGCCTTCACTCGCCGTTGCATCTCAAATGCGACGGCAAAGGTACGACTAAAAAGCGCTAGGCGCAAGGAAAGAGGTATGGCTGGCAGAATCCTAAAAATAATAAATCAAATGCAAGAAAATGCCGTAGTTAGGATTTTATTTTGTAATTTTGCACCCACAAAAGAATAAAGACGATGGGAAACTGGAAAAGAAATGCCCTCATAGTTATATTGGCAGCCCTGCTGGCAGGCTGTCATAACGTACAAGTGCCGACGTCGTTTGCCGATGTTAACAAGGTGCCACAGATTTATCCCGACTACATTGACGTGACCATTCCTGTGAACATTGCTCCGCTGACGTTTGAGTGGGACGGCGGGTGTGACGAGATAGTGGCCCGTTTCCGTGCTGGCGGTCAGGAGCTGGTGTGCGGCGGCGATGCCGTGCAGCCCGAGATGGACGACTGGCGACAGCTGATGAGCCAGGCTGTAGGCGGTGACATTGACGTAGAAGTGTTTACCTGTAATGACGGACAATGGAGCCGCTACAAGCCGTTCAAAATCAGCGTGTCGAAGGATAGCATCGACCCTTACTTGAGCTACCGCTTGATATCGCCGTCGTATGTGGCCTACGAGGAACTGACACTCAATCAGCGCTGCCTGGAGAACTATGACGAGGAGGTGATGGTCGACAATATGCTCTGTGGAACAGAAGCTGCAGGCCAATGCGTCAATTGCCATAACTATCAGCAGTATAACCCGCAGCGCATGCAGTTCCATGCACGACAGGGACATGGGGGAACAGTCATCAACTATGATGGCAAGCTCCGTAAAATCAACATGAAGAACGACTCCCTCCTCTCGGCGGGTGTATACCCTACGTGGCATCCGTGGCTGCCGGTGATTGTCTACTCCACCAATCTTACCAGCCAGACATTCCATACGCGCAACCTGAACAAGATTGAGGTGTTTGATTCCTCCAGCGACCTGATTGCCTACGATGTAGAGAAAAACGAGGTGACCAATATTGAGAAAGACTCTACGGAGTTCGAGGTGTTCCCCTTCTGGGCACCCGACGGCAAGAGCGTCTACTACTGTAGTGCCCACTTCGAGTTCCGTGATACTGTAACTCACGGTGTAGAGGTGATTCAGCGTGCCAAGGAAATCAAGTACAATATCTACCGCAAGTCATTTGATCCCGAGACCTATACCTTCGGGCCACGCGAGATGGTGTACTGTGCCGACAGCCTTGACAAGAGTGCCACATTGCCCCGTATCTCACCCGACGGCAGATACCTGATGTTTACGCTCGGTAATTATGGCGTGTTTCATATCTGGCACCGTGAAGCCGACCTCTACCTGATGGATCTGCAGGACGGTAGCGTTCGCAATATGGAGGAAATCAACTCCCACGACACGGAGAGTTACCATTCGTGGTCGTCCAATGGACGATGGGTTGTATTCAGTAGCCGTCGCGACGATGGTGGTTTCACCCGTCCTTTCATAGCACATATCGATGCCGATGGTAAGGGAAGCAAACCTTTTGAACTGCCGCAGGCCGACCCCGACTATCACCGTCAGTTTATTAAGAGTTACAATATTCCTGAGTTTATGAAAGGCCGTGTCGAAGTGACTCCACAGGAGTTTGCACGCGTACTGAAGGCTTCCGATGGAGAGGCCGTTAAATACGTTGGGAAGTTGAGTAAATGAGAAATTGAGATTTTTATTAAGATAATGGACCGTTACGAAATAATAACAGACAGGGGACGCGGACTCTTTGCAGAGCGTCTCAATGACATCTACGAACAGGCAAAAGCATATCTGGACTCAGAGCGGCAACAGCAGCGCACACTTTGCTATACCAAGGTGTTTCTTAGCGACATTTCCAATCAGGAGGAAGAGCTGCGCCGTTCGCCACTGATGACCGAATATATCAGCCAAGCAGCTTCAACCATTATCCAGCAGTCGCCTATCGGCGGGGCCAAGATAGGTGTATTGATGAAAACGAGCGACGAGCCGCAGGCTTTCACCCTTCACGCCCTCAGGCTTACCGACGACGAGGTAATGAACTTCGGCTCCTATATGCAGACCGTCATGCTTTTTGACAAGTATCTGGCATTGCTGCAGGCACAAGGTCTTAACTTGAAAGACCACTGTGTAAGAACGTGGATCTATGTGCGCGACATCGATACCAATTACGACGGTGTCGTCAAAGCACGCAACGATATTTTCCGTCAGCATGGGCTGACTACCGAGACGCATTTTATTGCCAGTACTGGTATTGGTGGACGTTCGGTCGGAAAGAATGTGTGTGTGGCTATCGATTTCCTCACCTCACCTCAGGTACAGCCCGATGATAAGCTGTTCCTCAAAGCACTCGATTATCTGAATCCCACCCATGAGTATGGTGTAGCCTTTGAGCGCGGCACACGCATCACCCTGCCTCATAAGTATGAGTACTTTATCTCGGGTACTGCCAGTATCAACAAGTATGGTGAAGTCATCAATCATGGCGATGTTACCCGTCAGGCCGAACGGCTCTTGGAAAATATCGGAGCCCTGCTTGCTGACGGTGGTGCAACAATGGCCGACGTGAAATACTTCATTATCTACTTGCGCGACTTGGCCGATGCTGCTGTCATTGATGAATACATGCAGTCGGTCTTTCCCCAGGTGCCACGCATCATTACTCACGCAAAGGTCTGCCGACCCGCGTGGCTCGTTGAAATGGAGTGCATCGCCGAGCATGTGCTCGACTAACCTCGTGCTCGACGGTTCTGCCGTCGTGTTAGCTTAATTTCTCAGTTAGATTGCTTTCCAGCTCTTCTGCCGACAACCGCAGAAGGAACTCTCCGTGGAATGCTATGCTAATGGCTCCCGTCTCTTCACTCACCACAATGGCCAGCGCATCGCTTTCCTGGGCGATACCCATTGCAGAACGGTGACGTAAGCCCAGTTCCTTCGGAATACCCAAGTCGTGGCTTACAGGCAATATACACCCTGCTGCCTTGATCCTGTGCTGTGAAATAATCATCGCACCGTCGTGCAGGGGTGAGTTCTTGAAGAAAATATTCTCTATCAGCCGCTGATTGATGCTGGCGTCTATGCGGTCACCTGTCATTACGACCTCATCCAACGGCATTGCACGCTCCATCACAATCAAGGCACCCACCTTTCCGCGACTCATGTTCATACAGGCCATCACCACTGGCATGATATCCTGCTTCAAACTGTCCTTATTCCGCTCACGCGACTTCTTCGACGTAAACAGTTGTGACAATCGCCTCATGCGCTGATGGGCTCCCAGATTGTAGAGCACCTTGCGGATATCCTCCTGAAACAGCACAATGAGCGCTATCACACCCACGCTGACAAGTTTGTCGAGGATGGTGCCTAACAGACGCATCTCCAACACCAGCGACACGAAAATCCAGACCACCACAAATACCAGTATGCCGATAAACACATTCAGCGAACGTGAATCACGCATCAACCGGTAGATGTAGTAGAGCATCATCGCTACCAGCAGAATGTCGATAAAATCCTTTATGCCAAACTCGAAAAACATAATCCTACAAGTTTACAGCACTCTACTGCCTCCTTTACATCATGTACACGCAGAATATTCGCCCCCTTCATCAGAGCTATCGTATTCAGGACCGTTGTGCCATTCAGCGACTCCTCCGGTGTTGTTTCAAGCAAACGGAAAATCATTGATTTCCGCGATACACCTACCAATAATGGCAGCTCCATCACCTGCAAATGCTCCTGAACTTTCAGTATCTCATAGTTCTCCTCCAACGTCTTGCCAAAACCATAGCCTGGGTCGAGAATGATATCCTTCTGACCTAAATCACGCAACTGCTGCACCTTCTCAGAGAAATCCAGCAGCATCTCACGCATGCTACTCTTCACCGACGTCAATATATAGGGAACACCAAGACGGCTCACCGTGCGAAACATTTCTTCCGAGCCACCACTGATATCGTTGATGATGTCAGCACCAAATTCCTTCACAGCCATGCTGGCAACCTCTGGCCGGAACGTGTCAACGGACACCACGGCCTCGGGCAATTCCTGTCGTAGGATTCGCAATGCCTTACGCAGCCTTAACGTTTCCTCCTCTTCCGATGCGGGAGTACTGCCTGGACGCGTAGAACATGCTCCTACGTCGATGATAACACCACCTTCGGCCAGTATCTGATGGGAACGTTTTATCACCTCAGCCTCTGTCGAAATACGGCTATTGGCATAAAACGAATCCGGCGTGACATTCAAGATACCCATCACTATTGGGGTACCAAGATTCAACAGCCTGCCTCTCACATTAATCGTGTAGTCCATTTTCGACTGCAAACTTACACAAAATTTTCCAATTATAGACTAATTCCAACAAAAAAAGTAAAAACCACCCCTATTTTTCCTTTTATAGCAGTAAGTTGCAATTCATTTCTCAAAGACTATTCAGCAGTTCGCCCTTGCCGTCGGCAATAAGCTTCAGCACCAGTTCGCCAAAGAGGGTGTTCTGCCAGGCAAACCAGGGACGGGTGAACTGTTCGGGGTTGTCCTTGTGGAACGATTCATGCATGAAGCCCGTGCCGGCATCGGTTGAGAGTAGCATGCGCATGCAGTGGCGTATCTCGTCGTCGCTTTGGGCTGTGAAGCATTTCATCATGATGCTCATGGGCCACACCATGTCGTGACCAATGTGTGGTCCGCCGATGCCCTCGCCGGCCTTGCCGCGGAAGAACCAGGGGTTATCCTCGCTCCACACAAAGCGGCGGGTGTTCTGATAGACGGGGTCGTCCATCGGCACGTCGCCCAAGTAACCCATCGCTAAGAGCGACGGCACGTTGGCATCGTCCATCAGCAGGTGGTTGCCGAAACCGTCGACTTCGAAGGCATAGATCTTGCCATATTTAGGATGCTCCACCACGGCATACTTCCTCAATGCCTGCTCCACCTCGTCGGCCAGTGCCGTACAGGATTGTGCCAAGTCGGCACGACGGTTGACCTTGGTCAGAATCTCGGCCGCCTTGCGTAGCGAGCTGACAGCCATGAAGTTCGAGGGGATGAGGAAGGGCAGGGTGGTGGCATCGTCGCTGGGACGGAACACGGAGACGATGAGACCTACTGGACGGACGGGCGCACCGTAGCCATCCCAGCCCACGGTGTCGAAGGCACGATCGGTTTTTCGTAGGAAACGGTAAGGGCCTCGGCCTTCCTTGCGCTGCTGTTCGCGGAAGGTCTGCAGAATCTTTTCAATGGCCTGCAACCATTGTTCGCCGAAGACGGAGTCGTCACCAGTTACCCGCCAGTATTCGTAAGCCAGACGGATGGGGTAGCACTCGGAATCAATCTCGTACTTCCGTTCGTGCAGTTCGGGTTTCATGTCGGTCTTGTCGGTCTGCCAGTCGCCACCCGTCGGGCCGTCGTTGAAGGCGTTGGCGTAGGGGTCGATGTTAATGCACTTCCACTGGCGTAGGATGACGCCGCGTAGCATCTTCTTCAGCGCCGGGTCCTCGTTGGCAAACTGCACATAGGGCCATACCTGTGCACCAGAGTCACGCAGCCACATGGCATGGATGTCGCCAGTATAGACAAAGGTGTCGTCCTCGCCGTCCAGCACCCGATAGTGGACGGTGGTCTCCAACGTGTTCGGAAAACAGTTCTCGAACATCCACGCCAATCGCGGGTTGCCGCTGAGTAACTGCTTCACCTCCTCAATCTTCTTGTCGATAACCTCTGAACGAAACAGCCTGTCCTCCACCTTAGGTCGCTTTGTTTCCTGTGCACTGGCACTGAGGCACAACCAGGCAAATATCAATGCAATCTTTCTCATGGACGGTCTTTTTTGTTTGTACCGAAGTTGGAGGGTTGCGGTCCCATCTGGAACTCAAGGGTGCCGCCACGAACGATGTCCTCATATATAATATAGGAACGCGTGTAGGGCTTGCCGTTCAGACGGACGCTCTGGATATAG
>Ga0310690_10007484_pt1 | contig 14054 bp, 16 predicted proteins | sample AusTroGonzalo_MG_2_FD_207661 | JGI IMG/M metagenome (GOLD analysis project Ga0310690, IMG submission 207661) | Bovine rumen microbial communities from tropical cattle in Woodstock, Queensland, Australia - Gonzalo_04 (v2) (version 2) | ecosystem: Host-associated > Mammals > Digestive system >...
CGAATTGTGCATATTTACAGGAGAAACAAACAATAAAAGCGCAAGCGATGTATGGCAATTTAAAAGGTCAACAGAGGGCATTCATCCAACGATGAAACCAATAGCACTTGTGGCATACGCAATAAAGAACATAGACAAGGCAGACACAGTATTAGATTTGTTCGGCGGTAGTGGTAGCACACTAATAGCCTGCGAACAGTTAAACAGAAAATGCTATATGTGCGAACTTGACGAGCACTATTGTGATGTAATCATACAGAGATGGGAAAATTTGACGGGAGGAAAGGCAATCAAAAATGAGTGAATGGAAGAACAGTTTGATGTTATCATCGGAAAAAGATGATTGGCGTACACCAAAAGAATTATTTGACGAATTAAATGCCGAATTTCATTTTACAGTTGATTTATGTGCGGATAACGATAATCATTTATGCGATAAGTGGTACACAAAAGAAAACAGCGGATTTAATGCTGATTTGACCGGCGAAAGGGTTTATTGCAATCCCCCTTATGGAAGAAAATCAACGGCAGATTGGATCGTAAAGTGTGCGACATGCAACGCGGACATTGTGGTTATGTTAATACCGGCTCGGACGGACACAAACGCATTTCACGATTATATTTACAATAAAGCTGAAATTCGTTTTATTCGTGGAAGATTAAAATTTGGCGGTGGAAAAATAATTGACCGTGCGCCGTTTCCATCCATGGTTGTAATATTTAGAAAGGCGGTGTTATTAAATGGCGAATGAACAAAACTTGCTAAAAGGCGATGAACGGCATAAGTTTACACCCGAAGAACACTCGAAGGGCGGAAAGAAATCTGCGCAAGTGCGCAGAGAGAAAGCCGACCTTAAAAAACAGCTGCAGTTATTCCTGGAAATGGATGCTACTACCGATAAGCACGGGGAGCCGTTAACAGGTGCGGAGCTGATGGTTAAGGTTGCGGTTAAGGAAATGACAAAAGGCAACCCCAAATACTGGGAGCTTATCAGGGATACTGCCGGATTCAAGCCTGTGGATAAGGTTGTGGTTGCGGAGGTAGACCAGACTGTTATTGATGAGATAGAGAGCATGGTGGAGGATACGAATAATGAAAGAATACCGGATGAAACTTGATGTATGGTTATGTAAACAGGGGGGGGGTATTGCGCAGATCACGCATGATATCCTGTATGAAGGAGAAAATGAAGAAGATATAGCGGCGCAGATTGACCGGGATAATAATGAGCTGCTGGATTTTATGCGCACAGGCAACACAAAGGGCGAAGAGTGTTTCTGTTTTAATGGCCTGATGTTGCGGAAGGCATTTATAGCGGCAGCCAGATTAACGGAGGCGGATTATTGATGGACCGTAAGCAAGCGGTTAATTTCCTGATTACAAAGCCCTATAAGTTTGGGCATCTGATAGGCTTTAAAAAATTAACCCACTTACATAATAAGTGGATAAAGGATATGGTATGCGGTAAGGAGGATATCAGCCTTGCCGCAAGCCGTAATACATACAAGACCACCTGTGCCAGCATTGCGCTGGCTTTAATCATTATCCTGCTGCCGAGGCAGCGCACTATGTTTATGCGTAAAACGGATGATGATGTAAAAGAAATTATAAAGCAGGTGGCGAAGATCTTAAAGGATCCACATACGCAATATTTTGTGCAGGTAATATATGGCGTATCGCTGAAATTAACAGTTGAATCAGTATTTGAAATTTCTACGAATCTGGCTACGGATATCAAGGGCACATCACAGCTTATCGGTATCGGTTCCGGCGGATCACTCACAGGAAAGCATTTTGACCGTATCTTTACGGATGATATCATAAATATCAAGGATAGGATAAGCAAGGCAGAGCGTGAGCGCACGAAATTGGTGTACCAGGAGCTGCAGAACCTTATCAATCGTGGCGGAAGGTTTGTGAATACGCTTACCATCTGGCATAAAGAGGATGCAAGCACCATGATGCCCAACATGGTCAAATATGACTGCTACCATCCGGAGGTAAAGGATATAATCACAGATGAGGTGCTGGCGGAAAAGCGGGAAAGCATGACTGCCGCCCTTTTTGCTTGTAATTATGAATTAAAGATTATCGCTGATGAAAACCTGCTGTTTGCCGAGCGGCCTATGGGTGCAGAGCTATCGAATATCATAGGGGCACCTTGCCAGATTGATAGTGCGTTTGATGGCGAAGATTACACGGCATTTACGGCTATGAATTGGCATGATGGGCATTTTTATGTTTATGGCAAGTGCTGGCGTAAGCATGTGGAGGATTGTTATAAAGATATCCTGGATGATTATTCCCGGTTAAAGCTGGGTAAGTGCTGGAATGAGAAAAACGCGGATAAGGGCTTTGTGGCTCGTGATCTTAAGCGCAAGTATGGTATGCGGATGGTTATATATCACGAATCCATGAATAAGCATGTAAAAATAAGCACTTACTTGAAAGCTATATGGCAATATGTTATTTTTGTGGAGGGTACGGATGATGAGTATATCAACCAGATCCTGGACTATAACGAAGATGCAGAGCATGATGATTGCGCTGATAGTGCAGCCACACTGGCGCGGAAAATGTACAAAAAAGCCAATATAAGAATCGATGTAGGCTTAAATGATGAATTAAAGGAGGAAGAGGCATGAAGTATTATGAGGACCTGTTAAAAGCGGGAGAAGGGCAGAATCTGATTGATTTTGTACGTGGTGCCATTAACGATTACAAAAGCAGCATCATGTATGAAGAGGCGGTAACTGCCTATGATTACTTCCGTAAGCGCAATGTTACAATCCTGAAATATCAGAAGCTGCTGTATACTCTTACTGGACAGGCGGTGCCGGATACCTTTTCTGCAAATTATAAGTTGATAAATGCCTTTTTCCCGATATTCGTTAAGCAGGAGAATAGCTTTTTGCTGGGAAATGGTATCACCTTTAATGATGCAGGTACTAAAGAGAAATTTGGCGGGCCGCGTTTTGATAATGCGATATATTCTGCCGGAGAATATGCGCTGTGGGGTGGTGTATCCTATGTCTTTTATAACATGGATCACCTTGAAATCTTTAAGGATACAGAGTTTGCCCCGCTGGATGGCGAAGAGGATGGGGCACTGCATGCAGGCATCCGCTGGTGGCAGATAGATGCAAGCAAGCCTTTAAGGGCTACCCTGTATGAGGAAGATGGATACACAGACTTTATCTGGAATCTGAATGATGCCGATGATGAAGAAGGGGCAAAGGGTAAGATACTGCATGAAAAACGGCCTTATTTGCAGATAGTAGAATCCACGCTGGCTGATGGGGATATTATCCTGGATGGAAAGAATTACCCGGGATTCCCGATTGTGCCCCTGTGGGCAAATAAGGAGCATCAGAGCGAATTAACAGGCTTGCGCGAAAAGATAGATGCTTATGATCTTATAAAGAGTGGCGCTTGTAATACGCTGGATGATGCAAGCCTGATTTACTGGACTATCCAGAATGCCGGCGGAATGGATGATATTGATCTGGCACAGTTCCTTGAGCGCTTAAGGACCATCCATGCTGCCACCGTGGATGATGATGGCGCAAAAGCCGAAGCACATACCATGGATGTACCTTATCAGGCCACAGAATCCATTTTATCCGGCTTAAGGGATGATCTATACAGGGATGCAATGGCGCTGGATACCGAAAAGATCCAGGCGGGCAATATCACAGCTACCGCTATAGAGGCTGGATATGAAAATCTGGAGCTTAAATGCGATGGTTTTGAATATTGTGTAACCGAATGCATCAAAGGATTACTTGCTCTGGCTGGTATCGATGATGATCCTACCTACCACCGCAGAAAGACCACAAACCAGACCGAAATAACACAGATGGTATTATCCGCTGCGCAGTATCTGGATGATGAAACCATACTGAAAAAATTACCTTTCCTGAATATTGATGAGATACAGGATATCATGATCAAGAAGGACCGGGAAGAGGCAGCGCGCTTTATCCCGGCACAGCAGGCAGAGAATGAGGAAGATATAAATGGCTAAAGATCCGGCTCGAAAATGGACCGATAAAGAGCTAAAGGAAATGGAAAAGCATATAGGCGGCATTTATGACCAGGCGCTTACAGAGATCACCGAAAAATGGGATGCTTACATGGCGAAATCTGCAAAGCGGCTGGATAAGCTGCATGAGGCTTACCAGAACGCGGCTGCGGATGAGAAGGAAGATGCCCTAAAGAAATACCAGGATGCCTTAAGGAATGTAACCTTTAAGGATAAATATTATCATGATATGGTCCAGGAAACAGCCACACGTATCTGCTATACAAACAAAGTAGCCACAGCTTATATGAATGGACAGATGCCGCAGATCTACAAGGTTAATTATGACCAGATAGATCCTGCGGCGGTCATTCCCGGGATAAAGTACAGCATGGTTAGTGAGGAAACCATAGCAAACCTTATCAAGGATGGCACCATACCACAGCGAGATCTGGATGAGCGGAAAGATAAAACATGGAATACAAAGCAGATAGGCAGCACAGTTCTGCAGGGGATTCTGCAGGGGGAAAGCATTAAGGATATATCAAAGCGCCTGCTGCCGATTGTGAATAAGAATGAGGCATCCGCTGTCAGAAACGCCCGGACAATGACTACCTGTGCGGAAAACAGGGGCAGGCTGGATAGATATGCCGATTATGAGAGCAAGGGCCTTGTAATGGCGAAGGTGTGGATAGCCACCGGAGATGATCGTACCCGTGAATGGCATTTAACGCTGGATGGACAGGAAGTGGCCAGGGATGAAAACTTTATAGATGGGCAGGGAAATGAGCTGATGTATCCCGGGGATCCTGATGCCGCATCGGAAACTACATGGAATTGTCGCTGCAGTATGCGCAGCCATATTCTGGGAGTACGCGGCAAGAATGGGAAAATCACACCGATTAAGGATATGCATAAAAGTGGGCTGCACCAGGAGCAGATAGGGACTGAGCGTAAAAAGCGGGATATGAAAAAGCGGGAGAAGATAACGGCAAAAGAAAAGAAGGAAGAGCAGCCTAAAGAGTTCCCGGAGATTAAGACCAGAGCAGAAGCCATGGAAGTGGCAAAAAGCATGTTTGCATCCCTTGAAAATAATCTTTCAAAGATTGATGAGCAGCTATTCTGTGAAAATATCACACAGCTTAAGCGGCTTAATGATAAGTTTGGGGTATTGACTGAAAACAATAAGGGATATTTAACATCTTCCCCCAGTGGGCGTGCACTTGCATGGACCAGCACGGACTTTTCAAGGCGTAGAGGGGAAGATACTTGCTTAAGTATGGTATCAAAGCATTATAAAAACCGTGACACCTATATCAAAACGGAAAAAGAGGGAAGAGATACATTTTTCGGAATGCCGGCAACGGATGAAAAGATCCCTGTTTATGCCGTTACTCATGAATATGGGCATATGCTGGAATCCATTATAAGCCAGAATAGGACAGATTATGATGCTTTACAGCAGAAAATAGATAGATTGTTCAGCCCCTCACATGCGCAGATCAGGGATATATATAGAAACGCAGAAAAGAGCGCGGCAAAAGATATCTATAATGAAATACTGGATATAGCAAAAGCAGATAATCCTGATTTTTCGCTTAAGGATAATTTAAGTCAATATGGGCACACGAATCATTTTGAGTTCTTTGCAGAGGTGTTTGCTAATAGCCAATGCGGGGCACCGAATGAGCTGGGTATGGCAATGCTTAAATGGTTAGAAAAGGAGGGCTATTGAAATGACAGTGGAAAAACCTTATTTCATGGAAAATAAAGACTGGTACTATTTTGATGAGGATGATTTTTGCTATAAACTCACAGATCAGGCGCCCGAAAAGGCAAAAGAAAGCTATAAGGAGTATTATAAGACCGTTTATAACGGAGGTGAGTAATGGAAGTTAAGATCACGGATAATTCGGCGGAGCTCCAGGCTGCCTTTAATGACCGGATAGGGCTGGTGCTGGGTGCCATAGGTGAGATAGCGGAAGGATATGCAAAGGAGAATTGCCCGGTAGATACGGGGCGCTTGCGTAACAGCATAACGCATCAGACGGTAGAAAAAGATGAGTACATAGGCACCAATGTGGAGTATGCGCCTTATGTGGAGCTGATAGACAGATACTACCATACAAATGGCAAGGCGCACTTCCTGCGGGATGCTGCGACCACTCATGGGGATGAGTTTAAAGCGGTTGCCGAGGCAATCTTAAAGAGCGAATGATAAAAATCGTGTAGGATCGTGAAAGATGCTACACGTTTTTTTATATTTCATATATGTACAATATGTCACGTTATGCCACTCGCATATATATATTATTATATATTATTATATATTATTATATATTTCTTTTGAATGTAGCAATGTAGCAAATGAAGTATATATATAAAAAGTGTGTAGTGAATAAAAATTCTATAGGAGAAAGTTTTACGTGGGATACAGATGATACATCATGTTCACTGGGTGAGCTGTGAAAGTATGTGCCTATTGTGGCATATAGTGACATATAATACACATTATTTTGTGTAGGATCCTACACGGCTTACTACATCTTGACATAATTGTTATATTTGACTTATACTAACACCAGAAAGGGGCAGCGCATTGCCCTTAAAAAACAATCAAATCCCGAAGCACCGGGACCGAAGCAAAGGAGATTGAGAATATGGCACTTACCAGAAAAATGCTTAAAGCAATGGATCTTGACGATGATAAGATATCACAGATCATCGATGCCCACCAGAGCACGATTGATTCAATCGCGGAAGAGCGCGACAAGCTCAAAGCCGATGTGGAAAAATACAAAGGCGATGCAGAGAAGTTAGCGACTGTAGAAAAGGATCTGGAAAAGGCACAGGCGAAGCTGGAAGAAGCGGATAAGACCGCAGAAAAGTACAAGAGCTTGCAGAATGAGTTTGCCGAATATAAAGCCGATGTGGATGCAAAAGCCACAAAAAGCGCAAAAGAAAAGGCATATAAAGAGCTTTTGAAGCAGGCCGGGGTACAGGATAAGCGTATGGATGCCATTATAAAAGTATCCGACTTATCCAAAGTGGAGCTGGATAAGGATGGAAAAGTAAAGGATTCAAAGGATCTGGTTGATTCCATCAAGAGCGAATGGGCCGAGTTCATTGTCGCAGAGCATACAAAGGGAGCGCAGACCCCCAAACCGCCCGCCAATAACGGCGGCACAAAGATGTCAAAGGAAGAGATTTTTAAAATCAAGGATACTGCTGAAAGGCAGCAGGCTATGCTTGATAACAAAGAATTATTTTTATCAGATTAAGGAGGAATAAGATATGCCCGGAGCAATGGATAATCTTACAAAGGCATCGGATCTTAAAAGGATCCGCGAAATTGATTTTGTTCAGCAGTTTACTCACAGCAGCCTTGCAAAGCTGATTGAGGTGCTGGGCGTAACCAGAAAGATCCCCATGATGGAAGGTACCACAATGTATGTGTACACCATGAGCGGAGAGCTGGCAAATAATGGTCTGGTAGGTGAAGGAGAAGTTATCCCCCTTACCGAGATCGAGCAGGAAAAGACCCCTGTAGGCGAGATCACTCTTAAGAAGTGGCGCAAGGGCGTTTCTGCAGAAGCAATCAAGAAATCCGGTTATCAGACCGCAGTACGCGAAACAGATGCAAAGCTGCTTTCACTTGTTCAGCAGAGCTTAAGATCAGATTTCTTTGGTTTCTTAAATGGTACCATTTCAGGATCCACTCCCGTAGTAGGTGCCGGTCTTCAGGCAGCACTGGCAAATGCATGGGGTGAGCTGCAGGCACTTTTCGAGGATGATACTGCACAGGCTGTTTACTTTGTAAACCCGAAAGATATCGCCAGCTATCTTGCCACTGCCAACATCACCGTTCAGACCGTATTCGGCATGAACTACGTGGAAGATTTCCTTGGTCTGGGTACCGTTATCATAAGCAACAGGATCACCCAGGGAACCTTCCTGGCAACTGCAAAGCAGAATATCATTATGTATTACCTTACCATGAATGGTGATGTAGCTGATGCATTCAGCCTTACCGCTGATGAGCTGGGTTATATCGGTATCGCATCCGGTATCCAGAATACTGAGCGTGCACAGATCGAATCACTGGTTATGGATGGCATACAGTTCCTGGTAGAGTATGCCGCTGGTGTTGTCAAGGGCAGCATCGACGATTCTTTTTAACGGATCTCACCGTAGCAGCCGATGCAGCTGATGCAACCTATCCTTGGACCGCACTTACACCTGCGGATTTCCAGGATGATGTAACAGTAGCAGGCGGTGAGATTACCGGCGAGCTTGCCTTCATCGAAGGTGGACTTTCACCGAGCGGACCTTTAGCAGGTGATGGATATTTCCTGGCACTTAAGTTCGACAACTTCTCGAGTGGTCTTACATACGCAAATGTTAAGGTTGGTCTGGTACCTTCCGCATCTGGTATGGATCTTCTTACGCTTGATAGCGATAAGAATGCTGTATTTAAGATCACCGATAAGAATGATCAGGTGCTTAAGGTTGTACAGAGTGATGCACAGGGCCACACTAATATCCAGCTGTTTGGTTTAAGTGGCTTAACCCTGGCAGAAGGAGTATAAAAGATGTATAAAGCCTTAACCGACTTTATTGATCTTCAGGATAATTATCGTAAATACCGCGCGGGGGATACTTTCCCCCGCAAGGGTTACGATCCCGGAGAAGAGAGAATAGCAGAGCTGGCAGGCACCAATAACAAGCGGGGCTGTGCGGTAATCGCGAAGGTGGCTGAAAAGGCCGCTGATAAGCCCGTAGAGAAGCCCGAAAAGGAAAGGGTAGAAATACCCGAAGAACCTGTGGAGAAGAAGCCCACGAAGCGCAGAGGACGCAAAAAAGATGCTTAATGCAGTATGCCTTGAGGTTAGAAACTTTTTTGATAGGAACCAGCCCAAGATATTCGGTGATATCGTGATATCTGATGGCGCAATAACGAATGCTGATTTTCTGTTAGATATACAGGAAAATCAGTATTTTCGTATTGTAGGCAGTGTGTTTAATGATGGGGTATATCAGTACACAGACAAGCTGGAGCTTACTGATGAAGTTTTTAATGGCGCGATCTGGCTTATGGCGGTGCCTAAAGATTTTCTGGTGCTGGTAGCGGAGATATCCGACTGGCAGCAGAAGAATGGCGGCGTAGATTCACAGGCAATGTCACCTTTTACGAGCGAGAGTTTTGGCGGATATTCTTACAGCAAGGCAGCCGGGAGCAGTTCCAGTAATGGTAATGCAGGCACCTGGCAGGCTGCATACGCTACAAGGCTTAATGCATACCGGAGGATTCGGATATGAGCCTTATAGATGTGGAAATGGGAAAATGCACCATGCTGGATAAAACCACTGTAGCTGATGGCTATGGTGGTATTGTAGAGGTATATAATGATGGTGCCCCTTTTGATGCAGCAGTAGTGCTGGATGATTCTATTGAAGCCCGAACCGCCGAGAAACAGGGCGTAACAGCATTATATACTGTCACCACGAAAAAGAATATAAATCTGCAGTATCATGATGTATTCCGGAGGGAATCAGACAAAAAGATTTTCCGTGTTACATCTGATGGCGATGATAAACGTACACCGAGAACCGCGCAGCTGGATATGCGGCAGGTATCAGCGGAGAAATGGAAGTTACCTACATGAACGCAGAGCAGGCATTACATAAATTTTGGAGCAGTTTTGATCTGGTGGCGTATGACGAGAATACGGTGCCGGATGATGCCCAACTGCCTTATATAACTTATGAGGCATCTAAAGATTTTTTTGGTGCTACGCTGGCGCAGAGTGTATCCTTGTGGTATTATTCGCAATCCTGGGCGGCAATCACCGAAAAGGCAGAAAAAATAGCGGAGAATATCAGCAAGGGTGGCCGCATGGTGACTTATGATGGTGGTGCATTCTGGATTAAAAGAGGGCAGCCCTGGGCACAACGTATGCCGGATGCATCTGATGATATGGTAAGGCGAATAGTTTTAAATATTGAAATCGAATTTGTAGAAGAATAGGAGGAAAGAGGAATGAAATTTACCAAAATACCCGAAACTACATTCCAGAATATTCAGCTTAACGCAGGTATACTGCTGGATGGTTTTACCCCGGCAACCGGCGTTATAGGTAATATTTTGGGTGCAACTACTGGCGGTTTTCAGTTTTCAGATGATCCCGAATTTCAGGATTATGGTGAGGATGTAGACAACTGTCCGAAGAATATGAAGGAGCTTAAAAAGCTCAATGCTCGTACTGTAGCAATGACAGGTAACTTTGTTACCGTTACCCCGGATATTGCAAAGCTTCTTTCCGGCGCTGCAGATATCGATGCACTGGATGATACCCATATCATTCCCAGAAATGATATTCTGCAGAGTGATTTCCAGGATATCTGGTGGGTGGGTGATTATTCAGATGTTAATACAGGCGATAATGCAGGCTTTGTGGCTATTCACCTTATGAATGCACTGAATACTACCGGATTCAAGATCCAGAGTAGCGATAAAGGCAAAGGCCAGCTTTCCTTTAACTTCCAGGGTCATTATACCATGGAGGATCAGGATAAGGTGCCTTATGAGGTATATGTAAAGCAGGGAAGTGGAAGTGTGACACCCAGCATATACCTGAATAAGCATAGTGTTACCATTGCCGCAGAAGGTACCACCACTCTTCTGGCAACAACCGTGCCCGATGATGCAGTAGTTACCTGGACCAGCGCAAGCAACACTATAGCAAGTGTAAGTGATGGTGTGATTACAGCCGGAGAAAATGCCGGAAATACGATCATAAAGGCTGCTATAACCGTGGATGGCGTAACCTATGATGATACATGTACCGTGATAGTCACGGCATCTTAAGTAAAATAATAAGGAGGGTAACCCAAAATGAAAAAACTTGGTGATTACAAGGACGAAGATGCGATTGATCTGTGGATGGATCTGCTGGACCCCATAGGAAAAATTCTGCAGGATAAAGAGGTTGCGAAGATTTATAAAAATGGCGGTAAGCCGATACAGATAGCAAAAGAGATCATACAGCGGCATCGTAAAGAGGCAACACAGATTTTACTGCGGATAGATCCAACGCCCATCAATGGTCTTAACATAGTGATACGCTTGTTAGATGTAATCATGGAATTTGAGCGGTCCGAGGAGTTAAAAGGTTTTTTCGGATCTGCAGGGACAGTGACCGAAGGCGCATCGTCTGGCAATGCTACGGCGAATACAGAGGACGCAGAAGCCTAAAGCATTTCTTACGGTATGCCATGGCACGGTGTGAAGAATACACGCGTGAAATGGCATACCGTTTTTATGTAGCTGACTCCCTGCAGCTATCCGTACAGAGAAAGCACATTGTGAAATCTTTGAGGGAAATAATATACGCTAAACCTGCGGACAAACGGACCGGGGATCAGATAGCACTTGATGTGATCCGGGCGGCAGGGCTTAAGCTGGGGGATAAATAATATGGATGTATTTGATTTATATGCGAAAATATCGCTTGACACAAGCGGTTATGAATCTGGCTTACAGGATGCATCAAAAACTACACAGAGTTTCGGAAGTAAGCTGGGTGCTGGTTTAAAATCTGCGGCAAAATTAGCCGGTACGGCGATCACGGCGGCAAGTACAGCGGCCGTTGCTTTTGGTGCGTCTGCAGTAAAAGCTGGTGCAGATTTTGATTCTTCTATGTCGCAGGTTGCCGCAACTATGGGTAAAACTGTAGATGAAATACAAAATTTAAGAGATTTTGCGCAAGAAATGGGAAGTACGACGGCCTTTTCAGCTTCGCAGGCCGCTGACGCTTTAAATTATATGGCGCTGGCTGGATATGATGCAGAAAAATCAATGGAAATGCTCCCCAATGTGCTTAATCTGGCTGCTGCCGGTAGTATTGATCTTGCGTATGCATCTGATATGGTAACTGATGCCGCTTCAGCTTTGGGGCTGAATACGGAACAGACCACGGCTATGATAGATCAGTTCGCCGCCGCCGCTTCAAAATCCAATACCAGCGTTACACAGCTTGGTGAAGCTATATTGACTATTGGTGCAACTGCCGCAAATGTAAAAGGCGGTACACAGGAATTATCAACAGTGCTTGGTGCTCTTGCGGATAATGGTATAAAAGGCAGTGAAGGTGGTACGCACTTAAGAAATATGCTGATATCTCTGCAGGATGCATGTGAAGATGGCGCTGTTTCTTTTGGGGATTTTGCTGTTGAGGTGTATGATGCCGATGGTAATATGCGCTCCATGCTTGATATTATTGGAGATATGCAGGCAGGTATGGAAGGCATGACGCAAGAAGCCAAAGATGCATTGATATCCGGCGTATTCAATAAAACCGATTTATCATCCGTTAATGCTTTACTGAAAACGACAACAGAGCGATTTGAAGAATTGGGCGAAGCAATAGGGGATTCTGCCGGTGCGGCTGAAAAAATGGCCGCAACACAGCTTGATAATTTAGCTGGTGATGTGACTTTGTTTAAATCAGCTCTGGAAGGTGCGCAAATTGCCCTCTCTGACCAGCTAACACCATCATTAAGAGAATTCGTGCAGTTCGGATCATCGGCGCTCTCAACGCTTACAGAAAGCATAAAAAGCGGTGGATTAACTGAAGCTATGTCCGGGCTTGGTACGATCATTGCTGACGGCTTGTCAATGGCCGTAAAAGGTCTGCCCGGTGCAATCGATGCCGGTGTGGAATTATTGCGTGCGGTCGGTCGTGGCATAATGGAGAATATAGATGTTCTTGTGTGGTCGGCTTGGGATGCGGTACATGCATTTTTTGAAGGTATGTTGAATGCTACCGAGGGCGAAGGCAGTGCAATACTTGAAATCATACAGTGGATAGTTGGTGCATTTGTGGAAAACAGCGCTGATATTCTGCAGATCGGTGTTCAGATAGTTGCAAACATAATAAACGGTATAGCGCAGGGAATAGGCGATTTGATTGAGGAATTGCCTTATTATATTGAGGTTATTACTCTTTGGTTTTTGAAACCCGATACATGGAAAAACCTTATTTCTGCCGGTACACTTTTGATTAAAAATCTGCTTACGGGTGTTATAAAGGCCGTGCCTATGCTTATCCGCTATATTCCCGAGATTATAGGGTACGTTCTGAATGTAGTAAAGGAAGGTTTACCGATCATTATCGAAACTATGGTTGAATTGGTCAACATGATAGTTGAGGAATTACCGAATATTATAACCGCTCTGACTGAAGCTATCCCGGAGATTTTGGATATGTTGGTTGATACGTTGATAACTCTGTTACCCGTATTGATTAACGGGATAATACAGGTTGTTGTGGCGATTACAGAGCATTTACCCGAAATAATACAGGCTTTGATTGATGCTATCCCGATCATTATACAGGCATTTATTAATGCTTGGATGACAGCAATTCCGGCTGTAGTGCAAGGTATAATTCAGCTTGTGACTGCTCTTATTCCGCATATCCCGGAAATAATTGCAATACTGATAACATCGATACCGCAGATCATCGAAGCAATTATTGAGGGATTTAGGCCACTTGTTGAAAGAGTAGTTGGGCTTTTCGGAGAAATAGGAAATGCTATATCAACATGGTGGGCTGGTAAGAAGCAGGATATTGCAAACGGATGGGCAGATTTTCTTGCAAGTGCAAAAGAGTGGTTTGATCAGCTTCCTTATAATTTGGGCTATGCGCTGGCTGATATGATCGTTAAATTTGGCGATTGGTACATACAGGCAAAGGATTGGGTAGCCACAAATGTATCAAAGCTGATAGAAAGCATTGTTAATTGGTTTGCAGGACTGCCCAACAAAATATGGAATTGGCTGTTAGAAACCATAACACGTATCGGAAATTGGATTAAAGATACTGATGATAAAGTAAAAGCTGAATTGCCTGTTGTTATCGATGGCATTGTGAAATTCTTTGAGGAATTACCTGGCCGCGCATGGGATTGGGGCGTAGATATGATTAACAGTTTCATAAATGGTATCGCATCCATGGCGCAGGCTGC
>Ga0310690_10007485_pt1 | contig 14053 bp, 6 predicted proteins | sample AusTroGonzalo_MG_2_FD_207661 | JGI IMG/M metagenome (GOLD analysis project Ga0310690, IMG submission 207661) | Bovine rumen microbial communities from tropical cattle in Woodstock, Queensland, Australia - Gonzalo_04 (v2) (version 2) | ecosystem: Host-associated > Mammals > Digestive system >...
GGGGTGGGTGCTGGGTGGGGACCGGGCGGCCTTCGCTAAAGTGAGCAAGTGAGCGTCGCAGCGGCAAGCTTGCTTGCCGATATGACCGAACGTAGCCACGGACGCCTTGGCGTCCACTCCGAGCTGGGTCCCCTCCCGCATAATATAAAGAAGCAACAAATCCCGCCTTTTAACAATAACCTCTAAAAACCCCTTGACAAAACCCAAACATTTTTCTAATATTGCCCTACCCCGAGGTCGATTAGCTCAGTTGGTTAGAGCGCTACCTTGACATGGTAGAGGTCACAGATTCGAGTTCTGTATCGACCACTGCAAAAACGGCTTGCGCAAGCAGGCCGTTTTTTTTATTCCCTAAAACATGGTGTTCCAAATTGGAATACGGGTTTAATCGATAGTGCTGGATTTATTGCACATTATTTGTTATAATATTATTACACTAGGAAAGAGAAAATATGAGAGACAAACACATTAGGTCATTGGGGCCTTTTGGGTTTCCTCCTTGTTGACAAAAAGAGGGACGCTCGTTTGAGCGTCCCTTTTATTTTCGTTATTTATATAAGACTACTTGGCCTGAATTTCCGCAGCAGTATCTGCCGGAGCAGCAACGACGCTGTCCGCAGCCGGAACGGCAACGCTGTCAGCCACAGGCGCAGCAGGAGCTTCGACAACCTTTTCCACGGCAGCAGGAGCGGCCGGGACGGCTTCGGCGGCCTTCGGGGTCGGAGTGCCGAAGAAGTTCACCTTGGCGAGGAAGATCATCATCACCCAGGAGAGGACAAGGCCCGAAAGACCCATCACGACACCCGTCTTTGCCATGCCGTTCGTGTCGGTGTAACCGGTAGCATGGGCAAGAGCGTTAGGCGGCGTAGAAATCGGAAGGCTCATACCGAGAGAGCTGGCGAATGCGACAGACACGAGGAGGGCAGTCACGCCACCGAGGCCAACGAGGTTGTCCTGGCAAGCAATACCCACAGCGCAGAGGATCGGGACCAAAAGCGTTGCCGTAGAGGTGTGGCTCATGAAGTTTGCCATGAAGAGGCAGATGATGCCGCAACCAATCATCAATGCAATCGGAGACCAGCTTGCAAACGGAATCGTCTTGATCAAGTGAGCGGCGAGGCCAGTCGCATTGAGGCCAACACCGAGAGCGAAACCACCAGCCACGAGCCAGAGCACGTCCCAGCTCATCGCGTTCAAATCCTTCTTGGTAATCACGCCGGTGAGGGCGAAGACAGCCATCGGGATCATGGCGATTGCGTTATCGTTGATACCGTGGACACCCTTACCGGTCACCCACAGAAGCACGCACACAACGAAAGTAATGTAGACGATGATGGCCTTGGGGCTCGTGTCGAACTTGCCGGCACCTTCAATGTTGAGGACCATTTCCTTCATCTTGATCGGATAAATCTTGAGGAGGAGGAGCCAAGCGATGACCATCAAAATAATCACGTACGGGATACCAAAGGCCATCCACTGGCCAAAGGAGACGGGGTTGGCAACGAGGTCGCCACGGGCGACGGCGTCGTTCAAGGCGCCGAGAGCGATAGCGTTCGGTGGCGTACCGATCGGGGTACCCATACCACCGATGTTGGCACCGAGCGGGATGGCGAGGGCGAAGGCGGCTTTGCCGCGGTCGTCTTCGTCAAAGAGTTTGAGCACCGGAGCGAGGATGGCGAGCATCATGGCAGCGGTGGCAGTGTTGCTCATGAACATCGAGAACACGGCAGTGATGAGCATGAGGCCGAGGAGCACGAACTTCGGGTTCTTGCCGAAGGGCTTCAGGAGCACGCGGGCCAGGTTCAAGTCCATCTTGTACTTGGTCGCGGCAGCGGCGAGGAAGAACCCGCCCAAGAAGAGCATGATAATCGGGTTCGCGAAAGTCGCCATGACGGACTTGTGGCTGATCATCGTCACGCCGTCCACACGGAACGGGGCGAGAGCCGAATCCGACATCGTGACAATCATGAGCACGATGACAAGCATCGAGGTGGACCAAATCGGGAACGGTTGCAGAATCCAGAAAAGGGCAGCCATGACGAAAACGCCAATGACGCGAATTTCGAGCGGATTCAGGATTCCCATGGGGCTTGCGGCATCGAATCCGAGGGATTCGTAGGGCAAGAAGAGGGCGGCGATGGCAAGCAACGACGCAATGATGAATTTGATGAATTTAGCCTTTGTCATAACGGGCGCAAATTTAGTAATAATAGAGGGTTTCGGCTATACTATTATTTACGCACATTAACAATATGATGTTAGACTGGGAAAAATACGCAACACTTGCGTTTTTTGGTGAAAAAGCCAAAAATTACCGGATTGCCACCCTAGAAACGAGGCTTTGCCCCCCGACTTTCACTCGAGCAATAAAGATTCCCGAACGGGCAACACGGAGATTGGCAGCATTGACCCCACCTTGGGCACTGAAGGAAGCCGAAGAAACCACCCTACCCTGCATATCTAGGAGTTCCACCTTCGCAGGGTTCCCGGCAAGGCCAGCACTCGCGACAAAGCCGACATGCAACAGGCCGGGAGACTGACGGAACTTGAGACCGTTAAGAGAGTAGGTTACCGGAACCTTCGGCACCGATGCTACGCGAATGGTCGCCTCCTGGGCACGAGCAAGAAGTTTTACACCAACGCTGTCACCGTCCGAAAGTTCTTCTGTTTTTCCATCGACAGTGAGGAACACGCGAAGTCCACGTTCCCGCAAGGCTGCAGCCCCCTCAACCGAGACAAACGCTTTACGCTCACTCCCAGCTTGGAGTTCCAAAGTCCATTCGTAGGCGCCATCCTTCGTGAATGGCTTTATCGACCTTGCCAAATGCAAGCCACGTTCCCCGAGCACAGATAGATTCACATGATCTCCCATGGCGGAGGGAGGTTCTTCTTGGCTAAGTTCACGTGCCGATGCTCCCAAAATATTCCACGAATCCATGTGCCCTTGCCTATCCTTGAGCACAAGCCGGAGTTCCCAGCCATCATTCTCGTTTTTCTTCGCAAGAGCCATGCGAGTCATCGTGGGGCCATCCCATAACGAACTATCGAAAACAGGCTCGCCATCCAGAGCCCAGGTTATAGCCCTATCCACCTTCGCCCACACAGCTTCGTATGGGCCAAGGACTGTAGGAATTTCGTATTCGCTGGTCTTTACGTTCCAGCGCCAGAACTGGACTGAATCACCGGCAACATCGGCATGCAGATTCACATAATAGCCGTGCGGGTTCGCCACCAGGTTCCAGCCACTATTCAGGCTGTCGAGTTCCCAGGCAAACGCGGCCTCGCCCGCAATCTCCCCGGCAAGCGAAAGCGCGCGGCCTTCTAGACTGTTATACCAATAGCCGTCAACTGCCGAGGGTTTGCTCCCCCGTTTCAGCCGGCGATACTGCAGGAACTCGGCTCCACCGTAAGATTCGTCCCAATGGTAGAACAACTGGTCGTCATCCCATTTGAGTTTTTCCATGTCGACGCCCGAGAGCGAAACCATCGCCCAGGCGCCTGCATCAATAGCCATTTCGCCCGCAACACGCAGGGTATCAACATAACTTGCAGAATCAAGGTCATGGAACACCTTCGCCTCGACGACGTATTCGCCCACAGGCGCCGGAGCCAACTGCCATTCACCCGAAAGTGAAACGGCCTCCGCAGAATCCACAAGCAGAGAATCCACAATGTAGCCTTTCCGCCCCTTGACCGTCACGCGGAAACCAACCTTGCGGAAAATGTTCATCTCCCCAGTGCTATAGCGGAGCCGCGCTGCATTTCCAGAGACTTCAAGCCCAGATTCAACATCCACACGAAGCGGTTCCGGATCGGGGCCGGGCACAAAATGGAATTTCAGTTGCGTCGGGCCATCAATCCGCATCCAATTGCCGTACGGATTTTCTCCGTCCAGGACAAACGCAGAATCCGGTACAGCACGCACCATGAACGGAAGGCCTTTTGCACTGCGCGGGACCCGAAGCGTATCGCGGAAGCTACGAACCACCGTATCGCCCGAAACCACCTGCAAAAATTCCACACTGCCGTGTTCGGCCCCCAGCACCACATCGACACCGGCACATTCCGGGTCATACCTCCAGTTCGGTTTCAAGGCCAGAACTTCGTCTTCGGAGCTGAGCCGGAACAAGTCGACATCGGAACTTCTAAACATCTTGCCGCCCTTATCGCTGCCTTCGACGGACCAACCATCAAAGCAAGCATCCACGCGGTAGACCGTGGGGAAAGCGCCACCAACGGTCACGGAAATTTCATCCTTCCAGGACTCGTCATAGAAAACGCTGTCTTCCCGAGTAAAGACAAACGATTGAAGATTTTTGTATTGCGAAGCAAAGAACTCCACCCTGAACAGGACCGAACTGAACTCTATACCATCATCACCATCCAAGATCTCGAGAGCCTTCGTGAGAGTTCCCTCCAAGTCGACCGTGTCCGACCAAACGCGCCTCGTAAAGCGAAGCGAAGCCAAGGCATCCAATGTAGACTGAGAAGCTCTAGCGGTTGCGTCCTCGTCCAGTTCGACAGAAAAGAACATATAAGGGTGATTCCGGAACCATCCAAATTCACCTTTCAGCAAAAGGAGCATGTTCGTCACGAGGGGAATTGACTCGGAGCGCCCCTGCAAAAGTTCATCCTCGCCCGTCGGCACCTTGACGACAATCGGCAAAGGTCCCTCGTTGGAAATGACTAGGTTCTTTAGAATAGACTTTCCCTGAGTAGCGCTGTAATACAGTTGAACGGTACCATTCTCTTTTACATCCTGAACAAAATCCTGGAAAAAATACCCAGCCTTCTGTTTGCTGAAATCATAAAACAGGGTGCGACTCGGAGTCTGCACAAAAACGCTGTCCAAGTCCATCGCATTTATCCCTATTTCGTCCACGACACCGAACAAAGGAATTTGGTCGAGGTGATTGACCTCGAACTCGCGAATTACCGGCATAAAGGAATAAATATACAGCCCACTTTTATCGAAAGGCCTGACGACCTCACCATCCGATATGTAATACTCAATATTATAGTGAGGCTTGGGAGCCAAAACTTTGGGACCTGCAAACGCAACGGAAAAGGACGCCATCAGAAAAATGGCGACCACGCGCAGTGGGATTTTTAATCCTGCAGATATCCTCATAGCAGTGAAAATAAATAATATCGGACAATTTTGCTACAACAATCTTACAAAAAGACATTTTGAAAGGGGAAAATTACTGCAAAACGACTTTCTTGGCGAATATTTGGCTCCCGGAACGGATCCTGAGGATATAGAGGCCTCCTTCTGGAGCCGGGAACCTCACACTATTCAGCCCAGCCGTAGAGGTTGCCGACAGCGATGCCATCACTCTTCCGGAAACATCCAGCAATTCGACCTTCGCATTTTTACCAGCAAGACCATTCGTCGCCACGAACTGGATATCAAACGCATTGCCACTGCGGATAACGCGGACATCCTTGAGAGCATATTCCACCTCGGGCTTGGCATGCGGAGCTACACGGACAACCGCAGTCTTCTTGAGGGAACCGACCTTTACGGCAATCGTCTTGCCTTCCTTCGCCTCGACCGTCTTGCCGTCAACCGTCACAAACACCTTGTTGCCTGTCGCCTTAGCTTCGGCAAGACCCTCCAATTTAAGATACGCAGTTCTCTCACTCGACGCACTCAACTGGAGAGTCCATTCCATTTCTTCTGCCGCAGGCCTGAACGACCTTGCAAGAGCGCGGTCACCATCGACAATCGAGAGCGACACATAATCTCCCATGCCGGAAGGCGGTTCGTCACTCTTGGACACTTCGCTGCTCGTGCCGAACAGGTTCCAGGAATCCTTCTTGCCGTTGCCGTCGGACAGGATTGCACGGATAGTCCAGCCGTCAGAAGCCTTCTTGAGTGCAGAAACTTTCGCGAGGGATTTTGCCTTGCTATTAACAAATTTCAATTTAGCCGGGAACTGGATAGTCTGCGGACCGTGCGTGTGCAACCATACAGCCTCGTAAGGTTGAAGCACTGTCGGGATTTCGTATTCACCGGACTCGTCGTTCCAGCTCCATACATCGATATCGGAGCCCGCTATCGCAGACAGGTCAACGGTCCAGCTATAAGGGTTAGCAACCATGTTCCAGCCACTATTGACGCTGTCGACATTCCAGACTATTTCAGCATTGTCAACATATTTGGCAGCCTTGCGTTTCAAGGGGACTCCGTCATAGGAACCATACCAGTAACCATCCATTCCGGACACCTTGTCGGAGCGGGAATAGGCACGATATTGCATGTAGTCGCCCAACGTCAGAGATTCGTCCCAACTGTAAAGCACATGGTAATCGTCCAAATGCAACTTGCGCACATCCACATCGGCGAGCGAAACCATCTGCCAGCGGCTTGTCCGGACGCGCGTTTCATTCCAGGAGCTACCATTAACCAATGCAGAATCCAAATCTCCCCGCAACGCAATTTCATAGACAAGCGAATCGCCGGGGTTTACACCAAAGGTCACAGAGGCACCACGCACAGAGCCGGGCACGGAATCAACCAACACAGTATCGACCAAGGTGGTGTATCCGGACCGCACCCGGACCGACAACGCGACCTTACCGGCCAGAGAATCTACACTGGCGTTAAACTTGAGACGCGCCATGGAGCCAGCCCATTCGATCTTGTGCGACTCGATTTTGAGAGCCGGGACACGAATAATTACCAAAGCACTGCTAGAAACGGGCAGTTCAAACGAAGAGGACGACACAGGTAGCGGCAATTCAGAAGAACTGGAGATAACCGGCACGAACTCCGAAGAACTGAACGGGAAGAAGGAACTGGAACTTGCAGACAGAGGCAATTCGATCGAACTAGAACTGAACAGCCACGGCCATGCGATAGAACTGGAACTGAATGTCGGGAGCTGGAACGAACTCGAACTGAATGTCGGGAACCAGAACGAACTGGAGCTGAATGTCGGGAACCAGAACGAACTGGAGCTTTCCGGGACCGAAGAAGAACTGGATACGGCAATAGAAGACGATGACGGAGGATTGGTGACAATCGGCTTCGCAAGCAGGTACGGGAAGTCATCGTTCATGCCATCCTTGCGGGCCCAATATTCAACACCATTCTCGGCAAACGGTTCGTTCAGGAAGTCTGCAAAATCATCCATCTTCATAGAAGCAGCAACCTTCGTGCCGTTGAAATTCTCGCTAATCTCTTCGGACGCACCGTTACGGACATTGTAGCGTACATCCCAGCACGTGGCATTGCCGTTCAACTTGGTCTTGCCACTGCACTCGTTCTCGATCAGTCTCCAGTCTTCTCCCTGCGCAGACGACAAGTATTTGGCATTGCCCCCTTCGAACTTGCCAAAAGCATCAAGGGCATCTTCACCATTATGGTACGTGGAAACAATTTTTCTGAGCACCTTCGTTCCATGCAACGTAAGAAGGCCAACCAAATAACCCTCTCGTATATTGTCCGATGAAGCCCTGCCAGGAATCGGATGGAACGTGCCGATATGGTACACATTCTCCATGGCAAAGTCCTTGCTGCTCAGCAAGCGTCCGAATACACCGCCCACATATAGGGAATCGGCCTGGGAGAAATCCCCCTGCACCTCGAAGTCGCCGATAATCGCGACATGGTCCACTTTATTCGGCATGACGCAGTAACCGCAAAGCCCGCCCACAGCAGCAGAGCCCTCTACTGGGAATGTTGGATCCACCCCGGCATTGAGGTTCAGCAAGGAAGGTTTGTCCAACTGAACATTTTCAAAGGCCACATAGAGGACACCCGCATTGTCGGCAAACGAACCGAAAATACCCCCCATACGGACGATGTTCAGACTATCAGTCACCGAAATACGGCCCTTGAATAATGCGTTGTGCACGGTCAAGACGGAATCTCCGTCCGCGTATGTTCCACTTGTATTAGGCCGAGTCACGGCCTTACCGACAAAGCCTCCCACCATTAAAGAATCAATTGCAGAGACTTCGCTGCCTCCGGCGTTATGCCCTTGAAGGCCGCTTATAGCGACTTTTATTTCCATCGACGAGGAATTTTCCACCAAAGCTTTTGCATTACGGGCAAGGCAAGCACTACCGGCCAAGCCACCCATGAATACGTTGGCACTTATGTTCTCGACATCCGGCTTTTTAACAAGCACGAGCGGCCCGCTAGTTTCAGAATTGGAAATAGAAACAAACGATTCGCTCGTCACCTCATTCTTGGTCGATACGCAAGTTTGTTCACCAATCAAGCCGCCAGAATAATACTCGTAAAGATCCGCATTCCTCAAAGTATCCTTAATGTTAGGAGTCACTTCTGCGTTGTTGATTTTAAGTTTGGCACCCCCATCAAGCGCACTGCGGCCAATCAAGCCGCCCAAATGCACAACCGAGCCCTGCGACTTGTTAATAGAACCATAAAAGGCAACATTATTCACAGACAAATCCATAATTTCGTTAGCCTGATTCTTGTAGGGCGCAACCTCCCCTATGAGACCGCCCATCGTCTTTCCACCGAAAAGCTTGGTATAAACACCTGATTTACCAGCCTTTTTCAGCATTGTCACGTTTTCAATTTTCATATAGCCGACTTCGGGAACATTGTTTCTCTGCCGCGAAAGCACATACATGCCAACTAGCCCCCCAGCAACAATAGACGTGTCGGCAGACAGGTTCTGGACCTTGGCCATAACATTGATATCTTGCAAGTTAAGATTTACGGCATACGCAACAAGGCCACCTATGTAGGCGCGATAACTGCTCCCCCAACCCGCAAGATTACCTCCCGCATAGTCATCCGCATCGCCCAGGTCCACCTCGTTATAGATGTTGAGGTCGTCATCACTGAAAATCCGTAAAAAGGTGCTGTTTTCCAAATAGCCGACAAGCCCCCCAGCCATGGGAGCAGAAATTCGAACATTGTCCAAAGTGTCATCGTATAACAAAGACCGCGTCATTACGCCCGCCAAACCACCAACAGGCCCAAAATAGGAGGCCTTGGGTGTCACGGAAGAAGCCGCATCGGGGCCCTTTATGGTAAAACGAAAATCTTTGAGAACCAGGTTATGGACATTGACTGAATCAAGTTCCTTGAAAAAACCAATTGTATCGAGAACGCGTTCAACCGAATAATCAATGATTTCAGTATAGCACACATTCTTGACATCAAATCCATTTCCGCTAATTTCTCCGTAATCCGGCTTGAACTTAAGGGGAGTATGGTTGACAGCGCAAACCGTATCTTTGCCAATGACTTCAATCTGCCCAAAATCAAAATCACTCAAGAACACAATCGTTCCGCTCGTAAGCGGATCCCAAAAACTGTTACCCCCCGCAGGGCGCCAATCTGCATTCATCAGAGAATCAAGAACAAACGCTGTACGGGAGAGTGTCTTCAACCTCGCTCCAGTACACCTTGCCCCTTCCATATTACTGCCGCCAAACTGCGTGCCACCGAACAGCGCACCACCGAACTGAGGAAAAACGTAAGCCGTTGCAGGAATCGCACTATTACCACAGGAGTCTGTTCCCTGCGAAATATAAGCTGTACCATTATTGTCATCATAGAGATTTACAAAGCCCGCATTGTTTTCCAATCCCTGAGCAAAGACGGATCCCGCCGTAAGGAATCCCCAAATGAATAAAAAAATGGATTTTATTTTCATGCCTTATACCCTGCCTCGATTATTTTCTCTATATAAGATACTATCAAAAAGGGGAAATATTCCAATCGAGAGTTTCTTTTTCTTTACACTGTGATAGGGCGCAAGTGCAAAAACTGCCCAAAATATTACAAAATGACAGGCGTCACATGTTTAATTTTGTACAACACTTTTTTTGGAGGTATGAGGTATGAGGTCGTGCTTCGCACTCTGAGGTTTGAGGTCTATTTTCTGTAATTTTACCACTTGTTGCTAACTGCTCAGAGGGGCTTTAGCCCCAACCTCACAGTTCAAAGCGAGCATTGCGAGCGACCTCATACCTCAAAGGGAGCGTAGCGACCGGCCTCATTGCTCAGAGGGAGCGTAGCGACCGAGCTCATACCTCAAAGGCACGAAGTGCCGACCTCGTGCCTCAAAGCGAGCATTGCGAGCGACCTCGCGCCTACTTCACATCGTATTCGGGGATCGGCAGGCTTTCACCTGCCTTCATGGCGGCATCGAGCTTCTTGGACTTTTCCGGGTCGAGCCACCAATAGACGGGGATGGCGTCTTCGCGGTTGAAATGGTCCAGCACCTTTTCGGGCATGCCATAGCGGTTCCAGTAGAGGATGCGATGGTGGTCGCACTGCCACATAAGCACGTAAGGCACGATTTCGGCAAGGCGGTTATCGAGTGCCTTCAGGATTTCATTACGCTTCGCAAGGTCGAATTCCGTCTTCTGCAAGTTGATGAGGCTATCGACAACTTTATCCTGAACGCCGGCAAGGTTGTTCGTACCCTTCTGGAGTGCGGTGGCAGAATGCCAGCTCGCTTCGGGGTCACGGAGGCGGCCTGCACCCCAGTTCACCCAGTAGAGGTCGAAGTCGGCATCGTCGAGGCGCTTGCGCAAGGTGCTCTGGCTCATCTGTTCGATGGTCGCCACCACGCCCACCTTCTTCAAGTCTTCCTGGAACAGCGTGAGGTGGCGCAGGTCTTCCTGGCTCGTGATGAAGTTGATGGCGAAGGCCTTGCCGTCTTTTTCGAGCACGCCCTGGCCGTTCACCTTGTAGCCCGCTTCGGCAAAGAGGGCGCGGGCGCTGTCCGGGTTGAACTTGTAGAGCGGAGCCGTCGGGTTCTGGTTGCCATCCCACAGGTCGGGGTAGTAGCTGTTCAGCAAGAAGTACTGGCCGAACATGTACTTCTCGTTCATGGCCTCGCGGTTCAGGAGCATACTCAAGGCGCGGCGGACGCGAACATCCTGGAACTGCGGCTTGCGCAGGTTGATGGCCATACCCTGGAAGCCGATGGGCTCTTTGTTGAAGATGCGCTGCTTTACGGCCCAGCCCTTCTTGACGGCATCGAAGTCGGTCTGCTTCATCCAGATGCTGCTGGTGTAGATGGCATAGGCGTTGAAGTCCTGCTTCTTGAAGGCTTCGAGGGCCTTCGTCTGGTCGTTCATGAAGCGATAGCGGATCTTCTCGAAGTTGTACTTGCCGCGGTTCCAGTTCTTGTGGAAGCCCCACCAGTCAGCTCGGCGCTGCAATTCCACATAGCGGTCTTCGCGGAAGGTCTTGATCTTGTACGGGCCCGAGACTACCGGGAACTCGTAGCGGATCTGGTTGAAGTCCTTGCCCGCCCACACGTGCTTGGGAAAAGCGAGCATGCCCGCAGCTTCCCAGAAGTTGCCCCAGTGCGATTCCTTCGCAGTCATCTTCACCGTGAGGCTGTCGACCACCTCGGGGCGGTCGAAACGGCTAAGCCCGACCTTGAAAATCGGGGTGAGGTTCTTCTCGTCCATGATGACGTCGTAGTAGAACTGCACATCTTCGGCGGTGACGGGCTTGCCGTCGCTCCACCGAGCCCGCGCATCCACGTGGAAGGTGAACGTCTTGCCATCTTCGCTAACGCTCCAGCTGTCGGCGAGGATACCGACCTCGCGGTCCTCGGTGGAGTGCAGACTCACGAGCGGCTCGAACATCATGCCCATGAGCTCGGCGGAGAAGCTATTGTAGTCTTCCCACATGTTGAAGGACTTGGGCATCGCGGAACCCCAGAGGGTGATCGTCCCGCAGGGGCGGGCGTCCTTCGAGGCAATCGGGTCGAACTCGCCCGTGGCGGTGGAATCAAAAGGCAGTTCCGGGCAGTTCAGCTCGGCGGACTTGGAAGCCCCGGACTTTCCCTGCTCGTTGCAGGCGGTGAAAGCAAACAAAAACGCAGCCGCAGCCGCGCACATAGAGAAGCGGAAAAAGTTGTTCATGAGTGGAATAATAGTATTTAGTGGATAGGGGTTAGGGGCAAGGATCTAGAGGCTAGGAGCTGTGAGCGATGAGCTAAGAGGAATGAGGGTTGTGCGAAGGTCATTAGGAAGCTGTCATGCCCGCGTGGTTCGGCAAGCTCACCAACCTTAGCGGGCATCTCCTTTTTATCTCACGGCTCACAACTCACGGCTCATTGCTGACTGCCGATACCTCGTGCCTGGAGCCTCGAACCTGAAGCCTCACCGCCCCTCTACGGCAACCCTACGTGGCGCTGCTTCTGCTTCTTGGGCTTGGCGTCGCCGTTCTCGGACTCCTCAGGTTCAGCCGCAGCCATCTCGGCCTTGAGAATTTCGAGCGCGACACGCGCGGCTTCCTGCTCGGCCTTCTTCTTGTTCGGGCCGGTCCCCCGGCCGTAGACCTTCCCGTTCACGCTGACTTCGGCGGTGAACGTCTTCTGGTGCTCCGGCCCGTCCTCGGCGACGATGACGTACTCCGGGGACATGTGCAGCTTGGAGCCCTGCGTGAGTTCCAGCAGCTCGCTCTTGTAGTTCACGAAGTCCTCGGCCACGATGATTTCTTGCACACGCGGGAAATGGAAACGGTTGAGGATGGCGCGGACCTCTTCGAGCCCGCCGTCCAGGTACACCGCCCCGAGTACCGCCTCGTAGGCGTCAGCGAGGATCGTTTCCTTGCCCCGACCGCCCATCTTGGCCTCGGACTTGCCGATCTTGATGTAGTCGCCCAAGTTCCATTCCTTGGAAGACTGGGCGCAGGCATGGCCGGAAACCACAGCGCTCTTGCGCTTGGAGAGGTTGCCTTCGGAATCGTCGGGGTATGTCTTGTACAGGTACTCCGTGGTCAGCATGTTGAGCACGGAATCGCCCAGGAACTCCAGACGTTCGTTGTTGTTTGTGTACGGGAGGTCCTTGCCGGACAGGAACGACCGATGCACCAGGGCATGGGCCAGCAGTTCCGGATCGCGGAACCTATACCCGAGCTTCGCCTCAAGCCCGTCACCGGACTTCTGGCGAAACCAGAGCTTTAGCACTTTGTGGAGTAGAGTGTTCTTTTCCATTGTACAGTGGTTAGTGGTTAGGGGGGTATTAGACGAGAGACGAGAGACGAGAGATTATTTAGTTCATTCCGTGCGAAGCACCATTATTCATCTTTCGTCTTTCGTCTGTAGGGCGAAGCCCGTTCTTTCGTCTAATAAGAAAGGGCAGCCTCGTTCGGGCCACCCTGTCCAGTTGCTTTTCCGATGAAAACCGAATTAAGCCTTCTTGGATTCGATGAAGGCGACCACGTCGGCAACCTTCTGGAACTTTTCGGCATCGGAATCGAGGATTTCGACTTCGAATTCGTCTTCGAGAGCCATAACCAGTTCAACGCGATCGAGAGAGTCCGCACCCAGGTCATTGCCGAATTCGGATTCCATCTTCACGTCTTCGGCCTTGACTTCGAGCTTGGCGACGATGACGTCGGTAATCTTCTTGAAAATTTCTTCTTGTGTCATTGTTAACTCCGTTTGGATTGTTTGATGTTAAATTTAATAAAAAATGGCTAGGCGTTCAACCCACCATCTACACCCAGAATCTGGCCAGTGATGTAGCAGGCGTCATCGGAGGCCAAAAAAGCGACCGCATTGGCCACATCTTCGGGTTTTCCGATACGTCCGAGGGGGATTTGGGCTGCATATTTTTCCTTGGTGGCGTCATCCATGGCGGCGGTCATGTCGGTCCCGATGAAACCGGGGGCGATGGCGTTGACCGTAATGCCGCGGGAGGCGAATTCCCTCGCGTTGGAGCGGGTCATGCCGATGATGCCGGCCTTGGCAGCGGCGTAGTTGGCCTGTCCGGCTTGGCCACGCAGGGCGTTAATGCTCGAAATGTTGATAATATGGCCGGTGCGCTTGCCCATCATGGTGCGGGCGACTGCACGGGTACACAGGAACACAGAACGCAGGTTCGTAGCGATAACCGCGTCAAATTCTTCATCCTTCATGCGCATCAGGAGGCCGTCACGGGTGATACCGGCGTTGTTGACCAGGATGTCGACCGTGCCCATGTCGGCGATAATCTGCTTGAACACGTTCTGGACCGTCTCGGAGTCGGCCACGTTGCATGCGTAGCTCTTGACCTGCACCCCAAGTTCGGCGGAAAGTTTGGCCGCCAG
>Ga0310690_10007487_pt1 | contig 14051 bp, 27 predicted proteins | sample AusTroGonzalo_MG_2_FD_207661 | JGI IMG/M metagenome (GOLD analysis project Ga0310690, IMG submission 207661) | Bovine rumen microbial communities from tropical cattle in Woodstock, Queensland, Australia - Gonzalo_04 (v2) (version 2) | ecosystem: Host-associated > Mammals > Digestive system >...
TTCTGTGTAGCCCTCTGGAGTGAAGCCTTTAATTGCTTCTTGAACATCTTCATCGAACTCTTTTCTAACCTTAGCTAATTTAATTCTCATTTGCATTATCTTCACCTTCAAAGCCTTAGATAGTTCACTATCCTCATTCTTTAGAAGGATTTTAGATACAAAGTTTTGTCTAATTAGGGCTTCATTTGTTGTCATACTTCACTAAAATGTTGTTTTAATTCCTTAATAGTTAAATCGAAAAGTTCATCTGCATCTTCGTATTTATCAGTATCTACATCACTAACACTTCTATTACTCTTTCCATTTTCATTTTCATTGTAATAGAAGTTGCCTACGTAATTACTCTCAGGAGTAACAAAATTTCCATTAAAAGAAATGATACGGCCATTTTCTGCCACAGATATAGAACCTGTTATCTTAAGAGTTTGACCTTCATTCTCAATAGAATAATTAGTTTGTTTGTTTGTAAGTGTAACCATAAATATTATTGTTTATAACTAACCTTTAATAAAAATAGGTTAATTTAACCCTATTTCCAAAAAGTTTAACTATTTTTAAGTAATTTAACTTTAGGGTATATTAAATCTCTAAATCAAAAAAGAAATTGTATTCTATAGTAAGTTTTCTACAGATAAAACATCCTATTTAAGAACTTTACTAATGGACTTAGAAAATGTTCCATCTGAATTATATCTAAATGAAACATTGCCTAAAAATCCTTCATTATCTGTATAGACCTAAGCATTTAAGCTAATATCATTGCCCTATATAGTAAGACTTCCTCTTAAAACTAAGTCGTCATTTATATTTTCGATACCATAATCAGTTTTTCTCTTAGACAATATCATATACCTATTCAATATTAAAATGTGGAGTTTGAGGAATTCCTTCTCTATAATTATAAGTACCTATAGCTTCTGGATGTTCTCTAATATATTTGGAATGCTTATTAGTTACGAGTAGTAAATCATAATAGTACATTCCAATTTGGTGCATAATACTTATAACATTATCTACAGTATCTTTATATAACTTACCTTCAGACTCAAATACAAGATATTCTCTATTAAGTGCTTTAGCAGTCTATGCAGTACTCAGTATATCCTTATGATTATAACAGTGATGTGCTTCATCATTTATATATACTAGAGAGCACTCATTATCGAAGTACTAATACATTTCATCCTCCGGAGTTCGTAAATTTACTTGAAAGGCATTGTTTCCAAGCTGAAACACCTAAGCTGGAGATGCTTCTGGATGATCTAGTTCATATTGTATCTATTCTTCATTCAGGGGAACATACATCCCTCTTGCATAGTCCTCCAAAGTACTTCCTATTGGATACTATGATGAATCTAATTCCTAATCAGATTCTACAAATTGGTTCTAATATATATAATAGTACATAATCATAAAGAATAACGAGGTAACATATAACTAGTCTGTCTTCCATCATATGGACCAGAAGATTCTCCAAGTTGAGATGCCGTATAATAATCCACACATTTTCTGGCATTTAGATCTACTACTACAACATCATCGTCAGCTACACATACACCATACCTACCATCTGGACCTACAAACACTCCAGATATATTTAGTTTTAAACCATTAGGTAAATCACTATCATAAGCTCCTTTATCAACTTCCTAAAAGTTAGTTAAATTAGATTTACTTGTAAATAAATAATACTATATTGGATTACCATTGCAATTTATCCACCAAAACAATAAATTATCATGCTAGTTATCTCTAGATGCAACACACATATTTGGGTTTTGGTAGGTTGTTTCTTTATTTTTAAGGGTAGTTAGTTCTGATTCTATGCTAACTAATGTCGGTAAATACCCACTAGTTGGAATATTAGCTCCAGCCATTTTATAGTATTTTAGTTTAGTTGTAGGTGTACTATTAGTAGCTTCAAGTATTTCAAAAAACCAACATCCATAGGTAGACCCATCATTATACCATTGTCCAGCCCACTAATACGAACTACTTATACTAGCTGATCCTGTTTTAACAGCAGTTGAATTTGATACTCTCTTATCTGTTAAACTAACTATATAATATCTATAATAAGCTGAACTTCCACTAACATCACACTATGCAAGCACATATTGTCCTACTGGAGATACTTTTGTTGCATATAATCCTGATGTATAATTTGAAATTGTTACATTTCCAAAATTTGCATACTGATTTGTACCATTGGTATCCTTAATGTTTGTGGTAGTTCCACTACTTCCGTTCCAGTGAAATACCTTAAAGTATTTTACTCCTCCACTTGAACTACCCTATTCTCCAAATAACAGATAATAATTTGTTTCATTTGAAGCATATAGAACAGGTTGGAAATCTGTGTTCCAATATGCAATAGTTGGAAGAGTACATACTGTAGTCCAAGATGTTCCTTTATTAGTACTTTTATATATGTGTTTAGGAGTAGCTACTATTATGCAATTTGGCCCAGCTGTATATCCTACACAGAATGACATATTATTTACACGATCTCCATATCTATATGAAGCTGGAAAATTTCCAACTGGAGCCTCCTACATATACATTCTTGTATATATATTGTGCTATAAATATGTACCTGTAGAAGAGTTGTCATAGCCACTACACTATAACCAATCTCCATTTCTCATTACATAACCGTAGCTACTTGTAAATCCCTAACCATAAGTTCTTCTTCTTATTAGCATTATATCTAACTTTTAACACTTACCATATAATCTCTTTTAGCATTATTTGTACCATAGGCATTAAAACATAGTACACTTATTTCTAAGAACTTTTCAGAAGGAACAACAAAACTTTTTCCGTCTAAACTATACCATATAGTATTATTACTGTCTGTTTTATTAGGAATAGTTATAGTTATAGAACTGTTTCCATTGTTTTCTATTAATATAGTTTTTGCAACTCCCTTTGCTAGTTGAGAGCTGAACCCAAGTGTCTAATTAGTACTTATAGTAGCATATACTATATCATAAGTAGTACCAATATTTGTAATGTTGGTTATGGTTGCAATTGAATTTCCAGAATATGCTATAGTAACGGTCTTTGAATTACTATCATATGAAGTTGACATATGACTCCCTGCAACTAGCTACACAACTGTACTATTCGTTCCTAACTAATTGGTTGCTGTGACAGTTGTTACTCCACTGGAATTAGAGCTAGTAACACTCTATGTAAAGTATCCAAGATCTCTTGCTCCTCCTCCATCAAGGAGTACTTTAGAGTCACTTCCTGAGTCTTTTACAAATCCTGATGTATTTGCCATATAATATTAATTTTTAGTTTCTAAATACTTTATCTTTTCTTCCAAGTACTTAACTCTGTTTTCTAGAAGTCCTATATAGTAACTAAGTACTGAATCATAATTAACTGTCATACTGCCCTCTTTTCCATCTCTAAACATTTCCTAAACCTCCTATGCAATAACACCATATGCTTCCTATTGTGAGTCTTTCCAAGTAAATTTTCTAATATGTTCAGAGAATTCAATTATATTAGTCTTTTTTGAGCGATCTGATGATGCATAGAAAAACTTAGCTCCTATATTACCATTGACATGGAATAAGTATTGAGGATTAGAAGTATTTATTCCCCAGTAATTATCATATGTAGTACCTGAATAAGACTTGCTCCCAGTGAATATTAATGAATTAGTATTATCTCCAGCATATGAAGTTCCAAACACAAGTGGCATATATCCTATACCAGCTGGATTTTCACTAGGACCTTGATAAGAGTAATATTTCCAAGCAATAACAGTTTCATTCTGTGCTCCAGTATATTTCCATGCTCCTATATATAAATCCTAATTTGGATTTTCTTGATTGGTATCACTCTTAGTCATTAATGCTAAGCTACCTTTTATTGTGAGACCTCCACTAAGAGTACCTCCACTTGTAGATAAAGCGCTTATAGCTGTTCTAAACTTATCAGCATCACTTACTGACCAAGTTGCTGTACCATCCTTGGCGACAGTCAATCCTAGCCCTTTATCAGCTGTCTAAGTTCCACTAGTATTATAGTTTCGTACTCCTACCCATACATGATTATTTCCATTTGCATAAGTTCCATTTACCCACTATGCAGATATTCTATTATCCTTATCAAGAACCCTATAGCCTGTCCACTAAGTACTTGATATTCCATTATTTGAAGCGGAAAGGTCCAGTGTAGTATGCTTTACACTTATACTACCAGTAGTGCTACCACCAGAAATAGGAAGGCAATATGATGTATAGTTGCCAGAATGTATTAGTGTATATTCAACTCCAGAAGTATTTCTAAATACAGGGTTGTTTACTCCACTAACACCAAGATATCCAAATAATGTATCTACATTATCTTTAAGTCCAGTAAATCTTATTACACTGTTCTGATTAGAAGTTTTCTTTATTACAAAAGAATCAACTGAGCTTAACGACATAGTACCACCTGTTAATGGAAGATATGAATGCGAATGCGATGATAATGCAAAATCGGATGCATGTTTACCATCAACCATATCAGCATTTAAATTTGCTACTCTATCTGTAGACCTTATAGAAAGAGGTGCAGTACCAGTTTCTGCAGGTACATACAGCTAACCATTTCCTATATTAAATGACATTGTGTATACCCCATAAGTAGTAGTACTTGGTTTATATATTTTAAATCCCCTCCATACATCTGCAGAATTTGTAGAAGAGGTCGGAGTTACTATATAAAATCCAATATGAGCTTCTCCGCTAGTTTCACATACATATTCCATCCATCCACAATATTTTCCATCTTTATCAAGATACTAATAAGCAGTCTATTGTCTTGAGGACGGAGAAGTCCCTCTAGTATACCAAGGAAGAGTTTTAATTATATTTCCAGATGTAGTAAGCTATGAAACAGTAGTATTACCAGCTCCAAAAGTTCCATTTACATGTAATAGATACTATGGATTTTTAGTAGCAATTCCCCAATAGTTATCATATGTAGTTCCTGAGTATGCTTTACTACCTGTAAATACTAGGGCTCCTGCACTCGGATAAGAAGCTCCGAATGTTATAGGCATATAATTTACACCAGCAGGAGATTCGCTTGTTCCTTGATATGAATAAATTTTCCAAGATATTACAGGATCAGAAGAGTTTTCATACCCAAACGCTGTTATATTCAAATCCTAATTAGGACTAGCCTATGAAGAAGAACTTTTGGTCATTAAACTAAGACCTCCTCCATTAGTTATTGTTAACCACCCAGTTAGAGTTCCGCCAGATAGAGGTAAATACTATCCAGCCAGTGCTAAGGTTCCAGAAGCGTCTGGTAATTTCCACTATCTATAACCAGTACATTGCTCAGACATCAAATCTCCATACTTAGCACTATCGGCATTTGCTGCATTTCTAAAAGTAATTCCTCCAGTATATCCGTGACCACTAATATTTAAGTAGTTGGCTGTCGTATTTCTGTATAGAAAGAAATCTCTAGAAGTAACAGTTACATTTCCAGAAGAACTTCCTGTAAGAATATAGCAAGTTTGTGATCCAGAAGAAGGACGTGCGGTCCCATCAGTAACAGCTACCTTACTAGCATTTGTAGCAGTAGCGGCATTACCTAAGAATCCTAGATATGACATACTAACATAGTTACTATAAGATGGCTCAACAAATGCACTATCAGTATTATCAAGAGTAATATAGTTAGCAATTTGAGAACCTCTCTAATATTCTGCTAATACTCTTGTATGTATACTTCTAGTTGTAGTAGTAGTTTTAGTTAATAGTAGATATACTTCTATAGCCTAATTATATGCTCCATAATATACTCTTATACTACTAGCAGGTATATTTCCAAAGTATCCTTCAACAGCTATACTCATATCAGAAGCACTGGATGCTCTCTGGAATATATTTATAAGAGCTGTTTGATTTACTACTGAACTTGTTGGATAGTTAACTGAAACATATAATAAAGCCCTTCTATTAAATGAACTAACATCTTTATTCAAAGTAGCTATTCTATACCAGTGATCATTTGTACTATCCGCACCGGGAGTTACAATACCTTGTTTTATTATTGCAGACGATGCTGCAATAGCATGATATCCATCTAATAGGTCAGCATCGAGTCCACTTCCAGAGCCATCATTAGATGCTCCCCATAAAGTACCTTGTGCAGTAGTTGATAAACTTCCAGATGTATTAAATGTTAATATAGTAGAACCATCGGTTTCAGTATATATTCTAAAATCACCATTATAAGCATCCATCTGATAAAATCTAGTGGTAGATGCAGATTTTGTCATTTTATAATTATCAGGTGCATAAATACTTATATTGCCACCTTCATTATCCGCGTACAGATTTAACTTATAATTGGTTGCATTCGCATTTTGCTTTATGGTAAGTCCGCCTTTTAAAGTCCCTCCATTTATAGGAAGTGCATAACTTGAATAGTTACCTGCATGAAGGACCAAATTTCCAGCAAGGTTTAAGTTTCCAACGTTATTGGTCCTAAGTAAATCATTTGTTTGGTTATAATAAATCTAGCAAATACCAGTACCATATCCAGTATAAGCATTAAATTGTAAATACCCACTAACGGTTGGATTTGTAATTGGAAGATAAGAGTGTGTATGCCCATCTAAGGATACTAATGTACCTCCAACTCTAAGGCCATCATCTGCCTTAAGATACATTGTTATACTTTTAGTATCATCAGCACTTTTGTGCTAAAAATATAGACCGTTTGCATCAACTCCTCCTACTTTTCCAGTTCCTCCATTAGTGCCAGTTCTGCTAAAAGTTATTGTCGTCCAAGCTTCTCCATTAGTTATTGTACCACCAGTTAAAGGTAAATAAGAATGTGTATGGCCACTTAATGATACAGTTTTTAGTGTCCATCCATTAGCTGTTCCACTAGAAACAATAGCTTGATTTGCCGTAGTTCCACTTCCTGTTAGTCCTGTATAAGCCATATTTGAAGCAGTAGATGCATTACCAGTAAGATTACCAAAGAATCCACCACCAGCAAAAATTAATCCATCAAGCTACATATTTATTGTCTAGCTATTTGATGTATTACTTTTTGCTAGCCACAGTGTTATATTTCCAGTGTCATTAAAGGCTGTAGGACTTCCTCCACTTGGAGTATACGTCTATCCTGCTTTTGTCCATCCTTGTCCCCACACTGCTTCTAAGTTTGTATATCCAGACTGAGTTTTCTATGGTGCCCATATTCCAGAATTTATAGTTACAGCCTATGTGCCAGAGGTCGTTCCTCTATTTTGAAGCATTGTTGCTGTATTAGAATTACCAGTTACATTACCAGTTACATTACCTTCTAAATTACCATAGATTCCATTAGGAACATATAAAAGACCATCAATTTGAATATTCAGCCTCTAATCATTTGATGCATCATGCTTTGATAGCCACATTACTATATTACCACTATCAGTATTATTAGATGTTGAACCTCCACTAGTGGTATAGGTTTGCCCATTCTTTTTCCAAGACTGTGACCATACAACATCAAGGTTTGTACAACCATTCTAGGTTTTTCCTATTGACCAGCCACTGTCAGCTATGACTATATTGGAACCACTAGTAGTGGATCCTCTATTCATTAGATATTTAGCGGCATATACAGTCTATGAACTAATGTTTCCAGCATGTATTATATTATAAGTATTATACTTTAATTCATTCTCTCCAATTCTTAAGCAGTATTTACCGACAGCATCACTCCATACCTAAGACGCACCAGCCGGACTTATAATCCAAACTTTTCCTGTATTATGATAACCAATAAGACCAGTTTGTGTACCTCCAGTATTATAAGTGCATATACCATACAATCTACTTTCATCAGTATTGTAGTTTATAGCAACATCTCCCCCATTAACAGCAATAGAGTTTGCACCAAAGGAGCCATTAACGTGTAATAAATACTATGGATCGTCAGTTTTTATGCCCCAATGATAACTATATGTAGTTCCTGAATAGTTTTTATCACCAGTGAAACATAATCCACCATTACTCGGATAAGCATTTCCTATAACTATTGGCATATAACCGATTCCTGCTGGGTTTTCACTTGAATCCTGGTATGAATACATGTGCCAGGCTTTTATAGTATCAGTTGAATTCTTATATCCAAAACCTGCTATAACTAAATCCTAATTTACGTCAGTAAGTGAACTATTAGTTTTCGTCCATAAATATAATTCACCTTTTATACTAAGGTTTCCTGTTAATGTACCTCCAGATTTTGGGAGAGCGTAACTAGAATAATTATTTGCATGCAATAATGTATACTCAGTTTCAGAAGAACTTCTAAACACTGGATTATCGACTCCACTTATTCCTAAATATCCAAATAGTGTATTTGACCCATTACTAAGACCATTAAAACAAATCATACTATTTTGATTTGAAGTCTTCTTTATTGTAAATGAATTAACTGAAGTTAGAGATAATACTCCGCCATTTGCACTAATTTTCTCGAAACTAAAATCTCCGGTATTAGCATTAAATATTGCATATTTATTACCTGTTACTCCTTGAGTCTTATATGTATATATTCCGCCATATTCATTACCAACCGATGAATTAGTATTAGTAAGAATCCATAGCCCTGTAAAATTTATTCCATCAGTTCCACTAACAAACTCTACACCTCCTAATGGATTATCATTTTTATCTCTCCACCATCTGCCAAGAGAAGCCCTTGACCCTGGAGTTACACCTCTTTGTAAGCTACTACTTTTAACAATAACTTCTCCAGAGAGTGTTCCTCCAGTTAAAGGTAAATATGACGTAGAATTAAAAGCATTACTACCAAATGATACTAAATCTGACCACTATGTAGCAGAGCCACTTTTATATTGTATTTTCTTATTAGTTGAATCATATTGTATTGAACCTAATAGATTAGACAGAGATTTAGTACCTCCTCCAGCTAAGAGAACATAAGAATCACCTAGCTTCTTTTTCAAGTACCCATCAAACTATCGCATATATTACCTCCTTTCTCATATTAGTTTACGTATTTTAATTGTATATGTTTGACTTGCAACTGCTCCATTGGCAGCTATATATATTTTACCACCTTCTGTTTTTAAGTATATTCTAGCATCATCAGGATTTCTATTGCCAGCATAATGAAGTATTACCTCTTCTGCTGTTCCTCCAGTTCCAGCATACCAAGACATTACTCCAGAATAAATATCATTAGAATAAGTTACTTGAACTGCGTAAGTACCAGAGGTTCCTAGTCCACTAGTACTATTAGACAAACCTGTATCTACCCAAGTATCAGCTGTAATAGCTTTTGTTGTAGTTAAAGTTGCAGTAGCATCTGGAGTAGCATATGTAGTGTTATCATATGACCAAGATATTGTATTGTTAGATACTGAGCACTTTAAGAATCCAGTTCCACTTGAACTTGGGGCGTATATTGTTCCCAGATTTGTTGAATTTGCAGTACCTTTAGTTGCACCATTCAAAGTTAGATAATACTAGCTATTTGAGGAAGCTATTGTAATTATATTAGATGCTGCACTTAAGGTTACATTTGAACCAGCCTTTAAAGTTTTAGATGGAGAAGTAGTTGGTTTATATGTATCAACTGTAGTATCCCCATTCTAAAAAGCTAGATTATAAAATGTATATGTTGTATTTGTGTCTTTATAATATATTTTTCCATCCTTTATATGCACTGCAGTAAAACCATCAGTACTGGTTAGAGTAGTTCCAACCTTGACACCTCCAAGAGCACTATCTGTAGCAGTTGGAAGACTATAATTATTAAGACTACACCATGTTCCATCACCTCTAAGGAATTGTGCTCTCTAAGCACTTGTAGGAGCAGGCATATATCCAGCAGTACCATCACTATCAGGAGTCGCTCCAACCCATGCAGTCCAAGTATTGGTGGCTGCTATTTTTATATTAAAGTAGTCTGTACTTCCAGATTGTCCTGAACTTGTTCCAGCAGCAACATAACTTATTGTTACATTACTTCCTGCAACAAAATTTAGAGCTTTCGTATTGTTTCCAGTACCAACGCTACTTGTGCCATTTACGTATATATTTCTCCAAGAGTTTGCATCATTAGGAATTGCCCAAGTTCCGTCAGCTCTAAGATAGTACCCGCTACTGCCAAGCTAATTAGCTGCTGGACCTGGAACAAGACCAGCAGTACCTGCAGAATTTGCAGTTGCTGCCGAAAAGTTACTATATCCAGTTGAATTTATAGTTATATAACCGTTAGCATCTGATGTTACAGAAGCTCTACCTGAACCGGCAATCTTGTATCTTGAGTAAGAAGAGCCTTCTTTAAATATAAGATACACATCTCCATTATTTCCCTAAGCTGTAGTTGAAGTTCCATTTGATGCTCCTACATAAAGAGCAGAAGTAACATTAGAAGTAAGAGACTACCATGTTCCATCGCCTCTTAAAAAATTATCCTTATTGGAACTTCCAGGAGCAGCAAGGTAACCTGCTGTTCCATCAGAATTACTACTAGCACCTACAAACTATATCCAAGTATTATTAAAAGCATTAGCTGGTAATTTTCTCCATACAGGAGTAGTTTCAGTGCCACTTATATACGTAAGTACATATTCAGTTCCCTAAGAAACTATAGTATTAGTACTATTAAGTGCAAGTTTAGGAACGTATCCTTCCTAAGATGTACTTGCTGCTTTCCAAGTATTAGTAGCAGATAAAGTTATAACATTATCAGAAGCACTTATTCCTATATTACTTCCCTACTTAATAATTTTGCTTGGAGATGTAGCTGGAGAATACGTATCAATTAAAGTATTCTCTGAGTCTTTAAACTATATACTATAGAATGTATAAGATTTCTCATCTCTCCAGCCTGGATTTCCTTCACCATCTGTTTTCCATACCTTATTAGGATTACTTGATGTTGGAGCTGATACTATACCTGCTACATTTAAAGAGTTTGTTGGAACCTAAGGAGTTCCTAAACTTATCCAACTATTTGTAGATGCACTAGTTCTAAACTCAAATGTTCTATCTGGTATATTAATTCTTATTTGAGCCCAACTTGGATTATTTGAAATTCCATCCGTACGCAAAGTTATAAATCCATATTGGGTGTTGTTTAAATTTGTAGTTCCGGCAGAAGTCTAATAAGATAATGTATCGAATGTGCTTCCAGAAGCATTAATTCTGCCAACATATTCTATTGGAAAAGTTGAGGAACCATACTTTATAAGTGCATATATACCATTAGCTATAATCCCGCTAGGATATGTACTTGTTACAGAAAAATTACCAGTATCTAATACCGTATATGTATGACTATCTCTTGAAACCTATACTGGATTACTTGACTATAGTATTAATGGAATATTGGTGTTCCCTACATACACATTAGTATTATAGTATAAAAGATCATTATCTCCAGAGACTACTTTATAAGTCCCTATATTTATATTTTGATTTTTTTCTAAATAATTAGAATGTGAATGTGAGCTTAGAGACAGAGTTTTAGTTGTTCCAGCAATAGTAAGCTCTATGGCATTGTTAGCCTCTGTCCCATAAGTTGCTCCATTTATATAGATACCATGCGTATATAATTGTCCAGTATCTATAATGAAGTTGAGGGAATGCTCATCTATAAGATTGGATTCCCACAACCTCTAAAATCTATCAAATGTTTGTATCGCTGTAAACTTTCCCATATTATTTTACGTAAGCTACGTTACCATTATCGTCTATCTCAGTCCACATTATTCCAAGTTCTTCATTGCTCCATAAGAAATCATTTCCAAATTTCATTATAGAGTCTCCTATAGAAGACTATGCAAGTGTATTACTCTAGAATTTATATGCTTGTATATTTCTCCAAGTGTCTTCAGCATGAATCATTATGGTTCCGTCTGGAAGACTCTCTCCTAAAGAATTCTAATTTGTAAGATGTACATTATTACCTCCTATAAGTGTAAGAGCAGTAGTGACATTATTAGCAAGTACAGGAGTTGCACTAACTGAATCAGTATCAGCATAAAATTGTACTGGTCTATACCTATGAGTTATAGTAGGAGTAATAACTGTCTCTTCATTTATGTTTGTAGATGATGCAAAGCTTATGTCAGTTCCATTTGCAAATACTAATGTTTGAGCACTACTTCCAGAATAAGTAAAGAAACTAGTACCATCATTAGTTTTAAATACTAAGTTATTTGGATTTGGAAGGGTTGTAACATCAGTAATACTTACTATATGTCCAAATGAATCAGTTGTTATATAACCGAGCTTATTAGTAAATGTAGTTCCTGTAGCATGACTCAATACATAGTTACTATTCTAATCTATAGTTAAACTTAATTTGTCTCCTATAGTAAGAGTTGACTATGTTGAAGGGTTGTATCCAAAACGTACATTATCCTATTCTATATACAAATTTGCTGAAGTGCCTATAATAGTAGACGCATTTACACCAATTGTTACTGCTCCATTATTATCAGTTATACTTATTGCATTTCCAGGAAGCAGATTTAAAACGTTTGTTCCAATGGATACAGAATCTACTTGTATATCCCTCCACATTGTATTTGGATTAACAAATGTAAGACTTGTTCCATCATATTTAAGTACACCATTTGAAAGAGCCAAAGCATTAACAATTCTTGAATTGCTTGCATATAATAGTCCATCTAAAGCTGATGTTGCAGTAAGAGCACCACTTATATTTGTTTGTATGATAGTCCAGTCTGTTATATCAAAACTAGATACTTTTGCTTTAACAGCAATTATCATATCTCCTACTTCTACATCCTATCCATTAAATGTTCCAGAATTTACAAACCTAAAGGTCCATCCTACCTTATAATTAAGATCACCTATAACAGAAGTATCATCAATCACAGTTGGAGCAACTGTACTGTTATGAGATGTAATAACACCATTAGCCTATAATGTTCCTATAAACACCATAGCATCCTGTGCAGCAAATAATTGCTAAGCATAAGTATTAGCTGCAGATACACCTGCACTTACAGCCTTAGGAGTTGCGGCTATATGCTCATTAACATCTTTTGTTGAATCTACAGTATCTGATAATTTTACATGCCCGTATGTAGAATCATTAGCATAGACAGATATAGAATCATTACCACTAACAGTTACATGGGATATTGGTGCAAACAAGTCTGATAATGGACTATTACTTATATAATAATTATTTGCATATAAGTTTCCACTTCCATCAAAATAAAATCCTGCATGATATACTGGATTCTGTAGATTTGCATCTGTAACTCCAACAGGATGGTATTGTCCGGTAGTTGTTGTTGCATCTGCTCTTATTTTAGAAATATCTATAGTTGTACTATTTTGTACTGCAGTAATATGTCCACTTCTATTTACAGTAATAATTGGAATCTAGGTAGCACTTCCATATGAAGTTGCTTGCTATTCGGTTAGAAACTCTGCATGACCTACACTTACTGCACCGTTAGAAGTTGAAGCAGTAACTATTCCATCTCCAGTTACAGACTATACTACAGTACCTGATCCCATTGATACCCCATCTATTAATAATGAGGCAGAACCATTAACTATCTAGAAGGCTATACCTTCCATTGTATCATCAACTACACTAAATAATCTAAATTTTCTGCCGTGTGTATATAAGAAGCCATCACCAGTAAAAGCAATAGCATAATACACAGGATTTACGGCCTAGTCTCTATTTTTAATTCCATCGTAAGTCCCTTCTAATAGGGTCGATGTCTGAGAATATATTAGTTTACTCATAATTCAGTCCAACCTATTGATACACGACTTCCCTATAACACAAAATCGTCAGTAAAATCTATTCTATCTGTAACTTCCACAACAGCTTTATTAGCATTAACCCCTCCAACTCTAAACTTACTAGCATTTACATAATTATATACTAAGTATGGAGATGCTGCTTCTGCAACTACGTCGGAAGCATTTGTATTTGAATTGTCACTTGACTGTGAAGGTACTCCATTTATAGTGTCTACTAATTTAACATGACCATAAAGG
>Ga0310690_10007488_pt1 | contig 14050 bp, 8 predicted proteins | sample AusTroGonzalo_MG_2_FD_207661 | JGI IMG/M metagenome (GOLD analysis project Ga0310690, IMG submission 207661) | Bovine rumen microbial communities from tropical cattle in Woodstock, Queensland, Australia - Gonzalo_04 (v2) (version 2) | ecosystem: Host-associated > Mammals > Digestive system >...
TGCGGAGCCATCTCTCCCAGTCCATACTGACTATAGGGAGAGAGGGTGCCTCCCTGAGCAAGTGCCATCGTTGCAACAATTGCCATTAAAACACAGCCAAATATTCTTTTCATTTCTTCAATTTTTCAATTCTTCAATTCTTCAATTTTTCAATTTTTCAATCCTTCCATTCTTCAATTTTTCAATTTTTCAATTCTTCAATTCTTTGGAATCGCGTGCAAAATTATCGAAAAAAAATCGAAATAATGGCTTTTTACTCGAAAATATAAGTTATTTTTGCATCGTGAAACATTCGATAAAGGATATCAAAACACTGTTTTTACTGGCTATCACTCTGACAGTCAGTTATATAAGTCAGGCTTCGGCTCAAAATGAGCCTATTCGGGATTCATCTGTTACTGACAGCATTGTAGCAGAAATCGACCCGATGGACTCTGTGGAGGTCAGTCTGCTCACCTGTTCTCCCCATGAGGAGATCTACAGTCTCTATGGGCACTCGGCCATCAGATGGCACGACCTGCACCAGGAGGGACCGACAAAAGGACAGGACCTGATCTTCAACTGGGGCATGTTCAGTTTCAGCAAGCCTTATTTCGCCCTGAGATTCGTCTTCGGACTCACCGACTATGAGTTGGTATGCATGGACTATAGCCGTTTCTGGCCATACTACCAGAAATGGGGAAGCAGCATCACTGAACAGGTGTTGAACCTGACACCTGCTGAGAAACGGAAGATACAACATGCCCTGGCAGAGAACCTGCGCGAAGAGAACAGGGTCTATCGCTATAACTTCTTCTACGACAACTGTTCCACCCGTCCAAGGGACATCATCGAACGGAACCTCAACGGAAAGATAGAATGGGCAGAGCGGGAAGACTTTGCACCGACCTTCCGCGAGATGGTGAGGGAATGTAACCGCAACCACAGTTGGTCGAAGGCCGGCAATGACATGCTGTTGGGTCTGAAGGCCGACCTGAAGACCAATCGCATAGAACAGGAGTTCCTGCCCGTGAACCTAATGACGGACATGGCCATGGCGCAGGTCTATGAAAACGGAGAATACAGGCCTTTGGTAAAGGAACAGAGAATGCTGGTGCCACCAGGCGTACAACTTATAGAACGCGACTGGATCCTGACACCCACAGAGGTGGCCATCCTGTTGCTGATACTTTGTATCGCCATTGTCTGGATAGAATGGAGGCGCAAGAAGCGTTTCAGATGGTGGGACGTGACCCTGATGCTCATCCAGGGATTAGTAGGATGTATCCTGACCGTCATGCTGTTCTCACAGCACCCTACCACGACGCTGAACCTGAATTACCTGCTGTTCAATCCCCTGCCCTTCTTCTTCATCCCATCGGTCATCAAGAGGAAAACGACGGTCTGGCGAATGGTGCTCATCACGATGTTAGGACTCTTTGCCATCGGTGCCATCTTCCAGAGTTATGCAGAGGGGATGGGAATTGTGGCATTATGTTTGCTGACAAGAATCATAAAGCATGAGAAATAGAAATAGGTATATATATATCATGGTGCTGGCGGTACTGGGATTCCAGGCCGAAGCACAGGGACAGGAAAAGATACAATACGCCCCGCGGCTGGTGGTGAACATCACCATCGACCAGTTGCGCACAGACTATCTTGAAGCCTTTGCACCCCTGTATGGCGCCAACGGTTTCAAGAAACTGCTCGCACAAGGACTGGTCTATGAGAATGCCTCCTACCCTTTCAGCACCATCGACCGCGCCTCTGCCATCTCGTCAGTCATCACTGGCGTCTCGCCCTATTACCATAGTATCATCGGAAAGAAATGGCTCAATAAAGAAACGCTCAGACCCGTCTCATGTACCGATGACCCGAAGCAGGCAGGACTGAGTTCACCCAACCAACTGCAGGTGTCAACCCTTGGTGATGAACTGAAGGTAGCCACTCAGGGACAAGCAAAAATTTTCGCTATTGCACCCAACGAGGATGCCGCCATCCTCTCAGCCGGACATGCTGCTGACGGGGCTTTCTGGTTGGACACCCAGACAGGTCAGTGGAGAACCAGTACGTATTACTCGAACGCCTTACCATCATGGCTACTGAGTATCAACGAATTAAGGTCTCCAGCTCATAACATCAAGAATGCTGTCTGGGAACCAGTCATTGAACTCTCTGGCACCTTCAACTACTACCAGCACGTAGGAGACCAGAAGCCCTTCAAACACCCGTTTAAAGGGGAAAGAAAATTCATAGAGTATCAGGCATCCGGACTCATCAATGCCGACATCACAGAACTGACCCAGCAATGCGTCACCAACTATGGTGTAGGCTATGACCGGGTGACCGACCTGCTCTGTCTGACTTACTACGCAGGGACCTACGACCACAAGCCTGTGTCAGAATGTCAGTTGGAATTGCAAGACACCTATGTCAGACTGGACAGGGAACTCGCCAAACTCATCAGTAATCTCGAGGGTATCTTGGGAGCTGAGCATGTGTTGTTTGTACTGACCAGTACAGGCTATACCGATGAGGAAGGTTTAGATTATGCCCAGTATAAGATTCCCACTGGAGAATTCTACATCGACCGTACTGCCAACCTGTTGAACATGTACTTCGGCGCCATCTGGGGACAAGGCCGGTATGTAGAAGCCCATTTCAAGAATCAGATTTTCCTGAACCACCAACTTCTGGAGTCCAAGCGTATCAGTCTGACTGATGCCGGACAGAGAGCCCAGGAGTTTATCAGTCAGTTGGAGGGCGTCAGGAATGTCTATACCGCCCTACAGTTGTTGGGTGGTAATAATCCACAAATCTATAAGGTTCGCAATGGTTTTAACCCAGAGCGCAACGGAGATATCCTGATTGAGGTATCACCGGGTTGGCGCGTGTTGAATGAGAGCGGTCAGGACAGTCAACTCTCCAGAGCCTCATTCATCCCCTTCCCAATCATTATCTATGGTGACGGCATAAAGGCTGAACGCATCAAGACACCTGTCACCATCGACCGTATCGCCCCGACCATCGCCAAGACCATCCGCATCAGGGCTCCTAATGCCTGTTCGGCGGAACCGCTGTTCTAAGCCACAGATTACACAGATTTACACAGATTTATTCTGAGAACTTTGGAGGATACAAATTTTATTTGTACCTTTGCACCCGTTTCGAACAAATAGTAAATTGTAAAATAGTCAAATAGTCAAATATAATCATGAATTTTAATAAGGTATTGAAGTCATTGTTCGGTGATAAGTCTTCGAGGGACATGAAACTGATTCAGCCACTGGTGGAGAAGGTGAAAGCCATCTCACCAAAGATCGAGGCCATGAGCAATGACGAACTTCGTCAGAGAACGAAGGAACTGCAACAGCAGGTACAGAGTTCTGCCACAGCGCAGAAAGCACAGATTGCCGAACTGAAGGCAAAGATTGAAGATACACCCATCGACGAACGTGCTGACATCTTCGCACAGATCGATAAGATCGAGAAGGAAGTGCTGGACATCTATGAGAAGGCACTTGATGAGGTGATGTTTGAAGTGTTCGCCATTGTCAAGGAGACTGCCCGTCGCTTTGCAGAGAACGAGGAGACCGTGGTGACAGCCACAGACTTCGACCGTGAACTGGCAGCAGACCCCAGGAAGGACTTCATCACCATCGACGGTGACAAGGCCATCTACCATAACCACTGGACAGCAGGAGGTAACGACCTGCCGTGGGAGATGATCCACTACGACGTGCAGTTGTTTGGTGGTGTCGTACTGCATCAGGGAAAAATCGCTGAGATGGCCACTGGTGAAGGTAAGACCCTCGTGGCTACCCTCCCCGTGTTCCTCAATGCACTCACTGGTAATGGTGTACACGTGGTGACCGTGAACGACTACCTGGCCAAGCGTGACTCGGAGTGGATGGGACCGCTCTATATGTTCCATGGCCTGAGCGTGGATTGTATCGACAAGCACCAGCCTAACTCAGAGGCCCGTCGTAAGGCTTATCAGGCTGATATCACCTTCGGTACAAACAATGAGTTCGGTTTCGACTACCTGCGTGACAACATGGCCATCTCGCCACAAGACCTCGTGCAGCGCAGTCATAACTATGCCATCGTCGATGAGGTTGACTCTGTGTTGATCGATGATGCCCGTACCCCGCTCATCATCTCCGGTCCTATCCCCAAGGGCGATGACCAGATGTTTGAGGAGTACCAGCCACTGGTAGAAAGACTGGTGGGTGTGCAGAAGCAGTTGGCCACCCAGTATCTGGCAGATGCCAAGAACCTGATCACCGAAGGCAACAAGTTGATGGAGGCCGGTAACAAGAAGGACGGACAAGAGAAACTCGATGCAGGATTCCTGTCGCTCTACCGTTCGCATAAGGCCATGCCAAAGAACAAGCCCCTTATCAAATATCTCTCCGAGGAAGGTATCAAAGCCGGTATGTTGAAGACCGAGGAGATCTATATGGAGAACAACAACCGCAGGATGCCGGAGTGTATCGAACCCCTCTATTTTGTGGTGGATGAGAAACTCAACTCCTGCGACCTGACTGACAAGGGTACAGGATGGTTGGCCAAGCAGGTGAACGACGCAGAACTCTTCGTGTTGCCCGACATCACCTCGGAACTCTCTGCCCTCGAAGCAGAGACAGGCATGACCGACCAGGAGCGTGTGGATAAGAAAGACGAACTCATGTCGCACTACGCCGTACAGAGCGAGCGCGTACACACCCTGCAACAGTTGTTGAAGGCCTACTGTATGTTTAATAAGGACGATGAGTATGTCGTCATCGACGGTGAGGTGAAGATTGTGGATGAGCAGACAGGACGTATCATGGAAGGTCGTCGCTGGAGTGACGGTTTGCACCAGGCTGTGGAGGCCAAGGAGCATGTGAAGGTGGAGGCTGCCACACAGACCTTCGCCACCATCACCCTGCAGAACTACTTCCGTATGTACCATAAACTGGCCGGTATGACAGGTACCGCTTCTACCGAGGCCGGTGAGTTCTGGGATATCTATAAACTCGACGTGGTAGAGATTCCCACGAATCGTCCTGTGATCCGTAATGACCAGGATGACCGTGTCTATAAGACTGCCCGCGAGAAATACCGTGCTGTCATCGAGGAAATCGTGAAGATGCGCAATGCAGGTCGTCCGACGCTGATTGGTACCACGTCTGTGGAGATCTCCGAGTTGCTGAGTCGTATGCTCGATATGTACGTGAATCCCGAGACAGGCAAGCGCGAGGGCATCCCCCATCAGGTGCTGAACGCCAAGTTGCACCAGAAAGAGGCCGACATCGTGGCTCTGGCAGGTCAGAGTACCAATGGCAAGGGTGCCGTGACCATCGCCACCAACATGGCCGGTCGTGGTACTGATATCAAACTCTCGCCTGAGGTCAAGGCTGCCGGTGGTCTCGCCATCATCGGTACAGAGCGTCATGAGAGTCGTCGTGTAGATAGGCAGTTGAGAGGTCGTGCCGGTCGTCAGGGAGACCCGGGAAGTTCTGTGTTCTACGTATCCCTCGAAGACAAACTGATGCGACTCTTCGCCTCTGAGCGTATCGCCTCAGTGATGGACCGTCTGGGCTTCAAGGAAGGTGAGATGATCGAGTCGCCGATGATCTCGAAGAGTATCGAGCGCGCCCAGAAGAAAGTGGAAGAGAACAACTTCGGTATCCGTAAACGACTGATTGAGTACGATGATGTGATGAACAAGCAGCGTACCGTCATTTACGAGAAGCGTCGTCATGCCCTCATGGGAGAACGTATCGGCATGGACATCGCCAATATCATCTGGGACCGCGTGGTCTATATCATCGAGAACAACGACTACGACGGCTGCAAGGAAGAGTTCCTGCACATCCTCTCGATGGAGGTGCCCTTCACCTCGGAAGAGTTTATCAACCAGCCCAGAGAGGTGCTGACGGAGAATGCCTTCCAGGCTGCCATCGGCAATTTCAACCGCAAGATGGAACGTGTGCAGACCATCGCACAGCCTATCATCAAGAGTGTCTATGAGAACCAGGGTCACATGTACGAGCGTATCATGGTACCTCTGACAGACGGGCGCAGGATGTTCAATATCCCCTGTAACCTGAAAGAGGCTTACGAGACTGAGTCGAAGTCGGTGGTGAAGGAGTTTGAGAAGAGTATCCTGTTGCATATCATCGACGACTCCTGGAAGGAGAACCTCCGTCTGCTCGATGAACTGAAGCACTCTGTACAAAATGCCTCGTACGAGCAGAAAGACCCGCTCTTGATCTTCAAACTGGAGAGTGCCAAGGTGTGGGACGAGATGATCAACGAGATGTACAACCGCATCACGAGCATCCTGACACGAGCCCAGATTCCTGAGGTACAACAGGTGCAGGAGGCTGCGCCAGAACAGCGCACCCAGCGTCAGCAATACACCGAGAGCAAGCAGAACATCGGTGAGGAGCAGTTGGTGGATAAGAACCAGCAGGCTGCTGCCCAGCACGACACCCGTGCCCAACAGCCCAGAACGCCTATCATCAAGGATAAGTTGCCGGGGCGTAATGATCCTTGTCCCTGCGGCTCGGGCAAGAAGTTCAAGAACTGTCACGGAAAGGGAATCGTGTAAGAAATTAGGAATTAGAAATTAGGAATTAGAAATTATGATTACCATCAATAATTTAAAGAAGGCATTTGGAAAGACGATTGCGTGTGATATCCCGGAGTTTACCATCAACGAGGGAGATATCCTTGGTCTTGTAGGTAATAACGGTGCAGGAAAGACCACGCTCTTCCGCATGATCCTCGACCTGCTCAAGCCTGATGAAGGCTCAGTGAGCATCGACGGCATCAACCCCGCAGAGAGTGAGGAGTGGAAGGATCAGACCGGCGCCTATGTCGATGAGGGCTTCCTCATCGACTTCCTCACCCCAGAAGAGTATTTCGCTTTTCTCGGGAAGGTGAACAACATCTCACAGGAAGAGGTGAATGAACGTCTCAAACCCTTTGAGCGACTGGCCAGCGACGAGATCTTCGGTCATAAGAAACTGATCCGTAACCTCTCGGCAGGTAACAAACAGAAGGTGGGTATCATTGCCGCCCTGTTTAATACGCCTAAACTGGTCATCCTCGACGAGCCCTTCAACTTCCTCGACCCTTCCAGTCAGAATATCCTGAAGCATGTGCTCACCGACTATGCCAAGAACAACAAGGCCACGCTGCTCATCTCCAGTCATAACCTGGCGCACACCATCGACATCTCCACCCGCATCGCCCTGTTGGAGAAAGGTCATATCATCAAGGACCTGCCTAACCAGGACGGCAGTGCCAGGAATGAACTCGAGACCTATTTCGACACCGAGGCTGAAAGCTAAGGCATCCCCATTTTTAGGTATTTTGAGCATACCAGCCCCCGTTTGCAACCCGGTTGCAGCGGAATAATTCGTAACTTTGCGCAAAAACCAGAAAGTTATGAAATTATCAGAATTGAAGACAGGCGAGAAAGGCGTCATTGTCAAGGTGTCAGGACATGGTGGATTCCGTAAACGTATCATCGAGATGGGATTCATCAAAGGTAAAGAAGTGGAGGTGTTGCTCAACGCTCCACTTCAGGATCCTGTGAAATACAAACTGATGGGCTATGAAGTGAGTCTGAGACATCAGGAGGCCGAGAACATCGAGGTTGTTTCTGATGAAATGAGAAATGAGGAATTAGGAATTAGAAATGATGATTACCTGCAGGACTGGAATCCAACAGATCACAAGGACGACTTCCTGCAGCATGCCGCCTGGAAGGAGCGCCGCACCATCAACGTAGCCCTCGTGGGCAATCCCAACTGTGGCAAAACCTCGCTGTTTAACTTCGCCTCCGGGGCCCACGGACATGTAGGCAACTACAGTGGTGTCACTGTCGATGCCACAGAGGCCCACGCCTCGTTCTTCGGCTATGAGTTCAACCTCACCGACCTGCCAGGCACCTATTCCCTCTCCTGTTATTCGCCCGAGGAACTCTACGTCAGGGAACACCTGACAGAGAAGATGCCAGATGTGGTGATCAATGTCATCGATGCTTCAAACATAGAGCGCAACCTCTATCTGACGACCCAACTGGTGGATATGAACATCCGGATGGTGTGCGCCCTGAACATGTACGACGAGTTTGAGCGACGGGGCGATCAGGTGAACCTCGACACACTCAGCCATCTGTTTGGTATCCCGATGATTCCCACCTCGTTTAAGAGCGGTGAGGGCGTGAAGGATCTGTTCCGTGCCGTCATCCAGGTGTATGAGGGTGCCAACAAATGGTCGCGCCACCTGCATATCAACTACGGACACGAGATAGAAGACGGTATCGCCCATATCCAGAAATACCTGAAGGCCGATGAGCATATCACCCAGCACTACTCTACCCGATACCTCGCCCTGAAACTGTTGGAGCACGACAGTCAGGTACTCGACTACTTAGGTAAGCACATGGCAGGCGAACAACGCATGAAAGATTTCCACGAACTGACCCATGCCCGCGACAAGGCCTCAGCGCGTGTGAAGGAAGAGACGGGCAATGACTCCGAGACAGCCATCATGGATGCGAAGTACGGCTTTATCAACGGTGCACTGAAGGAAGCAGGCTTTATGACGGGAACAAAGAAGGACACCTACCGCACGACGCACCTCATCGATGGTGTCCTGTCGCATAAGTATTTCGGTTTCCCCATCTTCTTCCTGTTGCTCTACATCATGTTCGAGACCACCTTCTCATTGGGTCAGTACCCGATGGACTGGATAGAATGGTTCGTTGGCTGGATAGGTGAGAAAGTCACTGCGACCATGCCTGAAGGTCCCTTGAAGGCCATGTTGGTGGATGGTGTCATCGGAGGTGTGGGCAGTGTTATCGTGTTCCTGCCACAAATCCTGATCCTCTATTTCTTCATCTCGCTGATGGAGGATTCCGGCTATATGGCCCGTGCTGCCTTTATCATGGACAAACTGATGCACAAGATGGGCCTGCACGGTAAGTCGTTTATCCCGCTCATCATGGGCTTCGGTTGTAATGTACCTGCTGTGATGGCTACGCGCACCATCGAGAGCCGTCGTTCGAGAATTATCACCATGATGGTACTACCCTTTATGAGTTGTTCGGCTCGCCTACCCATCTATATCATGATCACAGGCACGTTCTTCTCGTTGCAGTACCGCTCATGGGTAATGTTATCGCTCTATGCCATCGGTATCGTCATGGCAGTTATTGTCAGCAAGATTTTTTCTTCCTTGGTCATCAAGGGCGAGGACACACCTTTCGTGATGGAACTCCCACCCTATCGTTGGCCTACTGCCAAAGCCATCGGGCGTCATACGTGGGAGAAGGGCAAGGAATACCTGAAGAAGATGGGCGGCATCATCCTCGTGGCCAGTATCATCGTATGGGCTTTGGAGTATTTCCCGCACAACGAAGCCCTGACGCAGCAACAGCAACAGGAACAGAGTTACTTGGGACGTATGGGTAAGGCCGTCGAACCCATCTTTACGCCCCAGGGTTTCAACTGGAAACTCGATGTGTCGCTTCTGGCAGGTGTGGGAGCCAAGGAGATTGTGGCCTCCACCATCGGCGTGCTCTATAGTGGGGACGACTCTTTCGCAGATGAGGAGACGTTCAGTGACGACAATGAGAGATATACGCATCTGCGTCAGTTGATGCTCCAAGAAGGCATCACGCCACTGACCGCTTACGCGTACCTTATATTTATATTACTCTATTTCCCCTGCATCGCCACCATCGCGGCCATCAAGAACGAGACAGGTTCCTGGCGCTGGGCATTATTCGCCGCCTGCTACACTACTGTCGTAGCCTGGATTGCGTCAGCATTAGTCTATCAGATAGGAAGCCTCTTTTAAATTGTCAAATCGTAAATAGTCAAATCGTCAAATAAAACCGTGGAAAAGATCATATTGGGCATTGACCCTGGCACGAACCTGATGGGATACGGCTTGCTGAAGGTGAAGGACGGCAAGGCAGAGATGATGACGATGGGCATCATCGACCTGCGTAAGTTTCCGGATGCTTACCTGAAACTCGGACATATCTTTGAACGGGTGACAGGCATCATTGATGGCTACTTGCCAGACGAGATGGCCATCGAGGCGCCTTTCTTCGGGAAGAACGTGCAGTCGATGTTGAAACTCGGACGTGCCCAGGGAACGGCCATTGCCGCCGCCATTCATCATGGGGTACCCATCCATGAGTATGCACCGATGAAGATCAAGATGGCCATCACGGGCAACGGCAATGCCGCCAAGGAACAGGTGGCTGGGATGCTGCAACGACTGCTGAAGATTCCGCAGGAGGAAATGGGAAAGTTTATGGATGCCACAGATGCCTTGGCTGCCGCCTATTGTCACTATCTGCAGATGGGACGACCTGAGAGTGAGGTTAAATACAGTGGCTGGAAGGACTTCGTGAAAAAGAACCCGGGAAAGGTGAAATAGTCAAATAGTGAAATTGTAAAATAGTCAAATAAACCCGTGAAGACGATTGAAATCATAAACGGAAGAACCAAGAATCCAGACTGGTCATTGGCAGAACCAGTCAACTTCACGCTCGATAAGGGCGAAAACATCGCTATCATAGGTCGCAACGGCTCAGGTAAGAGTATGCTGGTAGATATGATCACTGGTCGCCATCCTCTCTTCCCCGATATGGTGAGATATGCTTTCGATGAGCCCTATAACAACATGAAACACATCACGTTTCGTGATACCTACGGAGGAGATAACGATCGCACCTACTTCCTGCAACAACGCTGGAACCAGATGGAGATCGACGAGGAGACTCCCACCGTTGGCAGTAAACTCGAAGAAGCGTTTCTGATGGCTGGCGAGGATACGCCAGAGCGAAGATCGTTCCAACAGCACCTCTATCAACTCTTCCATCTGGAGAATCTGCTGGATAAGTATATCATCCTCCTCTCGAGTGGCGAGCTACGCAAATACAAGCTGGCTGCAAACCTGTTTACCAACCCCAAGGTACTGATTATCGAGAACCCCTTCATAGGACTCGATTCAGAAACAAGAGACCAGGTAAAAGAGCTGCTGAAGATGCTCACAAAGGAACAAGGCATACAGATGATTCTGGTGCTTTCGAAGATGGACGAGATCCCCGATTTTATCACACGCGTCATCAAATTAGACCAAATGCGTTTCGTTCCGGAAATCAATGTGATAACCGATTTCAAGATCGAACAATGCCCCCATGCCATCCATGTGCAGCATGAAACAATGGTTCCCCCCATACCTCAGCAAGTCATCCAATTCAATCACGTCACCATCCAATATGGCAATCGCACGATTCTCAAGGATTTAAACTGGGTGGTGCTGAAGGGAGAGCACTGGGCTTTGTCTGGCCAGAATGGCTCTGGCAAATCTACCCTACTCTCTCTGGTCTGCGCCGACAATCCTCAGAGCTATGCATGCGACATCTCGCTCTTTAGCCATAAACGTGGTTCTGGCGAAAGCATCTGGGACATCAAGCGACATATCGGCTACGTATCGCCCGAAATGCATCGAAGCTACAAACAGAACATCCCTGCGCTACAGATTGTGGCCAGCGGACTCAAGGATACCATCGGACTCTATTTCCGGCCAAGCGAAGAAGAGAAAGAGCAATGCTTGAAATGGATGGACGTTTTTGGCATCCGACATCTGGCAGACCGCAAATTCCTCGAAATGTCGAGTGGCGAACAGCGCCTGGTACTCTTGGCACGCGCTTTCGTGAAGTCGCCTGATTTGCTCATCCTCGATGAACCGCTTCATGGCTTGGATCTCTGCAATCGCAATCTGGTGAAAGCCATCGTCGATCGCTATATGTATGAGGATCCCGATCGCACACTCATTTATGTCACTCACTATCAGGAGGAACTTCCCCGCTGCATCGACCACAGTCTCTTCCTGGAACGACATTAAAAAACCCTCCAACAGGAGGGCCTTTCATTATCTCATTTTTTCATTCTTTCATTCTCATCTGTCTTCCAACAAGGCAGCAGTACGCACTCGTGAAAGTGTCTCAGGGGTCATCTGGAGATAACTGGCGATATAGACCAATGGCGCACGGAGAACCAACTGGGGCTGGTTCTTCACCAGTTTCTGATAACGATCCTGTGCACTCTCGAAACGCAGCATATCGGCATGATGCTGGGAGAGGATCAGACTCTCCTCGAGAATCTTACGGTAGAGAATCTGTATGTTGACGCTCTTCATCGCCACCGCCTCAAGATCTGCCTTTGGCATAGCAATGAGGATGGTAGGCTCCAAAGCCTTAATCTGCAACTGTGAGGGTATCTCGCTGAAAAGGCTCTCGATACACATGACAATCGAATTCTCGGTCGCCATATATTCAGTCAGTTCCTTACCATTCTTATAATAAAACTGTCGGACGAGTCCCTTCACCACCCAGTAAATATTTGTACACGTCTCTCCCTCACGGAGCACCATCTCATTCTTCGCATACTTCTTAGGCACGAGGATACTCTCCAGTAAATCGAGTTCTTCGTGGGTCATCGTACTGTATCGGCGGGCCAGTTCCCGAGCGACATCTCTTGTTGTGATACTAATGTTAGCCATAGGTCTTATTATGTTATTAGTCCAATTTCAATACAGCAAGGAAGGCCTTCTGTGGCACTTCCACATTACCAATCTGTTTCATACGTTTCTTACCTCTCTTCTGTTTCTCCAACAGTTTACGCTTACGCGTCACATCACCACCATAACACTTGGCAGTCACATCCTTACGCACCTGTTTCACTGTCTCACGTGCAATGATCTTGGCACCGATGGCAGCCTGAATGGCAATATCGAACTGTTGGCGCGGGATGAGTTCCTTAAGTTTCTCACACATCCTGCGTCCGAAGGTGACGGCATTGTCCTGATGTGTCAGTGTCGATAGGGCATCCACAGGTTCACCATTGAGGAGGATATCCAGTTTTGCCAACTTAGAGGGTCTGAAGCCGTCAATATGATAGTCGAAGGAAGCATAGCCCTTGGAGATGCTCTTCAACTTGTCATAGAAGTCGATCACAATCTCTCCCAACGGGAGCATGAAATGCAGTTCCACGCGATTGCCCGACACATACTGTTGGTCGAGAAGTTCTCCACGCTTATCGAGACACAGTTTCATAATCGGACCGATATAGTCGGCTGCCGTAATGATAGAGGCACGGATATATGGTTCCTCGATGTGGTCAATCATTGTCAGATCAGGAAGTCCGGAAGGATTATGCACCTCTTTCACCTCACCCTGTTTGGTGTAGCACATATAGGATACGTTAGGTACTGTGGTGATGACATCCATGTCGAACTCACGATCCAGACGCTCCTGAACAATCTCCATGTGCAACAGTCCGAGGAAGCCGCAACGGAAACCAAAGCCCAAGGCAACGGAACTCTCCGGAACAAATGTCAGCGACGCATCATTGAGTTGCAGTTTCTCTAAAGATGCTCGCAGATTCTCATAATCCGTTGGGTCGATGGGATAGACACCCGCAAACACCATCGGCTTCACCTCCTGGAATCCCTCGATGGCCTTGTCGCAGGGATGAGCCACGTGCGTAATGGTATCACCCACCTTGACTTCCTTCGAATCCTTGATGCCACTGATGATATACCCCACGTCGCCTGTACGCAGTTCCTTGCGGGGGATCATATCCATCTTCAAGACACCAATCTCATCAGCATCATACTCCATGCCCGTATTAAAGAACTTCACATTGTCTCCCTGGTGAATGACACCGTTCACAATCTTGAAATAGGCAATAATACCACGGAAAGAGTTAAATACGGAATCGAAGATCAAAGCCTGAAGAGGAGCATTCTCGTCTCCCTCAGGATGAGGGATTCGTTCTACCACTGCATCAAGCACCTGTTCGACACCCTCACCTGTCTTACCTGAGGCACGGATGATATCACTGCGGTCGCAGCCTATCAGATCGACAATCTCATCCTCCACCTCATCAGGCATAGCGGAAGGCATATCAATCTTATTGATGACAGGGATAATCTCCAAGTTATGGTCGATAGCCATATAGAGATTAGAGATGGTCTGTGCTTG
>Ga0310690_10007489_pt1 | contig 14049 bp, 25 predicted proteins | sample AusTroGonzalo_MG_2_FD_207661 | JGI IMG/M metagenome (GOLD analysis project Ga0310690, IMG submission 207661) | Bovine rumen microbial communities from tropical cattle in Woodstock, Queensland, Australia - Gonzalo_04 (v2) (version 2) | ecosystem: Host-associated > Mammals > Digestive system >...
ACTGCGAGATGAAGTTTAGGGGTTTGACCAGAGGATGGTAAGATGATATTGTTAGCAATACCTGTTCTTGAAGGTTTATTCCAAGTATAGTTATCTTTCATCCAGCCTCTAATGTATTTAGTTAAAGCTTTACGCCAATTGAAAGGTAAAGGTTTATAAGCAATTTCTAAAGCTCTATCAATTGCACTACAACCTGTTCCATTCTGACGATTACCAAGAAGCTCACCAATCTTATTAATCACTTCACTTCTTGTTGCATCATCTAAGATTGGCATATGAACATCTACACCAATTGCGATACCAGACTGTTCTTCATCACCATCAAAAGGATTTGAACTACCAGCACCTGCACCAGGTATATTCTGTTCAACATTTTCTAACGGCTTATATATATGGTCGTAAATTTGTTCAGCTGTCCAGTTACGATAGTCATGTTCATATAAGCAGTTTTCAGGCAATTCACCAACAGGCTTACGTTCATTATTCAACTCATTATTAGCTAACAACGAATTGATTTCATAGTCTGTGGCTCTGTTCCAATAATCAAACTTATTAGCCATTTCTTTATCCGCAGCAGACACTTGACGCTGTATACCTTTTGCAACACCACGGTCATACGTAAGATTTAACAAGTGCATTAACTCATGACATAAGATAAACATCATGCGTTTCTTATTAACTCTTTGGTCAATAGTCTTACCTTCAAATTCAACTGTTGGATTTCTATTGGCATAATCAATAAATGGAGCATTGATATAAATCCCTGTTCCATCTGTCCATGCCATTGCTGGCTTAGTCTTATCTTCAACACATTTAACACCGATGCGTGCAATCATCTGTGCAAAGATTGGAAAGTCTAAGACAAGTTCAACCAAAGCATTTTCAACCAAAGTATCTACACCACTATATTGAGTCATTATAAATCCTCCTTTGTTCTTAAGATTTGTTTTTGTTCTTCAGTAAACGTTATACCCAATGTCTTCTCTAAGCGTTGGATTCTGCGTTCAGCAATTTCTTCTTTTGAATATCCAGTAATACCAGAAGTATCTTCAACAGCTTCTAGAAATTCCTTTTGCTTATCATCACTTAATGTTGACAAGAATGCACGTTTACCTTCTTCATTTAAGCCATTCCACATTTTTATGCTGGCGGCTTTTTTCTTGTTCTCCTCGGCTTTCTTTTCTTCATCAAGCATATCTTCTTTACAAACAACTTGATATTCAGTCGTATCATAACCAGAATTACCTGCTATTCGAATGAAGTCTTTAGCATCACTTACATCCATAAACTCAGTAGCAAGATGAATATAAGAAGTAGGCTCAACTTGAACGAATACATCTAAATCTCTGACGAATGAATCAAAGACTAAGTAATCTTCTTTTTGTTTAACTACATAGCTCATATCAATTTCCTTTCAACATTTTTATTATATATTATTATTGTCACGAGATAGAATTAGGGAGCCAAGCATTATACCTGACTCCCATAGTTATCTTAGGAACGCAATGACTGAGAAGCCAAAGCAATCATGTCCTTAGCATCCTTTAGAGGATTAAAGACAGTCAATGCACCAGCTAACCGTTTAGACCGAGTTAAAGCAGTCACATTGATAATCTTATAAGGAGCAGATTTCAACTTGCGAGTAGCTTCTAACAAGTTCAAGACATACTTACGGCAGGTAGCATCATCTTTCTCATTGTTAATAGCCATCATACAAGCCATCTGAACAGCCCAGAATTGTTCGCTATTCTCATCTCTGAACTCTTTACCTTCGACTAAGATTTCTCTCCAGTCTTGGTATTTAGCTTTATCCTTCAAGAATGTAAACAGACGAGATGCTAAAGTCAAACCCAAACGACCTGTTGCATATCTTTGTTTCTCATCCATTGTGAATCCACCAGTTGCTTTATTACCATCAGGCAAAGACAACAACTTTTCAATCACTTCCCATGACCGAGGTGTGACTACGATATCTGTATACATAGCATCAGACAGATTACCAACTTTAGCTTCCATCTGCTTTCTATCAAACAGCATATCCATACCTTGAGTCTTTAAGAACTGCATGACATCCAAATTACCATGGTTATTCATGCGATAGTTCAACCAAGAATCGAAGTCAGCCTTGATATTAAAGTGACTGAATCTGTTGGACAAAGGAACACTGAAGTCCGTCACAGTGCTATTATAAGCAGATGTATTAGACGAACCAATGATGATATAGCCAGCTGGTACTTTGTATTCTCCCAGAGCTCTGTCTTGAATCAATTGGAAGGCTGCATTCAGAATAGCTGCCTGACCTTGATTCATCTCATCTAAGTGAATCACACCACCTTCATACTTACCATCATCTTTTGGCCACATAGAAGGAGTCGCCCAAACAGTTGTTGTCTTACCATTCTCATCTTTAGACGGAATAGGTACACCAACCATATCTACAGGTTCTTTCATAGACAAGCGAACATCACATACCTCAGGATTCCAAGGTTTAACCTTTTCACCATCTTTAATTCGCTTGGCATATTCTTCAACCTTTTCTTGATTCCATTGCTGGACAGCTTGAGACTTACCAATACCAGGACCTCCCCATTGCATCAATGAATCTTTAATAGCAAAAGCAATATCATACATACGTTTAATTCCAGGTATCTCTTTGCCACCATCAGTAATCACTGTGTCGATTGTGAATTCGGGCATTAAAGCTTTGTCTTGGATTTTAGTTGTATTTGTCATGTTTTATTTCCTTTCTTTTTAATGTTAATGACAAGTTGCACAATGTAGGTTTATATTATATAGATAATTATTTACGAGTTAAAGCCTACAAAACTCTCGTAAATAATATGCTGCTTAGACTGCAACGGCTTCAGTATTCTCCTCTGCAGTTTCTGCAAATTCTGGATACATACAATCGAATACCTGATTGAAGTCATATCCATACATTTTAAGCGTACAGGCTACATCACCAATTGTTCCTGCTAATGCTTTACCCACATTCTTGCGAGCACAACAAGCAGCTATATGGAACAACTTACGATAATGCTTTGGATACCTGAACTCTTCTGTTTGACTATGACCAGCAGGAAGCGCATTTAATTCTGTGATTGGCTTCTTTTCTTTATACAGATGAGCAGCCAATGCAGGTTCTTGGTAGATGAAGTACGTACCTATATACCTTAAATACGATTCATCAACAGCTACAACACGCTCCATGAAGTCTCTAACACCATCCAAACTTGTACTCCAATTCCTAAGGATATGTTCTTTCTGCGACTTGGTCCAACCATTTTCACAGAAAAACAACTCATCAAACAAGTCATTCTTCATGGCTGTTCTTTCGATGCGTACCATATCTGGATTAGCTTTAGCAGCTTCAATGATTTTCTCATGGCCAAAGATATCCATTGATATTGTATCGAGCTGGATTGTTTCATCAAGGTCACTCCAATCGATATTATCAAAGTCTTCAGTAACCAATAAGATTTCACTCAACCGATATTTGTCTGGCCAGCGTCTTTTTAATACATGTTTACGTTTATAAATCTCACGTAAATCCATGGCATCTACAGCTAACTCAATTTCTTCTTGAGCATTTTTCCACAGAACTACTAAAGTATTATAATAAGCTTCTGGGTCCTTAGCTTTCATATCCTTATCATTCTGAAGATATACTGCTAACAACTGATGTAATTTATCAGAGTCAACATAATCATCATTGATAAGACGTGTTGAAGCATAAGTGACTACAGAATTCTTAATCTCTTCAGCATTCTTAGGATGTCTGTATTTGTCCGGACTATTCACATCAATCCATAAACATTTCTTAAGTAAGTATTGTTGTGTTTCCTCATTTCTGGCTTCAAACCATTTCTTAAAAGTTTTCATCTAAATACTCCTTTCATTTAATTGTTAAGACGATTATACTGAATAACTATTACGAGTTCAGCTAAAGATACTCGTTTTCGTATTTAAGTTTGTAACTGTAATAGCTGTGACATCCTTAATGTCTGTATAATTATCGACATCAAGCTCAGGATGATGTTCTAAGAGACTCTTCCAATTCGTAATGCGTTTCTTCATAGTACTCTTAGTCACACGACCATATTCAGATTCATAACGGCCAGGCTCTAAGTCATCAGTCAATTCAGCACGAAGTTGTTTCCAAGCATCTTCAGCCTTCTTGAATTCGACATAAGCTTTGACCAATTGTTGGATTTGTTTTTCATTAAGTTGTTTTGTCATTTTACTGTTTCCTTTCATGTTATAAGTTGTTGACAATTAAAGCAGTTTTGATTCATGCTTAGGAATTATTAAGATAGATTATACTCCATCTTAATTACGGGTTAGAGATAGATACCATTATCTTCTCTAAACTTCTGTTCTGCTTTAGCCGCTTTTTCAGTAACAGCAGGATAAGGCAGTAAACCAGTTTCTTGTTGTAAGACATAGATTTGAAACAAGTTCAGTCCAGTCATTCTCCTTAGATACTCAAGTTCGACTCTAGAACCTTTAGGACAATTCTTAAACTTAGCATTGTATCTACGTCTATCTTTCGCTGTAATACCATTAGCATCAGCATCATCATTACCAAAACCGTATCTTTCTACAAAGGATTGGTCACGAGCTTTATCTAATTCCTTACGACGATTTCTAGATTCAATCGATTTTACATTCTTATATAAGCGTTCATAACCTTCAGGCGTATTTTCAATTGTAGCAGCTTTACGTCCATGCTGTCTTGTATAACCACCAGTCAGCTCTTGATAACGTTTAAGCAATTCATCAAAGGTTGGCTTATCTTTTAATTTCTTTTTAATGTACATGATTGACTCCCCTCAGTTAGTTGTTAAAGACTTAGCTTACCAGTTTCATAATGACCAAAGCAATCTCTAATCAAATGATAGCCTGTTCCATCTTTATAAATGAAATCACCACCATTGTTAGGATACTCATATTCACCAGTACCAGCTTCCAAATGCTTTTTAATCAAGCGTTCAGCACGCACTTTATCTATATATCTCAATGTCTTAGGTATTGCCATGTTATATTTCCTTTCAGTTAACAAGATTAGTATATACAATTTTGCCTACGAAGTAAACACTTTTTTATAATTATTTGTATTTAACTCGTAGGCGAGGGAGAACCCGTAGTTATTCGATACAGCAGAAGTCTTGTAGACGTTCACCATACTCCTGTATATCGTCGTGGGTCATTCGTTTTTTACCTGTATTTAGTTTCAGGTCGTCTTTAGTATACGTTTGCCAGATACAATAGTCACGGTCTTTAAGATATTCAAGAAGTGTTGTAGCTAGGTTATACGTCATACTTTCACCTAGAAGCTTTACGAATTTGCCGGCAACCGAGTATTTATCTTCGCTGTTAACAAATTCGGATACTAGGGTTTGTTGATTTTTATTTGTCATTATTCTTCCTCCGTTATAGCTGAATAGATTAAAGCAAGAGCATACCAATATGTGCATAATACAACAATTGGTAGCCAGAATAAAGTAAACACTAGCATAATAAATCCAGTTTCGAATAGACTATGATGCTTACCTTTATTACTATCAAACATACACCAGTCAAAGGCCATTACAAAACCAGTGACTAAGTATACGATTAAAGCAAATGTTATATTCATGATTGTGTCCTCGCTTTCATCATTTGCATATTTAATTTAACTTTAGCAAACTCTTCTTCTTTCATTACAAGGAATCCAAGTTTATCTATCATATCTAGGAATTGTTGTCCATGCACTGAATCACGTCTAATAAAGAAGTATTCATTATTAAACTGTAGCTTACCTTTATTATCAACAAATGTAGACCAGACAGGAACCACATTATCATGTTCAAATTTAGCTTTACATTTATCACAAGGTTCTGGGCTAGTCATACAATGTTCAGGTATTTCTTTTAATTGCTGATGAATTAAGATTGACTTAGGTTCATTGCAATACGGACACATATCCATTCCAACAAAATTATTCATATTTAGTCTCCTTTCAATATGTTATGCTTATCATGGATGTAAAGTCCAATCAAAGCAGTTTTATTAGTTCTTTAACAAAGCCAATGCATTTAATACTTTTGAAGCTTTGTCATATTCAGTATTTTTGATACGTTCAATGGCAAGTTCTTGTAGCATCTTAAAGCATTTTTGTTCAGTAGTGATTTCTTTAACCTTTTGCTCAACGGCTTCTTTAATCATCTTACCGACATTTTGCTTTGCTTCAGGTTGTCTATCCAATGTTTTAGTTTCAGGCTGAGTACCAAGTTTAATAATATCAGCTTTCTTATTCATTGGCTTACTTAATACTCTGGTACGTTTAACATAGCTTGGAGCAAAATATGTATTACCATTGAATTCAAACTTTTGTTCCTTACGTATAGCATCTTCAGCATGTTGTTTATTAATACCTAATTCTTTAACAACAGCTTTAATACTGTCCCAACGACGATGGTCACTTGCACGGATAATAACTGTACCGCGTCTTGTTCCCATTTTACCAACACGTTTGATGCATTTAAATCCTTGCCAACCAAATCCATCTTCATTACCATTTAATAGATTTAGTAATCGACTATGTTCACAGCCTAGTAAAGAAGCTGCATCATCTAAGGTTAAAACTTCATTATCAATGTTTACATATATTGTTTGTCTACTCATATTATTTGTTCCTTTCAATTAAGTTTAAATGTTGTTGAGTTATTAAACGATTATTAGTATATTGAATTATGCTTACGAGTTATTTATTTTTGTTGCACCTCCTTAATCGCAATGGTCTTCATACAATTGTTCACCCATCTTATATTCACTACCCATATAAGTTCCTTGACGTACTACTTTAGGTTTACCATCATAGCGTTCTCCTGTACACACGACCATTCCTTGTTGACCGTCACCTGATACCCATTTCTTTTTAAGTCTTACTAACCAAGCAGATTTATCAGTAGTTCTTACACATAACCAAAAATCATAGTAAGTCATACTGTATCCTTCACACTTAGCATAAATTTTACCAGCTTCAAGTTTATTTGTCATTGTTAACTCCTTTCGTTATTGTTCCAAGAATAATACAACATCAAGTTCTTCTTTCCACTTAGGTTTAGCATTCAACTCACGCTTTAATTGTTCACGACCTTCATCAGTCAATGCTTCAACATCACGCGCAAGTCTAGAATAAAACCCTTGTGAATGTCTTAAACTATTAATTGTCTTTAAAAACAGTTCATAGTTATCCATTTCTTTTACTTGTTCTGTCATTGTTTTGCTCCTTTCAATATTTATTATTATATTAGATATTATTTACGAGGTTGAGCAGTTTTGATTCATGCTCAGGAATGGTCTTACAAGCTCATTCATCATACTCATCAGGTGGTAGGCATGAGTTGAATGTATCCGAACTATCATCAATATAAACAACAGTCCAGTCAGGGTCGTCTTTATCAAACTTAACCTGAACCTCACCGTCACATTCGATGATAGCACCTAATGTATTAAAACCATAAGGATATTCAGCTCTTAACTTAGCTTCCATATCTTCAGTTAAAATACACACACTAACCATACCAGAATCAGCACAAAACTCACTCTGTATGATTTTATCTGGATTACCATGGATTGTATTATCCCAGTCACCAAATCCAGTATCTGATGCCCAAGCCTTTTGACCAGTCATCTTAGTTAATTCATTAGCGACTCGAGCATTAAACAGCTCATTATCCCATCCATGATTAGGAAGTTCAGCCTCTTTACAACAGTCGGACCAAACATCCTTATCAATTAAATAACACGGGTCAGTTACGATATACTTTGTCATGATTATGCTCCTTTCAGTTTTCTTGCATCATGAGTTTATAGTTGTTCAACATGTCTTGCTTAATCTTCGCAAAACTATCCAGATTATCAGTGTCAATCTCAACAACCTCAAATTCACACCAATCCTCATACTTATTGAAGTACATGTCATTCACGAACTTACAGCATTCATCAGCCTCTGCCTTATCAGCAAATTCTGCATGCCAAGTTCCAATGTCTTCAAATTTAGTACAACAACCTGCATTCGGGTCAATTATACCACGTACCTGATAAATCTTACTCATTATTTGGTTCCTTTCACTGGACATTCAAAGTTACGACACAAGTATACATCATCCGTCCAGTATTTATAGATGTCTGTATACGTTCCATGCTTAGTCTTTTCAGGTGTAAATAAACAAAGCATGAATATCACTAAAATACAAACCGCAACCAAGATACCGCATGCAATCTGTAATATATTATATAAAAATCTAATCACGAGTTAACTCCTTTCTTTATTATATTATTAAGGTTGAGGATGTCACAATCATTATAACTGTAACACCCTCATCAGCACCATCCTTAGGTCGTTTGAACCTTTTCAAGTTGCTTATCTAACTTCCTTAACAGCTCAGCTAGCATCTTACAACCATCTGGCTTATCCGCCCAAGTAAAACCAAACTCATGTTCATCATACGCAATGTGCTGACAAACAATCTTCAGACCCCAATCACAGCGACCTTCATCATCTGTGCACAAAAATACACGTAACTTGCAATGAAAATTCCACTCATCAAAGCAAGTACGTTCCGAATCAACTTTAGCGACACCCTTATACCACTCAACCATCCTAAGATACATATCCTTATCAAGCAACCAATCTAAATCAATTTCAAATGTCACATCCCGTTGATACACATACTTATTCACAGGCAATTGTAAGATGGGGTTCAAAATTTCAGAAACAAAATTTAAAACAGTAGTTGTGGAATGTGTCATGGTTGACTCCTTTCAGTTAAAGAGGTTGAACGACGCACTGCTAATACATGACAAGATTAGCGGTGCAAACAAATAACATAATATATATAATAAGATGGACGGTGCACGAGGTTATAAGGGCGACGCTAATAGATAGGGCCGCCCCGCCCCCGGGTGTGGTATGCACCGCTCTTAGGCAAGCTCGTACACACCTTTGGCTTCGCCCTTCTTAAGGACTTTGCGCTTGGCCATTAGCCAGAGTTTATCCGACACCTTTTTAGGTGTAATGTCCATGCCACCTGCCTTCAAGGCTGCAGTGACCTGATTGACGGCCAGGGCTGTACCCGCCTGCTTGAACAATTCCAAGATATTGGTGGTCAGTTCTCCCCCAGTGCGGGCGGCCGCATGGGCGGGTGTTGAGTGCGCCGCCTTTAACGCAGCGACCATATTGAAGACGGCAGGTTTGCCTTCTTCACGAGTTTGTTGGACTTGTTTAATGGTTTTGAATGTTTTTGTCATGTGTATGCTCCTTTCATTGTTGTTTATACAGTTGACAATTCCTATATTAGACCACCTAATATAGTAAAAATATACCACGAGTTAGGATATATTTATATTATATTAGATTAAAAAATTATTTATATTTTTTAATTATATTTTTTATTTATAATTTTTATTTTTATAAATAATTTTTTTAATTTTTAATAATTATAAAATAAATAATTTATTTTTTAATTATGAATATATTATATTATATTTTTATTACGAGGTTATAAATAATTTTTATTTTTTATATTGCCTCGTAGTTCTCCCCCACGGGTTTGCATATAATATAAAATAAATATAATTTTTAATTTTTTTATTTATTTTATTTTTTTTATAAATATAAAATAATTAAATTATTTTTTATTTATAAATTGATTATAATATATTTTGATTACGAGGTTATATATATTTATATTCATAATCAAAAAAAAAATAATCAAATCAAAAATATAAAATGAATCATTCATTTTTCATTCTTGATATATATAATTTACTTCATTTTGTTTACGAGTTTAAGGGGCATTTGATATCTCGTAGGGAGGAGAATGCAGAAATGGGATTATATCATATTTTGCTTACGAGTTAGGGAGAATGCGGGAGAATAGGGGTACCGGGGGTGGGTGACTAGGGGCCTTATGCATATAGGGAAAAGGGCATAGGGCTAGGATTTAGTAGGGTATATATTATATCATATTTTTGCTACGGGTTATGGAGGAGAACTGGGGATATAATATAGGATTTTTTATTTACTATTTCCCCGGTATAGTTTATTTATTGGACTAGTATATATTTATCATCATGTGTTCTGAATAAGTATTTATCTTTATAGTATGTTTTATTTGCTTGGTCATAATGAGTCTTTGCTTTTTCATAGGTATCATTATCTTTATCCTGGTATATGATAAAGTAATATCTTAATCTTCCTTGGAGTTTGGATACATTATACACTTGCTCTGAGGGATTATTCTTGCAGTAGAGGTTGTAATATCCTGCAGTGAGTTCATTCATACTTAATCCTTCTTTACCCAATTTTTTACCAAGTCTAAACAATTCAATAAAACGTGCATGTAATCTTGGTCTAGGTAATGTCTCTACTATACCCAATTTATCTTTTTCATGTTGTGTCAATTCAAATATATTCTTGTTAGTCATTATAATCCTTTCGTTTTTGTTATATTTATATTATACTATGATTTTCTTACGGGATTTACGTCTATTCGGATTCAGTACTTTCTTATATATCCATTTACCGTTATTTTTTACTAATTTATATATATATTTATCCCTACCATATTCAAAGTCAAGTAAAATCTGTTTTCTTTTAGTGTATAGTTTAATTATATCTATCCTACATTCTTTCTTTACTATAGTATTCAATTCTTTTATTATAGTATTTTTATATATAATCCCTTTATCCATTCCATCAAATAACCTATTCATATGATTCTTTGTCTCTTTATCCTTCATCAATCCAACAGTAAATGATAATAATTCCCTTCCTTCTAGTATAGGATTAAATACAAAGTCTTTAGTATCTTGTATCTCATTATTTACTATTTTATATTTTGTATATCCACATGTCCTCACTAAGTATACAAATAATCTAATACAGTTATCTCTATACTTATTATCATATACATATTCACATAATTTATCACATACCTTCTTAAAATCAAAATCATAATATGGTAATAGTAATCTGTATAGTCTTTTATCTTTCTTTGTATATACTCTTTTCCAATTACTCATATTATTTCCTTTTGTTATTCAGTTTATATTTATATTATACCATAGACCTATTACGGGTTTTATATACTATTCCTACCATATAGTAATCATAATTCAAAAAATACCCCTTATCCAAATAGTCTAGATAAAGGGTATAGTTGGAAAAGAAAATGTACTCTCAATTAAATGTTGGCAGTCATTCAATCAAGATATTTATATTATACATTATATTGATTACGAGTTAAGGTTTATAATCTACCATATTTAAAGTACAAATCATCTTGTTCATACCTAATTCTGTTCCAAATGATTATGTTTTTTATTTCAGTCAATTCAGATTCATTACAAGGACTAGAGAGTTTGAACCATTCACCATGTGTCCGTTTGTATTTATTCCCTACTTCTCTATGTATCATTCTTTCAATTTTGAGTAATCTGTTCCTAGTACATTCAAACTCCTCAGTGTAATATATAGAGATTTCACTTGCATGTCCCGTTTGGAGTTGTTTCAGTCTCTTTTCAGGATTATTCCCTACACCTACTTTTACATAACCTTCAGAGTCAGTAATCATGTAGATGTATGCAAGTTCTTTTACTTCAGGTTTTGGTTCTATGTATTTATATCTCATACATATTTAGAACCTACTCCCTAATCACTACTTTTAGATTATTCTTTCATTTCCTCTTGTTATTTTAATTGTTCCTGTATAGTCCTTGGGTTTTATGATTTTTACATTTAATACTCCAGGGATATATACTTCTGTTATAATTTTCTTCTTCCTCTTAAACAGATTCATAATCATAGTAAGTATATTCATGTCAACTCCTATCAGTTATATCATATTCATTACATACACTAGGATTTAATTTACTATATTCCTCATCTGTCATGTGTTTAATCATAGGACAAGTAAATGGGTCATGTATCAGTTCATTTATATCTTCACCATCTTTCACCTCTATCAGTTTAGTGTATTCATATGTTTCCTTAAACTTAACTTCATAGGTCTTACTCATTTTATACTCCTTTTATTATTTATTTTTGATATTTATATTATACAGCAGGTGTTTTACGGGTTTATATTTCCCATTTTATCATGTAGTCATCTCCACCATAAGTCCCAGCCATTTTAGTCAATGTATATATTTTTATTATTTGTTTTATACTAATATGTTTAATGTCAACTAAATAACACCCATGTAATAAATCATCAACCTCATACCTATTACTCCTATTGTTTTTATTCAAGTGTAAACTATTATAAATCAAGTCTATAGTTTCATTTAATTCCTTTTTCTTAACACCTTGAAAACAGATATGGAATTGTGCAAACTTAGGATTTATCCGTTCAAGTTTATAATCAGTATATATCATACAATTATATACCTTACCCTTTAATACCTGATTCAAATACCCTTCAATCCCTATGCTTAATCCCAAATCTGATATCAATGTACCCATAGTTATTTCCTTTTGTTTTGTTTATAACTATATTATATCAAGTACTTATCACGAGGTTATATTCCCAATTCCCAAGTCTTTTTTCATATCATACCCTTTCAATCTGAGTAAAGTATGTATATTCCATAAATCATTTTTATCAAGGTATGTAAAACGAATATTGTATGCTTCTATATTATCTACATATTGTAATAAATAACTCCTACCTCCTAAAAGTTTTGATACTACTCCTGCAATCTTTTTCCCAATATATTCCTTACCATAACCAAAAATATCTAGTTCATATAATCCTCTGACATATTGATTCCAATTCAAACATCCATTCACAGACTTTTTTGTATTGTTCCTAGTATAATCCACAACTGCTTCAATTATAGTATACTTTTCCATATCATTCCTTTTGTTTAAGATAGTTATATTATACAGTAAATATATCACGGGTTTATTTCCAACTATATTTCCTCTACTCCTAACATTTTACATAGGGTATATAATTTCCTTAATCCTTCCCTATTCATAGTACATATATACTCATCACCCCAATCATCATACCTAAACCCATCTCCATCAAATCCCTTGTCCAATTTCCCTATTACCTCTTCCCTATTGTATTTATTTTCCAAGGTCATTTTCAAGTAGTATTTATTCCTTACCCCTTCATCCTTCCTAATGTTTACAAACCCATATACCTCCAATCCCAACCATCCCTCTACATACCTGGTCAGTCTCATCCCAAAATAGTCTAACCCATCCCTTGTAAAGTTTAATCTCATAATATACATTTCCCTTTCATTTATATTTATATTATATCATACCAATTATACGGGTTTATTTACTATTTCCCAGGTATAGTATATAAAAGGAGTAGACAGAACAGGAACCAAATCCATCTACTCCTTTGTATCAACTATAATATTCTAAAAGGTCAATTCAAATAAATATACAAATTCAAATTCAATTCAATCCACTCATAGTCGCAATTTCATCATACCCATTACTCCTTTCATCAATAAACATTAACACAATCACACCTGTACCAAATATATTTACAGTCATAGTCCGTTCATATTTATTTGTTCACATACTCCTTTCAGTTAAGATTCAATCCATGTTATTTGTTATTTATTGTTTATTGTGTTCGTTCATTCACAATCAACAGGTATATTTATATTATATTGTATTCACGAGTTTATCTTACCCCCATCACAAAACCAAATCCCACAGTCACCGTAACATAAACCGAACCCAACACCAATAATATGTAATGAAAAATAATACAATCAAATTAAATCTGTACATTCCCAACTCCTTTCACCTACATAATCTTACCATAAGACCCCCACGAGATAAAAATAACCCCAAAACACCAGCATATAGACCCCTACCCCCATACCCGGCCCGGCATACAGGGGCCCTTACGTATAGGCTAAAAAGGGGCCGGGGGTAAACTCAGTGGGTATTAGTTTTGCAGCAGTTTTCGGACTAGGTAGCAGATCATGGTTGTATTGTTGTGCCATTTTTTAGAAGGGAATATT